>Ga0079224_100001745_pt1 | contig 25517 bp, 18 predicted proteins | sample Stecom2015_FD_80414 | JGI IMG/M metagenome (GOLD analysis project Ga0079224, IMG submission 80414) | Agricultural soil microbial communities from Utah to study Nitrogen management - Steer compost 2015 | ecosystem: Environmental > Terrestrial > Soil > Agricultural land | place: USA: Utah... | reverse complement strand
GATCTCGTCCATCAGCCGCAGCGTCTCGTGCAGCGCCACCACCACCCGCTGATAATGCACAATGTCCGCGTAACTCAGCGACCGCCCGCGCCGATCCTTCAGCCACTTCTCCAGCACCTGATACCCGCCCACGTGAAATTCCCACACTGCTTCCGGCACGCCGTCGAAATACTGCGTCTTGTTGATGTAGACGCGGCCCGTCGCCGAGGCGCTTCTGCGGTCCTCACCCCCGTCTCGCTTCGCGCTGCTCGACTCCCCCTCTCCATCGTATGAAGAGGGGGCCGGGGGGTGAGGTGTAAACTTCGGATACCCGCTCTCGACCACGTTGTCCCCCGGCACATCGTAGCACGTCAGCCGCCGATCCAGCGCCGGGTGACGCAGCAGGTGCAGATCGACCAGCGCCGACCCTTTTTCCACCAGCACGCGGAACAGATCGACATCGCGTGTCAGCGGCAGGCGCGGAAAATCAATTTTGAGAAATTCGGCGTAGCGTTCGCGGTAGGTGGAGCTGTGGAATACGGCGTAAGCATAGGCGAACACGTCCTCCGGCCCGAACGTCGCCACCAGATCGCCCCGGCCCTCCGTGATGAAGGTCAGCCCCAGCCGCTGTTCCATGTCCTTCACAAAATCCGGGTTGAGGTTGGGCCGCCGCCCCTGCGCGCTCAGCGGCCACGCGCTGCCGTCGTCCTCCACGTCGAACAATTCCCCCTCGCGCTTTTCCGGGTACAGGTAGAGGGGAAGAAGATAGTTGCTTTCTTTAAGTGATATAGAATGGTTAGTAATGAGGCTGTTTGTGCAAAGCACATGCTCAAAACCTCGGCCTATTTCATAACCTCTTGATATACTGAGACCCAGATTTTCTCTATGAAGCATGTGTTGCATTAATTCTGTTCGGGGTAGCTCAACTACATTTGGATGGTAATAGAGCGAACGAAAATCAAATGGACGGTAAAGATGTGTAACTACATGTTCACGCCAGTTATCGACGTCACTTAAAGAACGTCTATTCGGACCTAGCTTCCAATCTCTAGTATCTCTTAGTTTGTAATTTTTCCCGATATGTTCATCTGATAACGATAAATTCCTAAAATCATTAATCCGTTTGAGCAATGTTTCTTGGTCAAAATCAACTACAAAATGGTCACGATGGGTTTTAACACCTGTCGCATTCTGCAAAAACACATCGATGATTTTCACACCATCTCTATATTCAGCTAATAAATCAATATTCTGGGGTACGAACACATAGAATGGTTTCTGCGGCTCAAACTCAGCCCATTCAGTCGTAGATACCTCATTCTCAAGTAACCAATCATACTTGTCTGCTCTCTTACCCCATAGATCAGCATAATATATATGAGCATCCCCAACATGATTTTTGTTCTTGATGAAAATCGCTATAGCGACGCCTTGCTGAATATCGAATACGTTGTCATCGGGTGAGCCATCTGGTGCTGTTTCCCGACGTTTTGCACTACCATGCAGGTTGAGAATGAATATCTGGGAAAATGACTTTAACAGTTGCTGGCGCATTCCCCGGAATGTCGGGCTGTCTAAATAGCTGTTGTTGGTGATGTACGCTAATACACCAACTCCGGTTTTTCCAATTCGCCATTGCCCGAAACGAATAAATTTAACGTAATCATCGAGCAGATATTTAGGATTATGTTCTTTTAGCCTTTGCCCATCTACATAGTAGTAATCTTGGACCAAATCTACTATCCATTTGCCCTTGTTGGCGCTGTGGCCGCTGTAGGGCGGATTGCCCAGCACTACCATAATCGGCTTGTCGCGCTTAATGGTTGCGGCGGCGTTGGCTTCCTGCGTGATATGTTCGGCAAAGGGCAGAGGGGTCTGCTGCTTCACCTGCTCTTCCAGCGTGTTGGTCAGGTACACGCCCAGGCGCTGGTCGCTGCCAAACTGATAGCCCAGTTCGCGCAGCAGCAGGCCCAGCTTCATGTGCGCCACCGTATAGGGGGCCATCAGCAGCTCGAAGCCGAAGATGCGCCGCAGCAGGTGTTCCTGCACATACTGGTTCCAGATTCCGACCTGGCCTGCAAAGGCCGTCTCGTAAATGTGCCGGATCACGAAGTACAGAAACGTCCCCGTCCCTGTCGCCGGGTCCAGCACCAGCGTGTCCGGGTCGGCCAGCCCCTGCCCGCGGCCAAAGCGCTCGCGCAGCAGATGATCGACGCTGCGCACGATATAGCTGACGACAGGCTCCGGGGTGTAATAGACGCCGCGCTGCTCGCGCAGTTGCGGGTCATATTCGCTGAGGAAGGTTTCGTAAAAATGCACCACCGGGTCATGCTGGCGGGTGGCGCGGCCAAAATCCTTCAGGATGTCGTCCATATCGGTATGGTTCAGCAGGTCGGCCAGGTTATCCACCAGCCAGGTCACGCGCTGGCCCAGGTCCAGGCCAAAGCTGGCAAACAGCCGGCGCAGAAACGGGTTGGTGGGGGGGATATCCTCTGCCGCGCCGCGCCGGGAGAAGGTGTTCGGTTTGCCCTTAAAGTTGACCCGCGCCGCGAACAGGCCATAGGCGATGGTCTGGGCGTACATATCGGCAAACTGGGTGTTGTCGATATCGGGCAGCAGCGTTTTCTCGAAGGCGTCGCGCTGGCCGACCAGCGCCGGGGTGGGGGTGTCGCTTTGCAGGTCGTTGAAGATCAGCTCGCGGATCATGTGGGCGATATTGGCCATGCGCGATGCCAGTTCCTGCGCCGAATGAATGGTGTGCGTCGTTTCGCTGGCAAACTGGTTGAGCAGGCGGGCCAGGTCGCTGTAGCGGGCGCTGTCCGGGCGGATTTTGCCGTTGGCCTCGGCAATGCGGACGGTCTCGCGGTGTTCGCCTTTGACATACCAGCGAAATTCGAGGTAATCAGTCAGGATCAGGTTAGAGAAGCCCTTCAGATAGCGCTGCATCTGCTCGCTGTGTTCGGCGCGGTCCAGCGGCGCGCCGATGTCCTTGGCCTCGACAAAGCCGATGGGGGTGTCGTGGCGCAGCACGATAAAATCCGGCGCGCCGATGTCGCTGCGGCGGGGGTCGTTGACGGCGTTGAGGCCGGGTTCCACCGCTTCCAGCAGCTTTTCCAGCGCCGGGCGGTAGGCATGTTCGGCGGCGATTCCGGTCTGGTATTCGTGCTGAACGGCCTGCAAATACTCGGCAATCGCGTCGCGCATGGGGGCAATCACTCCTCTGATCCGGCTGGTGGGACTCTCTATTATACAGTTCTTACCATGTGTCTGCACGGGGAATTCCGCGCTGCTCGACTCCCCCTCTCCATCGTATGGAGAGGGGGCCGGGGGGTGAGGTCATTGTGGCAAAACCATCCCGCTTCACGGTTGCCAATCGCTTCAAGATGCAACACAATTACAGACAGTTACCGTATCCAAACCGGGGGTTAACCATGACGACACCGTTTGACCGGCGTATCCTGTGGCTGCACTGGGAAGGCGAGGCGGTGCGCGAGGTGAGCATCGAGGCGCTGGCGGACAACATCCGGCGCGAAACGCCCAACGTGGCCGGGGTCGTGGTCAAAACCAGCAATGGCGCCCGGTGGCAGGGCGCGCTCGACCAGCGGCGCGCGCTCGCTATCGACGGGCCGGGCGATATTCAACGCTGGGTGCATGTCCTCAGCGAACGGCGGCTCGAAACGCATCTGTGGTGCGTCGTGCAGGGGCAGGACATCGCCCGCGAAAGCGATCTCATCATCACGGCCTGTCACACCCCCGGCGTCAGGTCCATGCTGCTCGATGTCGAAAGCGGCGCGAATTACTTCGGTGGCCGGTCGGCGCAGGACGCGCGCAGCCTGATCGCCCGCGTGCGCGCAGCCATCCCTCCGGAATTCCACCTCGGCCTCATCTTCGATTATCGCGGCAGCGAACCGACCCGCATCCACATGCCCGCCTGGATTCCGCACGTCCAGAGCCTGCACCCGATGGTCTATCACTGGGAATATGGCGGCGGGCGGCAGGGGCCAGAGGTCTGCCTCAACGAGGCTTTTGGCGCGCTGGTGCGTTATGGCCTGCCGGTGGTTCCCATGCTGCAAACTTATCCCACGCCCGAACCTGTGCCGGAAGATCAGGTTTATTACGCCGGCGAATACGCCATGAAAAAGGGCGCAGCCGGGCTGACCTTCTTCCGTTATGGAGCCGACGCCTCCGCGCCTCCGATTCTGGCCGGGATACGCCGCCTCGAGTCGCGCTGGCCGGCAGACTATGCGCACCCGGCAAAACGGGTGTTTCAGGTGCGGGCGCTGCGGCTGAACGTCCGCGCACAGCCGGGCAGGGACTCGGCGGTAATGGGGTTCCTGCCCGCCGGCACAATCCTCGAAGTCGATGCCGCTTCGCGCACCGAAGCCGGTGGTTATGTCTGGTGGTGCGGCGATCAGGGCTGGGTGGCGCAGGGACGCGCCGATTACCGGCACGTGCTGATGATCGAAATCACGCCGGCGGCTCCCCCGCACGGCCTGCCCCTGACCGATGCTCCCCTGCCAGAGATCGAACAGCCCACCCCGGACGTGCCCCAGAAACGCTTCCGGGTTATCGCCCCTGCGGTCAGTGTGCGCAGCCAGCCGGTCCTGAGCCGCGAATTCCTGAGTGGGGCTGATCTGCAACATGGCACGGAGATCGTCGTCGATGCCGACGCCTGGACCGAAAAAGACGGCTTTCGCTGGTGGGCGCATGGCTCCGGCTGGAGCGCGGAGACCGCACTCGCCAGTGGCCTGAGCTTTATGGAAGACCTCACCCCGGAAGTCGCCCCCGTCAGCGCGCCGCCAATCGAAGAACCCGAAGCGGAAATCGTCGCCGCCGGCGAGATCGAACCAGCCCCCTCACCCGCGCCGGCGGTTCCACTCAAGCGGTTCCGCGTAATCGCCCGGCTGAAGGTGCGCAGCCAGCCCGGTCTGGGCCAGCAGGGGATCAACGCGGTGCTGAACGCCGGGGTAGTGATCGAATCGCGTGCCGATTCGTGGCGCGAAGTCGATGGCTATGTCTGGTGGCAGCACGGCACGGGCTGGAGCGCCGAACGCAGCCTTGATGGTCGCCAGCGTTTTATGCAGGACCTGACCCCGGATATTCCCCGCGCCGACCCCGATACGCCCAAGCCACCCCCCGTCCCGGTTCCACCCCCTGCGCCCGCCCCGCTGCCGGATATGCCCCAGCGTTATCGGGTGGTCGCACTGGGCGTGACCATCCGCGACGAGCCGAACACCAACGCCATTCGCACCGGGCGGCTGCGTCAGGGCGAGGAACTGCTGATCGACCCCGGCAAGGTCGTAGAGTCGGACGGTTACGTCTGGGTGCGCCACAGCGACGGCTGGAGCGCCGTGCGCAGTCTCGATGGTAAGGAAGAACTGATGCTGAATATCGACACGCTGCCCCTGCTGGGCGCGCTGTTCCAGCGGCTTCCGGTGCGTATCGAGGAAACGGAATGGGTGCAGTATTACGGCAACACCAGCTTTGCTTACCGACATGGCCGGCTGCACAGCTATCACAAATTCTCGCAGGGCCTGCACAGCGGGCTGGATTTCGGCAAGTTCACGCGCAACCCAACCAATCCGACCATCTTCGCCGGCGTGGATGGCCTGTTCGATGGGCGCGGTCTGAAGTACGGCCCCAACCGGGTGGACGTGCTGGTCGGGGATTATCGCATCATCTTCGGGCATGTCGGCAGTCCGTGCCGCCTGCCGCGCCGCACCCCGATCAAGCCCGATACCGTCATGGGCCTTATCGAAAACACCCAGCTTCACCTGCATCTGGAAGTGCGCTACCGGGATCGCTACATCCTGAACCCGCTGCTGTTCATGCCCCCGGCCATGGCCGATGCCTTTATAAGCAAGTTTCCGCCGGCTGCCAATACCTTTGTGCAAACCGGAAGCTGGAATCGCTGGCTGACACCGCTTGACCAGCCGGTCATTCGGCTTGGCGGCGAGGTGATCGGCCCAACCGCGTAGCCGCCTGTATCATGGGATAGGGAGAGCCTAACCGAACGGCAGGGGATTATGGACAAACCAACCATCGTCATTACCGGCACGCCGGATTGGGGCGCACAGGTCACGGCTCAACTGCGCGCTGACTACTCTATCGAACACCTTGCAGATCGGACAGGCTACGTCACCCGCCTGGCGGACGCGCGTGCCGCCATGATTCTGGTGGATAGCCACGACGATCACTGGCGTTTCTGGACCACCACACCAAAATCCAGCCCGGCCACCCGCCGCATCCCGATTGTTGTGGCGGCTGACGACGCCGCGCTGCACCGCGCCGCATTGATCGCGGGGGCTGATTTTGTCCTCCCGCCGGCGGAACTGATCGAACAGATTCAGGCGCTGGCAGCCGGGTACGCCCGTGTCGAGGACCAGGCCCGCATCGAGCAGTTGGAATGTGAATGCCGGCAGCCGCTGCCGCCTTTGGCCGTGCAGGGTGTTGAAAAGTTTAACGCCGGAGAATATTACCCGCAGCACGATTTGTTTGAAGCACTGTGGATGAAAACCGAAGGGCCGGTGCGCGATCTCTACCGCGCCATCTTGCAGGTTGGGATCGCCTATTACCAGATCGAGCGCGGCAATCACCGGGGCGCCCTCAAAATGCTGCTGCGCAGTGTCCAGTGGCTGCTGATTCTGCCGGATGTCTGCCAGGGCGTCGATGTCAGACAACTGCGCGAAGACGCTGCTCGTGTCCGCGCCGAACTCGAAGCCATGAATCCCGATGACATCGGCCAGTTTGACCGCCGCCTGCTCAAACCGGTGCGGCTGGTTTCGCCGTCCTAGATCAGTTCATCCGGCCTGCCAGCGAACTCAGGCTGTTGCAGCCTCGCATTCTAGCTGCGCCTCAATTGCAGGCCCGTAATCTGTGTGGGCGCGGGATTTCACAACCCTGGTGCATTGCACCCGACACTGCAATAATTAGGGTCAAACTGGAGGGAACACAATGCCTCTTGAGGCCCTGCTGCAATCAATCCTTACGGAACTGGACGACGAAAACACCATCGGTTTTGGCCTGACCGGCAGCCATGCGCGCGGCGATGCCCAGCCGTACAGCGACATTGATGTGTGGCGGTTTGTCAGGGTCATGCCGGATGATCCCCATGCGGGTTATACGCTGCGGCAGTATGGCGACAATCTCGTCAGCCTGACAACGAGTACTATCGATTCGCAGCGCGAAAAGATGGCCCGGCCCGAAAATGCGCTTTCGACTGTGCCGGGCCTGCGGCAGATGCGCATCCTGCTGGATAAAACCGGGGAACTGGCGGCTCTGGCTCAGGAAGCGCACGATTTCCGCTGGGAGATGGTGCAGGAAGCCGCGAACATCTTTGCCAGCCATGACCTGCTGGGCAACGCCGAAGAAGCCTACAAAGTCATGAGCGGGCTGCGCCAGTCTGACGATCATCTGATCCTGTTCTGGCTGCCCTGGCTGGTCGTGGGCCTGACCCGCGCGCTGGCTGTACAGCGCGGCATTCTGGTCGAGAGCGAGAATAACTATTACCGGCAGGTGCAGCGTGCTGTCGGGCTTGACAGCGAATGGACGCAGCTGCACCGGCTGGCGATGGGCCTGGTGGTAGCCTCGCCAGATGCGCGCGGGCGGGCAGGGCTGCGCCTGTACCGCGAAACCGCCACCCTGCTCGACGCCATCATTCTGCCCGAACACCGACCGGTGATCGAACAAACCCTCAGACTGCTGGCGCGATATACAGAATAGGCCGGCTGCGCCGGCTGTTCAGCCATGATCGCACCCCGGGACGGGTGCTGGCAGCGGCTGTGCCGGCAAAAAGGGGCTTGTCAAACAGGCTTCATCTCGTTATACTGAGAAACACAATGCGGGAGTAATTCAGCGGTAGAATGCTTCCTTGCCAAGGAAGATGTCGTGGGTTCGAATCCCATCTCCCGCTCAACAGGCGGACCCCAGCCTTACGGCTGTGGGTCTTTTTGATTGGCGCGGTACTGCTGCCGCAGATGGTCAATCGGGCGCATCTGACCGTTTTTGTCCTGATAGTACCAGTGCTTCCAGCCGTTGCAGGAGGGCGTCCCCTTCAACTGTGCGCCGACGCGGTGAATCGAGCCGGTGACTGCATCGGCCCGCACCCGGCCATCCGCCAGAATCACGGCTGCGCATTCCGGCTTGTCGAGGTAGAGCGTATCGCCTGCCCGCAGGTAGCCCGCCTCGATGAGCTGCGCGAACGCCACTCGCGGCGGCCCGGGTTCGGTTACGGCGGCGATCAGCGGGTGATCGGGCGGCAGCGGTTCAACAGCGTCAATGCGTTTTTGTGCGGCGGCGATATAACCTGCATCACGCTCGATGCCCAGCCACCGGCGGCGCAGCAGCTTCGCCATCGCGGCGGTGGTTCCGCTGCCCATGAATGGGTCAAAGACCACATCGCCGGGATTGCTGCTGGCAAGGATAATGCGCCTGAGCAGTTCCTCCGGCTTCTGCGTCGAATGCAGCTTTTTGCCAGCCGCATCGCGCAGCCGTTCCGCGCCGCCTGTCGCGTTGATCTTCCACACCGACCCCAACTGCTTGCCCGGCGCGAAGTCGTTGAACTGCTTCATCAGATGGTGGTGAAAGGTATAGCGGCTGCTCTCTGACTTTTTCGCCCAGATGACGAACTCCACGTCGTTTTTCAGGCGCGTGCCGTTGAAATTGGGCGTGGCATTGAACTTCCACCACGCGATGGTATTCAGCAGCCAGAAGCCCAAATCCTGCATGATCGCGCCGACGCGGAAAATGTTGTGATACGTGCCCGATACCCAGATGGTCGCCGTGTCGCGCATCACGCGGCGGCAGCCGGAAAGCCAGGCGCGGGTGAAGGTGTCGTATTCGGCAAAGCTGCCGAACTGATCCCAGCCGTCATCGACTGCATCCACTCTGGTGAGGTTGGGCCGCCACAAATCCGCCTTCAGTTGCAGGTTGTAGGGTGGGTCGGCAAACACCAGATCAACACACCGTTCCGGCAGCGTCGGCAGGATTTCCAGCGTATCGCCGGGGAGGATATGGTTAAGGGGGAGATTGTTCATATTCGCCCTTGCTAACCTCCCCCTGCCAGCCTGCGATTGTCTTTCCATCCCTTCCATGAGTGGAGAGGATGTGAGCCAGGCGAGACAGGGGGAAGGTGATCGTTACGGCACGATCTCAGGCTCCCGGCGCGGCGCACCGAGGTAAGCCCGTTCCTGCTCGACAATCTCCGGGTCGAGCTTGGTGAACAGCGCCGCCGGTTCGCGCAGCGGCTGGCCGGGCTGCAGCGCGCTTTTCGCCCATGTGCCTGTCGCCTTGCTGCCATCGTAGACCAGCGCCTTGTGCGAGCGCGTTTGCTCCTGATACTCCACGATCTGTAAATCGCCGAACAACTGCCCATCGTAGCCGAGATAGCCGTGCAATTCCTGCGCGCTGAACGGCAGAAACGGCGCAAGCAGGATTTTGAGATTGTCGATCACCCGCAGCGTGGCATAAACCGAACGGGCGGCGTCCGCCGGGTCATCCTTGATGCGCTTCCACGGTTCGCGCTCGTTGAGATAGGCGTTGGTGTCGCGCACGATGTCCATCGCCGCCTGCAAGGCATCGCGCAGTCTGACCCGTGCCAGCAGATCACCCACCTGATCGAACCCGGCTTCAGCACGCGCGATGATGGCTTCATCGGCTGCGGTCAGCGTGTCGTAATCCGGCACGCGGCCATCAAAACGTTTGTAAGCGAAGCCCAGCACCCGGTTGACCAGATTGCCCCACGCCGCCACCAGTTCGTTGTTGACCCGGTTGAGGAAGCCTTCCCAGTCGAAATCGGAGTCGCGGGTTTCGGGGAAGGTCATCGCCACGTAGTAACGGATGGCATCAGCCTGATACCGTTCGAGAATATCGGGCAGCCAGATGGCCCAGTTGCGGCTCTTGCTGAACTGTTTGCCCTCGATGTTCATGAACTCATTAGCCGGCACATCGTAGGGCAGGTTGAGCCGTGCCTTGCCTTCCCCATCGTAAATGCCGTCGATACCGATGAGCATGGCCGGCCAGATGACGGTGTGGAAGGGGATGTTATCCTTACCGATGAAATAATAGGTTTTGGCCTGCGGATTGTACCACCAGTGTTTCCATGAATCCGGCTGGCCGGTGTTTTTGGCCCATTCGACGCTGGCGGTAAAGTAGCCGTTGACCGCCTCGAACCAGACGTAGATGCGCTTGTTCTCCCAGCCTTCCAAGGGAACCGGCACACCCCAATCCAGATCGCGGGTATAGGCCCGCCCGCGCAGCCCTTCGGTGACGCCCTGTTTGATGAGGTTGCGCGTGAAGCTGAGGACATTGGGTCGCCAGTGATCCTGCTGCTTTTCCAGATAGTCGAGCAGCGCCTGCGCCGTCTGGCTGAGATCGAGGAAGTAATGCTCGCTCGTGCGTACGGTCAGCTTATCATCGGGGTTGCTGCGGTTATGGGGGTTGATGAGTTTGGTCGCGTCCATCAGATTGCCGCAGTTGTCGCACTGGTCACCGCGCGCGCTGTCGTAACCGCAGATATAACACGTCCCCTCGACATAGCGATCCGGCAGGAAGCGGTTTTCCAGTTCGCTGTAGAGCAGTTCCTGTTCCTCTTTGTACAGATAGCCGCGCTCCAGCAGCAGCAGAAAAATATCCTGCGCGATCCGGTGATGATTCTCGGTGTCGGTGTGCGTGAACAGATCGTAGCTGATGCCCAGCTTCTGCTGGGTGAGCAGAAAGCGGTGGTGATAATGCTCAAACACATCGCGCGGCGGGATGCCCCGCCGGTCCGCCTCGACGGAAATCGGCGTGCCGTGACTGTCCGAGCCGGAAACCATCAGCACCTGATTGCCCTTGAGACGATGATAGCGCGCAAAAATATCCGACGGCAGATAGGCCCCCGCCAGATGGCCGACGTGCAGGTCACCATTGGCATAGGGCCAGGCGACGGATACAAGAATGGGTTCGGGTTGGGTAGTCATCTTTTCTCCTCACCAGTGCGTCACGCTGCGAATGATAACATGAGTTGCCAGTCTACAGTTGTCAGAAATATGCCCGGTTTTGACGGCTGAAAACTGACGACTCAAACAAAAAGCCGCCTGCCCGGTACGGACAGACGGCCTGAGTGACTGCGATTGTTTACCTTCAGGCAGAGGCCAGCGCCCTCCGTCGTCTGTCCTGACGTGGGTTGCGCATGACCATCATCATGCTGAAGGATGACGAATACGTACACATATTGTGGAGTATACGGAATATGGGCCGAGAGTCAAGCTTCTGATGTGGGGTGTGGCAAGCCATTATGTCGAAGAGCACACCTCAGAAGATGTTCGGAGATCTGTTTTCTGGATCAGGTGAGTCCAGCACGGCGATGTCGTATCGATGTGTGGATCGCGCCGGTCACCCGGATGTTACAAATTAAGCGGTTACGATCAGAACGAAGGTCGTCCAACCCGCGCCGGAACCAGCGACGCGCGCCGGTTTTCAGTCTGCGCATTCACGGGCGTAACACGCAGATCACGTTCGCGCGTGCCGCACAGGCCGCAGATGACACCGTTGTTCAAACGAGTCCAGGCTGCGTGGGTCTGATGACAGTGTTTGCAGTATCCGATCATGGAAAAACCTGCTTCTCCGATGTATCTTTATAGTTAATTATAAATTGCGGCAGCAAAGTTTCAATGGATGTTCATGAATTCTATCTAAATAAATAATATCTTTGCTGATCCTTCCTGCCGCGGTACTTGCCCCTATTGTACGCAGCCGCACCTTGCAGCTAACATACAGCCGCGAATTTTATAATTTATAACCAGAAAATGCAAGAACTGAGATGGGGTAAACACACCTCTGTGCAGAATGACGCTCTTTATATGGTGAACAGCTACAAATCAAGCGGTATCGGAGGGTGTGATGTCCGCAGTCGCAACGAGAATACGGGCCGCGACTTCGTTGAGCAGCGTGTGCATAAAGCCTTCTGCCGGACAGCCAAGACTGGTGTCATGGACGTAGTGGGTCTCTTTGTCGGTCCACACAATCAGGCCGATACGTCCATAGGCTGTGCTGACGATCTGAACAGCCCATGTTTCCCCTCGATGGATGTACGAATGCACGGTGGGCGAAATACGCACACTTTCGTTCAGCCAATCGTCGTACACGCGGCTGAATTCCGGTGTTGGCTGGCCGTTGGCCCGCGCCCGGATCATGGCGTAGATGAGACTCTGGCAGATGTCATGAAAACCGGAAGTGGCAACATCAATTTCAGCACTTTTGAGTCCGACCTCCGGGTTCACCTCGTGGAGTTTGTATTCAAAGAGCCGGGCCAGCTCAGGCAGGTACGCCAGCCACTCTTGCAGCGGCATCTCAGTCGGAATGGCATCGAGCACCGCCCGCCGTACGATATTCAGTTCGCCGCCGGCGTTGTCGATCTGCCCCATGCCGCTCATCTCTTTGGGTTCAAACATGGTTACGCCAAAGGCTTCGGGCAGTTCAAAAGTCTCTCGAAAATTCTTGATGGGGATAAAACGACGGATTTCACCTTCAATTAACAACTGCATCACAAACGGCCTCGCGTTTTTCGCATCTCAATACCCGCCATTATAACATATCCCTTCGCGCACCTGAGATTAAGGCCAAGTCAGGGCACGTTACTATTTTGTTGCACGATTGTACACCTGCGCCAGATGAGCAGGCAGATTGTGGATAGGACCCCGGCAGTCAGGAAAACAAAATAGACCCGCCAGAAGCGGATCTATTGGGTTGCGCGAGCCTTACCCCGAAGGGCCTTTTCAGGCAGCACTTTCAATTGGGATTGATGGGGTATATGAACTGCTGCGCATTTTATATCAGCCATTATAGCACAATATCCGTTCAAAATTCGAGTCTCTCGCGCAGTTTAGCCCAGCAGTGCCAGAATCAGAAACAGCGTCGGCGCGGCGAGCAGCGTGCCATCCATCCGATCCAGAAAGCCGCCATGACCGGGCAGAAGGGAACCGCTGTCCTTGACGCGCAGGTAACGCTTGAGCAGCGATTCGATCAGATCGCCGGTTCCGGTTGCCACCGCGACGAAGATATTTGCCACCAGCGCGATATTCAGCGGCAGCTCACCGATCACCGCCAGTGTAAAACCCGCCAGAAAACCCATTATCAGACCCACCAGCGCCCCTTCAACAGTTTTCCCCGGTGAGATGGTGGGGGCCAGCTTGTGCTTGCCGAACAGCCGCCCGCCGATCATGGCGAAACTGTCCGTAAACCAGTTGTTCAGCAGCAGCATGAGCGTCCACAGGAAACCATTTTCCCCGGCGCGAATCAGGGTCAGCACGCCCATCGACAGGCCGATGTACAACGCGCCGCCCAGCGCATAGGCATAATGCCGCAGCGATACACCCCGCTGTTCGCGGTTTTCCAGCAGGCCGACCAGCACAAATGCCAGCATCACCAGCAGCGCCACCGGCAGCACGTTCAGCCAGATAGCCGTTGTCAGGGTCAGTATGCCGAGTGTGATGAGCAGGGCCAGCCGGTGATGGCCGGGCCGGATCATGTGGGCCAGCTCAACCCCGCCAATAATGCCGGCAAGGTTCGCTCCGAAGTTGAACAGCGGCGCACCGAGATAAGTCAGGATGAGAATGATGGGCGCACCCACCAATCCTGTAACGACACGCGGGAGCATATCCCGCCCCAGCATATGCCTGATGGGAACCACAGTACCTTAACCTGTCTCCTGATTCTGACATCAGACATAGGGTCGTGTCAGTTCAGACGATAGTGTTTGTGGGCAGCCCGACAATTGCCATCCACTTTACTGCGAATCCGGCCTGCAATCAACTGTTGGCCGTTGCTATACTAAGCGCATTTACCCACTGCCGCAGACTGTGAGGATGACCAGACCGCCATGACCGATAAAGCTGTTGCCCTGAAACAGGTCAACCTGACCTCGATGACTGTGATTTTTCTGTTTGGCCGGCTGGTCATCAATATGACCCGCCGCTTTTCCTATCCGTTTATCCCGGCGATTGCCCAACGGCTGGGCACATCAATTGGCAGTGTCCAGAGCGCGCTGGCGCTGTCGTGGGGAGTGGGCATTTTCAGCCCGGTATTTGGTGTGCTGACCGAACGTTTCGGACGCAAGCCGGTGATGCTGGGCGCGCTGGCGTTGATGGCGCTGGTCAGCCTGCTGGGGGTGTTCGTGCCGCAGTTCTGGGCATTTGCGTTTGTGGTGGTGATGTACGGGATCAGCAAAATGATTTTTGACCCGGCGCTTCAGGCATACGTGGGGGATCGTGTGCCATTTGCGCAGCGGGCGCGCACCTGGGGCGCTATCGAGTTAAGCTGGTCGGGGTCGCTGTTTGTGATCGCACCGCTGACCGGCCTTCTGCTGGAACAGGCCGGGTTACAGCCGGTGTTTGCCGTACTGTTCGTGCTCCTCTGCCTGGCGATGGCGCTGATCTGGCTGTTCATTCCTGACGACAGGCCGGATCAACCGGCTGCCAGCCCGGTGAAATCTCAACGCCAGCCGGTGCTGCGGCTGCTGCGCCAGCGGCCACTGGCCTTCGCCGCGCTCGGTTATTCCTTCTGCATGATAGCCGCGCAGGAAATCTTTTTCATCAATTACGCGCTGTGGATGGAAATCTCGTTTGAACTGGTGCTGGCGACTATGGGGCTGGCGACGGTGGTGCTTGGCCTTGCCGAAGCCGTGGGCGAAGTCGCCGTGTCCGCCTTTGGGGATCGCTTCGGTTTGCAGCGCATGACGCTGTACGGCACAGTGCTGTCCGCCGCCGGCTTCGCGCTCATCCCGCACCTGAACCAGAGCCTGCCGCTGGCGCTGGCCGCGATGTTCGTGCTGTTCGTGCTGGTGGAAATATCAATTGTGGCATCCATCGGCCTGTTTACCGAAGTGCTGGCCGAAGCCCGCGCGGTGATGATGAGCGCCAATTTCAGCGCCATGTCGCTGGGCCGGCTGGCTGGCGCACTTTTCGGCGGTGGCTTATACGCTCTCACGCAGAGCTTTGGCCTGATCGGCGTGGTGACGATGGTGTTTGTGCTGGTCGGCGGCGGCTTTATCTGGCTGCTGGGCAGGCGCAGCTGAGAATCAGCGTGGTTCGGCGATCACCGCATAGGTCAGGCGGTAATGCGCACCGCCCCGGTCAAAATCGCACTCGACTTCGTCCCACTGCGCGGCTCCGGCCTGAATGATAATCTCGCCGAGCAGGTCATCGCCCCCGCGCAGGAAGCTGTCGGCTTCCAGCAATTGCAGCCGGGCCGGTTCCTCCAGCCCGGTGATGATAAAGTCATCCGGCTGGTACTGGCTGGTTCGTGCCCGACCCTGCGGCGTATCGTAGGTGCAGTCCCGAAAGTTGAAGGCAGTGCTGAAACCGCGGCCATCCAGATGATGGCTCATCCTGCGTCCGAACCGCTGCACATCCCAGATGGTGTGATCGTTCAGCCGGAGATACACCTCATCACCGTCCCGTTCCTGCCCCCGCAGGCACCGCAGTTCGATCAGGCGCAGCGCGAAGGCGGCCGGCGCAGCTTCCGCAGGCTCAGCTATCGGGCTGATGACCGACTGCCCCGGCTGCGGGATGCCCCACAGGCGCACCGTCCCATCATCGGACGCCGATACCAGCAGGGTGCTGTCGGGGGTAAAAGCAAGCTGGTTGATCCGGTCCTGATGGCCGACCAGTTCAGCGATAATAGCGCCCGACTGCGGGTTAAGCAGTTGGATGACGCTGTGATGCGCCACCGCCGCCAGTTCATCGCTGCGGGTGAGCGCGATGGCCGTTGACCCGGTCTGATCGAGCACCACCTGCTGGCTGTCGATCTCCCAGCCGTACAGCCGGCGGCGATGGTCAATAGCTGCGGCGATACGTCCGTCCGGGCTGAAAACCGCCCGCATCACCCAGTCACGATGGCGCTTGAGGACCGCGTACAACTGGCCGCTGGCGACATCCCACAACCGGACGCTGTTATCCGCATCCCAGTAGCCGCGTTCGGTTTCGCCACCGACTGCCGCCGCAATCAACCGGCCATCCGGGCTGAAGGCCACATCATTGACAGGTGCAGCATGGCTGATTCGGTGATGAATGCGCCCGCTGGCGACATCCCACAGCAGCAGGCTGCCGGCGGTATCCGTCGAGGCAACCAATTCGCCATCCGGGCTGAGATCAACGCTGGTCACGCAGTGGTCGTGTCCCTGAAAAACCAGCGTTTCATCTGCTGTCAGCGCGTCGTCGGCTGCTTCGAGCGCGAACACGCGAACGCTGCTGTCCCCTCTGGAACCGGGGCTGCCACTGCCGGACACCAGCCGCCGGCCATCTGCGCTGAAAGCCAGACCGTTGACCGGGGCGCCGTGCTGCCGCAGGGTAAGCACCGTTTCGCCGCTGCCGCTGTGCCAGATGCGAATTGTCTGATCCGCGCTGCCAGAGGCGATCCAGCGGCCATCCTGACTGATGGCCACGCAGTTCACCGGCAGGCTGTGTCCCCGCAGCACAGCGAGATTGCCCGCCTGCCGCGCACTGCTGATGGTAATCGACTGGCCGGGGCGCGCCCGCACCTCAGATTCAACCTTCCGCCCCGCCGCAAACAATCTGACTGCATGGCCCTGACCGGCAGACGCCGCGCCACAGGCCAGCCATGCCCCATCCGGGCTGAAAACTGCCGGATAGCTGCCCCCGATTGTGTGCAGCAGCGCACCTGTGCGCACATCGCGCAGTTCGATTCCGGCGTTCGAGCGTGTGCTGCTGATCGCCACCAGACGTTTGTCCGGGCTGAAAGTAACCTCATGGGCCAGCACAATCGGCAGGGCCGGGCCATGTGCCGTGCCAGTGGCGATATCCCAGACCTGCACTGTGCTGCCATCGCGCATCCGTGTGGCGATAAGCTGGCCGTCCGCGCTGCAACCGAGATACATCACCTCAGCGGTAAACTTAATCAGCACCTCCATGCTGAGGATACCCTGGGTGGCGTGCCACAAACGCATCAGACCCAGAGTGGTCAGGGCAAGAAGCTGGCGGCCATCGGACGAAAAAATCACGGCGGTTGCCGGTTCAGGCAGATCAAACTGAGCGATTTCTGACCCGCTGCGCACGTCCATCAGGCGCAGGCTGCGCTGATCGGGGGTGGTATGAACGGCGACGATGCGGCCATCAGGGGTACAGGCAGCGTCCGCTACCTCTTGATCCGCCAGTTCGAGCGTGTGCCGTACTGCTGCCTGCCCGCCGGCTTCCCGGACCTCGACTCGCCCGCCCGACCACACAGCGATCCATTCGCCATCACGGGCGAATGCCAGTCGATGAACCCGTTTCTCCGGCGCGGTCACAGTATTGACCACCTGCCCGCTGGCAATATCCCACAGCCGGATCACGCGCCCCCCGGTTGCCAGCAACCGGCTGTCCGGGCTGAAGGCCAGCCGCATCACCTGATCGATTGTCGATTGGGTCAGTGTCTGGCCGCTGCGGTTGATGGTTCGGGTTTCCTCGACTCCATGTGTTAAGTTGTGCGCCGGGGTCAGGGTCGCGGCATTTTCTACGGTAATGGTCATGACAGGCCCTTCTGCTGATTGCTCTGCCCACAATCATTTTACCGCAAATGCCGCTGTTGACCCTGTACACCCACAGACGCGGGATAAGATCGCCGCCGGCGGGCAACGGCGTCAGTTCCGGCGCACGAAGGCCGGAGTGGGTATAATGTCGAATAACCTCACGGGATTATTGATTATGGAGACCACAACGAATGTCGGCTCCCGCCTCACCTCATTTTTCTCCGGTATCACTGACCAGCCTGTTCAATGTCCGGCGGCAGCAGCTTGATGACTCGCTCCGGCTGCGTTCGGCTGATGCCTGGTCCTTTGGCTCGCAGGTCTTTCATGGGATTCCGTTCGAGCTTGGGCTGCCCGATACGCCCAACGTGATTCTCCTCCATCAGGATGAAGTGGCTATCCCCCTCGACTCGATTAAAGCCACTTACCTGCTGTTCCTTCACGCTGTTGAAGACCGCAGCCAACCGCTGCCCCAGGATTTGGCCGATTTGATGGATAAAATTCCGCAGGCACACTCGCTGACGGGTAACGAACTGGGCGACCTTGTTTCGGAATATCGGCTGGACTACAGCGATGGCACGTCTGCCGTCATCCCGATTCGCCGGCGTTTCGCCATTCAGCAGGCGCATATCGGCTGGGGTGCGAGTCCTTTTGCTGCTGTACCGGCGGCTGCACCAACAGTATCACCCACCGCCACCGAAGCGCACATCACCGGCGGCCCATCTGTACCTTATGGACGCGGCGAAACCCGCCATGCTTCCGGGCGGGATCATGCATCGGAACACCTCTGGCTTTACGCGCTGCCCAATCCACATCCCGACAAATCGATCCAGCGGGTGGTCTGCATCCCACAGGCAGAACGTTCTGTCATCTATGCTCTGTCACATACCCGTGTGGAGACGCATCCGCTGCGACCGGGCACACGCCAGAAGCTCAAGCTCATGCTGCCGGATACGATTCAGTTCAACGCCATCGGCGAGCTTGAGAACGTCACCATCGATCTGGGTACGGTCATTTCAGCGCGGGCCGCACTGGAATACGATCCCGAACGCTGGCTGGGTCCAGAAGCGAATGTGCAGCCGGTTCGTTCTGATCGGGCGGTGATTATCGAATATATCGCCCACCCGCTGGCAAAACTGTATATCGACACCGGCAGCGAGCCGCTGGTGTATGATCTGGCGTCGCTGGAGGGTGAATCCATCATCCAGATTAACCCGGCAATCCGCCCGGTGCGCCTGCGCGTCGTCGAAAAAGGATCGGGGCAACCTGTCCCGGTGCGGCTGCACCTGCATGGCGCCGAAGGTGAATACCTGCCGCCGAAAGGGCATCATCGCAAAGTCAACCTCTACTGGTTTGAAGATAACTACGGCGAGTTTGTCAACCGCCTGAACCAGTACTGCTATATTCCGGGTGAATGTGAAGTCGATCTGCCGCTTGGCGATGTGTTCGTGGAAATCACACGCGGCTATGAAATCGCCCCGATACGCACGCGAGTCACCATCACCCCCGAAACTGATAGCCTGACCTTTGAACTCGAACGCGTGCTGCACTGGCGCGAGCAGGGCTGGGTGACAGCCGACACCCACGTGCATTTCCTCAGCCCTCAAACCGCCCTGCTAGAAGGCGCGGCTGAAGGCGTCAACGTCGTCAATCTGCTGGCGAGCCAGTGGGGCGAAATGTTCAGCAACGTCACTGATTTTGATGGACGAACGACCTTTGGGGCCAGAGACCTCGGCGGCGATGGCGAGTTTCTCGTCCGGGTTGGCACAGAAAACCGGATGCAGGTGCTCGGTCATATTTCACTGCTGGGCTATTCCGGCGCGATGATCCAGCCCCTGTGCAGCGGCGGCCCCTCGGAATCCGCCATTGGCGACGCGCTGGAAGTCACGATGGCCGACTGGGCCAGACGCTGTATCGAGCAAAACGGCCTGGTTGTGCTGCCCCACGCCCCCAACCCGCAGGCAGAACGAGCCGCTGATGTGGTTCTTGGCCTGATTCACGCCATCGAGATGATGACGTTCAACCCGTTCGATGCCCAGATCACGCCTTATGGCCTGGCCGATTGGTATCGCTTCCTGAATCTGGGTTATCACATTCCGGTGGTCGGCGGCTCAGACAAAATGACAGCCTCTTCCCTGCTCGGCGGTATCCGCACCTACACGCATCTTGGGGACCAGCCGTTCAACTACGCCAACTGGATGGCGGCAGTCCAGGCGGGCAATACCTTTGTCACCGTTGGCCCACTGGCCGAGATAACCGTCGAGGGCCTGTCACCGGGAAAGCAGCTTAACCTGCCAGCTACAGGGGGAACCGTCCAGGTAGAGTGGCGGATAGAATCCGTGAAAATGCCGGTTGAAAGCGTCGAGATTGTCGTGGGTGGCCTTGCCGCAGAGCAGACCCGCGTGGACGGCGCGCTCGCTGCATCCGGCAGCGCCGAACTCAGAATCACGGAATCGACCTGGGTCGCCCTGCGCGTGCGTGGCAGTTATCACGGCAGAGGCGGTGAAATCGCGGCGCATACCAGCGCGGTGCAGGTGCTGGTCGATGGCAAACGCATCTTCTCCCAGCCCGATGCCGTTACGGTACTGGAACAGATCGAAGGCGCTATCGCCTACATCGACACACTTGCCCCCCGGCCTGATGCGATCCGGTACAAGCAGGTCCGGGCTACGCTCGAAGCGGCGCATAATCGCCTGCATCAGCTCATGCACCGCCAGGGCATCTATCATGAGCACAGCCCGCTGCATCATCATGACGCGCATCACGAACACTGATGCTGTCGCGCTGCCGGTTCGATGAGGCTGGTACAGTGGTACAGCAAAAAACGCGCCCGATCAGCGCGTTCGTCGGGTTCAGCGGCGCGTCAGTTCCGATAGCGATAATCACTCAACAGATCGGGGAATGAGGGGCAGCGCACCGCCCCATGAATGTAAAGCTGGACAGCTTCATAAAACCGGATCAGTTCGTTCATCTTCCCGCGCACATGCAGCAGGTCGCGGGTAATGGCATGTTCCAGCGTATAGCGCGCATCAATGAGATCGAGCAGAGTCTGCTTCGTGGCAGCAACATGGACGGTCGGCTGCTGCGGGGTCCGCAGGACGACAGCCTGACCTGCCTCGAAGCGAACAGACAGTGACTCCGCGTCGATCGTAATGCCGACTTCATCCCCGGCCAGAAGCTGGCAGATACGCTGGTAGGCTTCGGGGCACTCGCTCGACATTACCGCGAAGGATGTTTCCAGCAGGGGTGTAAAACCCGGTTCAGCAGGTAAGGAACTCAAAGAAACCACTCCCTGCGATAGCTACCGACTCACCCTTGATGCGCCCCTCAGTGGTGAGCAGCCCGCTCACTTCGTTGATAATCGTAACGCCGAGATTGGTCTCGTTTGGGATAGCGATCTGAACCACATCCTGCGCCTCGAACACACAATTCAGATAATCGTCCTTGCTGGCGGCATGAATGGAAAGCACACGCGGGACATCGGTGGTGGTCTGGGGCGCAATCAGAGTCATAATGCGCGGGAATTTGCGTATCTCGCGCCGCTGGAAAAAGCCCTGCTGGTGGGTTTCGATTTCGCCATGCAGAAACAGCCGCTGCAGGATGGCATCTTTCCAGATCGCCAGCCGCAGTTCGAGACGATGATTGCGGGTTCCCGTCATCAGATGATCGAAAATCAGGCTCCAGGGGTTATCCGGTGTTTCCGGCAGGGCATAACCCCAGTGCCAGGAAAAATCGTGCCCCCACAGCCAGTTGCCCCAGTTGTGATCGTGATAGGCCGAAGCACCGGCGAGTCGGTAAACCCGGCGGCCAATTGTCACTTCGCCCTGCACCACCAGCCGGGGAATCGCCAGCCAGCTAATCGAACCTTCGCCAATCGAGGTGCGGCGGCGCATGATGGGATACACCACCGGCACAAGCTGGAGCCGGACGGTGACGGGCCGGTTTTCCAGCGCCGCCGAAATACTAAAGCCATCGCTGCCGAAGGTCACGCGGTTGTGCCCCATACACAGATCAATCCGTCCGGTTGTCAGTTCCACCTCATAGGGCTGAAACGTATCCACATCGCCGTCCCAGCCGCTGGCATCGCGCACCAGCAGCACCATGCGTCCCAGCAGCGTGCCGGGCGGGACGGTGGGGCGGGTGTCCCGGCACACACTGAAATTGAGAATCAACTGAACGTCAGGGGCAATGATGGCGAAGTGATGCCACTCCTTGTACCAGTCTGGGTGCGGGTGATCGATTCCGGGGTAGCGGAAGTGGTCGGTGACGACAATGGTCCGGTAGAGATCGTCGATCACGGCTCTGCTCAGTACAGCGCGCCGTAGAAAGCGTCGCTGCTGCTGTCCGGCGCAGTGGATGTCGCGCGGCTGACAAGATCGCGTTCCGCTTCCAGCCGGGTCTGTAGCTGGCGCGAGAAGGCCAGCAGACCCAGCCAGAAGTAGAGATAATCCTGATTCACAGCCGCCGGTGCTTCAGACGATGACTCCAGTTCAGATGACCGGAGAGCCTGCGCTTCGAGGCGCTGCCCTGCTGAAAGCAGGCCCAACAGAAAGTACAGGCTGCGATTCGTCAGCCGGCTGTGCTGCTGATTAAGCGCGGAGCGAGCCATCGCGCACCCCCTGCACCAGCAGCATGGACAGTATCGATTCCAGATCGCTGTGAGCCGCGCCGGCCGCGAATGTGTCCAGCCAGATGCCGGGCAGATGTTCCGGTTCGCTTTCGACCAGATTGTCCAGCCCGTAGGTTTCCCAGATCAACTGTCCGCGCCGGATCAGTTCAGACTGCGACAGCAGCTCGTACCATTCCCGGCCTTCGGGAGTGCTGGCAAACCGCTGACCTTCGGCCACAAACGCAGCGGCGAGGGTGCGTGCCACATAGGGGTAGCGCGCGATCAGATTCTGCATTTCCAGCAGCAGACGTTCCAGCACCTCATCAGCAATTGCCGGTTCCGGGTCGGACGCGGGGGTATCTTCCAATACCAGGCGGGGCAGATCAGAACCAGCCATCAGCATCAGCCTTTCAGCGCGCCGTTATTCAGCGGCAAGTTCGCCTTGAGCGCCCTAAGCCCTACCTCGTCGCCTTCCGCCGCCAGCCGCGCCTGACCTCGCCAGTCGTAGCGGAGGGCCTGTTGAAAGGTGGCGCTATCCAGCCGGGCGCGCAGTTCCGCGTCATCCAGCCGCGCCAGATCGGCAAAGCGCGCAATCCCCACCGCCGCCAGTGCCCGCTGGTAATTCGGCCCGATACCCTTCAACTGTGTCAGATCGTCGGGCCGGTAGCCGTTGACATGCTCGCTGCTTCGGCTGCTCTCGGCAGGACGTTCTGCCCCGGCAGACTGCACGTCAATGGTCAGCGCCAGCATCAGATTGTCATAACCGCGCACCAGCACCGTGCCCTGGTACTGATGCCCCGGCACGAACAGTTCCGGCAGCAGCGGCAGGCTCAGGGTCACGACCTGCTCATCACCGGGGCGCAGGGTAAAACGCGCCGGCTGCAACTGAAGCGGTGCGCGGAACGTGTAGCCCGTGGCGGACTCGGTGAATTCCGACACGGCAAACGACACTTCGCAGGGTCGATCCTGCCGGTTCTCGATGACGAACGACCGCTGTACATCCTCGCCGGCAGGCGCGCTCAGCGCCATCTCGACCCGGCGCAGCGTGCCGTCATCCGTCGGATGCCGGTCAAACGTTTCCCCGGCTACATGATCGAAGAAATAATCGCTGTAGTGCCGGTTGACTGTGCGCAGTCCCTGCAAAAAACTGATCGTCAGCCGCGAAAGATCGGTGAGGTAGCGGCTGGTGGCTTCGGTGAGGAACTGGCGAATACGTTCGTTGGCTTCGCGGTCACTCAATTCACCGCGCGCAATCGACTGCACCAGTTCGTTGAACTGGCGGCTGGCACGTATCTGGTCGGTAGCTGAGTTGGTAATCAGTTCCTGTATTGAGCGCACGAAGTCGTTTGGTTGCTCGGCCATCAGGACTCCTCCCGCCTAGTGGACCCGCTCGATCACATGCCCGGCCATCGCTGCCAGAAAGTCCCGGTGTACGGAAGGTTCGATGAAGGTCGTTGTCTTCTCAAAGTCGTGCCGGGCCTTGCACGCCAGGTGTCGGGCCACTTCTCTGGCATAATCGATGCTGCCATAGCGGCAGATAAGATGATACAGATAACCCACATCTGCCTCCGTTTTGGCCTCGCGGGGCTGCTGCAAGATGCGGACACAACGCTGGCGTTCGTGGGGCGCGGCCTGCCGCAGCATGTGCAGCAGCATCAACGTGTATTTGCCTTCCCACAGATCGCCGCAGCTTTCCTTGCCATAATGACGTTCATCCCCCACCAGATTGAGCAGATCATCCTGAATCTGGAAGGCAACGCCGGTGTATGCCGCATATTTGCGCAGCCGGGCCATCTGGGCCGGTGTTGCGCCGACAATCGTACCACTGATGAGCATGGGCGCAACGAAGGTGTACCAGCAGGTCTTTTTGTAGGCCATCAGACAGTAATCACGATCGCGCAGATCATATCGCTGGTGGCGAATCCAGTCCAGTTCAATCGCCTGCCCCTCGACGGATTCACGCACCATGCGGCTTATCAGTTCCAGAATGCGCAGCGCCTTGCCGATTCCCAGCTCTTCCATGTTGTCCAGCAGCGGTTGCAGGCACAGGGCGAAAATCCCGTCACCCACATTGATGGCAATCGACACGCCGTAATCGCGGTGCAGTGTCGGTAGCCCGCGCCGCATCAGCGAACCGTCTTCGATGTCATCATGGATCAGAAAGGCGTTATGAAACAACTCCAGCACGGCGGCAGTGCGCAGGACATCTTGCAGCCGACCACCCATTGCGCGGCAGGTGGCAATGCACAGTGATGGGCGCAGCGCCTTGCCCGCCCGCCGGGGGTATTCGAGCATGAGATCGTACAGGATGGGCCGGTAGCGGTTGTGCGGCACAAACTGCTCGATTTCCGCGATAACCAGCGCCCGACATTCCTCCATATACTCGCTCAGCGTGCTCATATGCCCCGTTTAGCAGCAGCCACAGCGGCAGTTGATTTCATAAGCCCCGCAGTCGTAGGGCAGAATCGCCAGCGCAATACGGATCGGGCGAATATCGCAGCCAGTGACGCGCAGATCGGCGTAGACCACCTCACATTCATCCAGGTCCAGCCGGCGCGGCGGCACGGTGCTGTGGGGTACTTCCGCCGGATTATCCGGGATATTCGGGTTAGTCGTGACCACATCCCCGCCGGGGACATTGACGACGATGATGACCTGCCGCTCCTCGCAGGGCTGAAGGGTGAAACCCTCTGCCGGGTCAAGCTGGGCGGTGACCTTGCTCGGTCTGCCCCCACGACTGGTCCACTCACTCAGTTGCAGTGTGATTTCCTTCTCCCGCCGGCGCGGATTTTCGATTATCACCGGCACAACGCGGCGTTCCCCGGCCCGCGCATACACGACGAGATCAACGTCGCCAATACAGCAGCGGCAGTGACAATCATCGCGGTAGCAGCCACGGCAATCATCACAGCCACAGTCACAATCACAGTCGTATTTGTGTTTGCGGCGGCGCTCGTGGCGCATTTCGCGGACAGGCGCAGCAGTCATCGTTCCGGCCACATCCAGCATCATGCGCCCCAGACCTTCAGCCATCAGCGCCATCGCCTGCTGATTGACATCGGCCATCTGGTTCAAACTGTCGATGACGGTATCCAGTCCTGACCGGCTCTGGCGGGCAGGCCGGCGCAGTGCGCGTCGTTCCCAGGTTGTACGCTCATGCATCCTCACACCTCTTTCGTTATCGTGTGTTCTTGGTAGGTTGGTCACCCAGTATCGGAGCAATCTCGAACATCAGGTTACGGCTGTAGATTGTCACTAACGCGGTATACCGTGTGCGCCTGTCCAGCGATTCAGGAAGCTAGATTTCCAGATCAATAGCCTGAGCGCCGCCGGGAGCAATGGTGACGCTCCCGGTATTATTGTGGACACGCTGCGCCCCAGCCTGCTGTATGACCCCCTGTAATCACGCCATCCCTCTGCGGAAATGAT
>Ga0079224_100001744_pt1 | contig 25518 bp, 31 predicted proteins | sample Stecom2015_FD_80414 | JGI IMG/M metagenome (GOLD analysis project Ga0079224, IMG submission 80414) | Agricultural soil microbial communities from Utah to study Nitrogen management - Steer compost 2015 | ecosystem: Environmental > Terrestrial > Soil > Agricultural land | place: USA: Utah... | reverse complement strand
GCCCGAGAGCGCCTGCAGGTAGGCGTGCAGCGCGCCGCGGCTCCTGGCCATGGCGGCGTAGTCGAGCCGCGAGGCATGGCCGCCCTCCAGCACGACCACGTGCTTTTTCAGCAGCGCATCCCACGCGGCGTGGCCGTGGTCGAAGGCCTGCGCGAGCGCGGCGCCCGCCCAGAGGCAGAGCGCGGCGCCGAACAGGCGCGCCCTCAGCCGCGCAGCCATGCGTGCAGCCTTTCCAGCCGGTCGAGCACCGCTTGCGGCGCATGCGCGCGCTTCCAGGCGCCGGCGGCGTACTTGTTGGCCTCGAGGAAAGTGGGATAGACGTGGATCGTGCCGAGGATCTTGTTCATCCCCAGCCCGTGCTTCATGGCCGTGACGAACTCGCCGATCAGCTCGCCGGCATGCTCGCCGGCTATGGTGGCGCCGAGGATGCGGTCCTTTCCCGGCGCCGTCAGCACCTTCACTCGCCCGTGCGCGGCGCCGTCGGCAATGGCGCGGTCGAGCTCGTCGAGGTCGTAGGTCGTCACTTCGTAAGGTACGCCGCGGGCCTTGGCTTCCACCTCGTTCAGTCCTACCCGGGCCACCTCAGGGTCGGTGAAGGTCGCCCAGGGAATCACCGAGTAGTCGGCGCGGAACCGGCGAAAGCCGCCGAAGAGCGCGTTGACCGCCGCGTACCAGGCCTGGTGCGAGGCGGTGTGCGTGAACTGATAGGGGCCGGCGACGTCGCCGCAAGCGTAGATGTTCGGGAAGCGCGTCTGCAGGAACTCGTTCGTCTCGATCGTGCGGCCCTTGGTGAGCGGGATGCCGAGCGCCTCGAGTCCGTATCCCTCGGTATTCGCCACGCGCCCGAGCGCGCAGAGCAGCTTGTCGAACGGCACGCGGACCTCGCGGCCCTCGTGCTCGCAGACGAGCGCGTGCTCCGCCCCGGCGTCGATGCGAAGCGCCGCCCCCGCATCGATGCGAAGCGCTTTGTACCCGGTGCGCACGTCGATGCCCTCGGCGGCGAAACGGCTGCGCACCATGTCCGAGAACTCGGGATCCTCCCGCGGAAGAAGGCGGGGCAGCATCTCGACCAGGGTCACCTGCGCGCCGAGGCGGGCGAACGCCTGGGCGAGCTCGCAGCCGATGGGGCCGCCGCCCAGCACGGCGAGCCGGCGCGGCAGCTCGCGCAGCTCCCAGACGTTGTCGGAGGTGAGGAGCTCGATGCGATCGATGCCCTCGAGGGGCGGCACGAGCGGGCGGGCGCCGGCGGCGATCACGATCGACCGGGTCGTCAGCGTGCGCACCCCGTCCTCGGTGCTCACTTCCACCGACCATGGCGAGGCGATGCGCGCCTCGCCCCGAAGGCACTCCACGCCCAGGGCAGTGTAGCGCGCGACCGAGTCGTGCGGCTCGATGGCGCGGATGACCCGCTGCACGCGCTCCATGGCCTCGGCGAAGTCGAACTCGACGCTCGCCCGGCGAATTCCGTAGCGCGGCGCGTCGCGCAGCTGCGCGAGCAGTCGCGCCGTGCGGATGAGCGCCTTGGAGGGCACGCAGCCGGTGTTGAGGCAATCGCCGCCCATCCGGCGCTTCTCGACCAGGGTGACCTTCGCCCGGACGGCCGCGGCAATGTACGCGGCGACCAGGCCCGCCGAGCCGGCGCCGATCACCACGAGGTTGCGGTCGAAGCGGCGCGGCCGCTGCCAGCCGGCGTAGACGCGCTTCGCCTTCACGCCGTCCAGCGCCTTCTTGGCAAGGAGCGGGAAGGCGCCCAGGAGCGCCAGCGCGCCGAGCAGCCCCGGCGAGACGATGTCGCGGGCGGACGCGATGCCGGCGAGCTGCGTCCCGGCGTTCACGTACACCAGCGTCCCGGCCAGCATGCCGAGCTGGCTCACCCAGTAGAACGTGCGCACCCGCATGGCCGTGAGGCCCATCGCCAGGTTGATGACGAAGAAAGGCACGGCGGGAATGAGGCGCAGCGTGAACAGGTAAAACGCGCCCTCCCTGCGCACGCCGTCATCGACGCGGGCAGCCGCGGCCGGGAACCGCGCGCGCACCCAGTCGCGCAGCACGAAGCGCGCCGCGAGGAAAGCCGCCGTCGCACCGAGCGCAGACGCGAACGAGACGATCACCGTGCCCCAGAGCAGGCCGAAGAGCGCGCCCGCCACGAGCGTCATGAGCGCCGCGCCGGGAAGCGAGATGCCCGTGACCGCGACATAGATCGCGAAGAAGGCGGCCGCCGTGGCGAGCGGGGCCCGCTCGTAGGCGGCGCGAAGCGCGTCCTGCTGGGCCTTGATGTTCTCGAAGGTGAGGTAGCGATGGCCGCCAAGCGCGAAGAACGCCACCGCTGCGGCCGCGAGCGCGGCCAGAAGGAGCAGGCGGCCGCGGCTCACGTGGCCGTCAGGTGAGCTCGGCCGCGTTCCCGGCGAGGCTTGCGCCCGGCGTCTCGTCGATCAGGCCGAGCAGCCGGGCGCTCGTCGTGCGCAGCCGCTGCGAGAGCATGAGGACGAGCTCCATCAGGAGCTTCGCGCCGAGGAGCGGCTGCTCGACGATCAGGCGCGCGAGGCTCTCGCGGCTGATGAGCGCAAGGACCACCGTATCGAGCGCCACGCAGGTGGCGAACCGCGGCTCGCCGTCGATCATGGACATCTCGCCGAGCGTCCTGCCGGCCTCGACCCGGGCCATCACCTGCGGCGTGTTCCAGCGGTCGCGCTTTCGCACCTCCACCGCCCCCTCGACGAGCAGCAGCATGAAGTCGCCGCCCTCGCCCTCGCGGATGATCTCGACGCCCGGGCCGGCGCGGTAGACCTCCATGAACTGGACGAGCAGGCGCACTTCCCCGCTCGAGAAGTTCTCGAGCAGCGGGCAGCGCGGGATGAGGGCGTGGATCTGCTCGGCGAAGGCGCTCGCGTCGCCGAGGTGCTCGAGATGGGCGAGCTGCTGCGAGACGTGGGGCGGCAGGGGCGCGGCGGCGTCGGCCATGGCCCGGCCATTATGCCCAATCCGGCTATCGGGCGGTCGCGCGCCGGTCCCTCACCGCCTGGGCGAGCATCTCGAGGAGCGCGACGGAGGCGTCCCAGCCGAGGCAACCGTCGGTGATGCTCTGCCCGAAGACGAGCGGCTTTCCGGGCACGAGGTCCTGCCGGCCCTCGACGAGGTTCGACTCGACCATGGCGCCGACGAGGCGACGATCGCCTTTGGCTATCTGTCCGGCGATGTCCCTCGCCACTTCCGTCTGGCGCTCGTATTTCTTGGCGGCGTTCGCGTGCGAGCAGTCGACCATCACCCGCTCGGCGAGCTTCGCGCGGGCGAGCTCCTCGCAGGCGGCCGTGATGGACGCGGCGTCGTAGTTGGGCGCCTTTCCGCCGCGCAGGATGATGTGGCAGTCGTCGTTGCCGCGAGTGTCCACGATCGCCACCTGCCCGCTCTTGTGCACCGAAAGGAAGTGGTGCTTCTGGCGCGCCGCGAGCAGCGCGTCCACGGCGATCTTCACGTTGCCGTCGGTGCCGTTCTTGAAGCCGACCGGCGCGGAGAGGCCCGAGGCGAGCTCGCGGTGCACCTGGCTCTCCGTGGTGCGCGCGCCGATCGCGCCCCAGGACACGAGGTCGCCGATGTACTGCGGCGAGATGACGTCGAGGAACTCGCAGCCGGCCGGCACGCCCGCCTGGTTGATGCGCACGAGAAGATCGCGCGCGATGCGCAGCCCCTCGTTGATCCGGAAGCTGCCGTTCATGTAGGGATCGTTGATGAGGCCCTTCCAGCCGATCGTCGTGCGCGGCTTCTCGAAGTACACGCGCATGAGGATCTCGAGCTCGCCGGCATGCCGGCGCCGCTCGGCCGCCAGCTTCTCCGCGTACGCGAGCGCCGCCTGGGGATCGTGGATCGAGCACGGCCCGATCACCACGAGGAGCCGGTCGGAGCGCCCGTGCAGGATGTCGCGCACGCGCCGGCGGGTTTCCGCGATGAGGGTCTCGACCGCCGTGCCCTGGATCGGGAAGAAGCGGATGAGGTGCTCGGGCGGGGGCAGCGGCACGATGTTCTCGATGCGCTCGTCGTCGGTGAGCGAGGTCTTCTCCACGGGGAAGTTGGCGAGGTAGTTATCGGTCGGCGTTGTCATGGGCGTTCTCGTTGGCGGTTCCCGGGCCCAAAAAAAAACCGCCAGGCTTTTCGGCGCTGGCGGTCTTTTTTCGGGAATTCGGGGTTGAGCTTAGCCGGTCCCTTCCGCCAGCAGGCAGGGGAAGTAAAAGAAGAAGAAGCCGAAGTACCGGCGCAGCATGGTCGTGGATTCAAGCACATCCGGCCGGCCGTTGGCAACTGCGGGCCTTTACCGCGGCCAGAGCACGGCCTGGGTGCACCGGAAGAGGGCAAGGCGCGCCCCGCTCGCCTCGCTCGTCACCACCGCATCCCAGACCTGGGTCGTGCGCCCCAGGTGCACGGGGGTCGCCCGGCAGAAGATGGTTCCCTCGCGCGCCGTGCCGAGGAAGTTCGACTTGAGCTCGATGGTCGTGAAGCCGGCGGCGCCTTCGGGGAGCAGCGCGACGCACCCATAGCCGGCGCTCGTGTCGGCGAGCGCCACGACGGCGGCCGCATGCAGGTAGCCGTTCGGCGCCATGACCTCGGGACGCACGGCGAGCCGGCTCTCCACGCCGGCTTCGGTGACCGAAAGGATCTCCAGCCCGAGGTGCTCGGGCAGGTGCTTCACGCCCAGCCGGGAGAAGTACTCCGCCGTCATCCCGTCGCGCAGTCGCGCGACGCGCGGCGGCTTGCTCGTGCTCTTGGTCATCCTGGCCTATGCCTCCTTCTGGCAGCGCTCGCCGGCGAGTGCCGCCCGGATCGATGGCGCGGGGTTTGCTACGCCCATGGCGGCATGATAATTTTTTCCACGGTAGGCAGAAGCTCAAATAAAGGAAGGTGGAGGTGACCGATGTCTGCCAGCGTTGCCAAACCCAGCCCGAAGTCCAAGCCGGCCTGCGCGCCGCTCTCCATCCCGATCGCCGGCTTCAAGGACGTCTACGAGATTCCCGCCGTCGAGCGGGCGCTGCAGGAGCTCCCGCCGACGGCGAACGAGGCGCAGCGCGCGGTCTACGAGAAGATGCTGCGCCTCGGCGGCCAGCGCTTCACGGTGAAGCCCTCGTCGCTGCCGGAGATGGACGAGCTTTTCGAGGAGCTGCCCAACTTCGCGGCGGTCCTCGAGGACATCCGCAAGCACCTCGCGCTCTGCATCGACTCGAGCGACTCGGTGGAGCTGCCGCCGATGCTGCTCCTCGGCGAGCCCGGCATCGGCAAGACGCACTTCGCGCGCCAGCTCGCCGAGCTCCTCGGCACCGGGTTCGGCTTCGTCTCGATGGGCTCCCTCACCGCCGGCTGGGTGCTCTCGGGCGCCTCGTCGCAATGGAAGAACGCGAAGCCCGGAAAGGTGTTCGACACGTTCCTGAACGGCGACTACGCCAACCCGGTCATCGTGATCGACGAGCTCGACAAGGCGGCGGCCGACGGCCAGTACGATCCGCTCGGCGCGCTCTACGAGCTCCTCGAGGCGCATACCGCGACCCGCTTCGTGGACGAGTTCGTCGAGCTGCCGATCGACGCCTCGGGCGCGGTGTGGCTCGCGACGGCGAACGACGCGGCGCGCATCCCGGAGCCGATCCTGGATCGCATGGCCGTCTACGAGATCGACGCGCCGGACGCCGAGGGCGCCGCGCGCATCGCCCGCAACATCTATCGCGACATCCGCGGCTCGCACGACTGGGGCCGGCAGTTCCCCGAAGAGCTTTCGGCCCCGGCGCTCGAGAAGCTCGCCTCGCTCGCGCCCCGCGAGATGCGCCGGGCGCTGCAGTCGGCTTTCGGCAACGCGAAGCTCGCCGGCCGCCACGAGGTCGGCCCGGACGACATCCCCGACGGCCGCGCCAGGAAGGCCCGGATCGGCTTCTAGCCGAGCTGCCTCGCCCAGGCGTGGCCGCTCGAGCGGTAGAACGTGACGGTGCTCGCGTAGGCCGACTTGGCGCTCACGCCGCTCGCCATGGCGCGAAATGCCGCCGCGACGCGGCTCCGCATGCTGCGCTCGAGGCGCTTCGTGCGGGCCTGAGCGCTCGTCCTGGGCTGATCCTTCGGCTTCGATTGCATTGCGTTCTCCTCGATCGTGCGCACCGGCGAGGCTCGCCCGTGCATGAGGACGCAGGCTAGGGCTCGCGCGTAGCCCGGGCATGTCGGAACGTCGACGAAGTGTTGCCCGATTGTTTCGGGCTAGAGGTAGGCGAGGAAGCGACCGCAGGCGATGACGGCGGCCCACAGGACGAGCGAGAGGCCCCCGGCGACTCTCGCCGCTGCGGGCGGCGCCGCCTGGACGTCCCATCCAGCGACGGATCGCATGGCGGTGCTGTGGAAGATGCCTGCGTTGACGATCGCGGCCAGGATGAGGCCGAGCTTTACGGCAAAGAGCGGGTGGGCGATGAAGTCCGTGGCGTGCGCGATGAACATGGCGAGGCCGCTCGGCACGATCAGGACGAAGCTGCCGAGGGTCCACGGCAGCACGTGCCGCGAAAGCCGCGTGACGGGCATGGCCCGCCCGACGCCGAGGAGGCGCAGGTCGAGCACGGCGATCGAGCCGAAGAGCAGCGCGAGCCCGACGATGTGGACCGTCTCGACGACCGGATAGAGGTACAGCGACTGGCGCATGGCCTGGCCGAGGGCCGAGGCCTCGAGGGCGCCCATCGGGCTCACCGCAGCTCGACGGTCTTGCCCTGGACGGTGATCCGCTCGGCGCGCATCTCTTCGGGCTTGCCCCGGTTCGGATAACCCTCGACGCTCGCCACGGCGCCTGGCTTGAGGAATTCGCGCGGCAGCCCGCGGCGCTCCATGCGCGACGGCGGCGCGAGCACCACGAGCCAGGTCTTGTCCGGCGCCTCGAGGCGCACGAAGCCGTGCGGATGCTCGTAGCCGGACTCGACGATCTTTCCGGTCACGCTGAGCGCCTTGCTCGAGTCGTACTCGCTCCATCCGTGGTGCGCAAGCGCGACGGCGGGGAGCGCGATGAGGCTTGCAAGCAACCAGGATCGCTTCATGAGACGTTCTCCTGCAGACGCTGCTCCACCCACGGGCCGACCGATTGCAGCGCGCCGGGAAGCTTCGCCACGTCGGTGCCGCCTGCCTGCGCCATGTCGGGCCGGCCGCCGCCCTTGCCGCCCACCTGCTGGGCAACGTAGTTGACGAGCTCGCCCGCCTTCACCTTCCCGGTGAGGTCGGGCGTGACGCCGGCGATGAGGGAGACCTTGCCGTCGTTCACCGCGCCGAGCACGATCGCCGCCGACTTGAGCTTGCCTTTCAGCTGGTCGAGCGCCTCGCGCAGGGTCTTCGAGTCGGCGCCCTCCAGCGTGGCCGCGAGCACCTTGGCGCCCTTGATGTCGAGCGCCTGCGACGAGAGGTCGGCGCCCTGGCTCGCGGCGAGCCTGGACTTCAGCCGCGCGAGTTCGCGCTCGAGCGTCTTCACGTTCTCGAGCACCTGGTTGATCTTCGTCGTCACCTCCGAGGGCGGCGTGCGCAGCGCCTCGGCCACCTCGGCGAGCTTCGCCTCGCGCTCCTGCACCCAGGCAAGCGCGCCCTCGCCGGTCACCGCCTCCACGCGGCGGATGCCCGCGGCGACGCCCGACTCGGACACGATCTTGAAGAAGCCGATGTCGCCGGTCCGGCGCACGTGCGTGCCGCCGCAGAGCTCGGTGGAGAAATCGCCCATGGACAGCACGCGCACTTCGTCGCCGTACTTGTCGCCGAAGAAGGCGAGCGCGCCGGCGCGGATGGCGTCGTCGTACTTCATGATGCGCGCGGTCACCTCGTAGTTCTGCTGGATCGCCTGGTTGACCAGCGCCTCGACCTGGCGGATCTCCTCGTCGGTGAGCGGCTTGGGATGGGAGAAGTCGAAGCGGGTGCGAAGCGGCGTGACGAGCGAGCCCTTCTGCTCCACGTGCTTGCCGAGCACCGTGCGCAGCGCCGCGTGCATGAGGTGGGTGGCCGAATGGTTCCACATCGCCCGGCGCCGCGAGGTGACATCGACCTCGGCCTGCAGCGTCTCGCCGACCCGCAGCGTCCCGGTCGCCTGCCGGCCGTGGTGGCCGAAGACTTCGGCCTGCACCTTCTGCGTGTCGTCGACCGCGAAGGTGCCAGAAGGCGCGACGAGCTCGCCCCGGTCGCCCACCTGGCCGCCCGACTCGGCGTAGAACGGCGTGCGGTCGAGCACGACCACGCCCACGTCGCCGGCCTTGAGCTCGGCGACCTGGGTGCCTTCCTTGTAGAGCGCCACGACCTTCGCCTCGAGCGAAAGCGTGTCGTAGCCGTGGAACTCGGTCTTGCCGCCGGAGTACTCGAGCGCGGTCGCCATCGAGAACTTGGAGGCGGCGCGCGCGCGCTCGCGCTGGCCTTCCATGGCCGCCTCGAAGCCGGCCATGTCGAGCATCACGCCGCGCTCGCGGCAGATGTCGGCGGTCAGGTCGACCGGGAAGCCGAAGGTGTCGTAGAGCCGGAAGGCGGTCTCGCCGTCGAGCAGCCGGTCGCCGTCGCCCGAAGCGAGCGCCGTCTCGAGCACCGCCATGCCGTTCTCGAGCGTCTCGGCGAAGCGCTCCTCCTCCTGCTTGAGGATGTCGGCGACCTTGTCGCGCGCGCCGCGAAGCTCGGGGTAGGCGTCGCCCATGGCCTCGTCGAGGTCGGCGACCAGCCGGTGGAAGAACGGCGCCTTGCGGCCGAGCTTGTAGCCGTGACGGATGGCGCGGCGGATGATGCGCCGAAGCACGTAGCCGCGGCCCTCGTTGCCCGGAATGATGCCGTCCACCACGAGGAACGCGCAGGCGCGGATGTGGTCGGCGATCACGTTGAGCGACGGATTGTCCAGGCGCTTCTGGCCCGTCTCGCGCGCGGCGGCGCGGATGAGGTTCTGGAAAAGATCGATCTCGTAGTTGGAGTGCTTGCCCTGCAGCACCGCGGCGATGCGCTCGAGGCCCATGCCGGTGTCGACCGACGGGCGCGGCAGCGGATGCATCACGCCCTTTTCGTCCCGGTTGAACTGCATGAAGACGAGATTCCAGATCTCGATGTAGCGATCGCCGTCGGCGTCGGGCGATCCCGGCGGGCCGCCCGGGATGCCGGGGCCGTGGTCGTAGAAGATCTCGCTGCACGGGCCGCAGGGCCCGGTGTCGGCCATCTGCCAGAAGTTGTCCGACTGGTACGGCTGCCCCTTGTCGCCGATGCGCACGCAGCGCTCGGCGGGGATGCCCACGGTCTTCGTCCAGAGGTCGTAGGCCTCGTCGTCGGTGTGGTAGACGGTCGTCCAGAGCCGCTCGGGCGGCAGCTTGTACACCTTCGTGAGCAGCTCCCAGGCGAACTGGATGGCCTCCTTCTTGAAGTAGTCGCCGAAGGAGAAATTGCCGAGCATCTCGAAGAACGTGTGGTGCCGCGCCGTGTAGCCGACGTTCTCGAGGTCGTTGTGCTTGCCGCCGGCGCGCAGCGAGCGCTGGGCGCTCGTGGCTCGCACGTACGGGCGCTTCTCCTTGCCCAGGAACACGTCCTTGAACTGCACCATGCCGGAGTTGGTGAAGAGCAGCGTGGGGTCGTTCGCCGGCACGAGCGGGCTGGAGGGCACCACCGTGTGCCCCTTCGAGCGGAAATACTCGAGGAAGCTCGAGCGGATCTCGTTTGATTTCATTGGGAGAATTTTACTTGAGGGCGCTCGCCTGGCGGGCCGCGAGCGCGTAGATCGTCAGCGAGGGGTTCGCGCCAAGGCCGGTCGGGAAGACCGAGCCGTCGACGATCCGGAGGTTGGCCTTCGGCCCACGCCGGTGCCCATCGAGCTCATGGCGGGAGTGTGCGGCAAAAAGGGCATTCCGGGAGGCCGGCCCGGACGGCACCGGGCCCGGCTTCCCGGAATGCAACGGGGGACGCTTAAGCGTTGATGCGGCCGTACTTCAGGAGTCTCGCCCGCACGGCGCCCATGGTGCGCTCGTGCGCCGAGGCGAGCTCCTGCAGCGCGCGTCCCGCATCGAAAGCGGCGAGGAGCCGTCGGTCCTCTTCTTCCGACCACGGCTCGCCGGTCTTGGGCGGCATCTGCGCCCGCCGGCGCTCGAAGCGCTCCACGCGCTCCAGCGCCGCGGCCGCTTCGTAGAGCGCCCGCACGACCTGCGGCCGCTGGTAGACGCTCTCGGCCGGAAACACCTCCCCGCTTTCCGGATCGACGCCGTTGGCGAGCGAGCGCACCACGGCCAATGCTTCCACTGATTCCATTGGGTTCACCCCCTTTCCACGCAAGGTTGCGTACAGGGATGAACGGGCAGGCCGGTATTGGGGTTTACGGCCAGGAGAACTTTCGTACTTGCAGATAAGAACGTAAAGGCGCTCCTGGTGGCTACTCTTCTTCGAGCCCGGCAAGCGCGCGCTTGATAGCCTCGTAGGAGAAGCCCCTGCCTTGCAGAAAGCGGGCACGCCGCGCGCGCTCTTCGCGCGTAGCCGCTGGCTCCCGGTACTTGCGCGCAAGAATGGCGCGTGCGCGCTCGGCTTCATCGGGAAGCGAGGCAAGGCGCTCGGAGATCTCGTCGGCCACGCCTTTCGCCTTCAGGTCCTGGCGGATGCGCGCGGGCCCGTACTTGCGCCCGAGCACGCGCGCGCGCTCTTCCGCGAAGCGCTCGTCGGAAAGCTGCTTGCGGGCGAGCAGCGCTTCGAGCACCTCTTCGACGGCCGCCGGCGACTCGGCGTGCGGCGCGAGCTTGCGGGCGAGCTCCGCCCGCGAGTGCTCGCGTCGCACGAGGTAGCGCAGCGCGCGCGCCTTCAGCTCGGCCGGGGTGTCGGGCCCGTCCTTGCCGGCCTTGCCGTCCAGGCCGCCTCCCGGGCTAGGCTGCGGCGGAGCCGCCGCGCTTGCGCGTGGGGAGCTGCTCGACCTTCTTGTCCTCGGCCGCCGGCTCGGCGGGAGTCTCCTCGGCCGTCGCCTTGACGCCCGCCTTCTCGCGGATCTTGTCTTCGATCTCGCGCGCAAGCGCGGGGTTCTCCTTGAGGAACTCGCGGCAGTTGTCCTTGCCCTGCCCCAGGCGGTCGCTGTTGTAGATGTACCAGGCGCCCGACTTCTCGAGCACGCCGTACTGCACGCCGAGCTCGAGGATCTCGCCCTCGCGCGAGATGCCCTCGCCGTACATGACATCGAACTCCGCGTTGCGGAACGGCGGCGCCACCTTGTTCTTCACCACCTTGACGCGGGTTTCGGAGCCGATCACCTCGTCGCCCTTCTTGATGGAGCCGATGCGGCGGATGTCCATGCGCACGGACGCATAGAACTTGAGCGCGTTGCCGCCGGTGGTGGTCTCGGGGTTGCCGAACATCACGCCGATCTTCATGCGGATCTGGTTGATGAAGATGACGAGCGTGTTGGTGCGCTTGATGTTGGCGGTGAGCTTGCGCAGCGCCTGGCTCATGAGGCGCGCCTGCAGGCCCATTTGCGGCTCGCCCATCTCGCCCTCGATCTCGGCCTTGGGCGTGAGCGCCGCGACCGAGTCGACGACGATGACGTCGACCGCGCCCGAGCGCACGAGCATGTCGGCGATCTCGAGGGCCTGCTCGCCGGTGTCGGGCTGGGAGATGAGAAGGTCTTCGGTCTTCACTCCCAGCTTGGCGGCGTAGCCGATGTCGAGCGCGTTCTCGGCATCGATGAAGGCGGCGGTGCCGCCCGCCTTCTGCATCTCGGCGATGACCTGCAACGTGAGCGTGGTCTTTCCGGAGGATTCCGGCCCGTAGATCTCGACCACCCGGCCGCGGGGAAGGCCGCCCACGCCCAGGGCGAGGTCGAGCCCGAGGGAGCCCGTGGAGACGACTTCGACGTCCTTTGCCGCGTCGGCGTCCATTTTCATGATGGAGCCCTTGCCGAACTGCTTTTCGATCTGCGAAAGCGCGGCGGCCAGCGCCTTAGACTTGCTATCGTCCATTTGACGTACCTCTTTTTCTAGGTTGTCGGCATCTGCGGCAGGGCAGCAACTACGGCAAGCAGCGGTTCCTGGGCCAACACCGGATACTGTATAAACGTCCAGCCATTGTACGGGTTGACCGCGGCCTGTCAACGCCACGCCGGCCAGGCGCCTGGAGATCGCAAATGACCATGCAAATCCGCGAGATACACACCTTCACGCAGGAGATCGCCGCAGCCGCGGGGCGAGCCGTCGAGCCGGCCGCGCTCCGGGCGGCCGCCTGCGCGGTCCTCGTCAATCCGCGCGCCGGCGCGCCCGCGGGCGACGACTTCGAGGCCTTCGTCGCCGCCTCCGTCGAGGTGGGCGAGATCCTCGCCGGCCGGGCGCTCGCGGCGCTCGGCGGCCGGGCGCCCGTCGCCTACGGCAAGGGCGTGCTGGTCGGCGCCGGCGGCGATCTCGAGCAGGGCGCCTCGATGATTCATTGCCGCATCGGCCTCGCCATGCGCGAGGCGGTCGGCGCGGGCCTCGCGCTCATTCCGGGCAACGCCAAGCTCGCGGCGCCGGGGGCCACCCTCGACATCGTCCTCGGCGGCATCGACGACGCGTGGAACTACGACGCCATGGACACGCTGGAGATCCGCGTGCCGGGCGCGCCGCGCGCCGACGAGTTCGTGCTCGCCGTTGCCTTCGCCACGGGCCGGCCGAACGCGCGCATCCGCGGCGCCGACGAGCGCACCGTGCGCGAGCTCGTGGGAAAGCTCAAGCGGCGTTAGGCTCGGCGCGCGAGGCGCTGTTGTAACATCGCCGCTCTTCATTCGGACCTGACTGGAGATCTTTCCCATGGCGAAAGTCGCATTTCTCGGATTGGGCGTGATGGGCTACCCCATGGCGGGGCACCTGCTGAAGAAGGGCGGCCACGACGTCACGGTCTACAACCGCACCGCGGCGAAGGCCGCGCAGTGGACCAAGGCGTATGGCGGCAAGAGCGCGGCCACGCCGCGCGAGGCCGCCAAGGACTGCGACTTCGTCATGATGTGCGTCGGCAACGACGACGACGTGCGCTCGGTCGTGTACGGCGAGAACGGCGCGCTCGCGGGCATGAAGAAAGGCGCGATCCTCGTCGACCACACCACCGCCTCGGCGATCCTCGCGCGCGAGCTCTTCGAGAAGGCGAAGGAGAAAGGCATCGGCTTCGTCGACGCGCCCGTCTCCGGCGGCCAGGCCGGGGCCGAGAACGGGCAGCTCGGCATCATGTGCGGCGGCGAGCCGGCGACCTTCGAGAAAGCGAAGCCGGTGATCGACGTCTACGCCAAGATGGCGGCGCTCGTCGGCGGGCCCGGCGCCGGGCAGCTCACCAAGATGGTGAACCAGATCTGCATCGCCGGCCTCGTCCAGGGCCTCTCGGAAGGCCTCGCCTTCGCGAAGCGCGCGGGCCTCGACATCGAGAAGGTGATTTCGGTCATCTCCAAGGGCGCCGCCCAGTCCTGGCAGATGGAGAACCGCTGGAAGCAGATGAACGAGGTGAAGTTCGACGGCTTCGGCTTCGCCGTCGACTGGATGCGCAAGGACCTCGGCATCTGCCTCGAGGAGGCCAAGAAGAACGGCGCCCGCCTCCCCGTCACCGCGCTCGTCGATCAGTACTACGCCCATATCCAGGCGCGCGGCGGCAACCGCTGGGACACCTCCTCCCTCATGCACCTCCTCATGAAGGACTAGTCCTCCCCCGAAAAAGGGGTCAGAGCAATTTACGGAAAACGGAAGCCCCGGCGAGCGAAACCTTTTTCCGTGGTGTGCGTTGAAGGAGGCATGCCAAGTCCGGTTCTCGATGCTGCATGGCCCGGCCGCCGCGACTAGAGGTGGCCGGCATCCCTTTGCATATCGTGCAGCGGGGCGTCAATCGCGCCCCGTGCTTCTTTGCCGACACCGACAGGCGCTTTTACCTCAAGTGCCTTGCAAAGGCGTCCCGCGCGCGCGGTTGTGCGGTGCACGCCTATGTCCTCATGGGCAACCACGTGCACCTTCTGATCACGCCACACGAGAAGGGCGCCGCGTCCGCCATGCTGCAGGACGTCGGCCGGAGGTACGTTCGGATCATCAACGCCGTGCACGGTCGCACGGGCACGCTGTGGGAAGGGCGCTACAAGTCTGCACTGGTGGACACCGAGACGTACTTCCTCAACTGCCATCGCTACATCGAATCCAATCCGGTGCGGGCTGGAATGGCGCCGCACGAGGCCGCCTATCCCTGGTCCAGCCATGCGCACTACGCCATGGGAGAGCCCAATCCGCTGATCACGGAACATGCCGTATACGTAGCGCTGGGAGCCACTTCGGAAGAGCGGCGCAACGCCTATCGCGAGCTCTTCAGGAAGAGCTTGAGCGCCGAAGCGCTGGACTACATCCGGAAAGCCACCCAATCAGGCGCGGCGCTCGGGGGCGAGCCCTTCTTGCAGCGTCTTTCCTCGGAGCTTGGACGCAGCGTCCGAGTGCCTCCTCGCGGACGGCCGGTATCAGAGGCAGCCGATTCCCGGGTTTCCCGTAAATTGTTCTGACCCCTTTTTCGGGGTTGCTATCGCCGGAAGACGAGGAGGCGGTTGTTGGCGGGCATGGGGTTGTCTTCGGCGAGGGCGAGGCCGTGGCGCTCGCCGAGGGGGCGGATGTCGTCCATGTCGCGCACGCCGCTTTCGGGATCGCGCGCGCGCAGCATGGCGTCGAAGCGCGCGTTGCTCCCGGCGGTGTGCTTGCGGCCGTAGCTGAACGGCCCGTAAAGACAGAAGACGCGAAGGGACGGCATGGCCGCGACGCCGGCGAACATGCGCTCCACCTGCGGCCAGGACATGATGTGCGCAGTGTTGGCGGAGAAGGCGGCGTCGGCATCCACGGCGGGCCAGGGCTTGTCGACGTCGAGCTCGATCGGCTCGACGCCCCACTCTCGAATACCGGGCAGGTGCTCGGCCACGTCGCTCGCCTGCCACTCGAGGTGCGCAAGCGCGGCGGAGAAATAGGCGGCGTGCTGCCCGGTGCCCGAGCCGATCTCGAGCACGCGGCGGCGGTCGGCAAGAACGCGCTTCAGCACCTCGAGGATGGGCTCGCGGTTCCGCTCGCACGCCTCGGAGAACGGCTTCATCGCGCCTCGGCGCTCTCGCGCTGCAGCCGCCACGTGGCCCAGGGCCCGAGGGCGGCGCCGAGCCCCAGCGTCGTCCACGCGAGGCCCCAGGCGAAGGGCTCGCTCGAGCCGCGCCCGCCGCCGGCGGCATCGAGCGCCACGCCGAAGGCCACCGGGCTCACGACGCCGGCACCGAAGCCGAGCACCGAGCGCACGGCGAAGGCGACGCCGATGTGATGCGCGGGGACGGACTCTGCGAGCACGGTGGAATGCGTGGACGAATCGGCGATGGCCGCGACATTGTAGAGGCAGGCGACGACGACCAGGACGACGAGCGGCAGCGCCATCAGCCAGCCGATGGAAAGGGAGAGCGCGAGGCTCGCGCAGGACCAGAGCAGGATCGATTGCGTGCGGCCCCAGCGATCGGCCATGACGCCGCCGGCGATCGAGCCACCGATGTTGGCGACGTAGGTGACGCCGGTGAGGAGGAGCGCGAGCGACGAGGCCGTTTCCACGGCGCCGCCGTGGACGAGGAGCGCCGCCGTCAGGAAGGCGGGCAGCCAGGCCCACAGGCCCAGGAGCTCCCAGTTGTGCGCGGTATAGCCCCAGACCGAAAGCATGCCGCGCCGGTTCCGCCACACCGCCGGAATGGACGCGAGGAGCGACTCGCCGGCGGGGCGCGCATAAATGCGGTTTGGCGTGCGCTTGAGCGCGTACAGGCCGAGCAGCCACGCCGCGAGCGGCAGGGAGGCGACGAGCGCGAGCGCGCCGCGCCAGTCGGTGAACTTGAGCGCGAGCCCGGCCACGGCGAGGGAGAGCGCGTAGCCCGCGCTCGAGGCGGCGATGAGATAGCCCATCGCCCGCCCGCGCCGCTCGCGCGCCACGTGCTCGCTGATCAACGCGAGCGCCGGCGTATAGCTACCGCCCTGGCACAGGCCGGTGAGCGCATGAAGCCACACCGCGGACCAGAAGCCATCGGCGAAGAGCACGAACGCCCAGGGACTGAGGAACGCGGCGACGCCCGTGGTGAGATACGCGCGCTTCGCGCCGAAGTGATCGGCGATGAATCCCACGAGGAAAAGCGAAGCGAGGTAGCCGAGGTGGAAGGCGGCCTGCACCGTGCCCGCCTCGCGCGCGCTGAGCCCCCACTCGGCCTGCGTGAGCGGCAGCACCGCCGAATAGGCGACGAACCAGGTGGCCGCGAGGACCCGGCTCGAGCAGAGCGCCGCGAGCCAGGCGCCCGAGCCAGGCGAGAGTCTGCTCAGGATCTTCTTCCCGGACGAGTCGTTCGGCCGGGATTATCCGCTAGAGCGCGGTCGCCAGGCGCACCGGGATGCGGCGGCGCCCGAAGGGCTTCTCGAACTTCTCGAATCGTCCCGCGAGCCTCGTGCCGCAGAACCGGCACGCGCCGTCCTCGGCGAGGTGATAGCCGCGGATGGCGTGCCAGTCGCGCACGATGACCGCGTTCTCGCACGAAGGACAGTAGGTCGAGCCGCCCGCCTCGTCGTGCACGTTGCCGGTGTACACGTAGTTGAGCCCGGCCAGCTGTGCGATCTCGCGCGCGCGGGTCAGCGTTGCGGCGGGGGTGGGCCCGACGTCGTCCATCTTCCAGTCGGGATGGAAAGCCGTGAAGTGCAGCGGCACGTCCTGCCCCAGGTTCTCGCGGATCCACTTGCATTGCGCACGCAGCTCCGCGTCCGAGTCGTTCTTGCCCGGAATGAGGAGCGTGGTGATCTCGGTCCAGACCGGCGTTTCCTTGACGAGGTAGACCAGCGTGTCGAGCACCGGCTGCAGCCGGCCGCCGCAGATCCGGTAATAGAAGTCGTCGGTGAAGGCCTTGAGGTCGACGTTCGCGGCGTCCATCTTCGCGTAGAACTCCCGCCGCGGCGCATCGTGCATGTAGCCGGCCGTGACGGCGACGGTCTTGACGCCGCGCGCGTGGCAGGCATCGGCGATGTCCATCGCGTACTCGGCGAAGATCACCGGGTCGTTGTAGGTGAACGCCACGGACTTGCAGCCGAGCTCGAGCGCCGCGCGCGCGATCGCCTCCGGGCTCGCGCGGTCCTGCAGGCGGTCCATCTCGCGCGACTTGGAGATGTCCCAGTTCTGGCAGAACTTGCAGGCGAGGTTGCAGCCGGCGGTGCCGAAGGAAAGGATGCTCGAGCCGGGGTGGAAATGGTTGAGCGGCTTCTTCTCGATCGGGTCGACGCAGAAGCCGGAGGAGCGCCCGTAGGTGGTGAGCACCATCCGGCCCGCCTCGTTCTTGCGCACGAAGCAGAGCCCGCGCTGCCCCTCGTGCAGCTTGCAGTCGCGCGGACAGAGGTCGCACTGCACGCGCCCGTCGGGCAACGCGTGCCACCAGCGCCCGGGGTGATGATTCTCTAATGCCTGTCGGTCTCTTTCCATTTTGCGACCCGATAGCGGGCGATCTTGCAGCGTGAGAGCCGCGTGTCGGCAGGCAGGCCGGCCTTCTTCACGAGCTCGCCGAGGAACCGGCGCTTGTCGGGAAGGCTCTCCCACACCTGCGGAAGGAAGGTGGCGCGCCGTCCCGCATGCTCGAGGATCACGCCGTCCTCGCCGGCGACGACCTGGCTGAGGAGGTCGTCCTCGTCCGCGAAGCGCATCGGCCGCGGCGCGGAGAGAAGCGATACCTCGACGCGGACTTCGGGCCATTCGGCTGCGGCGAGCGGCGCGAAGCGGGGATCGCGGAAGGCGGCGCCGAGCGCATTGTGCGCCACGTCCTCGACGAGAGGCCGCGCCGCCTGCAGGCTGCCCACGCAGCCGCGCAACGCGCCGCGCCTCATCAGGGTGACGAAGGTCGCGCCCGACTGCAGGAGCCAGGGCAGGCTCGCCTTCTCCGCCGAGCTCCCGCCCAGGCGCTCGTCGATCGCCGAGCGCGCCATGGCGAGCAGCGTGGCGCCTGCCGCCTCGAGCGACACCTCGGCGCCCGGCTCGTAGAGGGCAAAGGACGAGTAGCCGACGACGCGATCCTTGCCGCCGGCCGTGTCGCCGGAGTTGCCGGCGGCGAGCAGCCGGATCGAGAGCCCCTTGCGGCGGGCGAGCCAGAGGAGGCCGTTGAGCGGCGTCGCCCCGCAGGCCTCCTCGTGGTCGATATCGGTCGAGAAGGACGCGATGCGCTCGAGCGTCGAGCCGTCGATGGCCTTCGCCTGCGAGTAAGCGTGGTAGTGCGAAAGGTCGGTCGAGAGCACGACGAGCGTCTCAGGTCCGCCCCACAGGCGCTCGATGACCTCGCCCACCTCCTGGACGCTCGCCCTCCCGACGGCGAGCGGCACGATGCTGAACGCCCCGAGGGCGTGCTGCAGGAAGGGCAGCTGAACCTCGAGGGAATGCTCGAGCGCGTGCGCCGGAGCGCTCGTGACGACCTGCGGCAGCGACTGCAGACGCGTGCGCGCCTCCGCGTCCACCGGAATGCGGCCGAGCGGCGTATCGAAAGCTTCCGCCGCCGGGAGCGCGAGGCCACGCACGGGCACGCGGTGCACGGGCCCGAGCAGGACCACCCGGCGGGCGATGCCGCGCGCCGGGCGCAGGGCGTCGTAGGCGTGCGCCGCGACGCCGCCGGAATAGATGTAGCCCGCATGCGGCACGATGACCGCCTTGGGAAAGTCGAGTCGCGGCGCGAGCTCGGGAACCTCGGCGAAGAGATCGTCGAGCTCCCTGGCGAGCGCGCCTTGCTCGCCGGGATAGAAGAGCCCCGCTACGGCAGGGGGACGGACGGTGGCCATGCAGTCATGTGAGGGCGGCCTCAGGCCGCGTCAAGCAATTCCAGCACTTTTTCAAGGGCGCGCACAACGGACTGGCACCGCACTGCCTGCCGGTCGCCGTCGAAGCGGCGGGTCTCGCTGACGGGCTCGGCGCCGGCCCTTGCCCAGCCGAAGCACACGGTCCCCACCGGCTTCGCCGCGCTTCCCCCCGTGGGCCCGGCGATGCCCGTGATGGCGAGCGCGATCGTTCCCTTGCTCCTTGCGAGCGCACCCTGCGCCATCTCACGGGCGGTTTCCTCGCTGACCGCGCCGTGGCGCTGCAACGTGGCCGGACGCACGCCGAGGAGCTCCATCTTCGCGTCGTTCGAGTAGGTCACGAGCCCGCGCTCGAACCAGTCGGAGGAGCCGGCCACAGAGGTGACGACCTGGGCCACCCAGCCGCCCGTGCAGGACTCCGCCGTCACGAGGCGCGCCCCCGCCGCCTTCAGCGCCTCGCCCACCTTTCGCGCGAGCGCGTCCATCAGGCGAGGAGCCGCTGAAAAACGGCGAGGCACAGGAGCGCGCAGCCCGCCGCGACAAGGTCGTCCACCATCACGCCGAAGCCGCCGCGGAAGCGGTGCTCGAGCCAGCGGATGGGCGGCGGCTTCAGGATGTCGAAGAAGCGGAAGAGCACGAAGGCGCCCACCTGCCAGACGAGGCTCGCCGGCACGATCGCGAGCATGAGCAGGAACGCGACGAACTCGTCCCAGACCATGGCGCTGTGGTCGTGCGCGCCCAGGCGCCAGCCCGTGCGTGCGCAGGCCCACACGCCGATGGCGAACAAGGCCGCAATCAGGACGAGCGCCGAAGGACCGACCTCGGGCCCGGCGAAGAGCGCCGCGCCGACCGGCCAGGCGAGGAGCGTCCCGAACGTTCCGGGCGCGAAGGGCGCGAGGCCCGCGCCGAAGCCGAGCGCCACCGCGTGGGCCGGATGCGAGCAGGCAAAGCGAAGGTCGGGCCGAACGCGCATCATCGGGCGAAATGGTCGTAGCCGCCGCCGAAGTCGATCAGCCGGCCCCCGGCGTCCTCGATCCGCAAGCCGGGCTCGGCCTCGATGACGCCGATGCGGGTCAGCGGAAGGTCGAGCGCGCGGCCGAGCTCCCCGAGGGCGCCGGCATGGGCGTCGGGCGCCGTGAAGACGAGCTCGTAGTCGTCGCCGCCGGAAAGCACGCAGCGGCGCTCGGTGTTCGGCTCGTTGAGGCCGGCGAACGCCTCGTCCTTCGGAATGCGCTCGTACGCGATGCGGGCGCCGACGGCGGAGCGCTCGAGGAGGTGGCACAGGTCGCCGGCGAGGCCGTCCGAGACATCGATGGCCGCGCTCGCGATGCCGCGCAGCCCCTCGCCGAGGGCGACCCGCGGCTCCGGCCGGTGCAGCCGCCGGGTGGCGCCTTCGAGCTCCGGGTGCACGAGGGCAAGCGCCGCGCCGCCCACCGCGCCGGAGACCCAGACGCCGTCGCCCGGCCTCGCGCCGGCGCGGCCGAGCGCCCGGCCCGATGGCGCCTCGCCCATCGCGGTGATCGCGATCGTCAAAAGCGGCCCGCGCGTGGTGTCGCCGCCCACGAGCTCGATGTCGAAGCGGTCGGCGAGCGCGAAGAGCCCTTCGGTGAAGGCCGCGAGCCAGGCTTCGTCCGCCTCGCGCAGCGCGATGGCGAGCATGAACCAGCGCGGCGTCGCGCCGCCTGCGGCGAGATCGGAGAGGTTCACCGCGAGCGCCTTGTGCCCGAGGCTGCGGGGATCGGCGCCGGGGAAGAAGTGGCGCCCCTCGAGGAGCATGTCGGCGGTGAGGACGAGCTCGCTTCCGGGCGCCGGCGCGACCCGGGCGCAGTCGTCGCCGACGCCCTGGAGCGCCCGGCGCGGCGCGCGCGTGAAGTACCGCCCGATGAGCTCGAACTCGTTCAGCTGCCGCGTCTCGCCTTCGCCACTTCCTCGGGGCGCAGCGCTTCCGCGACCCGCTCCAGCACCCCGTTCACGAAGCGATGGCCTTCGCTCGCGCCGAAGCTCTTGCCGAGCTCGACCGCCTCGTTGATGACGACCTTGAAGGGGGTCTCGGGATGCGCGCGCAGCTCGAAGGCGCCGATGTACAGGATGGCGCGCTCCACCGGCGAGAGCCGCTCGAAGGGCCGGTCGATGTGGCGGGCGATCAGGTCCTTGAGCGCTTCCTCCTCTTCGCGCACGCCGCGCACGATCGACTCGGCGAGCGCCTGGTCGGAGCGCTCGAAGCCCTCGTTGCCCTTCATCTCCTCGAGCACGTCGCCGCCCGAAAGCTGCCAGGCGTAGAGCGACTGCAGCGCCACTTCGCGCGACTGGCGGCGCGCGCGCTTCATTTGAGCTCCGCCCGGTGCCGGGCCATCTCGAGCGCGACGCGCACGGCCTCCGCGCCCTTGTCGAGCCGCGCGCGCGCCTGCGCCTCGTCGTTCGTCGTGAGGATGCCGTTGCCGACGGGCAGGCCGTATTGCAGGGCGACGTCCATGACGCCCCGCGCCGACTCGTTGCACACCACCTCGAAGTGATAGGTCTCGCCGCGGATCACGCAGCCGACCGCCGCGAGCGCGTCAAAGCGACCCGTTTGCGCGAGCCACTGCAGCGCGACGGGGATCTCGAGCGCGCCCGGGACGCTCATCACGGTGGCGGCCGCGCCGAGACGCTCGGCCTCGCGCCTCGCGCGCGCCAGGAGCTCGGCGGCGATCTCCTCGTTGAACCGGCTCGCGACGATGCCAAGTCGCATGGCGCTAGCCGCCGCGGCGCTCCGCGTAGCCCGTGACCTCCAGCCCGAAGCCGGCCATGCTCGGCATCTTGCGCGGGGCCGCCATGAGGCGCATGCGGCCCACCCCGAGGTCGCGCAGGATCTGCGCGCCGATGCCGTAGAGGCGCAGGTCCATGGAGCGGCCGGCCCTGGCCGGCGCGGCGCCGGCGAGCTTCGCCTCGAGGGCGCCGCCCGCCTGGTTGCAGTTCATGAGCACCACGACGCCCGCCGGCGCGGCGCGCACGGTCTGGAGCGCCTCGCCGACGCCCCACGAGTGCGCTCCCTTGCCGGCGTCGAGAAGATCGAGGACGGTGAGCGGCTCGTGCACCCGGACGAGTGTCTCCTCCTTCTCGCTCACGTTTCCGTGCACGAGCGCGAGATGGAGCGCGCCCACCGCGAGGTCGCGGTAGGACACGAGGGAAAACTCGCCCCACGGCGTGTCGATGGGCCGCTGCGACACGCGCCGGATGAGCGACTCGTTGCGGCTGCGGTACTCGATGAGATCGGCGATGGTGCCGATCTTCAGCCGGTGCTGCGCGGCGAACTCCAGCAGGTCGGGAAGCCGCGCCATCGTGCCGTCGTCGCGCATGATCTCGCAGAGCACCGCCGCAGGCGTGAGCCCGGCGAGCCGCGCGAGGTCGCAGCACGCCTCCGTATGGCCCGCGCGAACGAGCACGCCGCCGGGCTGGGCGATGAGCGGAAAGACGTGCCCGGGCTGCACGATGTCCTCGGGGCGCGCTTCCGGGGACGCGGCGACCTTGATCGTGAGGGCCCTGTCGTGCGCGGAGATGCCGGTGGAGATGCCCTCGGCCGCCTCGATCGAGACGGTGAAGTTGGTGCCGTGGCGCGAGCGGTTCTGCTCGACCATGGGGCGCAGGCCCAGGCGCTCGGCGTGCGCCTCGGTGATCGGCATGCAGACGAGGCCGCGCCCGAAGCGGGCGAGAAAGTTGATCTTCTCGGCGGAAACGAACTCGGCGGCGAAGACGAGGTCGCCCTCGTTCTCGCGGTCCTCGTCGTCCACCAGAATGACGATCTCGCCGCCGCGCACGGCGGCGATGATGTCGGCAATCGGGCTGATGGCGGCGGCTTCCCTGCGCATGGGCCGATTTTACGCGCGCAGCAGGAAGTTGGCCGCGCGGGCCGCTACTTCTGCGCCGCTTCCTGCGCGCCTTCTTCCGCCGGCGCCGCAGCGGGCGTGTCCGGAGCCGCCGCGGCCGCGCCCGTGTCGATGGTCGCGCCGATGCGCTCGCGGATGCGCGCGGACTTGCCGGAGCGCTCGCGCAGGTAGTAGAGCTTGGCGCGGCGCACCTCGCCCTTGCGCTTGACCTCGATCGAGGCGATGAGCGGCGAGTAGGTCTGGAACGTGCGCTCCACGCCCTCGCCCGAGGAGATCTTGCGCACGATGAACGACGAGTTGAGGCCGCGGTTGCGCTTGGCGATCACCATGCCCTCGAAGGCCTGCGAGCGCCGGCGCTCGCCCTCGACCACGTTCACGTTGACGACGACCGTGTCGCCGGGCGAGAAGTCGGGAATCGACTTCTTCAGCCGCTTGATTTCTTCCTGCTCGAGAGTCTGGATGAGGTTCATGGTTGCGCTCCGCTTTCGTCTGACTGTTCGTGCTCCCGCCGGAATTCCTCCAGCAGCTTCCTTTCCTCTTCGCTCAGGGGCCGGCCCTCGAGGAGGTCCGGCCGCCGGAGCCATGTCCTTCCGAGCGCCTGCTTCAGCCGCCAGCGCCGGATGTTGCCGTGGTGGCCGGAAAGCAGCACTTCCGGCACCGCTACTTCGATTCCATCCACCGGCCAGCGCTCCGGCCGGGTGTACTGCGGGCAATCGAGCAGCCCGTCGGCGAAGGACTCCTCCACCGCCGAGGCCTCGTCGCCGAGCGCCCCGGGAAGCTGCCGCACCACGGCGTCGATGAGCGCCATGGCCGCGAGCTCCCCGCCCGAGAGGACGAAATCGCCGATGGACAGCTCTTCGTCCACCCGCCGCTCGAGCAGCCGCTCGTCGACGCCCTCGTACCTGCCGCAAAGGAGCGTAAGCGCCCGCTCCTTCGCCAATTCCATCACCCTGCGGTGGTCGAGCCTCCGCCCCTGCGGCGAGAGGTAGATCACCCGGCCGCCACCCGCGGCCTTCGCCGCGCGCAGCGCCTGCTCGAGCGGCTCGGCCAGCATGACCATGCCCGGGCCGCCGCCGAACGGACGGTCATCGACCGTCCGGTAGCTGTTCGTCGTGAAATCCCGCGGATTCCACAACGCCAGGCTCCACAGCCCGCGCTCGAGCGCGCGGCTCGTGATGCCGCTTTCGGTGAGCGCCCGGAACATTTCCGGGAAAATCGTCACCACGTCGAAGCGCGTCACCAGTCCGCGCCCCACGCCACCGTCACCCGGCCGCTTTGGAGGTCCACCGCCTTGACCACCGCGGGCACCCAGGGCAGCAGCCGTTTCCTGCCCTCTTCACTCACTTCCATCACGTCCTGCGCGCCGTTGAAGAAAAGCCGCCGGATCGTGCCGAGCGTCTCGCCCTCCTCGTTCACCACTTCCAGCCCGACCAGATCGGCGAAGTAGTAATGACCTTCGCCCGGGTCGGGCAGGGCGTCGCGCCGAACAGCGACCGGCGCGCCCTTCAATTCCAGTGCCTGCTCGCGCGTCGCGAGTCCTTCCAGCCTGGCAAGGACCGTGACGCCGTGCGCTTTCGCTTCCAGCACCCGGTACCGCTGCCCGCCGATCCACCATTGCGGCACCCGCGTCAGGACATCCTGCGCCCCTCCGTCGGGCGCCACCTTTACCCAGCCGCGCACGCCGTAGGCACCGGCCACGCGGCCCATCTCCACCCGCCGCTCAGCCGGGGAATTCAGGCCGCCTTCTTGGCGAACTGCTTGACCAGGCGCCGCGCCGTGGGCGAGAGCTGCGCGCCCTTTTCCGTCCAGTGCTTGACCCGCTCCATGTTGACGCGCAGCGCCTCGCGCCCCTCGGGAGCCTTCGGGTCGTAGAACCCGAGCCGCTCGATGAACTTGCCCTGCGCATTCCTGCGCGAGTCGGCCACCACCACGTGGTAGAAGGGCCGCTTGTTCGCGCCGCCGCGCGCCAGTCGAATCACCACCATTGGATATCGCCCTGCATCCGGTTGAAAGGCGCGCATTATACGGGGAAAGATAAAGAGTACAATCGCAACATTGTCACAAGAGACCCCCGTTCTCCCGAGCCACCCGCCCCTTTTTCCTCGCCATGCCCACGATCCGGATCGACGACGAGGTGTTCGCCGGCCTGAAGAAGCTCGCCGAGCCGCTCGTCGACACGCCCAACGCCGTCATCCGCCGGCTGCTGGAGGAAAAGGGTTTGGTCCAAGCGCGACATCCCGCTCCGCCAAGCAAGGTGTCGAAGAAGAAGGAACAAAGCGAAAAGCCTTTCCCGGAGCAGACGCCGCAGTCGGTGTACGAGGAGAACCTGCTCGCGGTCCTCGCCGATCAGTTCGGCGGCCGCGGCAGCAAGAAGGACGTCACCCTGGCAGTGGTGGAGCGCATGATGAAGCGCGGGCTCATTCCGCCCGGGGACCTCGAGTTCGTCGCCACCGGCGAGACGAAGGCCGAGAACAAGATCTCCTGGGGCCGCAACGCGCTCAAGGAGCGCGGCCTCATCCGCGGCGATGCGCCGCGCGGCGTGTGGGAGCTCACGCCCGAAGGGCGCGCTACTTCGCGTTCAGCTCGTCGTCCTTGAAGTACTTGGTGCCCTGGAGGGTGGCCTCGAGGGCGAGGCCGTTCTCGGTCAGCTGGTAGAGCTCCACGCCCGGCGCCACCGTGATGGCCCCTTCGGCCGCGCCGCCCTCGTCGCCCGCCTTCGCCACGGCATTGGCATGCGCGCCGCCTTCCCAGCCGTCCTCCACGAAGTCGGTGAATCCCTTCTTTGTCCTGAAAATGAAGACGCCGCGAAAATCCTTCACGCCGAGGCCCAGGGCGATGCCGCCGGAGGCCATGTTCATATAGATGTCGCGGCCCGTGCGGTTGTC
>Ga0079224_100001743_pt1 | contig 25520 bp, 24 predicted proteins | sample Stecom2015_FD_80414 | JGI IMG/M metagenome (GOLD analysis project Ga0079224, IMG submission 80414) | Agricultural soil microbial communities from Utah to study Nitrogen management - Steer compost 2015 | ecosystem: Environmental > Terrestrial > Soil > Agricultural land | place: USA: Utah... | reverse complement strand
TCGATCTCGACGCGGTCGACCCGCGCGCGAATGACCGGTTCCAGGACGAAGAGCAGAACGATGACGGCCAGGACGATCATGAGTACGGTCGCAATGATCACGTTGACTCCACCTGCGCGTCACCCTGTCTCAGTTGATTTTGCTCGTGCTCGCTCAAGACGCGCTCGGCGAGGCGCTCGAGCTCCTGGTCGGTTGGTGGCCCGTCGGCGGGTTGCGGCGCCCGTCGGCCCAGCGCGGCGCTGTCCTTCACGTAGAGCACGACGACCCCGAGTCCCAGCACGACCACGACGACGGGAATCCACCAGAGCGCCAGGTTGATGCCCTCGCGCGGAGGCTCGAGCAGCACTTCGTCTCCGTAGCGGGCGCGGAAGTAATCGTAGATCTGCTCGTCGGTACGACCGGCCTCGACCTGCGCCTGGATCGCATCCATCATCTCGAGCGCGACCCGTGAGTGGCTGTCAGCCACAGTCTGGCCCTGGCAAACCGGGCAGGCCAGGTTGCGGCCGATCTCGACGGTGCGCTCGTCGTACACGTCTTCCGCGGCCAGCGCTGGCAGCGCCCCCACGCCTATCCCAAGAACGGCGGCCGTGATGAGTGTGAGGATGGCCCTAGTCACCGGCAGTCTCACCGACCAGACCTCCCACCGGGCGCGGGACGGCCGCGCGAACCGGGCGCGGCACCGGAGCCGGCAAGGCTAGCACGATCATCCCGAACAGGTAGAGCGCCCCGCCGGCCCAGATCCAGGTCACCAGCGGGTTGACGAAGATGCGGATGTTGGCGCGCTCATCGTCGGACCACTCAAGAAGCATGACGTAGACATCGTCGAAGCCGATGGTCTCGACGGCGACCTTGGTCGTCGGCTGATCCTGGAAGCCGCGATAGAAGAAGCGCTTGGCTTCCATCGTCGTCTCCTGCTTGTCGCCCTTGAAGACGCGCACGTGGGCGTTGACCGTCGTGTGGTCGGCGCCCTGGGCGGTCGAGATGCCGTCGTAAGCGATCGTGTACTCCGCGATGTCGACTCGCTCGCCGGGCGCGATGACGACCTGCCGCTCGGTCTGGAAGAACCACGAGGCAATGATGCCGATGGCGATTAGCGCGACGCCGAGGTGGACGATGTAGCCGCCATAGCGGCGCGGGTCGCGGCGGGCCAGTTGGTAGATCGCGGCGGGGATACTGTCGCCAGCGTTCTTCTGGCGCAGCTTCACGCCGCGGTAGTACTCGACGACGACGGCGCCGGCTGCGAAGAGCGAGGCGCCGACGCCCATGGCCGCCATTGGCTGGCCAAAGAGCCAGAGCATCGCGACGATCGCGACGATCGAGATAGCGAGCGGGATACCAGCCGCGCGGATCAACGCCTCGCGGGCGGTTGAGCGCCAGGCCAGCAATGGTCCGAGCCCCATCAGGATCAGCAGGATCAGCAGCATCGGGCCGTTGACCCTGTTGTAGAAGGGGATCCCGACGGTGATCGCCGTGCCCTGGACCGCTTCGGTGACGAGCGGGTAGAGCGTGCCCCACATCGTCGCGAAGGCGATGGCGACGAAGAGCAGGTTATTGAGCAGGAAGCCGGCCTCGCGCGACGTGGCCGACTCGATCCCGCCGGTGGCGCGCATCAGCGGCAGGCGCCAGACTAGCAGGCCGATTGAGAGGAGCACCGTGAACAAGAAGAAGCCAAGGAAGTAGGGGCCGATATCGGAGAGCGCGAAGGCGTGCACCGACGAGATCAAGCCGCTGCGCACGATGAAGGTGCCCATGATCGAGAGCACGAACGAGGCCAGGATCAGCCCGACATTCCAGACCTTGAGCATCCCGCGGCGTTCCTGGACGATGATCGAGTGGATGAACGCGGTGACGGTCAGCCAGGGCAATAGCGAAACGTTCTCGACCGGGTCCCAGGCCCAGTAGCCGCCCCAGCCGAGGACGTGATAGGCCCACCAGCCGCCGACGAAGATGCCGGCGCTCAGGATGCCCCAGGAGATCAACGCCCAGTTGCGGATGAATTTCAGCCATTCCTTGCCCATCCGGCCCGTGATGAGCGCCGCGACGACAATCGAGAACGGCACGGTGAAGCTGGCGAAGCCGGACAGGAGCAGCGGCGGGTGGATCAGCATCCCCGGATCGCGGAGCAGCGGGTTGAGCCCCTGTCCCTCGGCCGGCGTGATGTGGTTGACGGCAAATGGCGTCGAGACGACGACCATCATGTAGAGCAGGAAGGCCAGCACGCCGAGTGCCGTCGCCGCTGCATACGGAACCAGGCGCGGAAAGCGCGCCCGGTTGCGGTAGAACGCTATTGACGACATGATGCCGGCGGCTGTGGCCCAGAGCAGCAGGCTGCCCGCCTGGCCGCCATAGAAGGCACTGATGACGTAGCGCAGCGGCATGTCGGTGCTGGAGCGCCCGGAGACGTAGGCCAGCGAGAAGTCGTGGGTCAGGAAGGCGATCAGCAAGACCGCCGCAGCCAGAACCAGGAGCAGGGTGACGCCGATCAAGGCGCGTAGTCCACTGGCGGAAAGCTCGGGGATGCGCCGGCGTTCGCCGACAATATTCAGGCCCATCCCGACGATCGCCAGGGCGAGCGCCAGCGTAAGGATGCCCTGTCCTATCTGGGCCATGGAGACCTCGTCCCGTTAGCTGGAGACGCCCTCGTCAGCCTCGAAGCGTGATGGACATTTCGTCAGGAGTTCGTCGGCGACGAAGACGCCGTCGCGGCCGACCGTTCCGGTCGCGATGACTTCGGCGTTATCGGCAAAGATATCCGGCACATCGCCGTTGTAGACCATCTCGATCGTTGAGACGCCGTCGGTGACCTTGAAGCGAATCTCCTCGCCGATGTCGCCGCGCACGATGCTGCCGTCGACGACGTCGCCGCCGACGCGCACCTTCTGGCCCTGGATCGACGAGCCCTCGGCATTGAGCTCGCTCACGGTCATGTAGAAGGCTGCGGAGCCATCCATCGCGTTGTAGATCAGGAACCCAACGGCGATCGCCAGGACCGCGCCAGCGACCATCAACTTGCGATTCAGCCAGACCGGCTTGCCGCTGGTCTTGGACTCAAGTATCTGGCCGGTGTGTGTCTCAGCGCTCATGCTTCCCCCGTCGTACTCGGAGCCCCCTGGATTATACCGAGGCAGGGACTCGACGGCGGCCTTCCCCGCGGCCGGTCATGTCCCAGCTATTGTTACATCTTGCACAATCCAGGTCGAGCGATTTCGTTCCGCTAATCGGCTGGCCAGATCGTTGAGATCACCACGCCGAGCACGAAGGCGGCCATGCCCAGCGCCAGGGCGAGCTGCAGGCGCGATAGCGAGCGCGTCCGGCCGCGCAAGGAGACGAGCCAGAAGGCGGCCAGCGCGGCGGCGATCTTGACTGCCAGGGTGATGGCGTAAGTCAGCCCGGCTGTGTTGGAGGACAGGCCCTCAAAGAGCAGCACGATGCCCGATGCGAGCATCACCAGCGTCGCCGGGCGCGCCCACTCAAGGAAGCGGCGCTGGGCCTGGCGCACGACCTCGTTGGCTTCTTCCGAAGTGGCCACCGGTCGAAGCGCGAAGTAGTAGTACAGACCGCCGCCCAGCCAGACGAGCACGGCGGCTGCGTGGAAGACCCGCAGGGCAAGTAGCGCGATGTCGTTGATGCTCACCCGCTAGCCCAGGTTGACCCATCGCTGGGTCTCGACGGCGATCCGGAAGACCTGACCGGTCGCGAAGAGCACGCCGACCATGATCATCACCGCGGCGCTGCTGGCGACCACCGCGCCCATGTGTCGGGTGAAGAAGCGCAGCACGCGCTGGAAGTAGCCCAGCCCGAGCCCGACCAGCAGGAACGGCAGCCCCAGCCCGAGCGAGTAGGCGGCCAGCAGAATCGTGCCCTGGCGGACGCCCTCGACGGTGCTGGTCAGCGCCAGGATCGAGGCCAGGATCGGCCCGAAACAGGGCGTCCAGCCGAAGCCGAAGGCCATGCCGATCAGCAGCGTCTCGGAGTGCGTGAAGCGCCGCGGGGTGTAGTGAATCTTGCGCTCGGCCATCAGGAAGGGCAGGCGGAAGCCCCAGAGCAGCACCAGCCCCATCACGATCATGAGAACCCCGGCGACCTGGGCCATCTCGCGGCGGTAATCGGCCAGGATGAGGTTGCCGAAGGCCGAGGCCGACGCACCGAGCGCCACGAAGACCAGCGAGAAGCCGGCGACGAAGACGACGCTGGAGGTGAACAGCCCCCAGCGGCTTTGGTTTTCCTTACCGCCGACCGAGCCGGAGATCATCGCCAGGTAGCCAGGCACCAGCGGCGCGACGCAGGGCGAAAGGAATGAAACCACTCCGCCCCCGAAGGCGCCGAGAAGCCCGACTGTCGATGCGTCCGCCACTACTTCGCCAGCGCTATCAGCTCATGCAACTCGGTCGTCGATGTGAAATCGCCGCGTTGGAAGGCAACCAGCTCGCCGTCGGCGTTGATGATGAACGTCTCCGGCACGCCGATCAGGCCGAACTCGACGGCTACACCGCCGTCCCCCCGCCCGTTGTCGTTCAGGCTGAGGTAGTTCATGCCGAACTCCTCCTCCATCGCACGCGCCTCGTCAAGATCATCGAGCGTGTTGATGCCGAGCATCACTGTGTCTTCGTCGAACTCGCGGACTGCCTGCATCAGGATGGGGATCTCGCGAAGGCACGGCTGGCACCAGCTAGCCCAGAAGTTGATCACGACGGTCTTGCCGCGAAAGTCGCTCAGGGCCACCGGCTCGCCGCCGTCGAGCGGCTCGAGCTGAAAGTTCTCGACCTGCTCAGGTTCCCGCAAGACGATGGCGTTGCCGACGCGGCGATTGGATTGCTGGCGGGCCGACTCGGGGGCGAACATCGACCAGAGGATCAGGCCGATGACGGCCAGGAGCATCAGGCCGGCGATGGCCGGGATGACCCGCGTGCGAATGACACTGCCCTGGGGGAGCTCGTCGCTCGCGGGAGCGTCCTCGGAAGGCGCGATGCTCTCGTCCTGGAAGCTGGATTCCTGCGGCATGGTGTCATCGATCATGGCTGCGCCACACCCTTGCTCGGTAGAGCGACCCGCGCGCGGTCGCGATGGTGGGGGAAGAGGGACTCGAACCCTCACACCTTGCGGTACGTGCTCCTAAGGCACGCGCGTCTGCCAATTCCGCCATCCCCCCGGCGCGCAACTACCGACTCTGAGTATACCAACGCGGCTGCGGCGCCCCCCATTACGCAGGCTCCCGCACGGCGCCCGACGAGCCCCTCAACGGCGGCCGGGGACAGGCTACGATGGTGCGGAATGGTAAGTGCATGATGTGACCGAAGATATATGGAGGGAGCGCCGCGAGAATGAGCGGCACTGATACCCTGCGAGATCAACCGATCACGATCATCGGCGCGGGGGCGATCGGCGGCACGGTGGGCGCCTTCCTAACGGATGCGGGCTATGACGTCACCCTGGTTGACGTGGTGCCGGAGCACGTCGAGGTGATGAACCGCGAGGGCCTGCGGATCAGCGGCGTGCGCGGCGACCGGCGCTACCCGGTCAAGGCGGTTCACGCCGACGACCTCCAGGGCCCGCTGGGCGCCACCTTCCTCTGCGTCAAAGGGCACTTCACCGAGGACGCGATCAAACGTTACGGCCCGATGCTGGCCGACGACGGTTTCGTGCTGTCGATCCAGAACGGGCTCAACGAGGAGATCATCGCCCAGCACATCGGCCGCGAGCGGACGGTCGGCTGCTTCGTGCACTTCGGCGCCGATTATCTGGAGCCTGGCCACATCTTGCTGGGCAACGAGCAGACGATGTATCCCGGCGAGCTGGACGGCAGCATCACCCCGCGGGTCGAGGCGATCCGCGATGCCCTGAGCCATGTCATGCCGGTCGAGATCACGACGAACATCTGGGGCTTCCTGTGGGGCAAGCTGGTCTACGGCGCGATGGCCTTCGTCGTCTCGACGGTCGACGCAACGGTGCCCGAGGTGCTGGATAATGACCTGGGCCGGATGCTGGCGCGGCTGGCGGCTCAGGAGGCGTACTTGATCGGATCCGCTCAGGCCGACAAGCTGGAGATGATCGGAGAATTCAATCCCAACGCCTTCGCGCCGGGCGACGACGCCGACGAACGCGCCGACGCCGAGCTCGGCGCCTTGGCCGATTCGATGCGCGGCGCCATCAAGCAGCACATGGGCATCTGGCGCGATCTGGCGATCAAGAAGCGCCGCAGCGAGGTGGATATGCAGTCCGCGGTGATCGTCGAGTACGGCGAGCGCCTGGGGATCGGCACGCCGGTCAACGCGGCCACGGTGCAGGTGATTCATGAGATCGAGCGTGGCGAGCGTGGCATGGGCTGGGAGAACCTCGACGACATCGCCCGGCTGGCTGGAGTGAACGTCCCGACGATCTAAGCGCCAGGTCAGTTTCGCCCTCGATCGCGCATCTGCCGGGCGATGGTCATGGCGATGTAGTCGGCGGTGGCCTGTAGATCCCGGTCCGCGATGATGGTGAGACGCGGGTCGAGCGCAAGCACGTCCGCGTCGTCCAACCCACGTCCGGCGACGAAGATGTGTGGCGGTGTGCTGGTGTGGTCTCCGGCTCGCAGGGCTTCGAGCGAGCGGCGCAGCGCCGGCAGCTGGTCGGCCCGCGTGTTGACGAGTAGCAGGGCTTCGGGTGCGCGAGCGCGTGCGCGTTCAGCGATCGTGCCGGGCGACGCGTCGGTTCCCAGCAGGTAGACGCGCAGGCCGCGCTCGCGGAGCAGGGCGGCGAGCATGCGCAGGCGCGGCTCGCGGGCCTCACCTGCGAGCCCGGCAGCCAGGATGGCGGCGCGAGGGCGCGCTTCGCCGGTGCGCTGCCGGGCGCCGAGCAGGATAACCAGGTCATGGACCGCCTCGAAGACCTCCCGCGCCAGCCCGGCCGTGAAGTCGCCGCGATCGAGCCGGGCGTCACTTTCGGCGAGCACGGCGAGCAGGATACGGTCGTAGATCGCAGCAAGCGGCAAGCCGACGTCGGCAGTCTGAACGGCGATGCGCTGGGCGCCGTCGCGGTCGCCGGCGACCAGCCGGTCGAGCAGATCGGCGGCAATCCTGCCGGGAGCCGGGAGCGTGTCGGCGCGCTTCAGGCGCTCGCGGATCTCGTCGAGGGAAAGGCGCTGGCGCTGCCAGAGCTTGATCGTGCGGATGCGGTTGACCTGGTCGGCCGGGAAGAGGCGGTGGCCGCCGATCGTGCGGTCGGGGGTGATTAAGCCCTCGCGTTCCAGGAAGCGCAGGCTGGAGTGCGTGATGTCCGGAAATTCGGCGGACAATTGCTCCACGACCTGACCGATGGTCAGGCGGTCAGGCGCCATGTCCTCTGGCGGCTGCATCTGCCAACAACTCCCTGAGCCTCGGGACGACACACGCTCGCGATTGGTACCTGAAGTTATAGTACAGGTTACAGGGATCGTGTAGGGATCTTGGTCCCAGCGCAGAGGGGAGCGGCGCGTGAGGACAGCGACGGCCCGGTTTCAAAGCCGCATTCCCGCGCCGCGCGCGTTCGTCTGGGCTCACTACACGCGCCCGGGCATGTTCGAGCGCCTATCCCCACCCTGGCAACACATCAAGATCCTCTCGCTCGAAGGCGACGTGTTACCCGGCGACCGGCTGGTTCTCCGGCCACGGCTGGGGCCGTTTCCGCTGATTTGGGAGGCGATCCACGGCCAGTACGCCGAGGGCCAGCTGTTCACCGACCACCAGGGCTGGGGCCCGTTCGCCAGCTGGGAGCACCGCCACCACTTCCTCGATGCGGGCGGGGATGGCTGTCTGGTGCGCGACGTCGTGACCTTTCGGCTGCCGCTGGCGCAGCTCTCGCACCGCGTTGGACTGACGCTGGCCGCCCGCGAACTGCGCCGGATGTTCTACTACCGCCATTTCCTCGCGTTTCACGACATGGTGGAGCACTTCAGCTTGCGGGATCATCCTCGACGCGCCATCGCCATCCGTGGTGGGCCGGAGGCTGCGCGAAACCAGATCGCGGCCTACCTGGACGTCGCCGGGCACGAGGTGAGCCGCGATGCCGGGGCGGCGTCTGGCGCCGTGACTGTCGAACTGGGTAAGGCGTCCCGGGGCGGGCTGGGCGCTGCGATCAGCGGTGCTGGTGAAGACGCTCGCGATGTCCAAGTGACGACGGCGATGCTGCTGGACAGGTCGGTATCGGCGCGGCTGCGGGTGGCCGCGCTGCTGGCACGCGAGCCGGACCGGGCATTGACCTGGACGACGCTCTCCGACGTCGCGGCCGCGATCCACCGGGCTGTGCTGGGACTGTATCCGGCCGACCGGGTGCACGTCGCCCACCGAGTCTCTGCGACGCCCCGAGAGCTGGCGCGCGAGTTCGGCCCTGGGATGGCGCTGATGACGAGGCTGGTTTCGCCCTCCGACGATCCAGCCGCGCAGGAGAACGCGATCGGCGGCGATGTGGCGCTGGAGCGCGCCTCCCGCTACCGCAACGCCGGGCACGCGCTGCGCGTCATGGACGGCAGGCCGTAACGCCGAATACATGCGACCTCTTGCGACCTCTGACGAAGGTCTGGCTGGCACTTAGTCGCGGTTATCCAGGCAGGAAACTGCAACCGGCATCGGTGGCAAGACGTGATGGTGGATCCGGTGAACAGCGACCGCAGGGTGGCTAGGCCAGCAGTTCCTTCATGATGGCGGCGACGGCTGAGGGGCGGTCGGCGACGCGCACACCAGCGGCTTCCAGCGCGGCGATCTTGCTGGCGGCCGTGCCTGCGCCGCCGGAGATGATCGCCCCGGCATGGCCCATGCGCTTGCCGGGCGGGGCGGTCTGGCCGGCGATGAACGACGCCACCGGCTTGGTGACGTGCTCGGCGATGTAGGCCGCGGCCTGCTCTTCGTCGGTGCCGCCGATCTCGCCCAAGAGAACGATGCCCTCGGTCTCGTCATCCTGCTCGAAGAGTTCCAGGACGTCGATGAAGGAGGTGCCGTTGATCGGGTCGCCGCCGATGCCGACGGCGGTGGTCTGGCCCAGGCCCGCCTCGGTCAATGCCCAGACGACCTCGTAGGTCAGCGTACCGGAGCGCGAGACGAGGCCGACGCGGCCGCGCTCGTGGATGTAGGCCGGCATGATCCCGACCTTGGCCTCGCCGGGCGTGATCACGCCGGGGCAGTTGGGGCCGATCAGGCGGCTGCCGGTGTTGACGACGTGGTCGCGCACCTTGATCATCTCGTTGACCGGGATGTTCTCGGTGATGCAAATGATCAGCTCGATGCCGGCGTCGGCCGCTTCCAGGATGGCGTCCGGGGCGAAGCGCGCCGGGACGTAGATGATCGAGGTGTTGGCGCCGCTCTCGCCGACCGCTTCCTTGACGGTATTGAAGACCGGCACGCCATGCACCGCCGAGCCGCCGCGCCCGGGCGTGACGCCGGCGACGACGTTGGTGCCGTATTCGACCATCTGGCCGGTGTGGAACGTGCCTTCGCGGCCGGTGATGCCCTGGACCAGCACGCGCGTGTCACGATTGACGAGAATGCTCAACGTTGTGCCCCTACCCTAATCAAACTAGCCCGCCTGGCCGGACGCGGCCGCCACGACGGCCTGCGCCGCCTCGGACATCGTCTCGACGGTATTGAGCCCGGCCTCGGCCAGGATCCGGCGGCCTTCTTCCTGGTTGGTGCCGACTAGCCGAATCACCATCGGCACGCGTACGTCGACCCGCTTGCGCGCTTCGACGATGCCTTCGGCCACAAGGTCTGCGCGAGTGATGCCGCCGAAGATGTTGAAGAGGATGGCCTTGACCGCCTCATCGGCCAGCACGAGCTCGAGCGCGAGCGCGACCTGGTCAGCCGTCGCGCCGCCGCCGACATCCAGGAAGTTGGCGGGTTCGCCGCCGAACAGCTTGATCGCGTCCATCGTCGCCATCGCCAGTCCGGCGCCGTTGACGACGCAGCCGATGTCTCCGTCGAGCTTGACGAATGAGATGCCGTTGGCGCGCGCCTTCAGCTCGGTCGCGTCCTCGGCCTCGATGTCGCGCAGCTCCTCGAGGTCCGGGCGGTAGGGCAGGATGTTGTCGTCGATCGTCATCTTGGAGTCGAGCGCCAGCCAGTGGTCGTCGCTGGTGAGGACCAGCGGGTTGATCTCGGCCAGGGTCGCGCCGTTGTGGACGTAGGTGTCATAGAGCGAGCGCAGGACAGAGTTGAAGCCGGACATGAGCTGCGGCTCGATACCCAGTCCAAAGGCGACCTCGCGGATCTGATAATCCAGCAGCCCGAGCTGTCGATCGGCAGTGACTCGCACGATCTTCTCCGGGGAGCGCGCGGCGACCTCCTCAATGTCGACGCCGCCCTCGGCACTGGCCATGATCGTGATGCCGCGCGCCGAGCGGTCGAGGATCGCGCCGAGGTAGTACTCGCGCTGGATGTCGACGCCAGGAGCGATCAGCACTTTGCGGACGATGTGGCCGTTGATGTCCATGCCAAGGATGGCCTCGGCGGCGTCGCGGGCCTCGTCAGCAGAGCGCGCCAGCTTGATGCCTCCGGCCTTGCCGCGCCCGCCGGTGTGGACCTGGGCTTTGACCGCGACCAGCCCGCCCGGGCCTGCTAGCTCATCAAATGCATCGGCCGCCTGGCTGGGTGTAGTCGCAACGATTCCCGGATTCGTTGGGATTCCTTGCTCTGTCATCAGCCCGGCGGCCTGATATTCGTGAAGATTCATGGGGCTCGTGTTGCTCCCTGCATGATTCCCTTTTCCAGCGCGATCCTAACACATGGGGAGGCCTTCAAAATCCTGTTAGGATGTTGAGCAGTTACCACATGACTTCGTTATCGGCGAAGAGCCGAGCGGACAATTTCCTCATGCGAGAGGGCCACAAAAGGAGCACGACGATGATCAAGCGCGAGGAAAGTCGACACGATTTCGCGTTCATGGCAGGGGTAGTGATTGGCGCGGTCGCTGGCGCGCTCGGCACGCTGGCTTTCGCGCCGCGCGCTGGCGCCGAGACTCGCGAGCGCTGGCGCGCGCGGATGGACGAAATGCACGTCGAGCAGCTCAAGGCGCGCGCCAGCGAATTGCGCGAGGCCGCCACGGCCAAGACCGAGCAGCTGCGCGAGAAGGCCGGCGCTGGTGGCGTGGTCGAATCCACGCGGGCGCGCGTCACCGAGCTGGTCGACCGCTCGCCGCTGCCGGTGCAGCTTGGCGAGCAGCCGGAGATGACCGCCGAAGAAGCCGCCGATTCGCTGGCCGCCGTGGCCGAGGAAGCGGAGGAGCGCATGCGCGCCGAGGCGGAAGACGCTGGCGCCGATCAGCTGCTCGACGAGGCCGCGGCCCGAGCGGCCGCCGATGAGACAGACCAGTTGCAAGAGGAGCGCCCCGAGCGCCCGCAAGAAGGCTAAGCGGCGAGCGGCGGCGCCCGCCACCACCAGCGCAAGGAGGGCATGATGCTTGGCCGACTCCGGGCCGGAGCGAAGTTCTTCACAATCGGTTTGCTCCTCGGCCTGCTTTTCGCCCCCGGGTCAGGACGTGAGTTTCGCGACCAGCTGAAGTCTCGCCTGGGCGGAGTATTCAACCGGTCCGCCGCCTGATGATCGGCGGCTCGATGATCCCGATCGGCGATGACGACACCGGCATCCGCCGGGTGCATCTCATCGTCATCCTGTTGCTGCTCGCGAATATCGGCACGTTCATCTATCAGCTGACGCTCGACCAGGCCGAGTTGACGCGCTTCGTCCATGCCTATGGCGTCGTGCCGTATGAGATCACCCGGCTCGAAGACATCCCGCCGCTGATCGACTTCCCGGTACTGATCACGTTGATCACCTCGATGTTTCTGCATGGCGGCTTCCTGCACATCGGCGGCAACATGCTGTTTCTCTGGATCTTCGGAGACAACATCGAAGACGTGATGGGCCACGGCCGCTTCCTGATCTTCTACCTGCTTTGCGGGATCGTCGCCGGTCTGGCGCAGGTGATGATCGACCGCGACTCGATGGTGCCGATCATCGGAGCCAGCGGCGCGATTTCCGGGGTCATGGGCGCTTACCTGATGCTGTTCCCGCGCGGCATGGTGCGGGTGGCGACGCTGTTCGTCTTTATCCCGATCATCTTCCGCATGCCGGCTGTCATCGTGATCGGCTTCTGGTTCCTCATTCAGGCGATGAGCGGCTATGCCTCGCTGCTGACCCTGGACCAGCAGGTCGAAGGCGGGACGGCGTTCTTCGCGCATATCGGCGGCTTCATCGCCGGTATGTTCCTCGTCTGGCTATTCGCCGACCGCCGGGCCGTGCGCTATCAGAACCTGCGACGGCGTGGGTCGATGTTCTGAGTAGGGACGAGGGAACAGGGAAGGACCAAGAGTTGGGATCGGGCACGTGCTTGCTGGACTCCGGCGGTGGCTTAGGCGGCGTGTGGGTAGATGCGGGGTAGACTGGCCGGCGTTGGGGTTGACGGCGGACTGGGATGGATCGGGGAGCAATGACGACGACGGCGAGGCCACGGGCGCGGGATGTTGGGCTGCGGTTGGGAACGCTGTCGCCGGGGCCGAACAATGCGATCATTGATGTGGCGGGTGTCGCCGTCGGGCATGTGACGGTGGTGTCGGGTGAGGGTGAACTGCGCCGGGGTTCGGGGCCGTTCCGCACCGGTGTGACGGTCATCCTGCCGCATGACGGCAACCTGTTCCGGGAAAAGGTGCCCGCCGCGACCTTCGTGATGAACGGCTACGGGAAGAGCGTCGGGCTGGCTCAGATCGACGAGCTGGGCGTCATCGAGAGCCCGATCGCGCTGACCGGTACGCTGAATGTTGGGATCGTCGCCGATGGGCTGGTGGAGCACGCGGTGCGCGAGAACCCGGATATCGGTGTGACGACCTCGTCGTTCAACCCAGTCGTCGGTGAGTGCAATGACGGCACGCTGAGTGACCTCCAGGGCCGCCCGGTACGCCAGGAGCACGTCCTGGCGGCGATCGAGACGGCCGTCGACGGCTCGGTGGCCGAGGGCGCCGTCGGGGCTGGAGCCGGGATGGTGCTCTACGGCTTCAAAGGCGGCGTGGGGACGGCCTCGCGGGTGCTGCCTGAGAGCGCGGGCGGCTACACCGTCGGCGTGCTGGTGCTGGGCAACTTCGGGCGGCGCGACCAGCTGCACATCGCCGGGGTGCCGGTCGGCTACCGGCTGCGCGACTGGAAGCCGGCGCCCGACGTCGTTGAGTCCGGCTCGATCATGGTGATCATCGCCACTGACGCGCCGGTGCTGGACCGTGCGCTGCGGCGGATGGCGCGCCGCGCGCCGCTTGGCCTGGCGCGCACCGGCTCGATTGCCGGCCACGGCAGCGGCGACTTCATGATCGCCTTCTCGACGGCGCAGCGCATCCCTCACGAGCCGGAGGAGAATGTTCTCACCCTGCGCCACATCGTCGAAGATGGGCAAGTGATCGACGGGCTCTTCCAGGCGGTCGTCGAGGCGAGCGAGGAGGCGGTCGTCAACGCGCTCTTCGCGGCCACCACGGTCGAAGGACGCGATGGCAACGTGCGCCATGCCCTGCCGCTGGACGAGACGCTGGCAATGCTGCGCGAGGCCGGCGCGCTGAGTTGAGCCGGCTACCAGCCCCAGGGAATGCTGCGGCGGGAGGTGAGCGGCGGGAAGACGCCCTCCTCGGCCAGCCGCTCGGCGCGGCGCTGGAAGGCGCGCACCTCGTGGCGGGTGAGGTACTCGCCCAGCTCGCAGGCCAATTCGTCGTCGGCCGCCACGCGGCGAATGTCGGCCAGTAGATCCTCGCAGATCGGCTCCAGCTGAAAATCCCAGATCACGGTGCGCAGCTTTGGCTCGACGTTGAAGGTCAGGCCGTGGTCGATGCCCCAGATGCGCCGATCCTTAGCGGACCGCAGCGTGTGGCCGGCCTTGCGGTCGGCGTTATTCGTAATGATGTCAAAGAGCGCGATGCGCTTGAGCTCTTCGACGTGCTCGTCGCGAAACGTGTAGTAATGCGCGTCCGGCTCCGGCTCGATATAGCGCTGGACCGACCCGATGCCGTGTGGCCCATCGCGGATGATCGTCGTCGGGATGAAGTCCCAGCCCAAGCGGCGGGCGACGAGGAAGGCGGCGTACTCGCGGCGGTAGAGCGTTGAGCCCGGGAAGTCCCAGAGCGGGATCTCGCCAGCGACCGGCTTATAGATCGCCAGAGACTCGTCGTGCTCGCCGGCCGGGTCGCTGAGCAGTACGGCGAAGGTGTAGTTCGAGCCCCAGGGGACCAGCTCGCAGTCCTCGATCCGGGCGCGCCGCATGAAGTCCGCGAAGGTTTCATGTTCGATGTCGACGGGTGTGTTGCTCATGCGCTTCTTGCCAGTGCGTGATTTCGACTCGGGCCGCGGGCGTTTGACCGTGCCAGCGCCGGTTCGAGCGGGGCGCTGGACGGCGAAGGTCCGCGCACGCCACCCGGCGGCGTGGCCGGCGAGGTCGTCGCGGCGGCTGTCTGGTGGGGATTCTACCAACTGGGAATTGGAGCTCCTGGGGTCACGTTTTCGGCGGTACGGCGGCGAGGAGATGGGCGTACTTGCTATACTCCTGCTGTCGTTCTTGGGTTGAAACAGTCGAGGTAAGCACTGGTGAAAGTTACGGTTGACCGGTTACCGAAGAGTGTGGTCGCTATCGATATCGCGGCCGACCCGGAAGAGTTTGAAGCAGCCGTCAACCGCACGATGCGTGAAGTGACGCGCGACGCCACGATCCCCGGCTTCCGCAAGGGCAAGGCGCCGCGGCACATCATCGAGCGCATGATCGGCCGCGAGGCGATCGTCGCCGAGGCGGGCCGCTCGATGATGGACGAGCTCTATCAGAAGGCGCTCGAAGAGCAGGATCTCAATCCCATCAGCGAGCCGAAGGTCGACATCTACAACGAGGAGCCGATCGCCTTCAAAGTCGTGGTCGAGGTCTTCCCGAAGGTCGAGCTGGGCGACTACAAGTCCGTCCGGGTCGAGCCGCGCGAGGTTGACATCACCGATGAGGAAGTCGAAGAAGAGCTCCAGGCGCTGCTCAAGAACCGCGCCGAGTGGGTCGATGTCGAAACGCCGCGCCAGCCGCAGGACGGCGACCAGGTCATCGTCGACCTCGAGGTCTTCGAGGGCGACGAGCACTTCCAGCCGCCAGCCACCGACGCCGTCTTCGTGCTCGGTGAGAGCAACCTCTTCGACTCGCTCAACGAGGCGCTCAAGATGATGATGCCCGGCACGCAGTCGGAGCTGACGTTGGCGTTCGAAGAAGATGACGAGACGGTGCGCCCGTCGATGCGCGGCAAGACGCTGCGCTACGTCATCACGCTCAAGCAGATCAAGACGCGCGACATCCCCGAGTTGAACGACGAGTTCGCCAAGAGCGTCGGCGAGTTCGAGACCGTCGAAGAGCTTCGCGAGGCGGTCGCCGAGGACGTCCTGCGCCGCAAGGCTCAGGAAGCGCGCACTGAGGTGTTCAACGAGATCATCGAGAAGTTCGTGGAAGTGTCCGAAGTGCAGGTGCCGGACACGCTGATCGAGTCGGAGCTCGACGACCAGGTCACCCAGCTGCGGACGCGCCTGGCTCAGCAGGGCATTGACTTCGGCGAGTACCTGGAATCGAACGGCCAGACCGAGGCCGAGCTGCGCGATGATATGCGCGAAGCGGCCGAACAGCGGGTGCGTAATACGCTGGTGCTCCAGGAGGTGGCGAAGGCCGAGGGCCTGGAGGTCACCGAGGAAGACATCGAAGCCGAGATTGAGAAGCTGGTCGTCGGCCGCCCGAATCCGGAGCAGCTGCGCAGCCTGTACCGCTCCGAATACTTCCGTGGCATGCTCGAGAACGAGGTCCACGACCGCAAGCTGATGGAGATGGTCATCAACCTGGCGACCGGCGGCCAGGGCGCGATCACCGGCCCTGGAGCCGAGCTGCTGGCGGCGGATGAAGCGCCGCCGGTCGTGGAAGAAGAAGCCGAAGAGGCCGCGGTCGCTGAAGGCGAGGCGGCAGAGGGCGCCGAGCTTGCGGCTGGTCCAGTGGCCGAGGACGAAGCTGAAGTTGAGGCGGACGAGGCGGCAGCGTCGGAGGATGGCGACGATGGCGCCGACGCAGAGGCCGAGCCTGCCGAGGCGGAAGCGACCAGTGAGGCGGAGGCCGTCGACGACGCCGAGGACGCCGATGCGGACGAGGCGGGCGACGACGAAGCCGACGCAACCGAGAACGACGCGTAAAGTAGTTAGTACGTAGCCACGTCGTTGTACAGCCGGGCCCGTCGATCGGGGCCGGTAGAATATCGCTAACGTAAGGAGAAGTGGATACGATGGAATGGTTTTCCCGAGGGCCTGACCCCCGAAACCTTATCCCGATGGTCGTCGAGAGCACCAACCGCGGAGAGCGCGCGTATGACATCTACTCGCGCCTGCTGAAGGACCGCATCATTATGCTCGGCACGCCGATCGACGACCAGATTGCCAACTTGATCAGCGCCCAGCTGCTGTTCCTGGATCATGAGAACCCGGACCAGGACATCATGCTCTACATCGACTCGCCGGGCGGCAGCGTCTACCACGGACTGTTCATCTACGACACGATGCAGGCGATCAACGCCGACGTGCGCACCTACGCCTGCGGTCTGACGGCCAGCATGGGCGCCGTCCTGCTGATGGCCGGCACGCCGGGCAAGCGCTATGCGCTGCCGAACTCGCGCGTGCTGTTGCACCAGAGCTCGGCCGGCTTCCGCGGCACGGCGCCGGACATCGAGGTGCAGGCGGAGGAGACGATGCGCCTGAACCGCCGGATGATCGAGATTATGGCCTTCCACACCGGTCAGACATTCGAGCGCGTCAAGGCCGACACCGAGCGCGACCGCTATCTGACGGCCGAGCAGGCCGTTGAGTATGGCGTCGTCGATCACGTCCTCGAATCGCCGAAGCTGGAGAAGATCAAGGCGATGCGAGCGGCCGAGAAGAACGGCTCGGAGTCGCCCGAGAAGGATTCGAAGAAGTCTGACTAGTCGATCGCGGGGCACGGAGGACGGGCCGACGTTGGAAGAGGGTCTGGCATGAGCAGCACGCGCGGAGGACGAGTGCATTATCGGTGTTCCTTCTGTGGCAAGGGCCAGGAGGAGGTGCGGCGGCTGATCGCCGGGCCGGGCTCGGTCTACATCTGCGACGAGTGCGTGCAGCTTTGCCGGGAGATCATCGAGGAAGAGGATCAGCCGGCCCAGGAGAAAGATCCGGGCATCGGCAAGATGCTCCCGCCGAAGGTGCTCTACGAGAAGCTCAACGAGTACGTCATCGGCCAGGACCGTGCCAAGAAGATCCTCTCCGTCGCCGTCTATAACCACTACAAGCGCATTGCCGCCCAGTTGGAAGGCAATGACGACGTCGAGCTGCAGAAGTCCAACATCCTGCTGATCGGCCCGACCGGCTGCGGCAAGACGCTGCTGGCTCAGACGATGGCCCGCATCCTCGACGTGCCCTTCTCGATCGCTGACGCCACTGCCCTGACCGAGGCCGGCTACGTCGGTGAGGATGTCGAGAACATCCTCCTGCGCCTGATCCAGAGCGCCGGCGACGTCGCCCGGGCCGAGCGCGGCATCATCTACATCGACGAGATCGACAAGATCTCGCGCAAGGCAGAGAACCCCTCGATCACCCGCGACGTCTCCGGCGAGGGTGTTCAGCAGGCGCTGCTCAAGATCATGGAGGGCACGATCGCCAACGTGCCGCCCCAGAGCGGCCGGAAGCACCCGCACCAGGAGTACATCCAGATCGACACGACCAACATCCTGTTCATCTGCGGTGGCGCCTTCGAAGGCATGGAGGACATCGTCCGCCGGCGGCTGGGCCAGGATGGCGCGATGGGCTTCGGCAACCGGCGGCTCACGCCGGAAGAGGAGTCGGACATCCTCTCGCACGTCAGCCACGACGACCTGCTGCAGTACGGCCTGATCCCTGAGTTCGTCGGCCGCCTGCCAGTGGTCGTCTCGATCGACCAGCTCACTCATGAGGACTTCATGCGCATTCTGGTCGAGCCGAAGAACGCGATCCTGCGCCAGTTCCAGCGCATGTTCCAGTTTGACGGCGTGGAGCTGATCTTCACCCAGGATGCCCGCGAGGCGATCGCCGCGGCCGCCCGCCAGCGCAAGACCGGCGCGCGCGGCCTGCGGACGGCGATCGAGGAAGTGCTGCTCGACGTGATGTACGAGATCCCCTCGCTGGAGAACGTGCGCAAGTGCGTCGTCAATGCCGACGTCATCACCAAGGGCACGAGCCCGCTGCTGATGACGGTCAACGACCGCCCGATCGAGTACAAGGCCAGCGCCTGACGTCACCTACCGATTCAGCAATCGAAGCGGGGAGCCGGATCCGGCTCCCCGTTTTCGCGACCGAGCGCGTAATGGTCGCCGAGGGTTAGCCTCCACCGCATCGGCCAACGCCCCGGCAGTCGCAGGAATCACGCTTGTCCGTGATTGTCGGAGTGGAGCTTGTCTCCACCCCTACGATGGGTGAACGCGCAGACTACCCCTCTAAACATTGCGGTTTAGCGACCGGAAGTCTTCCTCGTGGAGGCCGTAGTGGAAGCGGGTGGCGCCGATGCCGGCCGAGCGGGTCGCGTAGGGTGACGCTGCGATCAGGGCGCGCAGCTCGTCGAAGGCGCGCTTCTGGAACGCTCGCGCTTCGGCGAGGCTCAGGCTGGCTGACCCGGCCACGCGAGCCTCGTTCCACTCGTTGATGTTGGCGCCGTCCTCGCCGGGCCACTTGCCGGGGCGGTCGCGCTCCAATTCGCGGGTTAGCGCTACTGCCGCTTCCAGCCAGTGGCCCAGGTGGGCGATCAGGTCCTTGCCGGACCAGACGCCGACGGTGCGCTCGCGCAGCAGGCGCTCCTCTGGGATCGAGTCGATTAGCTCCAGCAACTGAGCCTGGGCGGCGTCCATCTCGGCGAGCAGATCGGCGCGCTCGGCATCGCTCAGGGGACGGAACGGCTTGACGTGGCGGAAATCGGGGTAGTGCAGGCGGTAGTGGGTGCGGGTGACTTCCATCAGGATGTCCTCGCGGTCGATGCCCGCCTCGCGGAAGGCATCCATCAGCGCTCGGTGCGAGGCGTCCCAGTAGTCCAGCGCCGCTTCGAGCGAAATGTCGCCGACTGCCGCGACCATGCGCTCGTTCAGCGAGTCATCATCGGTATCGTCCAGATCTGGCGGGCTCCAGTTTTTCGGCTTGCCCTCGGCCACTTCGCGCACGACCCGCACGGCTTCGCGCTCCCAGGCGGCGATATGGACGATGAGGTCTTTGCCCGACCAGACGCCGACGCGCCCCGGCCGCAGCATGGCCTCTGCGGGAATGGCTTCGACGTACTCCCGCAGCGACTGGTAGGCCTCCTCGGCCAGGGAAAGGGCGGTTTCCTGCTCGGTCGACACGTCGGTCATCGCGCTGTCACCCTCTCGGCTCGTCCCCGGCGCGACGCGCGCCGGAGGACTAGGATTGATTGGCACGGCTACAGCTACAACAACAGAATGGATTTGCCAGAACATGCTAGCGCACGAAGTACAAGTCCGTGACGTGGACGAACGAATGCTGGGCTGGGCGACGACCGAGTCGATTCGCACGGCCGGTGGCAAGCGCCTTGTTCCTAAGGGCGGGCTGCTCGACAAGGCAGCCCTGGCGAGCTGGTCAGAGGTGCCCGATGGCGTGCTGCACCTGATCGAGCTGGAAGCGGGCGACCTCCACGAGAACATCGCCGGGCGGCGGGTGGCCGAAGCGGTGAGCGGCGACGGCATCGAGATCGAGGGGCCGTTCCATAGCCGCTACAACCTGCGGGCCAGGCGCCGAGGCCTGCTCGTCATCGACCCGGAGCGCGTCTACCAGCTGAACCGCATCGGCGACGTCTCTCTCTTTACTCGCTACACCGACCAGGGAGTCGAAGCCGGGCGCGTCGTTGCCGGCGTCAAGGCCACGCCGATCGTCGTGGCCGAGAAGCAGGTGATCGCGATTGAGGAGCTAGCAGCGGCAAGCGGCCCGATCGTGGACGTGCAGCCGTTCCGGCCCAAGCGCGCCGCGGTGGTGGCAACGGAGTCGCTGCATCCTAAGCTGCGGGAGTCCTTTGAGCGCCGGGTGGCCGAAAAGCTGGCCTGGTACGGCGGCGAGGTGCTGGGTTTTGACTACGTCGACGCTGACGCCGGGGCGGTGGCCGCTGCGATATCGGGTGCCTTTCGGCGCGGCGCCGACATGATGCTGGCAGCCGGGGGCAATACGCTTGACCCGCTCGACCCGATTCTCCAGGCGCTGCCGCAGGTCGGCGCGGGTATGGTCCACCTCGGCGCGCCGGCCGATCCCGGCAGCATGTTCTGGGTGGCGACGCGCGACGGGCGTCCGATCTTCAACCTGGCGTCCTGCTCGATGTACAGCGAGGCGACAGTCATCGACCTGATGCTGCCGCTCGTCTTCGCGGGCCGCGAGATCACCGCTGACACTGTCATCCGGCTCGGGTATGGCGGCCTGCTCGAGGACGACATGACGTTCCGGTTCCCGGATTACGACGGCCAGTAGGCGCTCCGGCGGATGCTACGATCCACCCGGTTGGAGACCGGGCGAGCACGCGAGGGGGATGCTGTCATGGCGGGACGCAAGCACATTGTTGGAGGCACCATCGTCACGACCGACGGGCCGGTGCGCGCCGATCTGGTGATCGAGGGCGAGCGCATCGCGGCAATCACCAGCGAGGCCGAGCCGCGCGATGACGCCGACGTGATTGATGCTGCCGGGCTGGTCGTCGTGCCGGGCGGGGTGGACGTGCACACGCACTTCCGGGTGCCCGATCCGCGCATGGTCGAGGGCTTCGATACTGGCTCGCAGGCTGCGCTGGCCGGTGGCATCACTACGGCGATTGAGATGCCCCAGGCTGCGCCGACGGCGACCACCGGCGAGGTCGTGCGCGAGAAGAAGCGGCTCATCGGCGAGGAGTCGCGCATCGACATCGCCCTCTGGGGCGGCGTCGTCGGCCAGCCGTTGCAGGACATTCAGGACATGCTCGATGAGGGCGTCGTGGCGCTCAAGGCGTTCATGCCGGCTTCCAGTCCTTCGTTCCCGCACATCAACGACGCCACGATGCATGAGGTATTTGAGTTCCTGGCCGGGACGGGCGTTCCATTTGGCCTGCATTGCGAAAGCGATGCCCTGTTGCAGGCCGGGATCGCGCGGCTCCAGGCAGCAGGACGCATCGATCCGCTCGCGCATGCCGAGAGCCGCCCAGCGCTGGTCGAGACCGAGGCGATCCACCGCGCCATCTTCTTCGCCGAGGTGACTGGCGGGCGGCTCTATGTCTGCCACTGCGCAACCCCAGATGGGGTCGAGCTCATCCGTCAGGCGCAGGCGCGCGGCGTCTGGGTCGAGGTCGAAACCTGCCCGCAATACCTCCTGCTCGACCTGAGCGACCTGGAGGCTCAGGGGCCATGGGCGCGCTGCGCGCCCGCCATCCGCTCGCGGGAAGAAGTCGAGGAGCTCTGGGAGGGCGTGCTCGACGGCACGATCGAGGTCATTTCGTCGGACCACGCGCCTTACACCGTCGAGGAAAAGAAGCCCGGCGAGGAGAACATCTGGAACGCGCCGCTGGGCTGCAACATGGTTCAGACGATGTACCCGGGCGTGCTGGCCGAGATGCTGGAGCGGCGCGGCATGACGCTGCACCAGTTCGTCGAGCTGTCGTCAGCGAATCCCGCGCGCATCTTCGGGCTATATCCCCGGAAGGGCGCGATCCAGGTCGGCTCCGACGCTGACCTGGCGTTCTACGATCTGGAGCGCTCCTGGACGGTGCGCGGCGAAGAGATGCTACACCGCAACAAGTGGACGCCGTTCGAGGGCAAGACGATTGGCGTCTCCGTCGTCAAGACGATGGTGCGCGGCGAGGTGCGCTACGACATCGAGCAGGGCATCATCGGAGAGGCCGGCGGCGGCCGGTTCCTGCCGCGCGACTACGGCGAGCAGGGTGAGTAGGGAACAGGTAACAGGGAGAAGAAGTTTGTAGGTTGTAGTTTGTAGTGAAAACCGGAGAGCGTCGCCCTTCCTACAAACTACGAACGACCACCTGCAAACTCTGACCTCCTCTGACCTCAAGGAGGCATGATGGCAGTGTTCACGCTGCGCGGCGGCAAGCTCTACGACGGCCTGGGCAATCCCGGGGTTGTGGGCAACCTGGTGGTCAGCGACGACCGGATCCTGGCCGTCGGGCCCGACGCCGCGCCTCAGGGGGACATTATCGACGTCACCGGGCTGGCGGTCTCGCCGGGCTTCGTCGACACGCACAGCCACTGCGACTTAACCGGCATCTCGGACCGGCAGGTGGCTCCGAAGCTGCGCCAGGGCATCACGACCGACCTGCTGGGTCAGGACGGCTTCTCCGAAGCGCCGATCAAGTCCGAGGACATCGACCAGTGGCGCACCCACCTGGCCGGGCTGAATGATGACCCGGATCTGGAGTGGACCTGGCGCCGCTTCCGCGAGTATTTCCGGCTGCTGAACGGCTCGGCGATCAACTTCGCCTGTATGGTCGGCCACGGCACGGTGCGCCTGCACGCGATGGGCATGGCCGACCGCAAGCCGACCCGCGAGGAGCTGACCAAGATGCAGATCCTGGTCGGTGAGGCGCTGCAGGACGGAGCCTGTGGCTTCTCGACGGGCCTGATCTACACGCCGGCCGTCTACTGCGAGACCGACGAGCTAATCGAGCTCGGCCGGGTCGTCGCGCGCCACCAGAGCTTCATGGTCTATCACATGCGCTTCGAGGGCGAGCGAGTGCTGGACGGCATCCAGGAGGTCGTGACCGTTGGCCTGTTCTCCGGCGCGTCGCAGCACATCTCGCACTTCAAGGCGCGCGGCCGGGCGGCCTGGGGCAAGTCCGACGCCATGATCGCGGCCGTCAACCGGGCGCGCGAGGACGGCGTCGATCTGACCGCTGACCAATACCCCTACACGGCGGGCTCGACGATGCTCGGCGCGCTGTTGCCGCCGTGGGTGCACTCGCGCGGCGTCGACGGGCTGAATGCATGGCTGCGTGACGGCGAAACGAGCTCGAGAATCCGTCAGGAGATCGAGGGCGGTCGCGCCGACTGGGAGTCGAGCATCGCCGCCAGCGGCTGGGACTCGATCCAGATCGCCGGCGTCCGCAGCCAGGCGAATCAGTGGGTGGTCGGCAAGCGCATTCCGGAGATCGCGGCCCAGTGGAACGTCGACAGCTACGATGCGATGGTCCGGCTGCTGCTGGAGGAGAACCACGCCGTTTCGATGATCCTGCACATGATGGACGAGGCCGACGTCCGCAACCTGATGGTCCAGCCCTGGCTGATGCACGCGACTGACGGGCTAATGGGCGGGACGCCGCACCCGCGAACCTATGGGACATATCCCAGAATCCTCGGCCACTACGTCCGCGAGCTGAAACTGATGCCGCTGGAGGAGGCTATCCGCAAGATGACCTCGCTGCCGGCCTGGCGCTGCGGTCTGCGCGATCGCGGCGTTCTGCGGCCGGGGGCATTCGCCGACATCACCGTCTTCAACCCGGAGACGGTGATCGACACCTCGACCTACGCGGACCCGGTCAGCTTCCCAATCGGAATCGAGCACGTCTTCGTTAACGGGGTACATGCCGTGCGCGATGGCGTCGAAACCGGCAACCTCGGCGGACGCGCGTTGCGCCGCGAAATCCCAGCTCCGGGGACGGCGAGGCCGAGCTATATGGCCGGATAGCGCCAGGAAGGCGCTCGCCCAGGAAGTGAGGAGAGTGACATGTCGACTACGAGCGTACCCGCACCGGTCACCGGCATCGAAGTGGGCGAGACGGCCGAGGCCTTCGTCGAGGCGCTGGTCGCCCAGGGCGTCGAATGCCTGTTCCTGAATCCAGGCACCGACACTTTCCCGGTTCAGGAGGCGATTCGCAAGCTGGAGGAGCAGGGGCGCCGGGTACCCCGGGTCGTCTTGTGTCTTTTCGAGGTGGTGGCGCTGGCCGCCGCCCACGGCTATTACGCCGCCACGGGCCGGCCCCAGGCGGTGCTGGTCCACGTCGATGTCGGCACCCAGAACCTGGGCGCGATGTTGCACAACGCACAACGCGGCCGGGCTGCCGTTGTCATCGCCGCGGGGCGCGCGCCCTACACGACCGACCCGCAGGAGCGCGGCAGCCGCAGCAGCTACATCCACTGGCTGCAGGAGCAGCTGGACCAACACGGCATCGTCCGCAACTACACCAAGTGGGATTACGAGCTGCGCCGCGCCGATCAGGTTGGGGAGGTCACCAGCCGCGCATTCCAGATCGCCGCCAGCGACCCGCCAGGCCCGGTTTACATGACGCTGCCGCGCGAGCTGCTGATGGCCCAGGCTGGGACGCCCCCGCTCTATGCTCCTGACCGCTTCCGACCGGCGAAGCTCGGCGCCGGTGATCCGGAGAGCCTGGATCTGGCTGCTCGTTGGTTGGTGAGTGCTGAAAGTCCCGTTATGTTGGTGGCGGATGTGGGGAAGAACCCTAAGGGATATGTCGCCTGTCAAGCGCTGGCAGAGGCGCTCGCGCTACCAGTCGTGGAGTGGCGCAACCGAGCGAACTTCCCTGGCAACCACCCGCTTTACCAGGGCCACGACGCCACCGATTTGATCCAGGAAGCTGACGCGATCCTCGTCGTCGACCACGACGTGCCGTACATCCCGACGCTCGTCCAGCCACGCCCGGAGGCGCGCATTATCCAGATTGACGTCGACCCGGTCAAGGAACAGGTGCCGCTGTGGACTTTCCCGGTCGACCTGCCGATCCGCGCCGACAGCGCCGCCGCGCTGGAGTTGCTGCGCGAGCGCGCGCTGGCACACCTCGGCGATCAGCCGCGACCCGAGATTGAAGCTCGCCGCGAGCGGCTGACGAAGCGTCACGAGCAGCTTCGCAAGGAATGGGAGCGCAAGGCGATCGACGACGGCGCGGGAGACGACATCACCCCGTCATGGCTGGGCTACTGCCTCAACCAGCTCGCGCAGGAGCAGCCCGGGCTGGTCTTCGTCGATGAGATGGTGACGAGCAACACGGCGGTCTGGGAGCAGGTGCCGGCCCGGGAGCCAGAGAGCTGGTACGTCAGCGGTGGCTCCGGGCTCGGCTGGGGACTCGGCGCGGCGCTGGGTATGAAGCTGGCTCGGCCGGACCGCCAGGTCGTTTCGCTGGTCGGCGACGGCTCGTTCGTTTTCGGCGCGCCGACGGCGGCACTGTGGGCCATGCAGGTGCAGGAGGCCCCCGCGCTGGTCGTCATCCTCAACAACGCCTGCTACAACGCCACCAAGCGACCGCTGGTCGCCTCGTACCCCGAGGGCTACTCCGTGTCGACCGACCACTTTGTGGGGATCGACCTCGTACCGCCGCCACGCTACGACAAGATCGCCGAGGCTGCCGGCGGCTACGGCGAGCAGGTGAGCGCGCCCGGCGAGTTGCTGGACGCCCTGCGCCGCGGGCTGGAACGAGTCCAGGCCGGCCAGGCTGCGGTCATCGACGTGCAGCTACGCCGACCCTAGCAAGCGGAGCGCGCTGCGGGCTGCGTGATAGCCGGCCATGCCGTG
>Ga0079224_100001742_pt1 | contig 25533 bp, 16 predicted proteins | sample Stecom2015_FD_80414 | JGI IMG/M metagenome (GOLD analysis project Ga0079224, IMG submission 80414) | Agricultural soil microbial communities from Utah to study Nitrogen management - Steer compost 2015 | ecosystem: Environmental > Terrestrial > Soil > Agricultural land | place: USA: Utah... | reverse complement strand
GCGATAATAGCATTCAGCGTTTCACTGGGCCGCATGGCAGCCTCTGCTTTGGCTTTATCGGGCCAATAGTAGCCTCCGATATCCTGAGCCCGGCCCTGTGCCCCGATCAATTCTTCATTGATCTTTGTTTCATTGGCCCGCAGCTTTTCCGCGACGGGAGCAAACAGCGCACGCAACTCGCCATCTTTGTCTTGTCCGGCCAACGCCTCGGCCCAATACAGCGCGAGATAGTAATGCGAGCCCCGGTTGTCTATTTCTCCGACCTTACGTGCGGGCGATTTATCGGTCTCAAGGAATTTCTCGGTGGCGGCGTCCAATGCCTCCGCCAACACCAGAGCCTTGGCATTGCCCTGGGTTTGGCCCACGTGCTCCAACGAGACGGCCAAGGCGAGGAACTCTCCCAACGAATCCCAACGCAGATAGCCCTCATTCACGAACTGGTCCACATGTTTGGGTGCCGACCCGCCGGCGCCGGTTTCGAACAGGCCACCGCCATTCATCAAGGGGACAATGGAAAGCATCTTTGCCGATGTTCCCAGCTCCAAAATGGGGAATAAATCGGTGAGGTAATCCCGGAGCACGTTCCCTGTTACCGAGATAGTATCTTCACCTTTCCGGATCCGCGCCAATGAGAACTTGGTCGCCTCGACAGGATTCAGTATCCGGATATCCAGCCCTGATGTATCATGCTCGGCCAGGTAGGTATTAACCTTATCGATGAGCTGCCGGTCATGGGCGCGGTTTTCGTCTAACCAGAAGACCGCAGGTGTACCCGAGAGTCGTGCCCGGTTAACGGCCAGCTTCACCCAATCGCGGATTGGCGCATCCTTGGTCTGGCACATCCGGAAAATATCGCCTGTTTCCACGTCCTGGGCCATCAGGACCTTTCCTTCGCCATCCACCACCTGGATTGTGCCTTTCGAGGTCGCTTGGAACGTTTTGTCGTGCGAGCCGTACTCTTCGGCCTTCTGGGCCATCAGTCCGACGTTTGAGACCGAGCCCATCGTCGACGGGTCAAATGCACCGTGCTGCTTACAATCGGCAATCGTAGCGGCATATACGCCGGCATAAGAACGGTCGGGGATCAGCGCCAACGTATCGCGGACGTCGCCGTTCTTGTCCCACATCCGGCCGGAGTTTCGGATCATGGCCGGCATGGAGGCGTCGACGATCACGTCTGACGGGACATGCAGGTTGGTGATGCCCTTGTCAGAATTGACCATGGCCAGGTCCGGACCGTTCTCCATGGCCGCTGCAATGGCCGCTTTCACTTCGTCCTCCTGCGGATGCCCGGCAATTTTCGCGTAAACATCGCCCAGGCCGTTGCGGGTATCCACTCCAAGCGCTTTGAAAAGCTGCGCAAACTTGTCGAACACGTCCTTGAAATAAACCTCAACAATGGCACCGAAAATAATGGGATCGGAAACCTTCATCATGGTTGCTTTCAAATGTGCCGACAACAATATACCGGATTGTTTGGCGGCGACGATTTGCTCGGACACGAATTCCCTCAATGCGGAGATGCTCATGTGCGACGAGTCGATGACTTCACCCGCTTGCAATGGTGCTGGCGCTTTCAATTCGGTTTTGTTTCCACTTTCGTCTACGAACTCAATTGTGTAGGTCGTGGCCTGCGATACGGTCACTGATTTTTCGTTCCCATAGAAGTCGTCGGATGACATGGAAGCCACCTCGGTTTTTGAGTCGGCTGTCCACGCTCCCATGGAATGGGGATGCTGCTTCGCATAATTTTTCACGGCCCGCGGTGCACGGCGGTCGGAATTACCCTCGCGTAATACCGGATTCACGGCCGAGCCCAATACTTTTGCGTAGCGTGCCTTTATGTCCTTCTCCTCGTCGTTCGTCGGCTCCTCGGGGAAATCGGGCACTGCATATCCTTTGCTTTGCAATTCGGCTATGGCTGCCTTCAACTGCGGAATGGATGCCGAGATATTGGGCAGCTTGATGATGTTGGCCTCGGGCGTGGTGGCCAACTGCCCCAGTTCGGCAAGTGCATCGGAGATTTTCTGGTCATCCGTAAGCCGTTCCGGAAAATTGGCGATGATGCGCCCGGCCAATGAGATATCCTTTTCCTCGACCGATATACCGGCCGGGGCCGTGAATGCTTTGACAATGGGTAAAAAAGAGCAGGTGGCCAATGCGGGGGCCTCATCTGTTCTGGTATACGAAATTGTGGCTTTTTTTGACATAATCTGAATGATTTTCAGTCGCGAAAATAGCTAAAAATAAGCTGTTTTCCAAGTTTACGCCGAATGCGCAGGTGCCGATCGGACGGAAATCTTCCGATCGATTCGACTTTCAATGCGCGGGAAGCCGGCAACGACGGGTCGAACGTGGTTGCAGGATGGTATCATTCCAGATAATATTTGTCGCCATTCGTTTTCAACCGTCCCTCATCGAGCCTTTTGCGTATGAAAGCCAGCCGTGCAGCTTCGTCGCCCGATTTCAACCCGGACACCAGTTGGTCAATGGCCAAGGGCCCATCCGAAAGCAACTCGACGAGTTCCACCATCAAGCGTTCCTCCAAGTGCGTTGCTTTATTCCGTACCAGGCAACGGTCACAGATTCCGCATGGTTTGGCATTGACTTCGTCGAAATACGCAAGCAATTGCCTGCTCCTGCAGTCGGCGCCGTCGAGATAAGCGAAGACCGCATCCAGCTGGCCTTGCTTTATTGCCTTCCGCTCGCGGATATAAGCGCTATCTACATACAGCCGCTTGCTGTCTATCCTTGCCCGCAAAAACTGTAGTTTGGGGCTATCGGTCTGGGGTAGGTAAGAAAGGATTTCCAGCTGCTGAAGTTTCACGAGCATTTCGACGACGGTGGCATGTTGCCTGCCCGTCCTTTTTGCCAATTCGTATTCGCGGATGGGCACAAAGTCATCAAATGCGCCGCCATGGCTACGAAGGATGGTCTTTATCAATCCGTCGTAGGCGACATTCTCCACCTGGAATTTATATAAATCTTGTTGGTTGGCTTCAAACTTGACCCGCGACGGGATGTACACCGACTCACTGATGCTGATCCACCCGTCGCGTTCGAGGAATTTCAGGGCACTGAGCGTCATCACCACGTCCAGCTTATAGCGGCTGCAAAAATCGGCGACGTCAAAATCCAGCACCAGCCCCTCTCCTGCCCCATAGGCCAATTGATAATAGTTGGCCAGATGCTGATAAACCTGCTTGATATAATCGACGGTGGGAAAACTCAGCTCATGGTTTTTCAGCAACTGGTTGCGGTCGCTCTGGTGGTAGAGCAACACGGCGAAGGCTTTCTTGCCGTCCCGTCCTGCCCGGCCGGCTTCCTGGTAGTACGCTTCGAGCGAATCGGGAATGTCGAGATGGATAACGAACCGTACATCAGGTTTATCGATACCCATTCCGAAAGCATTGGTAGCTACGATCACCCTGATTTCGCCCGTTTTCCAGGCTTCCTGCTTGCGCGCACGCCCGGGGGGTTCCAAGCCGGCGTGGTAGAAGTCGGCCGAAATACCCTCATTCAATAAAATGCGGGTGGTCTCTTGCGTTTCCCGCCGGTTGCGCACATATACGATGCCGCTTCCTTGCAATTTACGGACTACGCGCAACATGCGGCCCTGTTTATCTTCCTCATTGAAAGCCATATAGGCCAGGTTTTCGCGTTCGAAGCTCTTTTGCAAGACGTTCCGGGCAGAAAACTGTAGCTGCGTTTGGATGTCGTCGACGACCCGTGCAGTGGCCGTGGCCGTAAGCGCGAGGAAAGGCACGCGCGGATGCAACGACCGCAGTGTGGCGATATTCAGGTACGAAGGCCGGAAATCATACCCCCACTGCGAAATACAGTGGGCTTCATCCACCGCAAAAAGGTTGACGTTCATATGGCGTATACGCTCCTGCACCATGTCGCTGCCGAGCCGCTCGGGCGAAAGGTATAGGAACTTGATCGGGCCGTACACACAGTTATCGAGTGCAATATCCACCTCGCGCTTGGTCATACCCGAGAACACCGCTATCGCTTTGATACCCTTGGCCCGTAGGTTCTCGACCTGGTCTTTCATCAACGCGATAAGCGGTGTCACGACAATACATATCCCGTCTTTCAACAAGGCAGGCACTTGGAAGCACACCGACTTGCCCCCGCCGGTCGGCATCAGGGCAAGCGTATCGCGGCCGGCCAATACCGACTGGATGACCTCTTCCTGCAGCGGCCGGAACGACTCGTGTTTCCAGTATTTCCGGAGGACATCTACACTGTTCATGGTACCCGTGATTGCAATGGCCAAACATACGCAAAATTGTCTTTCAACACATACACGGGAAGTGCGGCCACCTCGGCTTCCGCCTTCCACCGGTCGATGGTTGCGTGGTAATTAGACCCGTCTAGCACCAATTGCTTGCATTCTACGGACTCCAGAAGCGTGGCCAGCGGCCCTTCGGGGTTATTGCGCAGGATGACGACATCGACAGCTATGCGCCCCCCGTAAGTACGGGTGCCATCGTACACGAGGAACCGGGTTTCGCCGAATTGTAAGATGCCGCCATTCGCATACACCCGATGGTCGCGGTATATGCTATCCTCCGGCATGAAGCGGATGGCACTTTTGGGCACCCGCGATTCCAGGGCCGGCAAAACCGAGTAGTCCATCGTGCGGTCGTTGACGGACGGCAGATTGGTATAGACCCATGCTTCTTTCCGGTCAACGAAGGCGACAGCCAGGTTATGGCGTACGTTGAATACAATGGCTTGGGGCCCCGCATCGGCGAGTGCCGCCGACGACGATGTGCACACCGATAGCGCGACGCCGCCCAATGCACCATAAACCCACTGCTTACGTTTGGACACCAGGGCCATGGCTACTGCCACAATCAGCACGTAGACCAACAGTGTTTCCCACTTGGTGGGCCAGATACCGCCGATGGTCGCCATTGGCCATTGCTCAACATAAGCCAGCGACGTGTTGGTGGCAAGGATAAGCCGCTCCAGGAGCTGGCCTAGCCACCGTGCTACCTGGCCGCCCGGGAAGACCAGCAGTGCAAACCCAAGATACATAATGGCACTGGTGGGCAGCACGATAAGTAAGTTTGCAGGAAGGAAGTACAGCGGGAACTGATGGAAATAATACGCCGCCAATGGGCCAGCACCCGCTTGGGCACCGATTGACATCCCGATATAATCGGTTACGGGCTTCACCAACTTATTTTTGGCGGAGAGAACCGCCTGCGTAACGGGATTTATGGCCACAATACCCAATACGGCTAAATAGGAAAGCTGGAACCCGATGTCGGCAATGAACTTCGGTTCGTACAGCAAGAGAAAGAACGCGGAGGCTGCGATACTGTTGTAAATCCGGTTCTGTCGCCCGAAGATCGTGGCGGCCATTACAAAGCCCACCATGATGGATGCCCGCAGGACCGGCGGTGAAAACCCGGTCAATAACGCATAACCCCATACGGCAAGCAATAGGATGATAAACTTCATCGCACGTAGTCCCTTACTTCCGCCCATCCACCACAGCAATTTGGCCAGCAACCAGAACACAATCACCACGTGCATGCCTGACACGCTGAGGACATGGATGGTGCCGGTAGCGGAAAATGCCTGCACCAACCGTTCGCTCATCTCGGCGCGGTAGCCTAAAATCAAGGCGGACGCCACCGAGCGGGCATCACGATCGGAAAGGTATTCAGCGAATTTCGCCACCATCCGCCGGCGAAGATGTAATGCATAGGCGATGAGCGGGTTACCCTGTCCTCCGCCGAGTTTCTTCAATTCATTGAGCACAAGGTAATCCTGATGCCAGATATGCTTACTGGCGAGGTAGCTTTGGTAATCCATTTCGCCGGGGTTGTAAGGCGGGGGTACGGTTTCATAACCTGATGGGATGAGGAGCTGATCACCGTAACGGAATGGCTCATAGGCCAAGCTATCGGTTACGCGTACCGTAAGCATAAGGGTTCCTGTGACGAGATGCACACTATCGGCAAGGTAGGCATGCGTCACGCCGAGCGGGAACCGAATATGGTTACCCCGCAGCACAGGTTCTTCTGCAACCACCCCGATCAGTGCCTTCGATTCGAAATGGCTGAAGTGTGTGCGGTCGATCGCGGGGTGGGTTCGCCACGTAAGCAAGCAGCCGACGCAACCCCATGCCAGCAGGACGAGGACACCCAATACATTATAATAACGGTGTTGGCGTAATCGCGTCACACACCGGACGGTTACGAAGCCACTTACAACCACGAGCAGCGCACCGCCAGCGGCAAGGTAGAGTTGCTGTGTGGGGGCAACGGTCCACCCCACGCCTATGCCGAGTGCCAACGCCAACAGGTAGCGTACGAACGGCGCGTGGCCGCCGTGGCCGATGGCCGCTGTCGCTGCTTTCGAGTTCAGAACCTCCATCGTAGCTGCACTTTTACGTCCGACCGCTGATTACCGGCAATGGCATCCAACCCACCGCCTACCACGTCGACGCCGCGATAAATAAAGGTGGCGTACCGCAACCAGATGTCTGCCCGCCGGCCGAATCGGCAACGGGCATTGATATATGCACGGACACCGTCATTATGGTAAACAGGAAACGAGTAGCCGTACAACACATCGTTCTCATACGCATACATGCGGGCGTTATAACTCGGAATACCGAATATGGCCAGCCTCATGTTTCCGCTAAGGCGGCCGCTGAGGGGTTTGTAAATGACATCGTGGTAGGCCATGAATCCCAATTCTGCCGCAGTGCCTTCCTTGTGGTAATGTGAAAACTCCACACGATTGCGCATGGTCCAGCGCGCATTAAGTTGATACTGTCCATTTAACCGGACCTGCTGGCGCCGCACGTCGGCAACGAGGCGATGGGGCCGATCGTCAATTGCCGCATTCTCTTGGTTTAGCCGATACCGGTACCGTATGGAAAAGTGCGCTTTTTTATACCATGTATAGGTCAATTGCGACATCAGATCCACGCCATGCGACGGAGCATCGACACGGTAACGCAACCAGGGAAACCTGAAAAAATCTCCGTATACCATCCACTCCACCTTGCGGCTGGGGTGGTAAACCAGGCCGGCATAAAAGCCGCGCTCGTTGGCCACACCGCTGCCGGCGGCGAGCCCCTGGCTGAAAAACGAGTAGTAGTTTCGCTGATAGTTGCGGTAATGCAGCGCCAACGACAGGTGGTGGTGTAGCGTGGCGACCAATCCCTGCATAACGGCGAAGCCGCCACCATGGCGATGTGCAGCCTCCCCGAAAAGGTACACACCCTGCCACGATCGACTATAGTAAACGCTGCTGTTCCAAAGCGCGTCGCCACGAAATGCATATCGGTTACGAAGCAGTGGCTGCGGCTCGATCGGAGTGTCGAACCGCGTATGATAGGTCAGTAAGCCGATTCGGAAGCGGGCAAGCTGATACCATATATTGGCGCCGGACACCCACTGCTGTATGGCATTGCGGTTAGCGACCTCGGCAGGTGTACGGTGTAAACCGGTCTGGCCCAGCGAGCTTACGCTCTTCCGCCCATCACTTGCAACCGATAACGAACCATCGAGATTGCGCCACGAAAAGAAGGGGGTAACCTCGAACTTACCCAGTGCCACGGTAGCCGCCCCGCCCCGTAAAAACAACAGTTCGTTGGATGAGGTGTAGGGCCGTAACCCGGTGGTTTGCTTGGCGATGCCTTGGACCATGGCCCCTTTCCCGAATCCCAACCCGTTCCACAGCGCCAGCCCCTGCCCGAATTGGAGCGCATAATCGCCTACCACCACGTCTCGAAACCGGCGTTGGCCGCGGAGGTAAACGCTTCCCGAGTAAAAGTCGAACCCCTGCCGCTGCGCGCCGCGGAAAAACGATTCGCCGGCGTCTTTCTTCATGTTTATTGCTACCTGCAGGTCATTGCCGTAGCGGTAGCGGTAGCGCACGAACAGCTGATCGGGACTGCCGAGATAGCGCGAACGACTCGTGTCGGTAATTGCGTATCCGCGCCGCTGCTGAATCGTGCGTCCGTACCTCGCCATCAACTCGTGTGATCCGGTCTGTAATAACTCGCGGACACCGACGTCTGCCAGTCGGGATTTTTCCCTCACCGTAACGAACGGCAAAAGCGAACGGAGCAACTCGGCATCCAGTCCGTTGATCACCTGTAACTCCTGGACCGCCACGAATGCACCGGAGCGGTGGCGGTGGTCCAACAGATTATCGATGAACAATTGGGGAACAAACCCGAGCTCCTTCAATTCGCTGCCGTCGGTTTCGTTTAAGTCGATCGGATGCTGTTGGTAGTAATATAAGCGGTCTGCTAGACCGGACAGATCGAAATCTTCAGCGCGGTCCTCCACGGCCGTTTCGGTGAGTCGCTCCACGAGCAGGTCTACGGCTGTTTGTGCACCGGCGGGGTACGTGGTGCTCAGCACGACGGCCAAGACGATCCACCTTTTAAAACACATACCCCAAAGCGATTTGCGGTGACACGCCCAACCGCGGATGGAATGTCGCCGCTGCGTCAAACACAAATTGCTGCCAGCGCACACCGAAACCGGCATGCTGCTGCATGGGATTAACGGACAAGCCACCGCGCAGACATAACACGTCAGCGATCCAATATGCGATGCCCAGATGGCCACCCAAGCCGTTTTTGAACCGGCAGGCGAGATCGGCGGCCAAGGTAACCATCGCCAGGGGATAGCTGAAACCGATCCTTATGAACGAAGGGATGGCGGCCGACACCTCAGCCCCATAACCGGCATTGCCAACATTTGAATATTGGAGGCCGATAATGCTTCCGTGATCGAAGTGGTATTGGACGCCGACGTCGGCAGAAAAAGCAAAGGCGCTTAAATATCCCGGAATATAGAGCTGATGGTAATTGGCCGACATACCTAGCGAGAACTGCGTGCCGAACCGCTTCGCATAGGCGAATCCTGCTTGGGTATCCTGATACGCCCCGTCCATGCCATATCGCCGTGCAGCTACCCCCCACGTACCCAACCAGGTAGGAACGCCCAACAAAGCCGCCTGAGTGGTGATATCCGTTGAAAAAAAATGATGCTGGTAACCTATATGAACAGCCGCGTCTTCCAATCCGGCCAGCCCTGCCGGATTCGACGTTAAGCTGTAAATCCCCTCTAGGGCGGCCCCCGCTTGCCCCATGGCTTGTTGGCTCGGACCGACATAGGTTTGGGCGAAGCTTTCATAGGAGATCAGGAGGAGTATGAGGCACCTTCCAACCATAGAGGTGAAGGTAGTAAAAAAAATAAAATAAAAAAACAGCGCCAAAAAAAACGCGGATAACAAGGATCCGCGTTCTTTTCGTGCCTATCTTATACCTGATAGTACTGTTCCCAGCCCTTGCGTGGTGGTGGGCCGACGAGCAGGTCGTTTGCTATTTTGTTATTGGTGATTATTTTTTTCTCCCTGTCGAACTCCAGTTTGGTATTAAGCTTCTGGGCCATGACGCCTAACGAGAATACTTGGCTCAATGGTCCGGAGATTTCGAACGGCGAGCGCGTCTTTTCCTCTCCTTTACAAGCCTTGAGGAAATTGGCGAAGTGGTTCGACGGGCTCACCGGCACTTCCGGCAGCTGCGACGCCATATCCAGGGCCTTTTCTTCGGGGATAATGGAAAGCGTGCTACCGTGGGAACCGCCTTTGAACGTGAGTTCCTTGCTGTAGATGATTTTCCCGGGATTCAACTTCACGGGTTCGATATCGCCTGTGCTTGGTGGCGGGATATTGGGGTCTAATCCGGATACGCCGTATCCTTCGGGGATGGGCGGCAGATTGTCGAGCCCGTCGTACCATGTGATATCCAGCGCAGGCATTCGCTTCCGTTTCGGGAAACGGAATACAATGGTGGATGACATCGGGAAGAAAAAGTCGTTATGACCGGTTGCTTTCGTACACTCCACCTCATAGGGTAGCCCGAGGTCGAGGAACTCATGGGCCGTATCGATGATATGCGCACCCCAGTCGCCCAAGGCCCCCATACCGAAATCGTACCAGCAACGCCACTGCCCATTGATGTAATCGTGGTTATAGTCGTGTTGCTTGGCTATGGCCGAGTGCCAAAGGTCCCAATCGAGCGAGTCGGGAATCGGTTCGGCAGGTGGGAATGATTTGATGTTGGGGTCCCATCCATGCCAGCGGCGTGGTGAGTTCATGTGCGCGGTAATGGCCGTTACGTCTTTGATGATACCGGCATCCACCCATGCCTTGAACTGGAAATAGTTCGCTTCGGAGTGGCCTTGGTTACCCATTTGGGTGACCACCTTGTTATACTTACGGGCTGCCTTCATGAGGAGCTCGCATTCCTGGAAGGTACGGGCGAGCGGTTTCTCGACATACACATGTTTTCCGAGCCCCATGGCGTGCATGGTGATGGGGAAATGCGAATGGTCGGGTACACCGATCGACACGGCGTCGATTTCATTGCCCATTTTATCGAACATTTGCCGGAAATCCTGGAAGCGCGGTACATCCGGAAATTTCTTCAGGATATCTACCGTATGCGGTGCTCCCATATCGACGTCGCACAGCGCAACGATATTTGCCAACCCGGTCGCGTACAGGTCGCCAATGATCTGTGCCCCCCTGTTTCCGATACCGATGCACGCCAAATTCACGCGCTCGTTGGGCGCTGCCAGTTTCGGCTTTGCCGACAATAGGCTCGGTGCAACCGCGGCGGCCGCCGAAGCTAACATCGCCTGCTTGAGGAATGCCCTCCTCGAATATTCAAACTTATTCATCTATAACTGATTTATTGATGGAACTAAAATTACAAATTCTCGCTTATAAAGAAGCGTCGGATACACCTTTGAAATAGCCAACACTTTCTGCCAACCCTGCTAGCGGATCTTTCATGTCTTTTTCGAATTCGAGGCTACATTTCCCGTCGTAGCCCACTTTGCGCAACGCCTTGATAAATGCCGGAATGTCTATGACGCCTCTTCCCAACTCACATGTGCCACCGTCTTTATTGGCGGCCGTTACGTTTTTGAGGTGGATATCGAATATCCGCTTATGGTATCGTTTCACATCACGGACGGGGTCCTGGCCGTCTCGCATGTTGTGTCCCATATCAAAGCACAACCCGATGCGGGGGTCGAGGTCTTTCACCAGTTCGAAGATGCTTGTGGCGTTGGGATATAATTTATCTTCCGGACCGTGGTTGTGGATGGCGTACCGGATATCATATTCTGCTGTTTTATCGGAAATATAAGGCAAATCTTCCTTATTAGGAACGCCGACGATCAATTTCACGCCGACACGTTTGGCGTATTCAAATGCTCCGTCGATTTCAGCTTTGGATTTCGTCATGTACAGTGGCCCCACGGCATACCCCGTTACGCCGGAAGCGGCCAGCTTTTCATGGAAAGCCGCTATTTCGGCATCCGTACTGGTGAGCGGGAGATGGAAATCTTTGATACATAAGTACTTTACACCCATCCGCTTCATCATCGCCAATGATTCGTCTATATCAAAATGCACAAAACTGTATCCGGCGATTCCCAGTTTGAACCGATCTTCGGCAACGTTAGCCGTGGTTCCACCGGCGAACGCCTGTACGGCCGACGTCCCCATCACGGTAGCCGCCGACATGCCCAACAGGCCTTTTTGAATAAATGATCTTCTTGTTTCCATTCGTTTTATTAATTGTAAAGATTTTTCGTTTTCTTCTCATGGTTCGCGTATCCCCTTACTCCGGCTTTTTAACTATATTAGCCCAATGGATCAGAAACGTGCTACATTAAAAGACATTGCATCGGCATTGAACCTTTCGCCATCCACGGTGTCTAAAGCGCTGCGCGACCATCCGAATATCGGCGTTACCACGAAAGAGCGGGTCAAGAAGCTCGCCAAGCAGCTGCATTTCGTCCCTAACCAAACCGCTATCCGCTTCAAGCAGCAGAAATCGTTTACGCTGGGTATTCTGATACCGAGCATGCTCGACCACTTTTACGTGGCGGCGGTGGAAGGCTTCGAAAAATTCGCTTACGATCATGGCTATAATGTACTCATTGGCCAAAGCCACGAAAGCCTACAGCGGGAGAAGGAACTTCTTGTTACGATGCAGAGCAACCGTGTTGACGGCCTGATCATCGCCATATCGCGTGAGACCGTAGACACCAGCCACATCAATGAGTTTGTCAAGTCGGGTACGCCCATCGTATACTTCATGCGCAAACCCATCAATGAAGAACATCATTGCGTATGCAGCGACGTTTATACCGGTGCAATTGATGCCATTGCGTATTTCGTATCAAGGGGTCACCGGCGAATCGGCTTCATCAACGCGTCTTCCTATTGGACCACCAGCCGCGACCGTTTTCTGGGGTACCGTGACGGGCTGATCCAGCATCGTATTCCCTTCGATAAATCGCTCATACAGGAGAGCGACTTCACCCAAGCGAACAATACCAATGCCACACGCCGCTTGATGCAGCTCGAGAAGCCGCCCACTGCCATTCTGGCTTTCAAGGATCAGGTCATGCTCGATGCATTGAACTGCCTCCGACAGGACTTTCCTGCCAAGGCCGATTCCGTGGAACTGATAGGTTACGGAGCCAATCCCGTTATCCAATACCTCGAACGCCCTCCCCTTGCTTCCCTCAAAGAACAACCGTATGAAATCGGACAAAAAGCCGCTTCATTATTACTGGGACAGGTCAATCATCCACACGCGGCCTATGAGCCACAACTTGTTAAAACGCCATGTGAATTACAGGTCTTCCACAGTTAGAAACAAAGGTAATGAAAGCCGCATCTAAAACCACCGGAACCCCATAAAACTTCCCTTTCCCCACCGGAAAGGCATCAAAAAAGCCCGTTTTTGGCGTCGTTCAAACGGTGTACTTGGTTTTTATGGCGGGTGGAGCTATTGCTTTCCGAACAGTCCGTAAAGCTCATCTTGCGTGAACGCTTCGGTACGGTTGCCGAACCTCGACCGAATGACGCCCAGATCTTCGGGCAATACCTCATCGTTTGCCGCATTGCCCCAAGCATTCCGGATGTAATTCAATAACTGCGCGAGTTCGCCGTCATCTATCGTCGAATTATGGGCGATGCCCGGCATTTCGCCGCTTACCTCAGGCGCTTCATAGGTGTGCCCGGCGACCTCCACGGGGCCGGTAAGGCCATACAGCACAAGGGATATGAGCCGTTGCTTCTTGCCCGTTACCCATTGTGAACCCGCCAGCGGGGGCGCGATGGGTGAGACACCCTCCCCTTTTTCACCATGACAGGGTTGGCAGGTCTGCTGAAAAAGCGCGACCCCTTGGGGGTAACGCCTGGCCAGCACCTGTTGATCCGCTTGCCGCTCCCTGCCCTCCAATTCGGCCACAACGGCCGATACACGTCGGTAAAGCACGGCCGTTGTATCGGGCAGTTTATCCGCTAAATTGGCCAGCAATAGTTGCTCTTTTCCGCGGTAACCGTTAATCAAGGCATCCGCCAGGAACCTGCTTTCCGGATGTTCAACCGCCCATTGTTCGATTGCCGATTCCCCGGGTCCGTTCAGCGCACCTATCGCCAACGCCGCGTAGGGCATCAGTAAGGTGTCTTCGGGAGATATATGGGCAGCTATCATGCTGGTCAATTCCTTTTGGGATACGGTTGGAGCCAACGATACTGCCGCGGCCATAGCTTGCGCGCGTACTTGCCATTGCGGATGTCGCAATACGGTTTGGACGTCTTGCAGGGTCAGCTGCATCAGTCCTTCCAGTGTCCATAGCGCATGCACGACTTGGAGCTGATTGCGTGCGCCCAGCAGTATCTCGCGCAGCTGGCCTGCCACGTCGGCATAACCCCGATCCACCAACAGCTGCTGCGCCTTGTCGCGCACCCAACCATTATCATCACCTAGGAGCGCAACCAACGAATCGATGTCTTGCGGCATCGCTCCCGGAGCACGTTCTGTCCCCTTGGGTGTTACCCGATAAATCCTTCCCATACCGAGCGGAAGCATCAAATTGCGTGCTTCGATCTCTTTTTTCAAATAGGGTGTTAGATAAGTACTGTGCTGGATAATGCCCCGGTACATGTCGACCACGTAGAGTGCACCATCCGGACCGTCGTGCAGATTCACAGGGCGGAATCGTTCGTCGCTGCTGGCGAGGAACTCTTTGCCGCGATAGGCCTGATTACCGGTCACCTTATACCCCTCTTCGGCCAACACGTTGCGTTTAACTAAGTTTGCCGCAGGTTCGGCGACGAATGCATTCATAGCAGGTATTAACCCGCCGCGATACACCAGCGGTCCGCAAGCAGCCGTGAAATTTACCAGCCGGCCGGTGCTATCCAGCACGTCATCCATATACCCGCGGTTCACACCCGTGGTGGGATGGATTGGGTAGACCCGGTTATCCGCCACGATAGTTTCGCCGTATCCGGCCACTTTACGTTGATTCGGATTGCTTGAACCGAGCCCCGCAGGAAAATAATCGCCCCAAAGGTTATTCGAATTATCGTTGTAATATAACCGGCCCCAGTTGTCGTGACTGATCCCCCATTGTCCGCGGAAATGGGTTTTCTCCTTGTGCCAGCTCCCGTTGGGACGCCGGCGATACCGCCAGTCGTATTTGGCGCTGTAAATCCAATTATCTAAGCCGCGTAACAAGCCATTGGGTTGGTGCTCCACGTTTCCGCCCTCTGCGTATGCACTGTCGACCAGTATCCGGCCGACAGGTTGATCGTCGTGTATTTCATAAAACCACAAATTCGGCGGTTCGGCCAAGAGCAGTCCACTGTCGACAAGGCATATTGCCCGTGGCATGACCAGCGAATCGAGGAATACCTGACGGTCATCCATCCGGCCATCGGCATTGCGGTCGGTGAGGATGACCACCCGTCCGACGGGCGCATCTTCGCCCCGGCCCAAGGTGTCGGGCATATACCCATCCATCTCGACCACCCAAATCCTACCTTTCTCGTCGAATGTCATCGCCACAGGTGCGATTACCAAGGGCTCGGCGGCGACCAGTCGTACTTCGAAGCCTTCCTCGACCTCCATGGCCTTAATGGATGCTTTTGGACTTAATACGCCGTCGTTTTCCCGGCGGTCGCATTGTGTAAAAATAGAAATCACTCCAAGGAGTACAGGTAGTAGGTGAATGTTGGTAATTTTCTGCTTAGCATCTCGCCATGCTGTCTTGATTCTGTTTTTGTTATCTGCCACCATGCAAACTAATAGAAAATTGCTTTTAAATGCAAGTATCTAAAGGATTTGCCCACTTTTCTTAACCTATTTCAATAATAGTTGGAGGGCACTTCCTTACCTTTGCCCACAAATTCGAGGACAATTATGGAATTAGGTATCAGTATGTTTGGTGACCTGCCGGTAGATCCCGCAACAGGTAGATTCTTGCCCGCGCAGCAGCGGCTTGGCGAAATCATAGAAGAAATCAAGCTCATGGATGAGGTGGGTCTGGATTATTTCGGTATCGGCGAACACCATCGCCCCGATTACGCCGTACCGAGCCCCGAAATCATCTTGGCGGCAGCAGCTACCGTTACAAAGCGCATCAGACTGGGCAGTGCCGTATCGGTGATCAGCTCTTCCGATCCGGTGAAGCTCTACCAGAATTTCGCCATGATAGACCTCTTGTCTGGCGGCCGCGCAGAGCTGATGGCCGGCAGGGGCAGTTTCATCGAATCGTTTCCGTTGTTCGGGTATGATCTGCAAGATTATGAGGCGTTATTCACCGAAAAGCTGGACTTGCTACTCACCATCAACAACAATGAACGGGTAACCTGGCGTGGGGAATTCAGGGCCCCACTCGATAACCAGGCGGTGTTGCCGCGCGCAATGGGTGATGACCTTTCGATATGGATTGCCGTAGGTGGCACGCCACAATCGGTCGTCCGGGCGGGCAAACTGGGTCTCCCCTTGATGATTGCGATCATCGGTGGATCACCTGCCCAGTTCAAGCCGCTCTTCGAACTTTATAAGAAGACCTATATCGAACATGGCCACGATCTTTCCAGATTCCGCGTAGGCATCCATTCGCATGCCCTATTTGGCGAAAACGACCAGGCGCTGAGCAATAGTTATTATCCGCTATACGCCGCGCAGATGGATCGCGTGGGCAGGTCCCGGGGCTGGCCTCCCTACCAACGCAGCCAATTCGATTTCGGGAAATCCAAACACGGTGCGCTATTTATCGGGGAGCCCGACGCTATGGTCGACAAAATTCTTTATATGGAGGAATTGTTTGGATTGACTCGGTTTGCTGCACACATGGACGTGGGCGCGCCCGCCCACAGCGATGTGATGAAATCGATAGAAATCTACGGCACTAAGATTGCGCCCCAGGTCAGGGCCACACTCGGCGTCAAATAATTGGCCGCCTAAAAATTACTCCTGCGGTTTGATTTTTTCGAACGTGGCGGGGAATGTGAACCCGAAGCGCTTTGCGGCTTCTGCATGGTATACCCGTTTCCTCACATGTAGCATTTCCACCTGCAACCCTTCCGTCGACCCGCTAGTGAGGTATGCCGCCGCTTGTGCGCCGCTTTGGTAGCCCCAGTGGTAAATATCCGCACCGAACGCTGCAACAGCACCCCTTGCAACCAGACCGGACTCGCTAGTGAATACCGGAACTCCCCGGTCGTTGCAATTTTTCAGTATGGTTTCAAAGGCAGCAAACACCGTATTATCCGGGTTGGCAAAAAAGGCGTCGATGTTTTTGTCCAATAGCGAACGGACAACCAGCTGGGCCTCGGCGGAAGAATTGAGTGGCAGCGCCACCAGCTGCGTGCCGACACTGTCGGCCAATTCGGCGATCTTTTCATACGCTTCTTGCGACTGTGGTTCGGACTGGTTGTAGATCATTCCCACGGTCAACTGTGCACCTTTCGGCTTGACCATTTCGGTAATGAGCATGAAAGAAGTGTCGATGTAATCGAGGTTCTCGCCCGTGCCAAACAGGTTGTCGGGTGCCTCACCATCTGCCGCTATCAGCCCTAAAATACTCGGCATGGCAGTAACCGTCTGAAATATGGGGATTCCCTCGCTTCGCTGCACGGCAGAAATAGTGGCCAGCGTGGTGCTCGTTCCGATCAAATTCACCTCCTTGCTATTGAAATAGCTGATGATTTGATTGAGCGTGGCCGCATCACCTTGTGCATTGCGATGGATGATGGCGACAGAACCATCCGCTTCGCTGTAACCGCTATCCGCCAAGGCGTCTGTGAATCCCTGTCGTGCTTGTGCGATGGTAGCGTCTTCGAAGGCTTCGACAAAGCCGACAACAGGGATGCCCGCTTGCTTCTCCGGCGACTGGCAGGCGATGATAAGGCCACCGAAGCATATCATTATTACGGCAACGGGATTTCTAAGCATAGGGCAAATTTAGCGAAAATGTATCGTTTTTATGTTAAAAATCGGAACGTTGCCCGACCATGTACGGCTATGGGAGCCTGTGTGGCGGCTGCCCGGACCCGGTGTCTTCGCGCGGAAATGGCTCGCTGATTGAAAAAAATATAATATTTTTTGCTTTTTCTTGATAATAAAGAAAAATAACGTACATTTGGCTCGTCAAACAAAAGAGATGTTAACACGAAACAATGCATACTGGTTTTTTGGTTTCTTTTACTTTAGCGGTAAAGGCCGGGATTGATATGCATTGATAACGAAACAAGCTATAAATGTAAAGAAAGTCCCGGCACGAAAGCCGGGACTTTTTTTGTCCATTACAAAAGACGATGAGTATAAAGGTAGCCATACAAGGGATCAAGGGGTGTTTCCACGAAGAAGCCGCGTACAAGTATTTCGGCGATGATATCGAAACGATAGAATGTGAATCGTTCAAAAAAACCTGTGAACTGCTCAAGCAGGGGCAGGTCGACTACGTGGTCATGGCCATCGAAAATTCCATAGCCGGGGGGTTGCTTCCCAACCATGGCCTGCTCCGCGACTACCGTTTCCCTATCGTCGGCGAGGTCTACTTGCACATCAAACTGCACCTGCTGGCCATGCCCGGCACGACGATCCAAGATATCAAGTTCGTCGAATCGCACCCGATTGCCTTACAGCAATGCAGCGACTACCTCGAAGAAAACCCACAGTTCAAAATCACCGAAGGAGAAGATACTGCCGGTAGCGCGAAGAAAGTAAGTGAATTGCAGTTAAAAGACACTGCGGCCGTTGCTAACCAACTTTCGGCCAAGCTATATGGCTTGGATATTCTGGAACGGCGCATCGAAACAAACAAGAAAAATTACACCCGATTTCTGATTCTCGCTAAAACGGCCATTGAAAAAAACAGCGTCAATAAAGCTTCACTTTCGTTCCAGACGGGCAACGGTGTCGGATCGCTTTCCAACGTATTGCGTTGTTTTGCAGAGCAGAACATCAACCTCAGCCGGATTCAGTCGATGCCGGTGCTGGGTAAGCGTAATGAATACGACTTTTACGTGGATGTGGAATGGCAAGACCAAGCCGATTACGAGACAGCGATACGCCGTGTATTGAAACACACGAACAACTTCAACATCATGGGCGAATATGTGAAAAACGATAAGGTTTGAATGAGCCTTTGCGGATTCGTACTTTGCTATTTACAAGTGCGGGGCGCAGCGCATATAAAAAAAGGACAGGCAAATAAACAAAAAACAAATAAACGGTAAAACAATGAAACAGACATTAGACATCGTACCCTTAAAATCATGGATCGATACCGGTGACCTACCCTTGGTCATTGCAGGGCCATGCAGCGCGGAAACGGAAGAGCAGGTGCTTGCTACCGCGCACTTGCTTGCCAATACCGGCAAAGTGAATGTACTCCGTGCCGGCATCTGGAAGCCACGTACACGGCCGGGTGAGTTTGAAGGCATCGGAAGCATCGGCCTCCAGTGGCTTCGTAAGGCAAAAGACGAAACCGGTCTTCCGATTACCACGGAAGTAGCAACGGCCAAACACGTGGAAGAGGCGCTCGCCGCCGGTGTGGATATCCTTTGGATCGGCGCCCGTTCGACCGCAAACCCGTTTACCGTACAAGAAATTGCAGACGCGTTAAAGGGCGTGGATGTACCGGTATTGGTCAAAAATCCGGTCAATCCCGACCTGTCGTTGTGGCTCGGTGCCCTGGAACGCGTAAACCGTGCCGGCATTAAAAAGCTGGGCGCCATACACCGCGGCTTCTCGTCGTACGAAAAAACGGCGTTCCGCAACGAACCGATGTGGGACCTGGCCATCCAACTGAAGACGATGGTGCCTGAACTCCCCGTGATTAACGACCCCAGCCACATCTGCGGCAACCGCGAGTTGATTCCCTATATTGCTCAAAAGGCATTGGATATGGATATGCAGGGACTTATCATCGAATCGCACATCGACCCTTCCGTGGCATGGACCGACGCCAAGCAACAAGTAACGCCACAAGCATTGGCCGAACTCATCACTAACCTGGTGGCCCGCCACGCGGAATCCAACGACCCGGTGTTCGAGGACAAATTAGCAGGATTTCGGAAAGAGATCGATAAACTGGACGACCAGATTATCAAAATCCTGAGCGACCGGATGAAGATTGTTGAGAAAATCGGTGAATACAAGCGCGACAACAACGTGACCATCCTACAGGTAAGCCGATGGGACGAAATCATCCAGAAGCGCAGCAATGTAGCCCAGGCACTGAAGCTCGACAAAGATTTTACCGTGAAACTGCTGGAACTGATCCATAACGAATCGATCCGCAAGCAGAATGAAATCATGAACACCACACCCGCAGCGGAGGCATAATGGCAGATCGTGCAATCAGGCTTTCCCATCCTGCTAGATCCCTTGGCGGTACCGTTCAACTTACGGGTTCTAAAAGCGAGAGCAACCGGGCACTGATCATCGGGGCACTGGGCGACGGCAAGGTTACCATCGAAAACCTTTCCGAGGCCGCCGACACGGTGACGCTCCAGCAAGCGCTCGCCCAAACCGCTGTTACGGACCCGGGTTCGGAAACGCATATCGACATCGGCCCTGCCGGCACGGCTATGCGGTTCTTAACTGCATATTTAACGACTACCGCAGGCCGCTATCACCTCACCGGAAGTGAACGGATGAAGCAAAGACCCATCGGCATGCTGGTGGATGCGCTGAAGGCATTGGGTGCTGATATCCAATATGCCGGACAACCCGGCTACCCGCCGCTGACCATCCGAGGGGGCTTGGTACAGCAAACGGAGAAGGTGCGTATAAAAGGCAACGTAAGCAGTCAGTACCTATCGGCATTGCTCCTGATTGCCAGCGCGCTGCCCAGCGGACTGGAACTGCAGATCGAAGGTGAGCTTACTTCCCGTCCGTACCTTACCATGACCCTCGACATGCTGGCAGAAGCCGGCATTTCTCACCGTTGGGTTGGCGACACCATATCGGTTGCACCACAGCGTGCCAAACCTTGCCGGTTGATTATCGAGCCCGACTGGAGCGCTGCTTCTTATTGGTATGCGATGGTGGCTCTGGCAGAGAAAGCCGACCTGTTTCTACCCAACCTGAAACAGCACAGTCTGCAAGGCGACGCAGCCATCGCATCGATTATGGCTGACTTCGGTGTGGTGTCTACGTTTGAGAACGGCGGGCTACGAATCCAGAAGGCGACGTCCGACACGGTTATTAATACCGGAAAGCTGCTTGATTTCACCGAGTGCCCCGACCTGGCCCAGACGGTGATTGTCTGCGCCGCGGCACAACGGCGCAACCTTTCGTTTACCGGCTTGCATACGCTCCGTATCAAAGAAACAGACCGGGTGGCCGCATTGCAGCACGAACTCGGTAAAATCGGCGTGCAGTTGGTGGAAGACGGTGCAACTTATCACCTCCGTACCGACGGATTGTTCCGTGCAGGGAATCTGGCCATCGATACGTACGAAGATCACCGCATGGCCATGGCCTTCGCCCCATTGGCATTGTTGTTCAACGACATGCAGATCAATGACCCATCGGTCGTGGAAAAATCGTATCCTGATTTCTGGAAACATTTGAAACAACAGGGATTTGTTATAACTTAGCCCAACTTTTAAGGTCAAAAGTCGGGTATCTAGCAATTAGTATCTAATAGTCAAAAAAAGGATGGCAGGGAATTCGTTTGGAGATGTATTTCGTATAACCACTTTCGGTGAGTCGCATGGCAAAGCGATCGGTGTGATTATTGACGGCTGCCCGGCCAATATCGCGATTGACGAATCCGTCATCCAGTCCGAACTGGATAAGCGCCGCCCGGGTCAGTCGAAAATCACCACACAACGTAAGGAAAGCGATACGGCCCAGATACTTTCGGGCGTATTTGAGGGAAAGACCACCGGCACGCCCTTGGCCATGCTCATCCCCAATGAAGACCAAAGATCCAAAGACTACTCGCACATCAAAGACAAATACCGCCCCTCACACGCGGATTATACCTATCAGATGAAATACGGTATCCGCGACTACCGCGGAGGCGGCCGTTCGTCTGCACGTGAGACCGCGGCACGGGTGGCGGCCGGGGCGGTGGCAAAAAGCCTCCTTGCCCAAGCGGGTATCCGCATCTTCGCGCATGTTTCAGGCGTCGGTAAGATTGAGGCCCCGAACCTGGAGCCTCTTCCTATGGACGAACTCATCCGCATCCGCGAGGGCAACATCGTCCGTTGCGCCGACCCCGCTACCGCAAAAGAAATGGTCGATTTCATCGACGGCATACGCAAAGCCGGCGATACCGTTGGCGGCCGTATCAGTGTATTGATCCGGCAGGTACCGGTAGGATTGGGCGAACCTGTTTTCGACAAACTACACGCCGACCTAGGTAAAGCCATGCTTAGCATCAATGCGGTGCATGGTTTTGAATACGGGTCGGGATTTGCAGGCTCAGAAATGCAGGGTTCCGAGCACAATGACATTTTCATCAACCCCGAGCACAACGCGAAGGGACTAAAAACATTGACAAACTTTTCCGGTGGCATCCAAGGGGGCATTTCCAATGGCATGGACATTACCTTCCGTGTAGCGTTCAAGCCGGTGGCTACCATTATGCGGCCGCAGCCGACAGTGGACGAATCGGGAGAAACCAGTGAAATTACCGGCAAAGGCAGGCACGATCCCTGCGTAGTGCCGAGAGCGGTCGTTATTGTAGAAGCAATGGCAGCACTCGTGTTGGCCGACCACCTACTCAAAAACCGGATTTATGACGCAAAATAATCCTTTTGTAATCGCTGCCGACATTGGCGGCACCCATGTTACCGCAGCCCTCGTTGACACCGATACATGGCAAGTGATTGATGAATCTACCGTAAGGCATTCCGTTAATTCACACGCGCATGCTAAATCGATTTTATCGGCATGGGCCACCCCATTCCAGGAAATCTTGAAGCATCCGCAGGCTCCTCAGCCTGCCTTCGTTGGGATCGCCATGCCGGGCCCTTTCGATTACGAGAACGGCATTTCTTACATGAGGGGCCAAGACAAATACGACAACTTATACGGTATGGACATCCGGATGGAATTGGCCGAACGCATCGGCGTTGCCGGCACACATATCCGTTTCATCAACGACGCCGCAGCATTCCTGCAAGGCGAAGTCTTTGCAGGTAGGCACAACGGTTCACCCAAGGTACTGGGCATCACGCTTGGGACCGGGTTGGGCACCGCTGTGTGGGAACGAGGGAACAACGCCACGGATGCAGACCTATGGAAGACACCTTATTTGGACAGCAATGCCGAGGAGCACTTGGTGACCCGTTGGTTCGTCCGTAAGGCTTCGCAGCATGGCGTTGAGGTAACCGGTCTCCGGGAGTTATTGGCATTACGCGACAGCCATGCCGCCATGGTTGATGGTATTTTAGCGGAGTACAGCGCCAACCTACTCCATTTCATTCGCTTTTTCACCGAAAAAGAGGCAACGGATAAGTTGATTATCGGCGGCAATATCGCCAAAGCTTGGGATATCTTCCGGTCGTTCAACCACACGGCCTTCGACCGTTTTGACATCCGCATCAGCCAATTGGGCGAACACGCAGCTTTGATTGGTGCCGCCGCTCAGTTCGCCTAATCTGAACGGCACGGCCTGTGCACTCAGTTGAATCCTGTGCACTCAGTTGAATAATGCCGGATATTTCTGGGGATTGGAGTCGTGCATGATGGCGTACACCGCCTCGATGACGTCATCTGCAGAAGGTTTGGAGAAATAATCACCATCAGACCCATATGGGGGCCGGTGGGCTTTGGCTGTCAATGTACGTGGCTGGCTATCCAGGTGGTAATATCCGTTTTGTACCTCCAGTACTTGCTGCAGGATGAATGCAGATGCTCCGCCGGGCACGTCTTCGTCGACCACAAGCAGTTTGTTTGTCTTACGTAGCGATTGGGCGCACAGATGTTCTTCATCGAACGGTTGTAGTGTTTGCGGATCTACGATTTCGATGGAAATGCCGAGCTTCACCAACTCAGCAGATGCCTCCTGCACCACGCGTAGTGTCGACCCGTAAGAAACCACGGTGACGTCCTCTCCCGGCCTTACGATTTCAGCTTTGCCCAGGGGAACCGTAAATTCGCCCACGTTGGCCGGCATGCGTTCTTTGATCCGGTAGCCGTTAAGGCATTCGATCACCAAGGCTGGCTCATCCGATCGTAGCAATGTGTTGTACATGCCGGCAGCTTGGGTCATGTTCCGCGGCACGCATACATGGATACCTCGAAGTGACCCCAATATCATGCTCATCGGCGATCCCGAATGCCATATCCCTTCCAGTCGGTGGCCCCGGGTACGGATGATCAACGGCGCTTTCTGCCCGCCTTTTGTGCGATAGCTCAAGCTCGCCACATCATCCGTCAGAACGGTAAGACCATACACCAAGTAATCGAGGTATTGGATTTCTGCTATCGGACGCAGACCGCGCATGGCCAACCCCATCCCCTGCCCGATGATAGCCGACTCCCGGATGCCGGTGTCGAAGATTCGGTGTTCACCGTACTTCGCCTGCAAGCCCGCAAACCCTTGGTTTACGTCACCGATTTTGCCCACATCTTCGCCAAACGCCACGATACGAGCATCCCTCGCAAAATTGGCGTCGAAGCATGCGTTGAGCACCTCTCGGCCATCAACCGGCTTGCTGCCGGCATCGTACGCTACGGCGACCGCAGGAACGTGTTGCGGTGCTTCGCTGGTTTCCGAGTACAGATGGGAGTTATAGCGTTTATGGTTGATTATCTGCTTCTCGCCATACCACCGCAGTAACGCCGACCTCTCCTCACTTTGCACATTCCTTAAAAAACGGATGGCGCGCCGAACCGTACTGTAGACCTCCTTCAAAGAAGGTTCCGTTTGGGACTTCAACTCACCGAGCAGTAACTGGATGGCGTCATGGCGAATCACTGACAATAGGCCGATTGCTTCATCCACTTCCTTTCTCAGGGTACGGTTGTAATCCGTCCACGCGCGCCGCTGCTCTGCCCGGACCCGTTCTTTCTGGCTTCGTTCAATTTCAGCCAGTTCCTCTTCGCCTGCGATACCGGATTCGATCATCCATGCACGCATTTTTGCGATACAGTCATATTCCTCCTCCCATGCCAATCGCTCAGCCGACTTATACCGTTCGTGTGATCCCGAAGAGGAATGGCCCAGTGGCTGAGTCATTTCCGTGACATGTATCAGCACAGGAATATGGTTCTCGCGGCTTATTCTCGCGGCTTGTTCGTACGTTTCGCAAAGCCCCGGATAATCCCAGCCCTTCACCTTAAAAATTTCGAACCCCTCCCCTTTCTCGTCGCGCTGGAAACCTTTAAGCACCTCGGAAATGTCGGCTTTGGTTGTTTGCACCTCGTTGGGTACCGAAATGCCGTAGCCATCATCCCATATTGAAATGACAACCGGAATCTGCCGCACACCTGCTGTGTTCACCGCCTCGAAGAATACCCCTTCGGATGTCGAGGCGTTGCCTACCGTACCAAATGCGACCTCGTTACCATTATTTGAAAAGGTTGTCATTCCTGCCAAATCGGGATTGTTCCGATACAATTTGGAAGCCAGTCCAAATCCGAGCAAACGGGGCATCTGCCCACCTGTCGTCGATATGTCGGCCGCGGCATTCTTCATCAGCGTCTGGTCTACCCACTGCCCTTCCGGGGTGAGCATCCGCGTTGCGAAATGGCTGTTCATCTGCCGGCCGGCAGACGACGGGTCGGCGTCGACGTCGGGATGCGCATAAAGCTGCGAAAAAAACTGATAAACCGATACAATCCCTGTCGCAAACATAAACGTCTGATCGCGGTAGTATCCGGAACGCCAGTCGCCAAGCTGGAACACCTTTGCCATCGCCAGCTGTGCCAACTCTTTCCCGTCGCCAAAAACACCAAACTTGGCTTTCCCGGTCAAAACCTCTTTCCGTCCCAGTAAACTAACGGCCCTACTTTCCACCGCAAGCCGGTAATCATCGATGACGATGGATTTGAACTCGTCATAACTAAGCTTGGTGCGGGCAGGGTATTCGCTTTGTTTAATATGGGTATCAGACATAATTAAATTGCGTTTGCTCCAAAAATAATGAAAATAAATTTGCTAAAAAGCCACATCCGCTTTTAAATTCAGG
>Ga0079224_100001741_pt1 | contig 25547 bp, 24 predicted proteins | sample Stecom2015_FD_80414 | JGI IMG/M metagenome (GOLD analysis project Ga0079224, IMG submission 80414) | Agricultural soil microbial communities from Utah to study Nitrogen management - Steer compost 2015 | ecosystem: Environmental > Terrestrial > Soil > Agricultural land | place: USA: Utah... | reverse complement strand
TGTGGATGTTCAATCCGAACAATCCGACCGCGGGCGTACAGCGCATGACGCTCACCATGGCCATCCCGCCTTCGACGACCTCGGAAGTCATCGGCGGCGATATCTGCACGCACAATGGCCGGATCTATCTCATTACGCCGGCGGACGAGGATGCGGTGTTCGAAGTGACCATCGGCACGACGAACACCTGGGCGGTGCGCAGACTGCCGTGGCAGGGCTCGGCGGCCGATGTGGCGGCGATTGGTTCGGCCATCGATCTGGTGGTGTACACCTTCAAGCGCTTCGCCTATTGCAGCAAGGCGCGCTGCTTCGTGTATATCCCCGCGCGCGGCGCGCCGATCTTCGCGTTCCGGCCGCCGGGGGTGTGACCGTTTTAGTCGAGAGTGGAGAGTCGAGAGTCTAGAGCAGAGAGCAGAGAGCAGAGAGCAGAGGGCAGAGAGCAGAGAGCAGAGAGCGAAAAGCGAAAAGCGAAGAGTAGTGCGCGGAGTCGTTCGTTCGCCCTCGCCAGCGCTCGAGCGCTAGCCGCGCTTGATGCCTTTGGGCTGCGATGCGTAGCGCACGCCGTGGTCGGCGAGATACTGGCGGATGAGTTGGCGCACCACCTGCGAAGGCGTCAGGTCCTGCGTCGCGCAAAGCTTTTCGAAGGCCTTCTTCTTGTCGGGATCGATCAGAACCGTCAGTCGCGCGGTCTTCTTTTCCATGTCGCGTACCTGGCGTTGATGTTAATAGGATTCTAATACCATTCGCCTGGCCTCCCAAATGGCGCAACCCGGGTTGCGTAGAATCCGTTGCCCTTCGCATTCGGCGCGGGGCGTATCGGGAGAGCTCAAACGAAACAGGCAACGACACGCTTCTGCCTTCTGGGTTTTTCGATTGTGCTATTGAGCGGCTGCGGTGCAACCGTGCGCGAGTACGTGCGGACCCGTACAGGTGGCACCATGACGGATCGCGCCGGCGCCTGCTTCGGCTGGATCGTTCGGCTCGCTTGCGTTTGAAGGTGCTCGAACCGGTGAACCGGGGTATCGGTCGATGGCTGGAAACGCCTCGCTGCGGCGAGGCGTTTTACGTTGCGGAGCGCGTCAGGTTTGCAGTCCGTATTGCGCGCGGATGGCGGCTTCGCATTCGGCCGGCGGCAGCGTGCGCTTCAGTTCGTCCGCGCCGGTCGCTTCGGCGCCGACCGGCGTGCGCGCCGGGGCGTCCGGGTTCTGCAGGACCTGCACCACTGCCTGCGCCACGGCAATCGGATCCGGGCCTTCGTTGATGGCCTGCGCGACCGCGGGCAGGAGGTGACCGGCGAGCGGCGCGTAGGGCGAGTCCGGTGCGGTCGTGCGTGGATTTGCCACCAGCCCCTTGTTGACGAAGCTGGTGCGGAACAGGCCCGGCGCGACGGTGTGCACGCGAATGCCGAAAGGCGAAAGTTCCAGGCGCAGCGAGTCGGTGATGCCTTCGACGGCGTATTTGCTGGCGTTGTAATGCGTGAGCGGCGGCAGGCCGATCTGGCCCAGGAAGGAGCCGATGTTCACGATGGTGCCGCGGCGCGCTGCGCGCATGACGGGCAGCGCCGCGCGGATCATGCGGAGCACGCCGAACACGTTGACGTCGAACTGACGGATGAACTCCTCGTCGGTGCCGTCCTCGACGCTGGCGACGAGGCCATAACCTGCGTTATTGACGAGCGCATCGAGCCGGCCGCTTTGCTCGACGGCCGTCTTTACCGCCGCGTTCACCGAAGCATCGTCCTGCACGTCGAGCGGGACCGGCACGATGGACAGATTGCGCTCGGCCGCCGCACTTTTGATGGCGGCGAGCCCGTCAGAACTGCGCGCACCGGCGTAAACTATGTAGCCGTTTTCCGCCAGAAGCAGGGCGGTGGCCGATCCCATGCCGGAATTGGCGCCTGAAATCAGGACGGTGGACGACATTACGGCTCCTTCAGTCGGGTCGGCGGGCGCAAGCGTGCACCGTTCGCGCCGCTCAAAAAATCAAAAAAATTCTTGACGAAATGGTACCAGAACGGTACTAATTAGCGCATGAAATTCGAAGCAACGGCTGCCCGATGCTGCGCATCAGCAAGCTGACCGATTACGGCACCCTGGTCATGACCCACATGGCCGCTGAACCCGAGCGTCAATACAGTGCGAACGAACTTGCGGCGACGCTCGGCCTCGGCGCGCCCACGGTGAGCAAGGTGCTGAAGAGCCTGGCGCGCCACGGCCTGGTCACCAGCGTGCGCGGTCCGCGCGGCGGCTACGGGCTCACGCGTGCACCGGAGTCGATCAGCATCGCCGATATCGTCGATGCGCTGGAGGATCATCCCTTCGGCCTGACCGAATGCAGCGCAACCTCCGGGCTGTGTCATCACGAGGACGGCTGCACCGTCCGCACCAACTGGCAGCGCATCAACGACATCGTTCGCAATGCGCTGGAGGGCGTGCGGCTGGTCGATATGCTGCGCCGTCCCGCACCGCGCGGCCCGACCGTCGTGTCGTTCGAGCCGCGCCGCGTCGCCGGAACGACCCGCACGCCGAAAACCACGGCGCAATGAAACAGGATTGAACATGAGCGCAAGCACTGAACAACTCGAGCGGTTCCTCAAGCGCGAATACGTCGCCGGCTTTGAAACACTGCTGGAAGCGGACTCGTTGCCCAAGGGTTTGTCCGAAGACGTCATTCGCGTCATTTCGGCGAAGAAGGGCGAGCCGGAATGGCTGCTGGAGTGGCGCCTGCAGGCCTATCGCCAGTGGCTGGAAATGAAGACGCCGGAGTGGGCGCATGTGAGTTATCCGCCCATCGACTTCCAGGACATCGTTTATTACTCCGCGCCGAAGAGCAAGGCGGACGGCCCGAAGAGCCTGGACGAAGTCGATCCGGAACTGCTCCGCACCTACGAGAAGCTCGGCGTGCCGCTGCATGAACGCGCACGCCTGGCTGGCGTGGCGGTGGACGCGGTGTTCGACTCGGTATCGGTGGCGACCACGTTCAAGAAGCAGTTGGCCGAGCACGGCATCATCTTCTGTGCGTTCTCCGAGGCGGTGAAGGAGCACCCGGAACTGGTGCGCCAGTATCTCGGCTCGGTGGTGCCGCAGAGCGACAACTTCTACGCCGCGCTGAACTCGGCGGTGTTCTCCGACGGCTCCTTCGTCTACATCCCCAAGGGCGTGAAGTGCCCGATGGAGTTGTCGACCTACTTCCGCATCAACGCGCGGGACACCGGCCAGTTCGAGCGCACGCTGATCATCGCCGACGAAGGCGCGCAGGTCAGCTACCTCGAAGGCTGTACGGCGCCGATGCGCGACGAGAACCAGCTTCATGCCGCAGTGGTGGAACTGGTCGCGCTCGAAGGCGCCAAGATCAAGTACTCCACCGTGCAGAACTGGTATCCGGGCGATGAGAACGGCGTCGGCGGCATCTACAACTTCGTCACCAAACGCGGCGACTGTCGCGGCGCGCGGTCGCACATCTCGTGGACGCAGGTGGAGACGGGTTCGGCGATCACCTGGAAATATCCCAGCGTGATCCTGCGCGGCGACGATTCCATCGGCGAGTTCTATTCGGTGGCGCTGACCAACCACCGCCAGCAGGCCGATACCGGCACCAAGATGATCCACATGGGCCGCAACACGCGCAGCACCATCATCTCCAAGGGCATTTCCGCCGGTCGCGGCAGCAATACCTATCGCGGCCTGGTGCGTGTGACGCCCAAGGCGGAAGGTGCGCGCAACTATACGCAGTGCGACTCGCTGCTGATCGGCGAGAAGTGTGCAGCCCACACTTTCCCGGTGATCGAGGCGCGCCACCCGACGGCGCATATCGAGCACGAGGCCAGCACCTCGCGCATCGGTGAGGACCAGTTGTTCTACGCCATGCAGCGCGGCCTGTCGGCGGAGGACGCCGTGTCCATGATCGTGGCCGGCTTCTGTAAGGAAGTGTTCAAGGAACTGCCGATGGAGTTCGCGGTGGAAGCGCAGAACCTGCTGGGCGTGAGCCTGGAAGGCAGCGTGGGCTGAGGAACTGCCCCGAGGATTGAAACTGCGCCGGTGCGACGGCGCGGCGAATGAGATGGCGAAAAAGGAAAGCCTTAATGCTGAAGATCAATAACCTGCAAGTGTCGGTCGAAGGGCGCAAGATTCTGAACGGCCTCGATCTGGAAGTGCCCTCGGGCGAGGTGCACGCCATCATGGGCCCCAACGGCTCGGGCAAGAGCACGCTCGCCCAGGTGCTGGCCGGTCGCGACGGGTATGAGGTCACGGACGGCAGCGTCGATTGGGACGGCGTCGATCTGCTGGACATGCCCGCCGAAGAGCGCGCGCGCTCCGGCGTGTTCCTCGCCTTCCAGTACCCGGTCGAGATTCCCGGGGTGTCGAACGCGTACTTCCTGCGCTCGGCGGTCAACGCGGTGCGCCGCCATCGCGGCGAGAAGGAACTCGATGCGATGGACTTCCTCAAGCGCATCAAGAGCGAAATGAAAACGGTCGGCATGGCCGAGGAATTCCTCTACCGCTCGGTGAACGAAGGCTTCTCGGGCGGCGAAAAGAAGCGCAACGAAGTGCTGCAGATGTCGCTGCTCGAGCCGCGGCTCGCCATTCTCGACGAGACCGACTCCGGCCTGGACATCGACGCGCTGCGCATCGTCGCCGACGGCGTCAACCGTCTGCGCGCGCCGGATCGCTCGATGATCGTCATCACGCACTATCAGCGCCTGCTGGATTACATCGTGCCCGATCGCGTGCACGTGCTGTCGCGCGGACGCATCGTCCGCTCGGGCGACCGCAGCCTGGCGCTGGAACTGGAAGAGCGCGGCTACGGCTGGATCGAGGAAGAGCGTCGCAAGGCGCCGCGTGTGGAAGCGCAAAAATGAGCGCAGTGGAAACCTGGATCCAGCATTCGCATGCGCAGGCCGAGCGCCTGCCCGGCGCCAAGCTGCCGTGGCTACTCGCCACGCGCAACCGGGCGCTCGAACGTTTTGCCGAACTGGGCTGGCCGACCAACAAGTTGGAGAACTGGCGTCATACCTCGCTCGCGATGCTCGAACAGCAGGAATTCGTCCTGAGCGGCGTCGACAACAAGGACTTCGCCGCCGACGCCGTGGCGAAGCTGCGTCAGGGTGAGGACGGCGGCCACTGGCTGGTGTTCGTCGACGGCCATTTCGCGCCGACCCTGTCCGAGATCGGCACCTTGCCCAGCGGCGCGGTGATCGGCACGCTTGCCGGTACGCTCGCGCAGCACCCCGAACGCATCGAAGCGCTGTACGGCGCGCCGGAAGAGGGCGAGTCGCCCGCAGCGCTCAATGCCGCGCTCGCCACCGACGGCGCCTATATCGAACTGGCGCGCGGCGTTGCGATCGAAGAGCCGATTCATCTGGTGTTCGTGGGCGGCGTGTCGGAAGCGACGCAGATGCTGCGCAACTTCATCGTCGCCGGCGATGCCGCCCAGGCAACGGTGGTGGAGCACTACATCGGCCGCGACGGTGCGACGACGCTCACCAACACGGTGACGCGCGTGCGCGCCGGCAAGGACGCGAACATCACGCACGTGAAGCTGCAGCAGGAGGCGCCGCAGGCCTTTCACCTGGCGGCCATCGATGCCGTACAGGCGCGCGGTGCGCACTTCGCCTCGCACTCGCTGTCCTTCGGCGCGCGTCTGGCGCGCAACGACATCGGCACGCGCCTGGAAGGCGAGGGCTGCGACGCGTTGCTGAACGGCCTCTTTCATGTCGACGGCAAACGCCACGTCGATCATCACACCCGCCTCGACCACGCCTTTCCGCGCGGCACGAGCCGCGAGTTCTATCGCGGCATCCTCGACGGCAATGCGCGCGGCGTGTTCACCGGCCGCATCCTGGTCGCGCCGGGCGCGGTCAAGACCGATGCCGAACAGCGCAGCGACAATCTGCTGCTGTCCCGACTTGCGGAAGCCGACGCACGGCCGGAACTGGAGATCTACAACGACGACGTGAAATGCGCCCACGGCGCCACGGTCGGCCAGATCGACGAAGACAGCCTGTTCTACCTGCGCTCGCGCGGGCTGGACGAAGCACATGCGCGCAACCTGCTGATCTATGCCTTCGCCGCCGAAGTGCTTGGCCGCATCGGCATGGCGTCCCTGCGTCGCCGTGCAGAGGCCGCCGTCCGCGCGCGCATTCCCGGCGGAGACTTGCTGGAGGCGACGGCATGAACGCGCCCGAACGGCACACGCTCGCGTCCTCGTCGCTGCATCGGGCGGAGGACTTCCCGATTTTGTCGCGCCAGGTGCGCGGCCGCCGGTTGGTGTATCTCGACAACGGCGCCACCACGCAGAAGCCGGAGATGGTGATCGAAGCGGAGCGCCGCTTCTATCGCGACTCCAACGCCAACATCCATCGCGGCGTGCACTGGCTGTCGCAGCATGCGACCGACCTCTATGAGAAGGGGCGCGAAACGGTGCGCCGCTTCCTCAACGCCGCGCGCGCCGAGGAAATCGTCTTCACCCGCGGCACGACCGAGGCGATCAACCTCGTCGCCCAAAGCTGGGGCCGCGCGAACATCCAGGCCGGCGACGAGATCCTGCTCACCGGCATGGAGCACCACTCGAACATCGTGCCCTGGCAGTTGCTCGCGGCGGAAAAGAACGCGCAGATCCGTGTCGTGCCGATCAACGAGCGCGGCGAGCTCGATATGACGGCCTTCGAGTCGCTGCTGAATGAACGCACCAGGCTCGTGGCAGTCGCGCACGTATCCAATGCGCTCGGCACCGTGAACCCGGTCGAGCGCATCGTCGAACTCGCGCATGCCAAGGGCGCGCGCGTGCTGGTGGACGGCGCGCAGGCGGTGGCGCATGCGCCGGTCGACGTACAGGCCATCGGCTGCGATTTCTATGCGTACTCCGCGCACAAGCTGTACGGCCCGACGGGCATCGGCGCGCTGTACGCGCGTTGGGACATCCTGCGCGACATGCCGCCCTGGCAGGGCGGCGGCGACATGATCCGCACCGTGAGTTTCGAAGGCAGCACCTGGGCCGACGCGCCTCAGCGTTTCGAGGCGGGCACGCCGAACATCGCCGGGGTGGTGGGTATGGCGGCGGCCATCGACTATGTGACCGAGATCGGCATGGATCGCATCGCGGCGCATGAGCAGGCGCTGCTGGCGTACGCGACCGAGGAAGTGCAGCGGCTGCCGGGCGTGCGCGTCATCGGCACGGCGGCGCACAAGGCGAGCATCCTGTCCTTCCTGTTCGGCGACATCCATCCGCACGATCTCGGCACCATCCTCGACGTCGAAGGCGTGGCCATCCGCGCGGGCCATCACTGCGCCATGCCGGTCATGACGCATTACGGCATCGCCGGGACGGCGCGCGCCTCCTTCGCGCTGTACAACGACGAACGCGATGTCGAAGCGCTGCTCGCGGGTTTGCGCAAGGCGCAGGCGCTGTTCCAGGGGGATGCGCAGCGATGAGCGACATGCAGGACGAGTTGCGGCAGCTTTATCAGGAAGTCATTTTTGATCACAACCGCAGTCCGCGTAACTTCCACGCCATGGAAGACGCGAACCACGTCGCGCAGGGGCACAACCCGCTGTGCGGCGATCAACTGACGGTTTATGTGCGCACCGAAGGCGGCGTGGTGCGGGACGTGAGTTTCGTCGGCCAGGGCTGCGCGATTTCCAAGGCCTCGGCCTCGCTGATGACCGAAGCGGTGATCGGCAAATCCGAAGCGGAGGTCGACGAGATGTTTCGCGGCTTCCACGCCATGCTGACCGAAGAGGAAGATACGGAGCATGATCTGGGAAAGCTGGAGGTTCTGGCCGGCGTAAAGGAATTTCCGGTACGCGTGAAGTGCGCGACGCTCGCATGGCACACCTTGCACAACGCGCTGATCGGTTCGGGCGAAAAGGCGAAGACGGAGTAAGGCTGTCGAGAGCGAAGAACCAATGCGGCCACGAGCGGCATACGCGAGCGTTCGTGGCCTAGTGTTTCAAAGGTAAGCGAATGAGCCGATATGACGAAGTGCGGGAGGTCACGCTGACGCGCGACTGTCCCGCGGTGATGGTGCCTTGGGGCACGCCGGCGACGCTGGAAGAAGGCATGCATGCGCAGATCACGCAGCGCCTGGGCGGCACCTTTACCGTGGTGATCGACGGCAACATGTACCGCATCGAGGGCAAGCATGCCGATGCGCTCGGCTTCGAGGTCGAGGAAGAGCCCGAACGCGACTCGATCGCGCCGCTTTCGGCGGAGCAGGTGGAAGAAGCGGCCTGGGACACACTCGCCACCTGTTACGACCCGGAGATCCCCATCGACATCGTCAACCTCGGCCTGGTGTACGGCTGCGAGGTCAAGGAGACGGGCGAGGGGCGCTACCACATCTCGGTCGAGATGACGCTGACCGCGCCCGGTTGCGGCATGGGCACGATGATCGCCGATGAGGCGCGCGACAAGCTGCTGACCATTCCCGGCGTGGATACCGTGGACGTGGAACTGGTCTGGGACCCGCCGTGGGACCGGCACATGATGAGCGAGGCCGCCCGCCTGGAAATGGGCATGTTCTGACGCACCAGACTGGGGCGTATGGCGCATCAAAACCGCGCCTGAACGCCAAGACTTTGAACAAAATGGGCGGCTGGTCGCACGAAAACGGTGCAAACATGCACCACTTCGGCGACAATTACGCCCCCTCATCTCTCACCTAGCAAAGGAACACGGGCGTGTTGAAGTACAAGAGCGCGGGCGAATTTCTCGACTTCGTCGCCGCGCGCAACCCGGGCCAGCCGGAATTTCTGCAGGCGGTCCGCGAAGTGGTCGAGAGCGTATGGTCATACATTGAACAGAATCCGCGCTATGCGGAGTATGGGCTGCTCGATCGTCTGGTGGAGCCGGAGCGGGCAATCCAGTTCCGCGTCGCCTGGGTGGACGACCAGGGCAGCGTGCGGGTCAACCGTGGCTACCGGATCCAGCACAACTCGGCCATCGGCCCGTACAAGGGCGGCATCCGCTTTCACCCCTCGGTGAACATGTCGATCCTCAAGTTCCTGGCCTTCGAACAGACGTTCAAGAACTCTCTCACTACGCTGCCCATGGGCGGCGGCAAGGGCGGAGCGGACTTCGATCCCAAGGGCAAGAGCCCGGGCGAAGTGATGCGCTTCTGCCAGGCCTTCATCAACGAACTGTTCCGCTACATCGGCGCGCATACCGACGTCCCGGCCGGCGACATCGGGGTGGGCAAACGCGAAGTCGGCTACATGGCCGGCATGATGAAGAAACTGTCCAACCGCTCCGACTGCGTGTTCACCGGCAAGGTGTTGAGCTTCGGCGGCTCGCTCATCCGGCCCGAAGCGACCGGCTACGGCACGGTCTATTTCGCGCAGGAAATGCTCAAGCACGCAGGCCGCTCGCTCGAAGGGCTTCGGGTTTCGGTGTCCGGCTCCGGCAACGTCGCGCAATACGCGGTCGAGAAAGCCATGGGTCTGGGCGCCAAGGTCGTTACCGTTTCCGACTCCAGCGGCACCATCGTCGATGAAGCGGGCTTCACGCCCGAGAAACTCGCCGTGCTGATGGAGGTGAAGAACCAGCTTTACGGCCGCGTCAGCCAGTACGCCGAACGCGTCGGCGCCAAGTTCATTCCCGGCGCAACACCCTGGCACGTGCCGGTCGACGTCGCGCTGCCCTGCGCGACGCAGAACGAACTGCATGCGGAAGATGCGAAGACGCTGGTGAAGAACGGCGTCAAGTGCGTGGCCGAAGGCGCGAACATGCCTTCCACCGCCGAAGCGGTCGATGTGTTCATCGAAAACGGCGTGCTGTACGCGCCGGGCAAGGCGAGCAACGCCGGCGGCGTCGCCACCTCCGGTCTGGAGATGACGCAGAACGCCATGCGCCTTTCCTGGACGCGCGAGGAAGTCGATGCCCGCCTGCTCGAGATCATGCAGGGCATCCATCGCGCCTGCGTCGAGTACGGCACCGGCAAGGACGGCAAGGTGAACTACGTCAACGGCGCGAACATCGCCGGCTTCGTCAAGGTCGCCGATGCGATGCTGGCCCAGGGCGTGATCTGAGTCGCACGCAACGCCAACGAAACGGCCTCCCGCGGGAGGCCGTTTTTGTTTGATCCACGTCAGAGGCGCGGCGGGTCGATGCGATAGAGTCGCGTCCCATGCCCGCCGCCTCCCATTCGCAGTTCCTCTTCACGCGTCGCAGGCTGCGGCTTGCCGCTGTCTGGGGATTGCTCGCGCTGTGCATGCACTTGGCGGGCATGAGTGCCGGGGCCTTTCACGCGACGGCGAGACTTGCCGCGCAGAGCGCGTCGGATCACTGCACCGTCGCATCATCGGCGACCGATGATGCGGGACAGACGCATCACGGCAGCGATCCGTCGCAGCACTGTCCCTTGTGTGTGTTCCAGGCTGCTCCGGTGCCGGTGCTCATCGCGGTACTGTCCTTCCTCGTCCCGGCGGAAGGCGATGCCCGCGATTACCCTGTGGCCGACAAGACGGCGCCGCCGGTCGCGCCGCAAACGCGCCACGCGCCGCCGCGGGCGCCGCCCGTTCTCTCCGCCTGATCAGCCGTCAGGAAATGCCTGATTGAGTCTTCGCGCGCCGTTGCACGATCGAGTGCACGGTGCCGCTTCGCCGCCATGCGCCGGCGGCCGCGTACGTCAAAGAGCCCCATCAGCGCAGCTTCCGCGGTTTCGCGCTCCGTTCTCCCACGGGGGGAACGGCTTCGCCCGCGCGCGCGCGTCGCGCAGGCGCATCGATCTATACGTAGAGAGAACAAATCATGTCCCGTTCCTTCGAACCGAAGGCGCTCACGCTCGCGCTGAGCGTCGCATTGCTGTATCCCCATTTCGTTCGTGCGCACGAACATCACGACGAACCCGGTCCAATCGTCGTCACGGCGCCGCACATGCGCGCGCCGCTGGAGGTGAGCTTCGATCCGCGCGCGCCGCAACAGCCGCTGCCCGCCAACGACGGCGCAGGCCTGCTCAAAACCATTCCCGGCATGAACGTCATCCGCAAAGGCGGCACGGACGGCGACCCGGTGTTTCGCGGCATGGCCGCGTCGCGGCTCAATATCCTGCTCGACGGCGAAACCATCCTCGGCGGTTGCGGTATGCGCATGGACCCGCCCACCGCATACATCTTCCCCGATTCCTATGACAAGCTGACGTTGCTCAAGGGCCCGCAGACCGTGATTCACGGGCCCGGCGGTTCGGCGGGTACGGTGCTGTTCGAACGCAAGCCCACGCCCTTCGCCGCACCCGGCTGGTCGATCAAGGGTGCGGCAACCGGCGCAAGCTTCGACCGGCACGATGAGTTTCTGGATGTGAAGGGCGGCAGTCCGCTCGGCTATGTGCAGGGCATCCTCACCCATGCGCGCTCGGGCAACTATCGGGACGGCAACGGCGACACGGTGCACTCGAAATACGAGCGGTGGAGCGCTACCGGCGTCCTCGGCTGGACGCCGGACCGGGATACGCGCGTGGAACTGTCGGCCATCCGCAGCGACGGCGAAGCCGCCTATGCCGACCGCGGCATGGACGGCAGCAGCTTCGCGCGAAGCAACTACGGTCTCAAGTTCGAGAAGCGGAAGGTTTCGCGGGCGATAGAGAAAATCGAGGCGCAAGCCTATTACAACTACATCGATCACGTGATGGACAATTTCAACGTGCGCAAGCCGCCGATGAACCCGGCGATGCGCATGCTGAGCAACCCAGATCGCGAGACGGCCGGCGGGCGCGTGGCGTTTACGCTGCGTCCCGGTGAGTCGGCCAAGCTCGTTCTCGGCGCGGATCTGCAGCGCAACGAGCACACGGCCCGCAGCGGCGTCGATTACCGTTCGAAGCCGCGCGTGGCGGACGCGACCTTCACGACCTACGGGATGTTCGGCGAGTGGACGCAGTATGTCGGCGAAAGCGACCGCCTCATCGCGGGTCTGCGCAGCGACCGCTGGAAGGCGGAGGACAAGCGGGCCTCGATCGCAAGCGGCATGATGTCTTTGGGGCCGAACCCGACCGCCGGCGCGCATCGCGAAGAAACGCATACCGGCGGCTTCGTACGCTACGAGCGCGATCTGTCGGACGACGCCACCGTTTACGCCGGCTTTGGGCGTGCCGAACGCTTTCCCGACTACTGGGAACTCATCAACAAGGAAAGCATGACAGGCATCAGCGGCTTCGGGACGCTCGACGCCGAGCGCACGAAGCAGTTCGATGCGGGCTTGACCTGGCGCGCGGAGCGGATGGAAGTTTTCGTTTCCGCTTTCTACAGCCGCATCGACGATTACATTCTCATCCAGTCGCAGGTCGCCAAGGGCATGCGCAGGACGACCGTCGCGCGCAACATCGATGCCACGACCTGGGGCGGCGAGGCGGGTCTGCGGTACGCCTTCGACGCACAGTGGAAGCTCAGCGCGAGCATTGCCTATACCCGCGGCGTCAATGAGACCGACGACCATGCGCTGGGTCAGATGCCGCCGCTCGAAGGCCGTATCGGCCTGGACTGGGACGGCGGCGACTGGTTCGCGGGCGGATTGCTGCGGCTGGTCGCAAAACAGGATCGCTATGCGCTCGACGAAGGCAACATCGTCGGCCAGGATCTGGGAGCCACCGGCGGCTTCGGCGTGTTCTCCCTCAACGGCGGCTACCGCTGGCGCAAGGATGCGCGGATCACGGTCGGCGTGGACAATCTGTTCGACAAGACCTATGCCGAATCCATCAGCCGGGGCGGCGCGACCATACCGGGGTTCGACCAGACGGCGCGCGTGAACGAACCGGGCCGTACTTATTGGATCAAGGCGCAGTTCGCGCTGGAATAGAAGCCGGGCGGTACCGAACGGGGCGCGCGCTCGGCGCGCGCCCGACCAGCAGGCCGGCGAGCCACGCCAGGAATAGCGCGATCGCCAGACGGATCATCCACCAGCCGGCCTCGTACTGATCGGCGACCAGATAGCTGTTGCACGCGCGCACCGGCGCGGCGACATAAAGCCAGCCCAGCACTGCGAGCATGCTGAAGAAATTGGTCCATATGAAGCCGCGGCCGACGATGCCGAGCCGCTCCCATGCCAGTGCGAGCGGCATGCCGACGAGCAGCGGCAGACTGGAGAACTTCGCCAGCGCGGCGAGCGGATCGACCAGCGCCGCGTCGAGCGCGCGCGGCAGCATCCAATAGCTCGACGCGAACGACGCAAGCAGCACATAGGGTGTCGGGCCGCCGACCAGCCGACGCAGCGCGGCGCGCTGCGAGGGGGTGAAGGCGCGGCCGAGCACGTAACCTGCCGCCGCCAGCAGCGGCATCTGGATCAGCATGTGCGTCGTCATCGTCGCTTCGAGCCAACTGCGCGCAGGCGGCAGGCCGAGCGCGCACAGCAGTCCGAATGCCGCCATGGCAGGGTGTGGTGCGCGCGGCCCGTTCATGGCGCAAGCCCGGCGATGACGATGAAGTCGCGTGGTTCCTCCTCGATGTCGCCGATGCGCACCAGCCGGCCGTCGCGATCGAGCAGATGGATGGCGGCATTGTGTTCATAGCCGCCGAGCCCGTCGGGCAGGGCGATCACGCCGAAGGCGTCGAGCAATGCGCGGATCGCCGCGGCGTTGACCACGCGCGCGATGCGCCAGTGCGTACCGTCCGCACCGTGCGTGCGCGCATAGCGTTGCAGCGCTGTGCGATCGTCCCGCGGATCGAAGCTCACCGTCAGCAGCGCGAAGTCCTCGCCGAGGCGCTCGGCCGGTACGTGGTCGCGGATGCGCCGAAACGCGGTGCCCAGGCTGCGGCAGATCGTCTCGCAGCGCGTATAGATGAACTCCACCGCGACCAGCCGTCCGCGATAATCCTCGAAGCCGAAGCGGCGGCCGTCCTGATCCTCCAGCGTGACGGATGGCAGCGGACGCGGATCGCGCAGGACGCGCTCGCGCCGCGCGGCTTCCGCGGTGAAGGCACGAAAGCCGTCCGTGCCCCACCAGTACACCGCCAGCGCAATCAGCGACACCAGCGTCGAGATCTGCAGCGCCCGGCTCATCGTGCGGGCGCGCCGCGCAGGGCAGCGATCCGAGGCACGCCGCGCGCCGCCGCAGGCAGACGCAGCAGGAAGCGCGTCGCGAACACCAGTACCGCGGTGATCACCAGTGCCGCGAAGACGCTGGCGACGCGATCGGAAGGCAGCCACTCGGGCAGGTGCGCGGCGTAGCGACGGGCGACGCTCGACTTGCCGCCGTAGAGGAAGCTCAGCGTGAAGCCGAGCGTGGCGATGCCGAAAGCCCACAGTGCGATGCGGTCGATCGGGCCCTCGCTTGCGGCCGCGCGGGTATTGCCGATGTGATACATGAAGCCGAACACCATGGTCATCATGCCCAGCAGCAGGTAGGTGTGGAAGTGCCCGGGCACCCACAGCGTGTTGTGCATGATGTAGTTGACGCCGATCGTGCCGTCGATGAAGGCGGGCATCGCACCCGCCGCCCAGCCGAACAGCGACAGGAACAGCAACTTCGCGCTCATGTCCCAGCGGATGCCGGACCGGTACACGATCATCAGTCCGCCGTAGGCAGTGACGATCAGGATCGGGAAGGTGTTGAGATAGCCGATCACATGGCCCATGACCAGCATCCATTTCGGCATGGCGAAGTCCATCAGCATGTGATGCGGGTAGATGAACAGCACCATCAGCGTGGATGCCGTCCACGAGGCGAGGAATACGCGGTTCGATTTCCACGGCCGCCGGGTGTAGCGCGGCAGCAGTTCATAGACTGCGATCACCGCCATGTAGATGGTGGCGTTGATGAACACATGGCCGAAAAAGTAGATCAGGTTCTTCGCCAGCAGCGCATCGATGTCGAAGGAGGGCACATAGGCGTTGATCGTCATCATGGTGATGATGCTTGCGCCCACCACCAGGCCGATGAGGTTGACGATCGTCACCATGGTGGAGGCGACGACTGCGGGCGGCGGCCCGTAGCCTTCCTCGCGGCCGAACAATTGCGGCCAGCCCAGCGCGCGGCCCAGGCTGCCGTAACGGGCGATCACGGCGCGGGCGATGTCCAGGTGCAGCAGCACGAAGCCGATGCCGATCACCATCAGGCCGGCCATGAACAGCACCGCCGCGTCCACGCTCCACATGCCCATGGATTTGGTCGGCAGCGGATAGAGGAAGGTCCACGCGCCGTGAAACTTTCCGCTCAGCACGCTGCCGACGATCAACGCCACACCGACGAGAAAGATCACCAGGTTGGCAACGAAGATCCGTTCCGACAGCGCCACGTAGCGGCTGAGGAAGTGCCACATGATGCCGGCGCCGGCGAGGGCGGCAACGCCCACCATGCCGGTGCCGTGCAGCGTCAGCAACTGGTAGAACCACAGCGGCCCCAGTTCGATGTACTGCGCTTGTTCCATGCGCATCAGCAGGCCGAACAGCATCATCAGCAGCAGGGTGACCACGGACGTGACGATGTAGGCAAGCACGCTCGCGCGCGTGCCGTGTTCGACGGGGGCTTCGTAATCAGCCATGACGCGCCTCCGCCCGTTTCACCACTTTGATTTCCGCCACCATGTTGTGGTGAGCGAGGCCGCAGTACTCCATGCACAGGATGCGATAAACGCCTTCGGTGTCGAAGGTGTGGCGCACGATGTTGGTGTAGCCCGGCATGGCCTGCGCCTGCGCCACCAGACGCAGTTCGGTGTCATAGATGCCGAAGCCGTGATTGACGTCGGCCGCGGTGATGTGAAATTCCAACGGCTCGCCCACGATGGCGTGATCGCTGCTCAACTCCCAGCGCCATTGATAGCCGACCGCGCGAATCACTCTCGGCTTGGACTGAACGGTTTCGCCGTGGCTGACGTCGTAAGGCAGGTCGAACAGGTTGTAGATCATCGTCGGCCCGAGCGTTAGCGCGAGTATCCAGAAGACCGAGGTGCGCATCCGGTATGCACGCGTCTGCAGCGGCGCGTAATCCTCGTGGCGCGTATGGGATCGTGCGTAGATGAACAGAAAGACGAAGAGCAGCAGACTCATCAGCGCAATGGAGATGAGCCAGACCGAATCGTGCAGCATGTAACTCCCCTGGTGTTGTTGATTGGACATGGATGGCAGGAAAACAAGACATCCCAAGAGCCAGAGGCATGCCAGTCAACGCAGCCGTTTGATCGGCATCATTTTTCCGCTTGTCGCCGCATGCTGGAATGCGGTTACGGTTCAAGGTGAACGTTCAGTGCGTGCGTTCATGCTGAACACTTCGATGCCGGGGATCGGATGCGATGGGAATGATTGCAGCGCTCAAGGTGTTTCTGGACACGTTGGAAGAAGGCGTGCTGTTTCTCGATACGCATCGTCGCGTGGTGGAGATCAACGAGGCGGCGATGCAGGTGCTCGGCCGCGACAGCGGACAGTTGATCGAGCGTCTCTGCCCGACCTTGTTCGTCGGCACGCAATGCGCGCGCACTTGCGAAGTGCGCGGTGGTTGCGCACTCACGCCTTCGCCGGGCGAGGCGCGCAAGAGTCAGGACGTCACGCTCGAGCGCAGCGACGGCAGCGAAGTGGCACTGCGCATGTGGGCCATGCTGCTCCCGCCCAACGATGCGGGGCTGTACTGCGCCATTGTGCTGCGCGACCGCTCGCGCGAAGTGGCGCTGGAGAACGAGGTGCGCGAGCGCTGGCGGCTGGGCGGTCTGGTCGGCCGCACGCCGGTCATGCAGTCGCTCTACGCGCAGATTCTGCGTGCCGCGGCCAGCGATGCGAGCGCGCTCATCACCGGCGAGAGCGGCGTCGGCAAGGAACTCGTCGCCCGTGCCTTGCACGACAATTCGCCGCGCAGCGGCGGCCCCTATATTCCGCTGCACTGCGGCGCCTTGCCCGAGACGCTGCTCGAATCTGAATTGTTCGGTCACGCCAAGGGAGCGTTTTCCGGTGCGGCCACCACGCGCATCGGCCGCTTCGAAGCGGCGCACGGCGGCACGCTGCTGCTGGACGAGATCGGCGAAATTTCGCCTGCCATGCAGACCAAGCTGTTGCGCGTCTTGCAGGAGAAGGAAGTGGTGCGTCTGGGCGAAAACCATGCGCGCAAGGTGGATGTGCGGGTGATTGCTGCGACCAACCGCGATCTGGCGGCGATGGCGCGGCGCGGCGAGTTTCGCGAGGACCTTTATTACCGGCTGCGCGTGCTGCCTCTGGAGGTGCCGCCGCTGCGCGAGCGGCGAGACGACATCGCGCTCATCGCGGGGAAGATCGCCGGCGAGCTGGCGGAGCGCTATCGGCGCGAGCCGATGCGTTTCGCGCGGGGAACCATGGACGCGCTCGAGGCCTATGACTGGCCGGGCAATGTGCGGCAGCTCTACAACGCACTCGAGTTCGCCGCCGTGCAGGCGGACGGCCCGCTCATCCTGCCGCGGCATCTGCCGCCCGAGATTCTGCAGCCCGCAGCGCCGGCCGCGCCGACGCATGACCGTTACGCGCCGCCGCTGACGCGCTATTACCGCCCCGTAGTGTCGCCCGATGAGGAGCGCGGCATCATCCGGCGCGTGCTGCAGGAATGCGGCGGCAACCGCGCCGAAGCGGCACGCCGCCTCGGCATGTCGCGCACCACGCTATGGAAGCGGCTCAGCGCGGAGAAGGGTTGAAGGCGGCCGAGAGCCGAGAGCGGAGAGTCGAGAGTTGACCGTTCATGGTTCGACTGCTCAGCCTGTCCTGAGCCTGTCGAAGGCCCCTCGCCGGCAGTTTTCCGTTCGCCCTGAGCGATGCGCGTCAGCGCATCAGTCGAAGGGTGAACGCTGTATCGATCTAGCCATGGCGCCGTTCAATGGGCCCTCACCACGAACGGTTCTACGGGGACCTTAGGAAGCTCCGAAGTTTTTCTCTGCGTTCTCGGTGCGTCTCTGTGCGCTCTGTGTTTCAGGATTTTGAATTGGCCTTTCACGTCGCCGCGTTCTCGTATCCGACGCGCATAAAAAAGGGCGGCTCATCGAGCCGCCCCAGTTGACCGGAACCGGTCCTACTTCGCGCCGGCGAGCACCCAGGCTACCAGCTTCTTTACATCGTCATCCGGCACGCCTGCGTTCGGCGGCATGGGGACCGGCCCCCACACGCCGCTGCTGCCTTGCTTCACCTTCCCGGCCAGCCGGGCGGGCGCCTCGGCGTCATTCTGATACTTGGCCGCCACGTCCTTGTACGCGGGGCCGAGCATCTTCTTGTCCGGCGAATGGCAGGCGGTGCAACTGTACTTCGCCGCGAGCGCCGCGTCGGCGAAGGCGGGCGCGGTCATGCCGAACGCCGCCGCGGCGATGATGAGGTGAAGCACCGTCGTTCTCTTCATGTCGGCTCCTGTCAGTAGACGTCGTGCTGCGTGTTGTACACGTTGAACTTGCCGGTCGGGGTGATGAGGCGCGGATCCTTGATCACGGTCTTCAGCTTGCGCGTCTTGTCATCCACCACCACGATCGCCGACTCCTGGTTCTTCGCGCTCCACACCGAGAACCACACTTCGTCGCCGGCCTTGTTGTACTCCGGCTGGGTGATGCGCTTGGCGCCTTCGCCCACGTTCGCCCATTCGCCGATCGGCAGCACCTCGTAAGGCTTGTCGAGGTTGTTGATATCGAAGACGGCGACGGTTTGCGCGATCTTCGGATCTGGGTTGAGCGGGGTGTCGACCCACAGGTTCGACGACTTCGGATGCGTCTTGATGAACAGGTTGCCGCCGCCCTGCGCGTTCAGCGACTGCACCACCTTCCACGCGCTCTTCGGATGCTTCTTCGGATCGGTGCCGATCAGCGCGATGGTTTCGTCGCCGAGGTGGCCGGTCGCCCAGACGGGACCGAACTTAGGATGCTTGAAGTTCGCGCCGCGCCCCGGGTGCGGAATCGTGCCCACGTCGACCAAAGCTTCAAGCTCGTTGTCATGACTGTCGATGACCGCGACCTTGTTCGACTGGTTGGCCGCGACCAGGAAGTAGCGCTTGCTGGCATCCCAGCCGCCGTCGTGCAGGAAGGGCGCCGCGCCGATTTCCGTCGTTTTCAGGTTGTTCAGATCGCTGTAATCGACGACCAGCGCCTTGCCTGTCTCCTTGACGTTGACGATGAACTCCGGCTTGTCGTGCATGGCGACGATCGCGGCCACGCGCGGCTCGGGGTGATACTCCTGCGTGTCCACGGTCGTGCCGCGCGTGCTCTGGATCTTCAGCGGCTCGAGCGTGTCGCCTTTCATGATCACGTATTGCGGCGGCCAGTAGGCGCCGGCCACGGCGAACACGTCCTCGTACTTCTTGTACTTCGAGGTTTCGACCGAGCGCGCTTCCAGGCCGATACGGATTTCGGCGACGTTGTCCGGCGTCTCCATCCACAGGTCGATGAGGTTGATCTTGCCGTCACGCCCGATCACGTACAGGTAACGACCCGAGGCCGACATGCGCGAGATGTGCACCGCGTAGCCGGTCTTGATGAAGGTGATGATCTTCTTCGAAGCGCCGTCGATCAGTGCGATCTCGCCGGTATCGCGCAGGGTCACCGAGAACAGGTTGTCGATGTCCCAGTTGTTGAGCTTCTTCTTCGGCCGGTCTTCGGGTTTGACGAGCACCTTCCAGGTCTTCTTCATCTCCGCCATGCCGAACTCGGGCGGGGTCGGCGGCTCCTGCTGGATATAGCGCGCCATCAGGTCGATTTCCTCGTCGGTCATTTCGCCTGAGGTGCCCCAGTTGGGCATGCCCGCGGGGGAGCCGTACTTGATGAAGGTCTTGAGCGTCGCCATGCCGCGCTCGAGCGTGATGTCGGGCGTGAGCGGTTTGCCCGTCGCGCCCTTGCGCAGCACGCCGTGACAGCCCGCGCAACGCTCGAAATACATCTGGCGACCCTTGTCGAACTCCGCCTTGGTCATCGGCGGCGCCTTCGGGTTGATGTTGTGGTGCATCTCCTCGCCTGCCATGGGCGAACCGCCGCCCTGATACTGCATCGAGGCCGGTGGCAGATCGCGGTGCGGCCGCTCCTCCGCCGTGGCATTTCCCGTCACACCGAGCATCAGGGATGCCACGACGACGGCTGCAGCTTTACTGCTTATGTTGCGCTTCATGACTTGCTTCCTCGCTTTGGTAAAACCGTTCACTCCTTGAGCGCGATCTTGATCGGGAGGCCGGCAAGAATCTTGATCCTGGTCAATCTTTGTGCGCCGCACCATCATAAAGTCGGAGCCGTGCTCACCACCCGTTCCGAACCACCTCCTGCAGACCTTGAAGTTGTGATTCGCGTCACAGCGCGCTGGCTTGTCTGCGCTGCGTTTTTCTTCGTTCCGGCTGTCCACGCGCAGGACGACGGAGCCGTTCAGGTCGAAACCGAAACCGTCGTCGTCACCGCCACCCGCGCGCCGGCGGCCATACAAGGCGTGCCGGCGAGCACGTCGGTGGTGAGCCGCAAGGAACTCGAACAGTTGAAGCCCGTCCGTCTGGGCGATGCGGTGGCCGATGTGCCCGGCCTTTATGTGCGCGGCGCGGCGATGGGGAGCAACTTCCCCGGGACGGGGCAGGCCGTTCTTTCATTGCGCGGCATTCCGCGCACGCCCCGCACGCTGGTGATGGTCGACGGCCAGCCCGTGAACAACGCGCTGACCGGCGGCATCAACGTGGTCGGCATTCCGGTCGACAATCTCGAACGCGTCGAAGTCGTGCGCGGCCCTTATTCGGCGCTCTATGGCGGCGCCGCCATGGGCGGCGTGGTGAACTTCATCACTGCCGGTCCGGATCAACCGCTGACGGAAGTGCGCGTGGGCGCGGGCAGCATGCGGCAACGCGGCGCGACCTTCATCCATCGCAAGCGCTACGAAGGCGGCGTGGGGATTTCCTTCTTGATGGGTTATCGCGCAAGCGACGGCGATCCGGATGCGGAGCTGGTACTGCTCACGCCGCCGGCACCCTTTCCGCCCGTCCCGCCGGGTACGCCCGTGACCGGCGCGCGGCCGAGCAGCACGCTCGACGGCAAGCCGGCCTATTGGATCGGTCACAAGGGCGAGCGTCCCTGGCGGCAGCGGATCGGTCAGTTGAATCTGCATTACTCCCCCTCGGCCGCGACCGATCTGACCGTAGGCGCGAGCTGGGCGGACTACGACATGGGCTATTCCCGCCCGGAGAGTTTCCTGCGCGACGGCGCGGGCAACGCGGTGTTCGAGGGGCCGGTTAGCTTCGGCGGACAGAACTTCGCGCTGCCGCAGACGGCGTGGTTTACGACCACGCCTTCGCAGGAACGCGACTGGCGCAGCTTCGCGCGAATGGAACACCGCTTCGCTAACGGCAGCGAACTGCGGGCGCAACTCGCGACGCTGCGCCACGGTTTCAATTATGTGCAGGCGCGGCGCAACGTCTCGCTGTACGACAGCGGGCCGGGCAATCTGGTCGAGCAGCCCAACCGGCGCATCGATGCCGACGTATCGCTGCGTACGCCGATTACGCCTTCATGGGCGCTGGTGACCGGCGTGTCGTGGAACCGCAGCATGCTGGACCGCGAAACCTCCGACGCTGCCAACTGGCGCGAACCGGATACGGAGGGCGCGATGCTGAATTCCGAGCGCGGCCGGTCGACCAACATCGCGCTGTTCGTGCAAAGCGAGCATTACCTGCCGTACGACCTCACCGCTTATGTCGGCGGCCGTTACGACTACTTCGAAACGACGGGCCATGTGCGCGACGTCGCCTCCGGGTTCGACGAGCGCTACGGCAAGCGCGATTTCGAACAATTCAGTCCGAAGCTCGCGCTGGTGTGGGAGCCGAGGCATTGGCTGGCCTTGCGCACGTCTTACGGCGAGGGCTTTCGGCCGCCTGCATTGCTGGATCTGTACGGCCGCATCGTTGCGCCCAATCCCGGCGCGGGTCCGGGCGTCATGCGCGTCACCGATCCCGCGCCCGATCTGGAGCCGGAACGCGTGCGCGCGTGGGAGGTCGGCGCCGACATGGCTTTCGCGCGCGGCAAGCGTCTGTCGGTCACGCTCTACCGCCAACGGCTCGAAGACCTGATCTACCGACACAACCTCTCGGATACGCAGGCGCGTACGGAAAACGCCGGCGAGGCGGAAATCAACGGCATCGAAGCGAGCATGCGCTGGCCTACGCCTTTGCCGAACCTGAGCGCGGTCGCCTCGTACACGCATCAGTTCAAATACGAAATCACCAGGAACGACGCCGTGCCCGAGTCGGTCGGCAAGGTGCTGACCGATGTGCCGCGCACCGCCTGGTCGGCCGGGCTGGAATACGAGCGCGGCGCATGGTCCGGCCTGCTGCTGGTGCGCCACGTCGGGCACGTCTACGGCTCCGGTGACGACGTCAATGCGAACAAGGTCGAAGGCGTGTTCGGTTCCTACGACGAATACACCGTCGTCGCCGCGCGGCTAGGCTGGCGCATCAACCGCCATCTGGCGCTGAGCGTCTCCATCGACAACCTCACCGACCGCGACTACTTCGTTTACAACCGGCAGCCGGGACGCACTTTCTATACGGAACTGAGCTACCGGTTCTGACGTGCCGGCATGGCACGCCGCTCGCATGCGTCCATGCCGGACATCGCCCGGACCGGACCATGAAGCCTCATTCGAGTGGTAGAGCGTGGCTTGCGGCGCTTGCGATCCTGACGGTCGCGCTGAGCGGGTGCGCGGGCTATCCGCTGCGCGAACCGATCGAGGTGTACGTCGCCGATATCGAGTCGTTGCCGGGGGAGGGGCTTGAAGTGCGCATGATGGTCAAGCTGCGCATCCAGAATCCCAACGACGAGACGATCGTGTTCGATGGCGTGGCGCTCAACATGGATCTGCAGGGGCGACCCTTCGCGACCGGTGTGGCCGATGTGCGCGGCGAAGTGCCGCGCTACGGCGAGACGCTGGTGGCGGTGCCGGTCAGTCTTTCGGTGTTCGGCATAGCGCGTCGCGCAGTGGACGCCGTCACCGATGTCTATCAGCGTGGCCGCGTGAACTACGAACTCAGCGGCAAGCTCGCGCGCTCGGAAGAGCGGCCGCTCTATTTCGAATCCGACGGCCAGTTCTCGTTGCCCGAGGAGCTGTACGGCCGTTTTCCACGCTAAGCGGGAATAAAAAAGGGCGGCTCACCGCCGCCCCGTTGTTGCCATGGCTTGCGCGTTACTTCGCGCCGGCCAGAATCCAGGCAACCAGCTTCTTCACGTCCTCGTCCGGCACTTGCGAATTGGCCGGCATGGGCATCTGCCCCCATACGCCGACGCTGCCGTTTTTCACGTGGTCGGCCAGACGCGCGGGCGCGGCGGCATCGCCTTTGTACTTCGCGGCTACATCCTTGTAGGCCGGGCCGATCGATTTCTTGTCGATCTGGTGGCAGGCGACACAGGAGTACTTCTTCGCCAGTTCAAGATCCGCGAAGGCGGGAGAGGCCAGGCCCATTGCCACGGCGGCAAGAGCAGCGCGGAAGATGAGGGATTGCTTCATTCATTACTCCAATCAGTAAACGACGACGACATCGATGGACACGCGTGATATCGCACGGGTATGCGCATGGCGGAATTCCATGAAGTCCGAAGGGTTGTAAGAACAAGCACAGAGCCGAACCGCGCTTGAACGGCCTCAGCCTTGCCAGACGGCATAGCCTTGGTCGCGCAAATCTTCCGCCAATTCGACTTCCATAGTCAACGCCGCATGATAAGGCATGGGGTTGAAACAGGCATAAAACTCGGGCCGCAGGCGGATGCCGTACAACTGCACATAGCGGTTGGCCTTGTAACCGCGCTTGTGATTGGCGAAGCGTTGTTCGACCGACAACCCCGTCGCGCCCACATAAAGACAGGGTTTGAGAATGTCGCGGCCGGGATTCGCCTCGCGGAACCTGCGATGGTTGAGGACGCGCTCGTCCAGCTCAATCACATAAACGCTGTGGCGGTACGGTTTGCTCAAGTTCAGGCATGGTGCGATGCGGAGACGTCCGCATTGTGCCCGCCGGCCTGCCGCGCGGCCAGCCGTCGTTTGTCGCGCGGCAGCGCCGACATCGGTGCGGGGCGGGTGGAGCGCAGCCAGCGCTGGCGCGCCTCGCTGGCCAACTGATGGGTGGAGAGCAGTTGCCCGCGCATCGTGCGGGGGTTGCACAGCATGAGTCCGATCCGCTCGCGGCGGTGCGGCATCCAGGCCCGTTTGTAGACGTCGTCACCGGTGAGGTAGTCGATCTCCTCGACGCGGTCCACTTCGAGGCTGTGCCGGATCATGTGTGCGCTCAACACGGTCGGCGCGGAAAAGCGTGCATAGCTTTCGTCGTAGGCGAGCTTGAAGATATAGGCGCGGCGATGGCGTGTGAACCAGAACTGCGCGGCGATGGGCGTGTCGTGTACAAAAGCCAAACCCAGACGCAGCCAGCCCCGTTGCGCGCAGGTACGCGCCCAGGCGTGAACGAAATCGGGATAGGGCTCGGCGCGGTTCCAGCTCCGCGTGCGCAGCCGTTCATAGGCCGCCATGCCCGCTTCCACCTCGGCCGGCGTGGAAAGCAGAACGAGGCGGGCGCCGTCCTCGCCCAGTTCGAAGCGGCGCGTCTTGCGCGCCACCGTCGTGCGCAGCATCGCGTCGCGCCCGTGCAGATAGCGCTCGAAGGACAGGCCCGCGCAGGGCAGATACCAGTTGCCGAAGCAGCTGTAGCGCTTGGTGTGCCAACCCTGTTCGGCGAAGGCACGTTCCAGCGCGACGGTGCCCGCCGCATCGCCGTCCAGCGGCGCGCAATTGATGGAGATGCAATCCGGCGTTTCCCGGGTGATGCGCTCGGCCAGAACGCGCGCGACTGCGGCGTGCTGCTGCGTCGCGCCGATCAGCGGCGTGTAAAGCGACGCGTAATGATTGGTGACCGAGAACCAGCGCTGCGGATCGTCGGCACGGCTGTACAGCAGCATGAGGCTGCTCGTCTCGTCGCGGTGTTCGGGCGCGATGAAGCGCCAGTCGTCCTGCGCCACATGCTCGATGAATCGTTCCAGCCAGTCGCTGCCGACAAAGGGGTTGGTCGCGCTTGCTGCGTCGAAGAAGGCCCGACGCATGCGGACGTAGTCGAGAATGTCGTTCCTGTTCAGGCAGCGCATCGCGGTCTCCCTCGGTGCATCGGACGCACCGTCTCTATTTGGCGACACTGAGGGGACGAGGATAAGAGCGGGGCCGCTCGAGCGGACCCGCCCGGACCGCTTGTGACAAAAATTAACCGTGCGCGCCGCTGTAGCGCTGCAATTCGAAGCATTCCGCGTAAGGCAGTGCGGCGCCGACGAGGCGGGCGCTTTCGCGGTTCATGGCCAGCACGCGGTCGTCGAAACCCATGTTGCGCGTATTGAGGTTGCGCGCCTGCTGCGAGCGATGCAGTCGCAGCAGCGAAGCCTTCCATCGCGCTTCCTCCTCGTCGAAGTCGCAATAGAGGTCGAGACGCATCGAATCGGTCTTCGCGTCCCGGTTCAGGAAGGCCCACAGCGCCAGGCCTTCGGCGCGTGCGATGGCATCGAAGCTTCGATAGACGCGCCGGTGGGTGCGATTGCTGTCGTTGCCGTGCGGCATGAACGCCAGGTGCGGGCGCATCGCGAGCACGTATTCGCGCAGACGGGCGTCGTCGGCTTCGTCAGCGCCGTTTGCCCACAGACGCAGGAAGCGCA
>Ga0079224_100001740_pt1 | contig 25569 bp, 39 predicted proteins | sample Stecom2015_FD_80414 | JGI IMG/M metagenome (GOLD analysis project Ga0079224, IMG submission 80414) | Agricultural soil microbial communities from Utah to study Nitrogen management - Steer compost 2015 | ecosystem: Environmental > Terrestrial > Soil > Agricultural land | place: USA: Utah... | reverse complement strand
GTGATTTAATGGAATCACGGCGGGGGGACCGACCCCCCGCCAGTGAGGAGCCTGAAATGAACTCGAACCTCGTGATCGACGCAGCGGAGCCGCTGACCGAGGCGTTCAAGGGGATGCACGCGATCGGCGCGAACACGAACGACGTCCTCGTCCGGTACCGCCGGGACACCGTGGTCGTCACCCTCACGGGCCGGATCGCCGACAAGGCTGAGCTGGTCTGGGACCTGTTCCAGCACGAGTTCACCGAGGCCGGGTGGGGCTGGCGCGCGAGCTACGGCAACGGTTTCGATGCTCCCCGCACCGTGATGGCCTTCGACCACCCGATCACCCTGACGCGCATCGGGTGAGCACCCCGGCGGGGGTGGCGCTGCTGCCCCCGCCACGGGCCCCCGTGGGGTCTCCCGGGCCCTGGGACAGGCCAGCCGGGCACGAGTACCGGCCAGGTTCTCCCAGGGCGTCGGAGGGGCCACGGAACGGCTCCGAGACAGGAGGGCAACAAGAATGGTAGCAGTGCTCATCGGGTGCGCCGTGGTGTGGGGCATCGTAACCGGCATGACGGGTGGCAACTGGGTCGCCGGTCTGGTGGTCGCGCTGGTCGTCCTCAGCATGTGCACTTCGGGAATGCGCGCCGTCGCTCGCCAGCGAGCGGAGGAGGAGGGCGAATTCGTCCTCGTCCGTCGCGAGCCGGAGCGAAAGGGCTGGTTCTGACATGGGATGGCACTGGCTGAACCCGTTCGACTGACTCGCACGGACAGGCCGGAGCCCCCGCACCCTATCGGGTCGCGGGGGCTCCGGCGTGTTTCAGAACCCGAGAGAGTTCGTCGGGATCAGCATCAGGAGGACGAGCCCCCCGAGCAACAGCGTAAGCCCGAGAAACAGCCACCAGGTCGGGGGTTCCTTGAAGTCCTTCATGATCTGGCTCCTTCCTCCGAGGAGGACGTTCCCCCTCGGTGTAACCCCATTAAATCACGGGCTTGCCCCCAGCGCAAGTTTGACAGTGTGATGGGCGTCACACAAACTAGCTACTTGCGCCAGGGGCAAGCCCGTGGTTAGATGGTTATCAGAGGGGCACACGGCCCCCAGGAGCCAGGAGGAGCCATCATGGCGTTCGACAGCATCAAGGCCGGTCTCAAGGTCGTCACCCGCATCGGTCGGACGGGCGGCACCATCGACCGCATCGTCCGTCACCCGGTGACCCGCTCGATCCTCGCCGTGGTCATCGCCCCGGAGGGCGTCACCGACTCGAACGACTACATCGTCACCTCGGCGCGTAACTTGCGCGTCGCCTGACACCCGGGAACCTGAGCGCCACCCCCCACTGGCGGGGGTGGCGCTCGCATGAAAAGCACACGCGCCAAAACGGGAGATAAACGATGGGTAAGTGGCAAGTCGCGTTGGTCAGCAAGGAATCAGACCGTCAGTTCGTGTACGACGTCGCCAGCAACGACTCTCAGGCGACCGACGCTGAGGTCGTGCTGGCTGCGCTGGCCGAACACGGCCGGATGATCGTGGCGGGCAAGGTGTCCGAGGTTGTGCACGAGGACCGAGCCGGGGTTACCCGAGTCGGGTAACTTGCGCCAGCCGCAAGCCTGTGATTTACTGGTGTTACCAGCGAGGGGGAACCGCCCCCTCGCCCGGCTCCCAAGGAGCACCCCATGAACGCCACCTTCACCCGCACCCGCCAGATCCGCTCCTACGAGGTCGCCGAGGGCAAGGTGTACGAGGTGCACATGAGCGGTGAATTCTGGGGTTGGGTGGTCGGTGAGAACCGGTCGTACCGGGCGATGGCCAAGGACTCCTACGAGTGGCAGTCCGGCCGGTCGCGTCGGACCAAGGCGCAGGCCGTGGAAGCCGCGATCGCCAACGCGGAGGCCGAGCGCAAGGCCGCTGAGTGGCGCGCGAACCAGGTCCCCACCGCCGTTTACACCGTGCGGCTGACCGCCGAGAACATCGCCGACGAGGCGCCTAACCTGGTCGGAATGCTCCTGGACGGGAGCGAGGACCTGGGCGAGATCGTCAGCGCGCGGCTGACCCGCGACGGCCACGACAACGCGATGTTGGTCGGTTCCGTGCGACGTGACGTCCTGGGACTGCCCTGCAACGTCACCGCGTACCGGTTCTGACCCGGTACGACCGGAGCCCCCGCCACCCCCCCGGCGGGGGCTCCGGCGTGTCACCCGACCGGATACTTGCGCACAGGGCAAGTTGTGTGATTTACTGGTGTAAGACAGGGACGGACACACGGAGGTCACGATGCGGAAGAACTCGGCGAACACGCTGGCCCACCTGATGGGGGCCATGTCTGCCGGTCGCGCCGTGACCATCCGATACGTCCGCAAGGACGGAATGGTCAGCCGACGTCGCGTGGAGATCCACTCGTTTTCGGTCACCAGCGCGGGTAACGTCACCTTTTACGCCTGGGACCACCGCGACCAGGAGATGACCACGTTCCGCGTGGACCGCGTCACCCACTACACCCTGCATCGCGCCCCGAAGCTTGCCGCGTACACCCTGCCGACCTACGCCACCTCGGTGGCCGAAGTGCTGGACGAGGATGGCGACGTGATCGGGTTTCGTGCGTGGGGAACTTACGAACTGACCGCCTGAGGAGGGCCCGTGAGCGCCAACGAGGACTACCACCCCGACTCTATCCACCACCCGGACAACGTCCGGCGTGCCAAGATCGAGGCCGCCCACCTGGAGGCCCTGGCCGAGCACGTCCGGCGCGAGGTGCTGGCCCTGGTCGACTCGTACGGGTTCGAGATCGACATCGACTACTGGGACACCGAAAGGACCGTTCTGCGTCACCTGACGCCGACCGGCTACGACTACGAAATCCCGCTGGGGGTATCCGAATGACCGTTTACCGCGTCGCACGAGGCGACGTCGTCCGCATCACCCGGACCGGTGAGGTCGGCACCGTGAAGGGTTGGGTCGACCACGAGCGGCTCGACCAGCACGGCACCATCCTCGCCATCCAGGTCAGCACCGAGAAGACCGTTCAGGCGAACGGCCGAGCGCTGGAGTTCATCGCCGATGCCAAGCCCAAGCTGAGCAAGGCCAAGGCGGTGTGGGTGCTGGTCGTCCTGCTGTGGTCGCTGGCCGAGGCCGCGTGGATCGGGTACTACCTCAACGCCGACTACGGCCTGAGCTGGTGGGGGTCGACTGCCCTGGGCATCGGCGCTGGCGGGCTGTTCTGGCGATCGATGTACCTGTTCACGATCCGCCCCCACAAGACCCGGATCACGCTTCCGGCCCGGAAGACCACCACGGCCCGAGTCCAGGGCAAGAGCCGACCGAACGTCAACAAGTAAACAGACCCCGGCGGGGGGTGGCGGAACGTCGCCACCCCCCGCCCAGTCGCGTTGGAGGACCTGTGAGCAACAAGCAATACCGAGTGAAATTCCTGGGTGGGGCCGAGGCGTTCAAGCCAGAGCAGCTCAGCGAGGCCGTCCGTGCGGCAGCGGGGGCCCTCGTGGACCCGTCCACGGACGAAGTGACCCCGGAGGAGCGAGAGGCCGTCCGAGAGGTCTTCGACGCCCTCGGTTTGGTGCCGGAGGACGACGAGCGAAACGCCATGGGCGGTCGCACCATGAGCCATAACAGCCCCCTCGACTACTGACTTGCGCCCGACGCTCGGGTGTGGTTAGATAGTCCTTGCGCCGCTTCCAAAACCAGGGCCGACCAAGGGGACTTGTCCTCACCGCAAGGGCCATGGTACAATGGAACCAACGAAGCACGAAGTCCCCTTTCTGGAGGTAACACACCATGACCGAGACCGCCGTCGCCGAGACCGCCGTCGCCGAGGACAAGCCGAAGCGCGAGAAGAAGGTCGTCGAGGCCACCGCCTGCGCGTGCCAGTTCTACTCCGGCCAGGACGTCAGGGGCGAGACCCTGTCGACCGGCTGCGCCGAGGTCACCCCGCGCACGTTCCGCCCGGGTCACGACGCCAAGCTGAAGTCCCTTCTGATCAAGGTCGGCTCGGCCGGTAACCAGGTCGTCAAGACCGTCGACGGCGAGACCGAGGAGATGGACCCGCTGCACGCGGCCGAGGAGTTCGGGTTCCGGGGCCTCGTCGAGAAGTCCGTCGACGCCGCGAAGGCCAAGCAGGAGGCGCGTGACGCCAAGGCCAAGGAGCGCGAGGCGAAGAAGGCCGAGACCGAGCGCAAGAAGGCCGAGGCGAAGGCGGAGCGCGACGCCAAGGCTGCGCAGAAGAAGGCGCACGCCGAGGCCGTCGCCAAGGCCGCTGAGGACCGCAAGAGCCAGCCGGGTCCGGCCAAGGCCAAGGTCGGCCGCTCCACGGTCGACGGCGAGATCCTCGACGACGGAACGTTCAAGTACAAGAAGGGCGACGACGAGGTCGAGACCACGGACTACACCCCCGTGATCGACCCCTCGACCGTCGAGGTCTCCGCCTGACCCGGGCTGCGAACCGCGTGACCACGGCCCCCGCTCCGAGATGGAGCGGGGGCCGAGTCGTGTTTCAAGGTCGTTTGTTCCTGGGTACTTGCGCTGGGGGCAATAACCGTGATAAGGTAGTTACGTAGCAAGGGACCGGGGCAGGTGGCGTGAGCCATCGAGCCGCCACCGCCCCGGTCATCAATCAACCACCCAGGGGGGCACAATGAACAAGAACACCGCCACCGCCCTCGCGTCCGTCGTGGCTGCGCTGGCCGTTTCGCTGACCGCGTGCGGTTCTGACACCGACCGCAAGGTGTCCGGCGTGTTAGACGAGGTGAAGTCGGCCAAGGCCGTCAAGCCGGTCTACAAGACCGCGACCCGCATCGTGACCGACTACCGGAACGACTGCAAGACCAAGACGCGTACCAAGACTGTGAACAAGCGCACGACGACCGAGACCTACCAGGACTGCTCCCGGGTGAACGTGGGAACGCACCAGGAGTCGTACCGCAAGCTGGTCAAGCCGGGCAAGTCGGCGATGTACTGCGTCGAGCTGGACCGCGTCAAGAGCGGCGACAAGCTCCGCGACGACGTCACGTTCGAGGTGTCGCGCAGCACGTACCTGAAGTACGCCAGCAAGAACGAGGGCGCGAAGGTCAAGAACCTGAGCTACTCGCGCGAGGTCACGACCTGCAAGCGCTGACGCCCTGGAACTGAGACAGCCCCCGACCCGGGTCACTGGGTGCGGGGGCTGTCGCTTGTCGTCGCCGCAATCGGGTGGTACCATTGGGGCCAGCACAGCAGCCGCCGGGAGGTCCTCGGCGGTTACGTGTATCTGGAGGCAAAACATGTACACGCCGGGTAGCGCGGGACACTCCGCGTTAAAACAAGCTGGCCGCCTACTGCAAAAGCAGGTGGTCGACGTGTCGAAGTGGGCTGGCTCCGCGTGGGGGGTGGGTGGCGTGGGCTTCCTTCTGGCCCCGGGAAGCCTCTCCGTGGTATCTCTCGTGGCCGGAGGAGCCGCCGGGGTCACTCTGGCCGTCTGGCGCTGGCGGAAGCCGTCCACGTGGCGCCGGTGGCTTCAGGGCGCACTAGCCGAGCGTCGCGTAGGCCGCGTGCTCAACCAGCTTCGCCGAGAGGGTTGGGGCGTGCTGCACGATCGACGCGTCCCGAGGTCGCGCGCCAATCTCGACCACGTCCTCATTCACCCGTCTGGTCGGTTCCTCGTGTACGTCGACACGAAGGCTTGGCACGCGGCCAAGGCCGTCATCCGGGTTACTGGAGGTCGGTTGATGTACGGGCCCTGGCCGCAGGGCGACAAGGCTGACACGGTTCGATGGGAGGCCAATCGGCTGAACCAGAAGATCGGGCTCGACGTGGTGCCCGTGATCGCCGTCGACCGAGGCAAGGTGAACGGCGATCACCTGATCTTCCGGGGCGTGCACGTGGTCAACGCTGACATGCTGCTCGACGTCCTCGACGGGCTCCGGCCGATGCCGCTGCCCAATCGCGACCGGGTCCGTCAGATCACCAGAAACATCGAGCGCGAGTTCGTTGTAGCTCGTTAAGTGAGACCGGAGAAGCATTGAAAGACCAGGATCGACCGACGTGCGTTGGGTGCAGTCACGTTCTCCGGCCGGAAGAGCAGGAACGAGGCCGGATCGTCTGCTGTAACTGTGAAGACGAGGTAAAGGAGAATCTCAACGCGCTGGTCGGGCCCGACGGCTTGTTCGCTCGTCTGGTCTGGCTGGGCACTGACGCTCTCACCCCGGGTGCCCGGCGGTCCAACTCGGACCCGTCCGTCAAGACGTCGAAAACGTCCGCCCCCTCGCCCGTACGCCTGCAAGCCATGAATCTGCTGGGGGCGGGTGGCGTCGTCCACACCCTGCAACGCTGGGTCGGCTTGTGGTACACGGAACTCGGGTTCCGGCAGCCCGTCTGGCGGGGTCAACACCACTTCGTCGTGTACCTAGCTCCCGGCAACCAGAAGGTTCGCCGACCTGGTCAGATCGACAACACCGTTAAGGTTCTGTTGAACAACCTGCCGTGGGCAGTCGAGCACCGCCACGACTTCCGGCAGTTCAAGCAGGACGTGTGGCGGTTCGTTGAGGATGCACGGTCGGCGATCGACCCTACCATCGAACGACCTGCACGCATCATGGTGGGACGTTGCCCGACCTCGGTAGGCGAGGGGTTGGTGTGTGGCCAGCAGCTGATGGCCGGGTTGTCGTCCACGTCCATCAAGTGTGGTAACTGCGGCTCCGTATGGGGACGCGACAAGTGGGCTGAACTCGGTCAGGCCCTGCAAGGACGCTGAACAAGCCGAGACCCCGGTGCCCTCCTCGGGCCCGGGGTCTCGTCGTGTCGGGTGGGGGCGTCAGCTCTCGCCGTTCGCCTCCGCCTCGCGCTGCTTCCGACGCGCCTCGCGCTCCGCGTTCACGCGCTCCTGACGCTCCGCCCAGGTCTCCGTGGTCGGCTCCGTGTGGTTCCGGCCCATCCCCGCCCGGGTCATGTAGCGGACGGTCTGCGCGGTGACCTTCTTCGGCATCTTCGCCATCGGGGGCTCCTTCCGGGGGGCCGGACGGTCCGGCCCCCGCGTTCTGATTTTATTAAATCATGTCCTTGCCCGGGGCGCAATGCCCCGGGCGGGACGACGTCAGATGAGGTGCTCGACCAGGTACACCCGAGCGAGAGCCGCGATGTTCTCGTCGCTCCGCTCGTGCATCATCCGACCGAGGTTCTTGCCGTTGATGACGTCCGCGTTGTGGCTCCGCCGGATGACGTCCAAGGCGGTGGCGACCGGGAGTGCGTTCGTGAAGGTGACGAACGCGCCGTTCTGGTCCTTGACCCGGACCTCGGCCAGGGTCTCGGGGCCCCGGTGGATCAGGGTGAGGATGTGGTCTTCCTTGTTGAATCCGGCGTCCCGCAGGATCTTGATCGCCATCTCGTGCTCCTTGTGTCGGGGGGCTTGGTGCCCCGCTGTGATTCCATTAAAGCACACGGCTTGCGGAGTGCGCAAGTTACCTCAGCCGTGTGACACACGACACGTCTCCCAGCACCTCAGCCGCGCCGCCTCCACTTGTCGTAGAAGCAACTCCTATGATAAGATGGGTTTCTCGGCCGGACGAACGCCCGGCCTCCTATTACGATTGAGGTGATTACGGTGGCGGAGCGGAAGGTTCCCGTCGAGAAGACTCCGGTTGAGCCCCGGTCCCGTCGCGGTCGCCGCAAGCTGGAAGACGTCGAGGCTGTCGCCGCCAAGGAGCAGGCGCGGACTCGGTCCAGGGCGGACCGCGCGAAGACCGAAGCCAAGACCAAGACCGCGTTGCTCAGCGAGCAGGAGCGGCAGGCCGAGATCCTTCGACGCAAGAAGGAGCGCGAGGCGAAGGCGCGCAAGGAGCGCAACGCCGAGCGTTGGGTCGAGTTCAAGCGTCGGCTCGGTGCCGCGACCCAGACCGCCATGGTGGTCGGGCCGATCATGGCCCCGATGTCCATCGCGTGGACCGGTCAGATCGGGTTCGCCCAGAAGGTCCTCGAATGGCCCTTCGGTGGAGGCGTCGCGTACGCGGCGGCTTACGAGCTGACCATCGTCTTCTGCGCCTGGATGTACCACGAGGCGCGCAAGGACGGCGACATCGGTTCGTATTACCGAATGCTCACGTGGTTCTTCGCACTCGCGAACGGCGTGCAGCAGTGGTGGCACTGGGCCGACAACTGGTCCGCAACGCCGCGTTCGGTCGCGTACTCGACCATGACCATGATCGGGATCTTGGTCTGGGAGGCATACAACAAGCTCGTGATCCGGCGCAAGCTCCGGGCCGACGGCAAGATCTCCGGTGCCCGACCCCGGATCGGGTTCACGCGCTGGCTGCGGTACCCCCGGATCTCGTGGACCGCGTGGAGCGGGTCCATCCGATTCGGTTTCGATGACTTCCAGGACATGTGGACCTGGGCCGAGGTCGAGCGCGAGGGCACCCGGACCCGCAAGGACAAGCTCAAGACCCAGCGAGCCGAAATCAAGGATCTGAAGGCCCGTCTTGCGGACCTGACGGACCCCAAGGGCAGGCGCGTAGTGAAGGGTGAGGTCGAGAGGGTGGACCCGCCGGACCCCGAGCCCGTCAAGGCCGGATCTCCGGCTGTTGACCCTGCACCCGAGGCCGGACCTCGCGAGCTGGAGCCTGCCAAGGCCGGATCTCCCGAGCCCAACCCGGGTGACGACGGTCACAGGTCCGACGAGACCTTCGAGCCGACCGATGCTGAGAAGCAGGCGGTCGAAGAGATGCTCGACGCCGAGATCCGGCTGAACCGTACGAACGTTGCGGACTACATCCGCGACAACCGGGAACGCCTCGGGCAAGACGGCATCGCGACGAAGCGCGCGGCCCAGGTGGCTGCGTGGGGGCGAGACAACGGAAACGGATTGAGGTCGGTTGTATGATCACCTACGGCGAAGCAGGCGGATACGCGTTCCTGGCGGTGTTCGAAAAGATTGAGTGGGTTGCCGAGCCCACCCGCCAGGAGTCGGACGCCGACCCTCGGTACCACCCGGTGTCGAGCAAGTGGACGAAGTCGGGCGACCTGATCATCAAGCCCGGTGAAAGCACCCTCGACGTAATAGCCAAAGTGGCTTCCGCCTGCAAGTCGACCGAAGGGGGCGTTCCTCGGGACGCTCTGATGACCGGATTCAGCGTGTTCCCCTCGCACCTGGTCGTCGGCAACGTCGAGTGATTGTGGCAGCGCCACAATCACAGCCGTGACACCCCCTCCTGTCGGGAAGCTTGGCCGGTGGGAGGGGGTGTCGGAGCCCCAGATCACAGTCACAGTCACGGTCACAGTCACAATCGAATGTCACGGGAGGTGACAACGAAATGTCAGATGCCAACACGACCGCACCCGCCAAGGTCGATACATCAACGACCCCGAGCCCCGAGAAGGTATCTCCGGGGCCCTCGGAGGCCGTGGCCGGGCCTGAGACCCCCGCCACCGCCCCCAGTGGCTCCCGTAGCCCACGGAAGGCCGGGACGAAGGGCCTTCCGGCTGCACCTACGGCCCTGGCTGCGGTGAACACCGTAGCGGTTGCCGGGGGCGCGGCTGCTTCGGCTGCTGGCCCGGTTGCTGGTATCGCGGTGGCTGGCGGCTTGGTCGCTGGAGCCGCAGCCCTGGGCTTGAACCAGCGCCGTAAGGTGAAGCGTAACCGACGTCAGCGACTGGCTCGTGAGACGGCTCGACGTAACGGAATGGCCACTTCGCCGACGTCTCTCCGGTCTGGTCGCTGGACGCCTTCGGGCGGATCTTCCACGCGAGGGGGGTCCGGCTCTGGAGGGCGGACCAACTCGGGGTCGGCCCGCACCAGGCCGACCAGTTCGGGGTCTGTCAATACCTCCCGGACCGGGTCCGGATCGACCCCCACGCGGTCCGGGTCCGGTCGGCACCGGGCCGGATCTGGTCTGGGTCTCGGGTCCGGGTCCAAGCGCAACAGGTCGGGATCGGGCCAGACCGGATCGGGGGGGACCTCCCCCAGGTCCAGGCGGCTCAACCGCCAGAAGTCCGGATCGAGTGGGCACGGATCTGGCCGGACCCGGACCCCGCTGCTGTTCAGCCAGCCGGGTCGGACCTCCCGAGCCAGGTCGGTGCTTGGACCTCGACCCGGGACCGGACCCAGGTCCAAGCGTGGCGGTCTGATCAACCGTGGGGACGGGACCCGACGAGCCCCGATCCGGACCACGATCAACGGCGCACGCCGGATCGGCCAGGCAGGTCGGGCCGTGGGTCGAGGAGCACGCCGGGTCGGTCGGGGCGCGGTCCGGGCCTGGACGTCTCGACCCGCACGCGCAACCCGTCGTTGGACCATCGGGGCCCTCAAGCGAGGTTGGGGCATTCTCGGTCCGGCCGTCGGTGCCGTACTCGCAGGCGCAAACGCTGCGATTCGGCGCAGGGGGTGGCGGGGAGTCTGGCAGGCCGTAGCAGGAACCTGGGGCCGACTTCGTGCGAAGTGGGGACCCAAGAACGGCAAACACGCGAAGGCAGCAGCCGCCACCGCCCCCGCGTCGACAATTCCGGCGGCAACCGTTAAGCGACCCGCTCACGCGGCGGGTGGCGCAGGGCCGACCGCAGGAGGCGGACCGGCTCGACTCACTGGAGGTGTAAGCATGGCACAGGCACGAATCATCGAGGCGTCGCGCGAGATGGTCGGCGCGAGCATGATGTACAACCCCGAGGGCATGATGCAGATCGGCAACGACATGGCGTCGTTCCCCGAGATCATCCGCAACCTCGCGAACGCCCTCCGGGGTATGACCTCGCAGGTGCAGGACGGCGAGACCCCGATGCACCCCGCGATCGTCGACAAGCTCAAGTCGCTGCACGCCGAACTGATCCAGACCGCGCAGTCGGCAGAGGACCTGAAGCCCGCGTTCGAGAACCTGCACAACGTGGACATCAACCGCATCCGCAACCCCCGCCAGGGCGAGGAACTCTGGGACATTGCCCAAAATCGGGACTACGTCGGTCGATAGGAGGCTGTTCAACATGGGAAAGGTAATCGACTGGGACGCTGGGCACGGTCCCGTCACGGGCACGCTCAACGCGGCGTATTCAGCGCTGGGCGTTGCTGCGGTCGGCCACGAGGCCGGGTTGCCTCCCGTCTGGGCTCTGGGGGCGTCCGTTGTGGGCGCCCTCGGGTCCGGCATCTCGGGGGCAGGCCGCGAAGAGCCACTCAGCACGGGAGCCATCTGGACGCGAGTTGGCGGCTGGCTCGCTGGCGGAGGATGGGTCACGTACGCCCTCGCGCAGAACTCCATCTGGTCGTGGGACGTGACCGGTCCGCTGTTCGCCTGCACCTGCGGGTTTGCCAGCGTGGCCGGAGCCATCAGCCGTAAGCGTCGGCGTGCGGCCGAACGTGAGGCCAGGGCGTTCGCAGCCCTCACCCGAACCCGTATCGGCCTGGAATGGGTCGAGCGCATCGAGCGGGTGTGCCGGGTTTCCGGCGCAGTGGTCGAGGGCGTCGAGCAGTGGAAAGACGACGAGGGCAACGAGACCGGAGCGGGGTACGACCTCGACATCCTGTTGCCCCAGGGCGGAGCCAACTGGAAGAGCCTGGCCAGTCACACCGAAGCGCTGGCGGCTGACGCCGATCTGCCCGAGGGGTGTGGCGTCGAGGTGTACAGCGGCTCTTCTCGTCGTCGCGCCGTTATCAAGGTGCAGCTCCGTAACGACATGCTCAGTGAGGACCAGGAGGTGCCGCTGGACGCGTCTCCCCTGGACTTCAACGGGTGGTTCGATATCGGCAAGCTGCGTGACGGCGGTGTCGCCAAGATCTGCATCCGGCAGTTCTCCGCGATGCTGGTCGGCGCGAAGCGAACCGGTAAAACGAACCAGCTCCTCGCGATCATCACGCGGCTGCTCCGCATGCCCAACCTGCGCGTGTGGGTGATCGACTTCAACGGGGGTGGCGTAGCCCTTCAGTGGCTGAGGGCGTGGGACGCTCTCGGGCGACCCGGACGACCCCCGATTGACTGGGTGGCCGCAGACGTCGACGAGGCCGCTCGAATGGCCAGTGCAGCCGTTCGCGTGGCCAAGGCCAGGAAGACCGAGTATCAGGACCTCATGGCCGAGGCTGACACCGATCTGCTTCCGCTCACCGACGAGATCCCGGGCATCCTCATCATCACCGACGAGGGCGCGGAGGTTTACGCGAACGTAAAGCACCAGCGCGCGTCGGAGCCGATGAAGGAGGTTCTTCGGATCGCTGGCGCGTCCGGCGTTAACCAGCTTAACTGCTTCCTTCGGGGCACAGCCGACACAACGGGCGACACGATCATCAAGAGTCAGTCGACCGTGCGTATCGGGATGCGGATGAGCGACGAGCAGGAAATGTCGTACCTGCTCGGCTGGCGTTCCGGCGTCACCCCGGCGGACATGCCCGAGCAGGGGTTCGGCGCACTGTCGATGGACGAGGGCAAGCCCGCGTCCATCTTCCGTGGCTGGAGGGTCAAGCCCTCTCACATCAAGTGGTTCGTCGAGAACACCGTTCAGTATCGCGAGAACGACGCTTTCGACGAGGTCAGTCTTCGGGCCATGGGTGAGGTTTACGAGACCAGGTGGGAGCGGGCTGAGTTCATCTTCAACAAGACCGTTCCGGCCCCCAAAGTTCAGACCACATTGGTCATGGAGAAGGACGAAGACAGCGACGAGGGATGGTCGGCTGGCATCGACCCCGAGCAGGCCAAGACGAACCTTCGCAAGGCCATCGAAGACGCTGGTGGCCCGTCGGGGGACGAGTTGGACGCGTTCCATGACCTCGTGCGTTCCGGCGGTCTGGAGGACCTCCAGGAGTACTCGTTCAACAACCCTCCGCCCGAGGGAGAGACCACGGCAGGGGGTGGCGTTACGCCCCCTTCGGACAACGCCCCGGAGGAGGAAACGGAAGATCTGCGCGACGTCGTGTTTGGCATGATCAAGGCGATGGGCCCGGACGGGGTCACTGTGGCTGAGATCGTAAAGGCGTTGCAGCGTCAGTACGGCGAGGCTGCCCCGGTTCGCGAGACCGTGTTCCGGTGGATCAAGAAAGACGACCGCATCGAGAAGATCGGCCACGGTAGGTACGCGGCCAAGGAAGAGGACTGATGGAGACTTTCGCGGCAGTTTTTGCCGCCCTGTTTGCTGCCCACTCGTTCGGCGATCACTGGGTGCAGACCTCGTGTCAAGCTGTTGAGAAGGCGTTGGGCAACCCAATGGCCCCGGGTCCGATCGACAAGCGCGCGGTACGTCGCGGACAGCTCGCGTGCCTGCGCCATGTCCTGACGCTCACAGCCACTAAGGCCGTGTTCGTGGGGGCCGTGTTCGTCGTGTTTCACGTGAAACCGACTTGGTGGGCGGTGGCGCTGGGCTTCACGGTGGACGCCGTGTCGCACTACTGGGCCGACCGACGTTGGACTCTGGAGGAACTCGCCCGGTTCTGTGGCAAGGGCGAGTTCTACAACCAAGGGACCGACCTCACTGACAAGGAGGGCGAGCGACGTCCGCACATCGGTACAGGCAAGTACGCCCTCGACCAGTCGTGGCACCACGCGTGGCTGTTCGTCGGAGCCCTGACCATGACCGCGTTCTGACCCCGCACACGACGAGGCCCCCGCCGGATTCCGCCCGGCGGGGGCCTCGTCTGTGTTCAGTCCATCAGCATCGCCGCGACCAGTTCGGCCGAGATTGTGTTGCGCTCGATCGCCTCGCGCCACTCGGTGTCGATCCGGGCGACCTCTTCGGCGTCGGCCCACCAGGCGATGTTCTTGATCTCGCCGTCGATCTCGCGCTGACCGGTCCCGAGGACCTTGTCCCCGACCGGCTCCTTGGCGAACAGCCGAACCAGGTTGGTCGGACGCTGCGGGAGGACCGGGAACCGGGCCCCCACGATCTCGACGACCGCGAGACGGCTGTCGATGTTGCCCAGGACGAAAGTGACTCGCTCCATTTTGGGGCTCCCTCTTGAGTTTTCAACGGGGGTGAGGCCGTGTTGCCTGCCCCCGCCCTGCTAATACAATTAAATCACATCCTTGCCCAAAGAGCAAGTTACCTAGTCCGTGTGACTTGCGCCACATGTCAGAGGAGTTGCCCGTGGTGGGGTCGGTGTGGTTTTTGCGGGCGCGCGTTCCTTTTTGCCGGAGCAGGTCAGTAGCGTGTGACACAGATCACGTTGCCCAACCCACTTGCGCATTAGGCAACGTCATGATATGATTTTCTCAGAGGTTGGGGGAAACGCCCCCGGCCCTGCCGAAAGGACCCGATCATGGCCGCCACCCTCGCCCCCTGCTCCTGCTCCCTCTTCGCCGCTGTTGCTGCCGACGGTACCACCACCCGGACCGGCTGCACGGCGACCACCCGCCGGACCTTCGCCCCGGGTCACGACGCGCGGCTGAAGGGGTTCCTGATCCGGGCGGGCAAGGCCGGTCACCTGGTCGCCACCCCGGAGGGCACCCAGGAGTTCCCCGCGAAGGTCGCCGACCGGTTCGGTTTCGGCTACATGGTCCGCGAGGGCATCGCCCGGGTCGCGAAGCCCCGGAAGGCCGCGAAGGTCGTCGCCCCCCGCACCGTGCGCGGTAAGGTCGGTCGGTGGGTGTACGAGGGCACCGTGACCGCCAACGGCGGGGTCTTCACCTACACCGACCGCCAGGGTCGGCAGCTGATGGCGGAGAAGTTCACGATCGTCGGCTGACGCCGACCCGGGAGGGGGCTCCGGCCCCCTCCCCTCGGTGTGGCGCAGGTCACATTGCATCGGGTACTTGCGCAGACCGCAAGTCACATGATAAAATCGTATTACGAGGTTGGGGGAAACGCCCCCGGCCCCCACGAAGGGACACGAAATGAACGCCACCGCCACCGCCCAGGCCACCAAGCCCTGCACCTGCGGCAAGGTCGCCACCCGCACCGAGACCGGCGAGCTGGTGACCACCGGCTGCAACGCGACGACCAAGCGCACGTTCGCCCCGGGTCACGACGCCCGTCTGAAGGGCTTCCTGATCCGGGCGGGCATCGCCGGTCAGGACGTCATCGTCGGTGACGACGCCCCCCGCGACGCGCAGGCCGTGGCCAACCAGTTCGGTTTCGGTTACATGGTCGCCGAGGGCATCCGGAAGGGTGCGGACCGCGAGTTCCGCCGGGAGCTGCGCGAGCTGGCGAAGTCGGCCAAGAAGAGCCACGAGACCCCCCGCAAGGTCTCCGCAAAGGTCGGTCGCTGGGTGTACGAGGGCGTCATCACCGACAGCCCGGAGCACGGCCCCCAGTTCACGTACACGACCCGCAAGGGCGTGCAGACCACCACCACCCGATTCACCCGGGTCTGACACCCGGACCGGCGGGGGCCCACCCGGGCCCCCGCCCGACCCCCGCGAAGGAGCAGTGATCGTAATGAAGCGCAGCATCCGTCCGACGAACCGCGTGCAGGTCGGCGTCCGCGAGGTCGCCCGTGTCCGCAAGTGCGGCAGGCGCAAGCAGGGTGGGGCGTGGGTCCCGACGTACGAGGTCATCCACAGCAACGGCGCCATCAGGACGCTCGGGCCGGACCTCGTCCGGTGCGCGGCCCTGGTGTGACGAGCACCACACAGCCGAGGAACCCAAAGAACTTGCGTAACCCGCAAGCGACGTGATTTAATTTTCTTAGAGGTTGGGGGAACGGCCCCCACCACGACCGGGAGGACCGGGGCAATGACGAAGAACACCGAGAAGACCGAGGCCAACGGCGCCACCCCCTGCGAGTGCAGCAAGTACGACGCCCTCGTGAACGCGCAGCTCACCGAGGAGAACCTGGCCAACGGTGACTACGAGGTCTTCACCACCGGCTGCAACGCGACCACCAAGCGCGAGTTCGCCCCGGGTCACGACGCCAAGCTGAAGTCCTTCCTGATCCGCTACTCCGGCCCCGAGTACGACGTCCGCCGGAACGACGGCGGGGTCTCCGTCAGCGCCAGCGCCCAGGGTCACGCCGACCGGTACGAGTTCGGCTACATGGTCGCGGCTGGCATCGCCAAGGCGGCCGAGAAGGCCAAGGCCAAGGCGGAGCGCGAGGCCGCTCGTGCTGCCAAGAAGGCCGCGAAGGGCAAGCCCGCCGAGCGCAAGCTGGCCGAGTCCGCCGGGGTCGTCGCCCCCGCCAAGGTGGCCGACGTCGTCGCCGCTGAGGAGGCCGCATACGCCGAGGCCGAGGCCAAGAAGGTCGCGGAGCGCGAAGCGTCCGCTGACTGGGACGAGGCTCCCTCCCAGGGCGTGGACCTCACCGACGAGCCCGAGGTCATCGCCAAGGTCGGTCGGTGGGAGTACAAGGGAATCGTGAAGGACGGGGTCCTGTACTACCTCGCCAAGGACGGGCACACCCGCAAGACCGCCGACAAGTTCACGGTCGTCCGGGAGGTCTGATCCGGAGCCGGAGGGCCCCGGGACAACCCGAAAGGGGGGTCCCGGGGCCCTCTCGTGTGTCTGGGGTGCTCTGGGCCGTCCGGCCAGCCACGAGGCCGCGAGAGACCCCACGGAAGGCCGCAAGCAACGGGACTTGCGCAACCCGCAATTGGTGTGATTTGCTGGTGACAGACGCCGGGACCTGCCCGGCAACGTGAGGAGATTACGATGCGCGTTCCCACCGCCCAGCACCCGGCGACCTGGCTCACGGTTGCGGACCTCGTCCCGGGCGATCTGGTCGTCTCTCGCACGCAGGACCTGCGGGTCATCACCCGCCCGGTAACCGCTCTCGTCCCCGTGCGGGGCAAGCGCACCCAGGTCGTCGTGGGCGACCGCGTGCACTACCCCAGGGCGACCGCAAGCACCCCGGTCCTGGTCCTGCGCTAGTCACCCTCGCGACGGCCCCCGGAGACGTCTCCGGGGGCCGTTCGCTGCCCCGGGGGCCCAGAGGACCGGCCAGCTCACGAGAGGCCGCGAGAGACCCCACAGAAGCCCTCCGGCAGCCCTCCGGGTGTCACCTCGCAACCTGGTTGCTGTGAGCACCCCACGTGGGGGCGGTGGCGGAGTGCCAGCCCGTCCCGGCAACTCACTTGCGTGGTCAGCAAGTCGTGTGATGTAATGGGATCACACGAGGAGGACGGACCTCCTCGGGGAGGAGCCAAGCCGTGAACGCGAAGGCCGAGCAGCCGGACGAGATCCAGATCGGCGTAGATCTGATGCTGAAGGTCACCCGGGAGGGCTGGGAGAGCATCTACGGGCCGGAGCGCCCGCTGACCCCCGCGAACTTCCTCGCGCACGTGATGGGGTTCTTCGACGGCGATGTGAAGTACGGCGTCGGAACCGAGGTGCAGAGTCTGGAGACCATGGGCCCGGATGGCGACCCGATCGACGAAGACGGGTGCGAGAACGTCTGACCTGATGGCCGAGTTCATCAAGGTCACCGAGACCGAGCGCAACGGCCGACGCCCCCCGGTATGCGACCGGGGGGCGTCGGCATGTCGGCAAACTTGCGCCACCCGCAAGGTCATGATTTGCTTTTCTTATGAGGGGGAAACGCCCCCTCAGTGAGGAGCCTTCCGTGTTGCTGACCCTTCCGATCGTTGTTACCGACCGCGACGCGTTTTCCGATACCTTCCTTGGTGCGGACGGCCCGATCGTCGGCTTCCGTCCCGACCCGACGTCGTTGATTGTCTCCGTGGACGTCGGCACGTGGCTGCTGGAGGTCGGCGGCCAGCCGACCGTGGAGGCCGTGACGCGTTACATCGAGGCGCGTCTGTCCTGACGGACCCCGGACCCGGGTGGTGTGACCGGCGCCACCCGGGTCCGGACTTGCGTGGCAGACAAGGCCATGATTTAATGGAATTACACGAGGGGGAAACGCCCCCTCGGGGAGGAGCCAAGAAATGAGCAGCATCGAGATCGGCCAGACGGTCCGGTTCCGCATCAACGGCAAGAAGGTGTTCGGCGTGGTCCGCACCGAAGCCGTGGCGACCGCCACCGGCCCCGTGGTGAAGGTTCAGCTCCTGCCGGACTTCGCGCACCTCCTGCCGACCGGCTGGACGGACGCGGGAACCGACGAGCTGACCCCGGTTCGGGTCTGCGGATGCGCGCACCTGGCGTACCGCCCGATCTGGGGCGATCACCAGGGCGAGCTGATCACCACCGGCTGCGACTTCAGCCGGATGCCGTCCCGGACGTCGAAGTTCCTGCCGGGTCACGACGCCCGAGCCAAGTCGTTCCTGATCAAGGCCAGCGGCTACGCCCAGACCCTGGAGAACGGCAAGGGCGCCTTGGAGCAGGCCCGGGAGTTCAGCGACGCTATCGCGCTGAAGGTCGCGGCTGGCATCGACAACGCCCGGAAGCGCGACGCGCAGAAGGCCCGGAGCAAGCGCCGGACGGCCCCCAAGCCGGACGCCGCGCCTGTCCGTCGCGAGGACGAGATGGACGAGATCGACAAGCTTCAGCGCAAGCTCGGCGTCACGTACGCCATGATGCGTGCGATGTCCTACGCGGTGACCGATCGGCTGCACGAGTTCGCCGGACAGGTCAGCGGCAGCACCCCCACGGGCACCCGGGTTGCCCTCCAGAAGCGCGGGCTGATCACCGTGGTCGACGGCCGGATGACCGACCTGGGCTACAAGGTGATGCGTCAGCCGACGCTCGCCGAGACCGACCCCGAGCTGATCGTGTGCAAGGACGAGCACGGCGCGTACGCCGGGCACAGCCTGAAGTGGGACGAGACCGAGTTCGTGAGGGTTTGCCGTCGCTGCGGGCACCAGAACCAGGACTGAACGACGAAAGGCCCCCGGGACCGCCCCGGGGGCCACGAAGGGGGAGCCATGACGAACCAAGTCGACGTGATCTGGACCGCGTTGTTCATCCTGCATCGCGATAACCCGGTCGACGAGAATCAACCCATCTGGACCAGCCCGATCTCGTGCACGGCCACCAGCAACGACGGCGGCAAGGTGAACATCACCACCGAGCTGATGGAACAGAACGCCGTGAAGTACGCGGCTGAGCAGATCGGCGCAGACCCCGCCAGCCTCCAGTTGGTTGGACTGGACTGGGTGCAGATGCCCTACGTCGACGCCAGCGAGCTGGAGAGCCCGCCACCTGCCCCGTGATGGGTCAGCCGACGGCAACGAGCCCCCGAGGTGAACACCGCCGAGGGGGCTCAGTTGTGCGTGACGTGTGCCACAGGAACCGGGTCAAGAGGGGGGTAACGGCAGGGTGTTCCCCCGGGCCGTTACCCCCCTCTCGTGCAGGGTGTTACCCCCCCTGAAGGGTTCCTAAATCGCAATTACTCCGAGCAAAGGGTAACACCGCGATTTAGATGGGGGTAACGGCTCCGAGAGGGGTAGTGTTACCCAGGATGTTACCTTGTCGAGAGCGCAAGTTACTGACCAGTACACCCCCTCTGACTTGGTACGGAGCATGCGTGAATCATACAATTATATAGGGGGGGTAACGGGGGTAACACCCGTACCCGTCTGTGGCTCAGGTGTGGAGCCCCGTGTACGCTCCGTTATTATGTGCCCCGTACCCCCCGCCGTGTGCCCCGTGTACTCCGGCCGGTGTTACCCCCCCTCCTGGGAGCGGGTTAGAGCTATTGTTCTGAGAACTTGCGCAAACGACAAGCGTTATGATTTACTAGTTATAGACGGGCCGACAAGACGCCCCGAACGAGGAGCCACCCCATGGACCACGTGACCGATTTCCTGGACCGGTACCCCACCGTCTGCGGTGAGTGCCACGCCGAGGTGAAGCACTCCGACACCAAGATCGTCAGCCGACCGAAGCCCTACCCCAAGGGAACCCGAATCGTGTTCGGAATGCCCACCACCGAGGAGATGCGCGTGTGCAACTCCCACGAGGTCGTCACCAACTGGCCCAAGCTCCGGCGCTGATCACTCCAGCCGACGAGCCCCCGACCCACCCAGGGCGGGGGCTCACCTGTGTTCGGCGTCACCTCGCCTAAAGGTTGCCGTCGGCTCGCATGTGGGGGGCGGTGGCGGGGTGCGCCTGGTCGGTGCAGCCAACCTACTTGCGCTTTGGGCAATCAACATGATTTAATTTTATTAGAGCGAGGGGGACGGCCCCCAAGCCCAACCGAAGGAGTCCAAAATGAACACGGTCGACACCCTCCGCCACCTGGCCGCGATCGCCGACAGCCGCGCCGAGATTCTCCCCCTGGGCGACGAGCGCAGCGACTACCAGTGGTTCTCGAACAACGCGGGCAGCCTGGCCAACGCGATCGAGCGCGGGGTCCTCACCGACGCCCGAATCTCCGCCGAGGTCGCCAAGCTGAACGAGATCTGCGACCTGACGGTCTGAGCAGGCCCCACCCGAGCCCCCCGCGCGCACCCGCCGGGGGGCTCGGGCGTGCCGTGACCTCAGGACGGCCCGGGACGGCCCCACGGAGCGCCTGGAGCCCCGTCCCGGGCACTCAGGACCGGCGGGGTGCTCCCAGGCCCTGGAAGACCCCACGGAAGCCCTCGGCCCCGGTAATTGCGTAAGAAGCACCCGCCATGATAGGCTTGTCCCACAAGCAAGCCGCCGGGCAGCCCCCCGGGGGCGGTTAGGAGCCAGACATGGGTGGATCGCCCACCACGCCGCGTGTTCTCGCGGCCCTCAACACCAAGTTCAACGGCAAGGTCGTGAGCATCGAGCAGCTCCAGTCGGTTACCGGACTGAACGACAGTCAGGTCCGCGCCTCGATGCGCTCGCTGGCCAGCCGGGACGACCTCGTCATCACGGTCGTCCAGAAGGGCAACGTCTGGAAGTACGACGGCCTGACGGCCGGAGACGCCGAGATCAGCGACCAGCTCTTCGAGGTCGTCGGCACGTCCGCCAAGGGAAACGACACCATCGTCCGGGGCGACGCCACCGGCAAGCTCTACAAGGTGGTGGCCCTGTGAGCGAGCGCCAGCCCTTCAAGGCGAAGTGCCAGATGCACGGCGGCGAGATCGTCGTGTCGGTCCGCCCCGAGGACGTCCAGGAGTATTACAGCTCCGGCTCTCGGCCCATCCAGCAGATCTTCGACTACCTCACCCCCGCCGAGCGCGAGCTGTTCCAGTCCGGCATCTGCGGCGAGTGCTGGGTCAAGGTCTTCCCTCCGGCCTCGGAGGGCCCCGACGGCGACCCGATCCAGTGGGTCGACCTTCCGGTCTGGGTCAAGGGCGCCTGCGACCGGGGCGACCAGGAACTCGCGTTCTGGAGGGCCCTCGACTGGCGCAAGGGCGACGAAGAGACCTTCTTCGCCTACACGCGCGAGGGCGAGTACGTCCGAATGTTCGAGCTCGAGTGATGACGCTCAGCGTCGAGCCCGCTGACGGGCTGCCCGACTGGGCCCGGGAAGCCGCCAAGGAGCGTTTCCCGGGCCTCGTCGGCCCTGGAGCCCGGAACGTGGTCTGGAAGGGCGGAGGAAACACCTTCGTGGCCTTCGACGGGGGTCGTCTGCTGGCCGTGATCAGTCGACCCGACCCCGAGAACCCGAATTAACCTCGCCTAGAGGTTGCTGTGAGCGACGCGGGGGGCGGTGGCGGGATGCGAGCGCGCTACCTATTGCGCCAGCGACAAGCCGCATGATAAGATGGAGATGCACCGAGAGGAGGTGATAGGGTGCAAACACCTTATGACCTGGAGGCTGACGGCGGCTGGACGTCACGTGAGCCTCAGGTGGCCGAGCCGACCGACCGAGAGTGGCGCGAGTCGTACACGCCTCGTCGGTCGGCACAGGTCGCCAAGCGTCAGGGCTATCAAGTCAACCCGGTCAACGGTCACGCGCTCGACTGCGCGTGCCCCGCGTGCCCGGGATGGTACGAAGCTCGGGCGCGAATGGCCGTTGCCGCTCAAGCCTATGCGGAACCGGTCGTCAAGGAACGTCAGCCTCGTCCGCTCACTGATCAGGTGGTCCCCGTGGCCATCCTGATGGTGGTGTTCACGACGTGCATGGCGGTCCTGCTGCCCATCCTGATGCCGATGCTGGCGCTGGGGGCGGTCTCGCTGGCTCTCGTGGCCGTTAGTTTGGTTGTGGTGGTGGTCGCGGCTCTGGGCTTCATGATCTTCATCATGAGGGCTCGTCGGGAAGTCGGGGCGCCTGCTGGTCGGGTGGTCCGAGGCAACGTGTTGAAGCGGCGCTGAAGACACTTTAAGCCAGGACTTGACACAAGGGCCTGGTACGAAGTAGAATCCCGATTAGATAGAAAAAGGCTACCCCGGGAGGGCTTCCGGGCGGTCACAATCGGCGGTGTTCGAACTCGTCGAGGTGGTCGTCCGGGGGCCCTCTCGTCGTATCCGCTGACGGCCAGGGGGACAACCTTGAAACCCGTGTTGATCACGGCCGAAGAAGCTGCAACTTGGTCTGGACGGCCAAAGGGCACAATCTGGCGATGGGCTTCTGAAGGTCGGATCTCGCGTTACCAGGCTGGCTCTGGCACGCGGTACGACCTCAACGAGATCCCGCCGAAAACGGATAGTGGACCCGGCAGCACTCCCCCGTTGAAGAAAACGGAGCCTGCCGATGCCCACTCCTCCACCTCCGCGACCGCTTAAGCAGGAAATCGAGCGAGCGGTACTGGAAGACCTCAGGTCGGGAAAGTACGGGCGCAACCAGATTGCCGAACGGCACAACATCGGCAGGGCCACCGTAACGCGGATCGCCCACGACAACGGTTTGGACCCTTCGGCTCGAACCAACAAGACACAGCACGCCACGAGGGCGGTGGCGGTCGAGACCAAAGCGCGCAAGGAGCAGCTCAAGAAGGAGTTGCTCGACGACATCCAGGCCCTGCGCGTTCGGGCGTGGTCGCGCTGGTCAAAGGAAGTACTCGGCAGGGACGGCGAAACAGTCCTGCTGACGGCTGACCTGCCGCCGCTTCCCGAGGTCGCCAGCGCGTACCGGGCGATCGGGACGTGCCTCGACGGCCTGTTCAAGCTAGAAGCCGCAGAGCGCACCAACGGTGACGACGTCCAGGGTGCGCGTGACTTCCTGGTCGAGTTCCAAGACAACCTGCGCGCGGCTCGTGACGAATTCGAGCAGCGCACCGGGCTTGACATGGGCAGCGACGAGGCCACGCAGCTGATTCGGGGCGAGGTCATCGACCGCCAGCCCGATTCCGGGACGACCGGATGAGCGCCAGTTTCGGCCAGGACATCGCGACCCTGTTCAAGTACGCGTCGAACAAGCAGACGGCGAGCATCCTCGACGCCACTGCGCGCATCAACGTGTGGCACGGAGCGATCCGGTCCGGCAAGACGTTCGCCTCGCCGCTGGCGTTCTTGATCGCCATCGTGACGGCGCCCTCCTCGGGCTTGATCGTCATTGCTGGTCGTACCCTGGACACCGTCGGCCGTAACGTCCTCGAACCCCTCACGGGCGATGGCGTGATCGGCCGGATGATCGGCCGTCACATCCGGTGGACGGCTGGCGCGACGACGTGCGTTATCCTGGGCCGTACGGTCCACCTGGTGGGCGCGAACGACCGACAGGCCGAGGGCAAGATTCGGGGCTCGACGGTCTGCCTGGCGTACGTCGACGAAGCCACGCTGCTACCGGCCGAGTTCTTCAAGCAGATGCTCGGCCGAATGTCTGTCAAGGGCGCGCGGATGTTCGCCACCACCAACCCGGACAACCCGGCGCACTGGCTCCGCAAGGAATACCTGCTGCGCCAAGGTGAACTCAACCTCCGGCAATGGCAGTTCCATCTTGACGACAACTTCACGCTTGACCCGGACTACGTGCGCGACCTCAAGTCCGAGTACACGGGCCTTTGGTACAAGCGGTTCATCCTGGGCAACTGGGTGCAGTCCGAGGGCGCCGTTTACGACATGTGGGACGAAGACACGATGATCGTCGACGTCCTGCCCATGATCACCAAGTGGTTCGCGGTCGGCATCGACTACGGCACCACCAACCCGTTCGCGGCCCTTACGCTCGGCCTGGGCGCCGACAAACGACTGTACCTCGCCCGTGAATGGCGCTGGGACTCCAAGCTCAAGAAGCGCCAGCTCACCGACGTCGAGTATTCAAAGCAGGTCCGGCAGTTCTTGGCCGACCACCCGGTCCCCGGGTCCAAGCTCAAGGGCGTACGACCTGACTGGTGGGTTCTCGACCCGTCAGCCGCCAGTTTCCGCATTCAGCTTTACGAGGATGGGATCACGGCGCGTCTCGCCAACAACGAGGTCAAGTCCGGCATCAACACGTTCGGCTCGCTGCTCACCACTGACCGGCTAAAGGTGCACCGCTCCTGTTCCGGCCTCGTCGAGGAGATCCCCGGCTACTCCTGGGACACGACGGCGAGCGGCAAGGGCAAGGACGAGCCGATCAAGGACAACGATCACAGCCTCGACGCAGGTCGTTACGCGGTCTTCACAACTCGGCCAATCTGGAACGGTCTGCTGAGGCCACCCGTTTTGCCCGACCATCTGGAGACCGCAGCCTAATGTCAACATTCAATCGCCGACACGTTGCCGTGGGCACTCACGCGGGGGGAGGTGGCGCAGATGCCGCTGCCGGACAATAACCCGGCTTGGCCCCCGGCTGAGTGCAAGAAGGCCGACAGGTTCTACCGGGAGTGGGGCGCGTGGTACTCGGGCGACCCGCAAGAGCTGCGCAAATTCTACCAGGTCACCAACGGCTTTGGCGCCCTGATCGACCCCAAGCAGTACCCGGACAGCGCGAACAACCTGCTCGACCAGGTCTCGCGGTTCTTCTGGGGCAACCCGCCGGAGCCGGGAAACCTGCGCGATGCCAAGTTGCATGTGCCGCTGGCTGGCGACATTGCCAGCACGTCCGCCGATCTGCTGTTCGGCGAGCCTCCGGTGTGGTCGATCCCCGAAAGCCTCGACGGTCAGGATGGAACCCAGGGCCGGATGGACAAGATCGTTAAAAACGGTCTGATTCCGGTTCTGCTCGAAGCCGCTGAGACGGACTCGGCCCTGGGCGGGGTGTACCTGCGGGTCAATATCGACACGTTCATGTTCGACACGCCCGTGTTCGACGCCATCCCGCCCGAGTCGGCTGTTCCCGAGTGGCGCACCGGTCGGCTGTACGCGGTGACGTTCTGGCGCACGTTGGCCGACGACCAAGGCAAGGTCTACAGGCACTTGGAGCGGCACGAGGTCGGCTGGATCTATCACGGCCTGTTCGTCGGCTCGGACGATCGACTGGGTGCACAGATCGACCTTCGCATTCACCCCGAGACCGAACCGCTGTACAAGCTGGTCGGTGAAGAGGGCCGGATGCCGACGGGTTCCGACACCCTGACGGCCGAGTACATCCCGAACATGCGACCCAACCGTTTGATGCGCGGTTCGCCCCTGGGGCGTTCCGACTATTCGGGCATCGAACCCACTATGGACGCTCTCGACGAATCGTGGTCCAGCCTCATGCGGGACATCCGCTTGGGCAAATCCCGGCTGATCGTCCCCGAGAGCTACCTGGAGTCGAACGGCCCCGGTCGAGGCGCGCGGGTCAGCGCTGAGCGTGAACTGTTCACCCCCGTCAAGGCCATGCCGGACAACGAGGGCGTCAGCCTGGAGCAAGTCCAGTTCAGCATCCGGGTCGATGACCACCTGTCAGCGTGCCGAAACCTGGCCGTTCAGGCGTTGCGCGGTGCGGGCTACAGCGCGCAGTCATTCGGCGAGGGCGACCAGGGCGGACCCGCCACGGCCACCGAGGTACAGGCCCGTGAGCGGCGTTCGTTCGTGACCCGTGACCGCAAG
>Ga0079224_100001738_pt1 | contig 25588 bp, 30 predicted proteins | sample Stecom2015_FD_80414 | JGI IMG/M metagenome (GOLD analysis project Ga0079224, IMG submission 80414) | Agricultural soil microbial communities from Utah to study Nitrogen management - Steer compost 2015 | ecosystem: Environmental > Terrestrial > Soil > Agricultural land | place: USA: Utah... | reverse complement strand
TTGGGAATGCCGTTCAGGAGCTGATTACATGGCGCGTGCGTGTCAGTGGGCAAAGATGAACCGTCCGCCCAAGTTCCGGACCCGTATGGTCAACCGCTGCCGCTCCTGCGGCCGTGCTCGGGCCTTTTACCGAGATTTCGGGCTGTGCCGCGTCTGTTTGCGCCTGATGGCGCTGCGCGGTGAGCTTCCCGGCGTCACGAAGGCGAGCTGGTAAGAGTCATGGTGAGCGATCCGATTTCCGACATGCTGGCCCGAATCCGCAACGCGGCGCTGGCTCGACACGAGCTGACCCGCTTGCCCGCGAGCAGGCTGAAGAAGGGGATTGCGGAGATCCTCAAGGCCGAAGGCTACGTGGCCGACGTGCGCCAGGAGGAGTGGGGTCCGAAGAAGCACAGCACGCTCACGATCGTGCTCAAGTACGGGCCCGATCGGAAGAGCGCGTTCCACGGCATGCGCCGCGTGTCCCGCGCGGGTCGTCGCGTGTACGTGCGTCACGACGAGATTCCGCGCGTGTTGAGCGGTCTCGGCGTCTCGATCCTGAGCACGTCTCAGGGCCTCATGACGGACCGCGACGCTCGCAAGCGCAAGGTGGGCGGCGAGCTCTTGTGTGAGGTCTGGTGATGACACAGGCGGCAACGGAACAGGCTGCCGCGCCGCAGCGGGTTTCCCGCGTCGGCAAGCGACCGGTGATCGTCCCGAAGGGCGTGACGATCAACGTGAGCGGCGCGCACATCGACATTCAAGGCCCGAAGGGCAAGCTGAGCCTCGACCTGCCCGAGAACGTCGTCTGCAAGCGAGACGGCGATCGCATTCTGGTCGAGAGCACGGCCGAAGGGCGGGATGCCCCGCGTCTTCAGGGACTCTGCCGCGCGCTGCTCGCTAGCAAGGTCAAGGGTGCGGCGGAGGGCTTCGAGCGCCAGCTCGAGCTCGTCGGCACCGGCTACCGCTGCGAGGTGAAGGGGCAGACCGTCTCGCTCTCGCTCGGGTTCTCGCACCCCACGCAGGTGGAGCTGCCACCCGGCGTCTCGGCGACGGTTCCGCCGGACTCGAAGGGCACCTTGCTCGTGCTCACGTCCGCGGACAAAGCGAAGCTCGGCCAGGTTGCCGCGAGCATCCGCGAGCTCCGTCCCCCGGAGCCCTACGGCGGCAAGGGGATTCGGTATCGAGGAGAGGCGATCCGCCGGAAGGCGGGCAAGGCCGCCAAGGCCAAGGGCAAGTAGTCATGGGAGCCACGCTGACCGGCAGGGAGCGCCGCAAGTTCCGCATCCGCAGGAAGATCTCGGGGACGGGCGAGCGTCCGCGACTCACCGTTTTTCGTTCTTCGTCCCACATCTACGCGCAGGTCGTGAACGACGTCGACGGGCGCACGATCGCCGCTGCGTCGACGTTGTCGCGCGACCTCAAGGGCACGCTCGACTCGGGCCCGAAGTCCGACGCCGCCCGCAAGGTGGGCGCGCTGATCGCGAAGATGTGCCTCGCGAAGAACGTGGAAAAGGTCGTCTTCGACCGCAACGGCTACCTTTACCACGGCCGCATCAAGGCGCTCGCCGAGGCTGCGCGCGAGGCCGGACTCAAGTTCTAGGAGAAGCGATGAGCATCCATCAGATCGACGAGGAGAAGCTGAAGGAGCGGGTGATTCACATCAACCGCGTCGCGAAGGTCGTGAAGGGCGGCCGTCGCTTCAGCTTCGCCGCTCTCGTAGTCGTCGGTGACGAGTCCGGACACGTCGGCGTCGGCCTCGGCAAGGCCAACGAGGTGCCGGAGGCGATCCGCAAGGGGAACGACCAGGCCCGCAAGAACATGTTCAAGGTGCCCATGGTCGGGGCCACGGTGCCGCACGACGTCATCGGCGAGTACGGCTCGGGCCGAGTCCTCCTCCGTCCCGCCGCGCCCGGTACGGGCGTCATCGCGGGCGGCGCCGTGCGCGCGGTGGTCGAGTCCGCCGGGATTCACGACATCCTGACCAAGTGCTTGGGGTCGTCCAACAAGTACAACGTCGTCCACGCCACGGTGACCGCTCTTAGGCGTCTCCGTTCCGCCGAGGCCGTCGCGTCGGCGCGTGGCAAGTCGGTCGACGAGGTCGCCGGGGATTACCCGGTCGCCGCGGCTTCGGCGCAGGCCAGCACGGCAGCGTCCATCGTGGCGAGCACCCTGGACGGCGGAGGCGCGCGATGACGACGAGCGGTCGGCTCGAGGTCCGTCAGGTCGTGAGCGAGATCGGACGACCGCACCCGCAGCGTCGCGTGCTGCGCGGGCTCGGCCTGCGCGGTCCCGGTTCGGTGGTGGTCGTGGAGAACACGCCCTCGTTCCGCGGCATGATCAAGAAGGTGTTGCACCTCGTCACGGTGGAGGAAAAGAAGTCATGAGCGCCATCCTTTCGCGGCTCGCGCCGCCTGCGGGCGCCCGTCGCTCCGAGAAGCGCGTCGGCCGCGGCGTCGGCTCCGGTCTCGGCAAGACCTGCGGACGCGGCCAGAAGGGTCAGAAGGCTCGCCACGGCGGCAACTTCAGCAAGCTGGCGTTCCAGGGTGGGCAGACGCCGCTCCAGCGCCGGCTGCCCAAGCGTGGGTTCCGGGTTCCGTTCCCGGTCGAGACGGTGCCGATCAACGTCGGCGCGCTCGACGCGTTCCCTGCGAACAGCGTCGTCGACGAGGCCGTCCTGCGCGGTGCTCGGCTCGTTCAGGGCCAGGGCGTGCGCATCAAGATCCTCGGCGACGGCGACCTGACGAAGGCGCTGACGGTGCACGCCCACGGCTTCAGCCGCTCGGCGATCGAGAAGATCGAGAAGGCCGGCGGCAAGGCCGTCCCTCTGTCCGGCGAGCCTGCCACGACCGAGGGGAGCTAGCCCCGGGGGCTCCCGGCAGGGCGGGCGTTTCATGGCCGTTTTCCAGGGCTTCTCGAACATCGGCAAGATCCCGGAGCTGCGCCGCCGCATCATCTTCACGCTGTGCGTCATCGCGATCTACCGCGTGGGTGTGTTCATCACGACCCCGGGCGTGGATCGCGCGGTGATGCGCAACATCGTGAAGAGCGAGGGCGGGCTGCTCGGCTTCATCAACTTGTTCTCGGGCGGCGCGCTCGAGAACCTGTCGATCTTTGCCCTGGGCATCATGCCGTACATCTCGGCCAGCATCATCATGCAGCTGCTCGGCCTGGTGTCGAAGCAGGTCGAAGAGCTCAGGAAGGAGGGGGAGACCGGCCGGCGGCGGCTCGAGCAGTACACCCGCTACGGCACGATCATCCTTAGCGTGTTCCAGGGCTTCGCCGTCGCGATGATGCTCGAGGGGATGAACAACTCGGACATGGGCGGGGGGCGCTTCGGCGACGTGGTCGCGGACCCCGGCTGGGGCTTCCGCCTGCTCACGATCATCACGCTCACGACGGGCACGGCGTTGCTCATGTGGCTCGGCGAACAGGCGACCGAGCGGGGCATCGGCAACGGCATTTCGATCATCATCTTCGCGAGCATCGTCAGCGGCATCCCGGGCGCTGTCACGACCTACTGGGCCGGCACGGGTGGTGAGGTCCAGCCGCTCACGATCTCGCTGCTGCTCGCGGTGCTCGTAGTGAGCATCGCGACCGTGGTGTTCTTCGAGCGCGCGCACCGGCGCATCCCGATTCAGTACTCGCGCCGGCAAGTGGGCCGGCACGTGTACGGAGCCCAGCGCGCCCATCTTCCGCTCAAGGTGAACATGGCCAGCATGATCCCGGCCATTTTCGCCTCGAGCTTGCTCATGTTCCCGGCGACGCTCGCCAGCTTCAACATCCCCGGGATGGAGACGCTGAGCGCGGTGCTCAGCCGGGGCGACTGGGTGTTCCAGACGCTGTTCGGGGCGCTCTGTATCTTCTTCTCGTTCTTCTACACCGGCGTCACGTTCCAGCCGGTCGACGTCGCGGAGAACCTGAAGAAGCAGCAGGCCAACATCCCGGGGATTCGTCCGGGCAAGCAGACGGCGGAATACATCGATCGGGTGCTCACGCGGCTCACCGTCGCCGGTTCGATCTATGTTGCCACGATCTGCGTGGTGCCTTCGGTGATCGCGATGAGCTTCCGTGTGCCTTTCCAGTTCGGTGGAACGAGCCTGATGATCGTCGTGGGCGTCGCGCTCGAAACGGTCAATCAGATCGAGGCGCATCTCATCAGCCGCAGCTACGAGGGGCTGACGGGTCCCGCCACAACGCGTCTGAGCGGTCGGAGGCCAGCATGAGGATCGTGCTCCTGGGCGCGCCCGCGAGCGGGAAGGGGACTCAGGCGAACGAGCTCGTTCGCGCGTTCGGCGTCCCCAAAATCTCGACGGGCGACATGCTGCGCGCAGCGCTCGCTGCGGGCACCCCGCTCGGCAAGGAAGCCGAGCGGTACATGAACGCGGGCCAGCTCGTCCCGGACTCGGTCGTGATCGGCCTGGTGGAGGAGCGGACGGCGCAGCCGGACGCCAGCAACGGGTTCATCCTGGACGGATTCCCGCGGACGGTGCCGCAGGCGGAGGCCCTCGGCGACCTGCTCGCCCGCAAGGGAACCCCCCTCGACGCGGTGATCCAAATCGACGTCCCGAGGGAGCTCCTGATGGAACGGGCGACCCTCCGGCGGACCGACAAACGGACTGGACAGATCTACCACCTGAAGTATAACCCTCCCCCCCAAGGCGCCGAGCTCGAACACCGGGCCGACGACCAGGAGGAGACGGTCAAGAAGCGTCTCGACCAGTACGACGCGATGACGGCCGCCTTGCTCCCCTACTACCAGAAGCTCGGGATCCTCTCTCGAGTGGACGGAGTCGGAGAGCCCAGCGAAGTCACGCGCCGCATCTTGGCCGCCCTCGGGCGGCAGTAGATCGACCTTTCGGCGGAGAGAACAGGACGAAAGACGAAACCAGCGCAGGTGTCATCGAGGAAGCGTTGCCGAACGCGCTCTTTCGGGTGCGGCTCGCGACGGGCCGAGTGGTGAGCGCGGGCGCCTCGCCCACTCTTCGGCACGCGATCGTGAGGCTCCTCCCGGGGAGCAAGGTGATGGTGGAGCTCTCCCGGCACGACCCAAACCGCGGAAAAATCGTCAAGAAGCTTTGAGGCAGGACCCATGAAGGTGCGACCCAGCGTCAAGAAGATTTGCGAAAAGTGCAAGGTAGTGCGCCGCAAGGGCGTCCTGCGCGTGATCTGCAACAACCCGCGCCACAAGCAGCGCCAGGGCTGAGAGTCAGAGGAAACCGATGGCACGCATTGCTGGAGTCGACCTTCCCCGTCGCAAGCACGTCCTCTACGCCCTCCCGTACATCTACGGGATCGGCTTCGCTACCTCGCGGCGCCTCTGTGCCCTCGCGAACGTGCCGGAGAACAAGCGCGTCGAGGAGCTCACCGAGGCCGAGGTGAAGGCCATTCGCGACGCGATCGAAGCGAACGTGAAGGTGGAGGGCGACGCGCGCCGCGAGGTTCAGGCGAACATCAAGCGGCTCATGGATCTCGGCTGCTATCGCGGCCTGCGTCACAGGAAGGGCCTGCCCGTGAACGGGCAGCGCACCCGGACCAACGCGCGGACGCGCAAGGGCCCGCGCAAGAACCTCGGACGGAGAGCGTGACCTCACGCTGAACGGAAGAAGACATGGCAAGCTCCAAGGCGCGTCCGGCGAAGAAGGCCGCCAAGAAGAACATCTACTCGGGCATCGCCCACATCAAGTCGACCTTCAACAACACGATCGTGACGATCACGGACGTGAACGGCGCCGCCATTTCCTGGGCGAGCGCCGGCTCGCGCGGCTTCAAGGGCTCGCGCAAGTCGACCCCGTTCGCGGCCCAGCTCGCCGCGGAAGAGGCGGGGCGGCGGGCGATGGAGCACGGAGTCCGCTCGGTGGCCGTGTTCGTGAAGGGCCCTGGCGCTGGTCGTGAGAGCGCGCTCCGTGCGCTCCAGCAGGTCGGTTTTCGCGTGACGTTGATCCGCGACGTGACGCCCATCCCGCACAACGGCTGCCGGCCGCCCAAGCGACGCCGCGTGTGACGGAGGACTAGAGATGGCTCGCTACCTCGGACCCGTTTGCAAGGTCTGCCGTCGCCACGGCAACAAGCTCTACCTGAAGGGGGAGCGCTGCTTCACCGACAAGTGCTCGGTGGCACGCCGCCCGTATCCGCCCGGCCAGCATGGCCAGGCGCGCATCAAGCTCAGCGAGTACGGTCTCCGCTTGCGCGAGAAGCAGCGCATGCGCCGTATCTACGGACTGCTCGAGCAGCAGTTCTCTCGGTACTACGTGACGGCTTCGGGTCTGCCGGGCCGTACGGGTGAGGAGATGTTGGGCCTCATCGAGCGCCGGCTCGACAACATCGTGCACCGGATGGGGTTTGCGGCCAGCCGCGCGCAGGGCCGCCAGCTCGTTCGGCACAACCACGTGCTCGTGAACGGCAAGCGGGTGAACATCCCGAGCTATCGGGTCAACCCGAACGACGTCGTCTCGATCCGCGAGCAGAGCAAGAAGATCCCGTACATCCAGGCGGCGCTCGCTGCGGCGGAGAGCCGCCCGCGACCGAGCTGGATCGAGGTCAACAAGGACGCGATGTCCGGCGTGATGAAGTCGATGCCCGTTCGCGACGAGCTGAACGAGCCGGCCATCCGCGAGCAGTACGTGGTCGAGTACTACTCACGCTAAAGCAGCCATTTTTCACGCGGGCAGCCGCGGGACGGCCCTGAACGGTCAGAACGCAGAGCGGCTGAAGAAACGCTAGACGGTACGATTCGACACGCGGGCAGGCCGCGGGACGGAAGCGGGAGCGGGTTCCCGCCACGTCTGGGACGGTCGCGCGAAACCCCTGACGCGAGGAACGACGCATGGTCACACAAATGATGAGCCGCAATTGGCGCGATCTGATCCGCCCCAAGGCGATTCAGCTCGATCCGGAGACGCTCACCAACTCCTACGGCAAGTTCACCTGTGAGCCCCTCGAGCGGGGGTTCGGCATCACCGTCGGCAACTCGCTGCGTCGCGTTCTGCTCGCGTCGCTCCAGGGCGCCGCGATCACGGCGGTGCGCCTCGACGGCGCGCTCCACGAGTTCACGACCATCCCGGACGTCGTCGAAGACGTCACGGACATCATCCTCAGCCTCAAAGAGGTGGTGTTCAAGGTCGAGGCTCCGCGCACGTACACCGTCCGCCTCGAGAAGGAGGGCCCCGGTCCGGTCCTCGCGGGCGACATCAAGCTCGTTGACGGCATCACCGTGCTGAATCCGGAGCACCAGGTGGCTACCCTCGACAAGAAGGGGCCGCTGTCGATGGAGCTCACGATCAACGTCGGCCGCGGCTACGTGCCCGCCGAGCGGAACAAGAACCCGGCCATGCCGATCGGGACGATCCCGATCGATGCGCTGTTCTCGCCGATCCGCAAGGTGAACTACACCGTGCAGAACGCGCGCGTCGGCCAGGTCACGGACTACGACAAGCTCATCCTCGAGGTCTGGACGAACGGCGCGGTCCGCCCGGTGGACGCCGTCGCGTTCGCGGCGAAGATCCTGAAGGAGCAGCTCTCGATCTGGATCAACTTCGAGGAGACGGAAGAGACCTCGTACCAGATGAGCGGCGCCGATGAGCAGCCGCTGAACGAAAACCTCTTCCGCTCCGTGGACGAGCTCGAGCTCAGCGTGCGTTCCGCGAACTGCTTGCAGAACGCCAACATCACCCTGATCGGCGAGCTGGTTCAGCGCACCGAGCAGGACATGCTCAAGACGAAGAATTTCGGCCGGAAGTCCCTCAAGGAAATCAAGGAGATCCTTGCGACCATGGGTCTCAGCTTGGGGATGAAGTTCGACAACTGGCCGGGTATGCTCGAACGCTGGAAGCAGCAAACGCAGCAGGGCTGAGTCATGAGGCACAGGAAAGCCGGGCGGCAGTTCAGCCGCAACACGAGCCATCGTCGCGCGATGTTCCGCGCGTTGACGGCCAATCTGGTGGCGCACGAGCGCATCGAGACCACCGAGGCCAAGGCGAAGGAGCTCCGGCGCGTCGCCGAGCGCCTGATCACGCGCGCGATGCGGCTTGGCCCGATCGCTTACACGCCGCATGACCGCCTGAGCCCCGAGGAGCGCGTTCGCCGCGAGGCGGCCCAGCGCAAGGTCGGCGAGTTCCTTCGCCGTTTCGCGGTGGTTCGCAAGGACGGGCAAGATCAAAAGATCGATCTGCTCGAGAAGGTGTTCGTCGATCTCACGGTGCGCTTCAACGGCCGTCCTGGCGGATACACCCGCATCATCAAGCTCGGGCGACGCCGTGGTGACAACGCCCCGATGTCGCTTATCGAGTTCGTGGAAGGCGCCGCGGCTCCTCCGCGCCGTCCGACGACGAAGAAGAAGGGCGGAGCCGCGGCCCCCGAGGCCGAGGCGAAGCCCGAGTCCGAGTAGAGCGCGGCGGGGGCCTTCACCCCCGCTGACGAGCGCTCGCGTGGAGACCGAGGCAAGACCGTGATCGGAGTCATCGACTACGAGGCGGGGAACGCGCCGAGCGTCGTCTCTGCGCTCACCCACCTCGGGCACGCGTCGCGCCTCGTTGCCTCCCCCGCGGAGCTCGGCTCGGTGGATCGCGTGATCCTGCCGGGCGTCGGTTCCGCCGCGGCGACCCTGGAGTCCCTGGAGTCGAGCGGGCTTCGAGGAGCGATCGAGGCCCGGGTTCGCGGAGAGCAGATTCCGTTTCTCGGTATCTGCGTCGGGCTCCAGATCCTGTTCGAGCACAGCGAAGAGGGCGACGTGCCCTGCCTCGGCTGGCTGGAGGGGCGCGTGCGCCGCTTCGAGGGCCCGGGGCTGCGTGTTCCGCAGATAGGCTGGAACGTCGCGGAGCAGACGCGCGAGCACCCGCTGCTCGCCGGGCTCCCGCACGGGGGGCACTATTACTTCGTGAACTCCTACTACGTCGTCCCGGTGCGGCCCGAGGTCGTCCTCTGCACGACGGAGTACGGCGTGCGCTTCGCTTCGGTGGTCGCGGACGGCAACGTGTACGCGGCGCAGTTCCACATCGAGAAGAGCGGCCCGCTCGGCCTGCGCGTCCTCGACAACTTCGCGCGACTCTGAGCCATGTTGACGAAGCGCATCATCGCCTGTCTCGACGTGGTCAAGGGCACCGTCACGAAGGCCACGCAGTTCCAGGACAACATCGCGGTGGCTCCGGCCGTCGACGTGATCCGCGAGCTTTATCGGCAGGGCATCGACGAGGTCATCTTCTTCGACATCTTGGCGAGCGCCGAGAAGCGCAAGATCGACATCGAGACGGTGCGTGAGGTGGCGCGGCACGTGTTCGTGCCGTTCACGGTGGGCGGCGGCCTCAAGACGCTCGAGGACCTGCGTGAGACGCTCAAGGCGGGCGCCGAGAAGATCAGCATCGACTCGATGGCCGTGCGCAATCCGGACTTGATCCGGCAGGGCGCCGAGGCGTTCGGTCGGCAGTGCATGGTCGTCAGCATGCAGGTGAAGCGCGTCGCGAAGTCCCCCGAGATCCCGACCGGGTTCGAGGTGATGATCGACGGAGCGCGCGTCGCCACGGGCATGGACGCGATCGCCTGGGCACGCCGGGCCGAGTCGCTGGGCGCCGGTGAGCTCTGCATCAACAGCATCGATCGCGACGGGACGCACTCTGGCTACGACATCGAGCTCCTGCAGCAGATCTGCGGCGCCGTGAACGTCCCGGTGATCGCCTCGGGGGGCGCGGGCACGGTGGATCACGTGCTCGAAGCGTTCCGCGACACGGAGTGCTCGGCCGCCATCGTGAGCTCGATGCTCTACTCGCCCCGCCTGCCGCGGAACTTCTCGGTCTCCGAGATCAAGGCTCCGCTCGAGGCGGCGGGGGTGCCGGTTCGTCCGAATCCGGAGCCGTTTCAGCCTCCGGCGTGAGCGGCGCGTCGCCGGGGAGCGCCGGCTCGGGCGCGGTATGCTTGCGCCGGAAGACGAGGACGACGATCGCGATCAGAGCGGAGACCGCGATGAGCCCTGCGGCGATCCAGCGGAACGCCTCGATCGGGCGGGCGCGCGAAGGCGTCTCGATCTCGGCGAGGAGCGCTTTGGCGCGCGCGTTCGAGGGAGCGAGCTCGAGGGCGCGCTCGAGCAGCGTCATGTCCACGATGCCACGCGAGAGCTCCGCGCGCGCACGCTGCGTCAACAAAAGGCTCTCGATTCGCTTCTTCCCCTCGGGATCTTCGGTGAGGCGCAGGGCGCGGACGAGCGCCTGCTCGGCCTCGAGCGGGCGCGCCTCGAACACCTTCTCGGCGTACTCGAGGTAGCCGGAGGCAAGCTCGGCGGTTTGCTCGAACCGGGGTGCGCGAGCGAGCACCTCGTCGAAGGCGCGGCGCATGGCCTCGTGGTCCCCACGCGCGCGCGCGCTCATTCCGGCTTCGAACGTGCGGGTGACCTGCGCCCTGCGCGCGCGATCGAGCTCGAAGAACAACTCGCGCGCGGTGCGCTCCCAGCCCCATTCGCGCGACGGGGGCTTGCCGACCTGCGCCTCGTAGGCGTCGCGGAGGTGCCAGAGGGCCGTGCTCCCCATCGAGACGATCGCCTGACGCGCGGCCTCGCGCACGAGCGCCCGCTCGCTCCCCGCGAACGAGACGATGATCCGCCCGGCATCCGGGTCTCGAATTCGCCCGTACGCGCGGAGCACGTCCGCGAGCACGCGGTGATCGGGCGTTTGCACGGCTTCGCTCGGCACCGCGCGCCCGAGGGCGTCGAGCTGTCGCTTCGCCCAGGAGACGATCTTGCGCTCGGGGTGGCGCCGCGCCTCGATCAAGGCAGCGACGGCACGATCGCCGAGACGCTCGATCATGAGCTGGGTATCGCCGCGCAGGAAATCACCGAAGCGGACGTACAGGTCGATGAGCGTCCGCACCGCCTCCACGGTCCCGATCGCGGTGAGCATCCGGCTGATGCCCACGACCTGGACGAGGTCCCGATATGCCGGCTGCTCGTCGGGCGAGCGCTCGACGAGCATCGAGAGGTAGTCGGGAGTCTTCACCTCGTCGGTCTTGCCCAGTGCCTCCAGGCGCTTGCGCTCCGCCGCGCGCGCCGCGTTCCGCACCTCCATGAGCAGGCGTTCCATGGCCTGCAGGTCCGCGCGCTGGGCGAGGGCCGCGAGACGAACCGACAGCGCCGGAACCAGGCGCGGGCTCGTCTCGGCGAGCGCGCGCGCCGCCTCGCTCCGCGCGGAAGCGTCGCTCTGGATGAGCGCGGCGAGCTTCGCATCGACCTCGGCGAGCTCCTCTTCCGTCGGCGCCCGGAGCGCGAGACTCGGAACGCTCGGCAGCGGAGGCAGCTCCCCCTTGCGCCGGCTCGCGGTCGTGGGCGCGTCGTTGGCGGCCCACGCTCGCCCTGGTTCCACCGCGTGCGCGACCAGGGCAAACAGGAGAACCATTCCGAGGCGAGGCATCGAGGGGCTCGAACCCGGGGACCGGCCGCGAGGCAGAAGACGCCTCAGTCCAGAATGCGGAAATCTGGGAACTCGCCCGAGTAGCTCCGCCAGCGCGGCTCCACGCGGTCCACGCGCGCCGCGCTGGGGCCCTTTTGCGCCCAGCCATACAGCTCGCGGATCGCGATTTCCTCACCTTCTGCCAGGATCTCCACCGAGCCGTCCGGCCGATTCTTCACCCAGCCGGTCAGGCCGAGGCGCCGCGCTTCCCGCTGCGTGGAGGCGCGGAAGTACACGCCCTGCACGCGCCCGCGCACGAAAAGCTGCAGCCGTTTCAGCGCCATGCGCTCCCTTTTAGCGTCACATTTCGGCCAGTTCAAACGCCACGGCGCGTCCCGATCCGGTGCTTGCCTTCCGGGCAGCGGGCCGCCCCGGGCCGGCGCGTCCGGGCGGCCGCGTTTCGCGAGGGCTCTATTGGCTGGCCGCCGGGTTTTCGAGCCTCCTGCGCCTCCGGGCAGGAAGCGCGGCGCTTCCCGACACGCAACCACGCTGGAAGCGGGCCCAGATTTGCAGCGTTCCTCAACAGTTGGATTTCATGATGGGATTGCTCTCGTGAGGTCCGAATCCGAGCAGGTGTTGGCCTTGGAGCAGCGCGTCCAGCAGCTGACCGAGGCGCTTCGCCGTGAAGAGCGGATCTCACGAGCCCTGCGCGAGGTGGGTAGCGCGCTCGGCAGCACGCTGGACCTCGACGCGTTGCTCGAGCTCATCCTGAACAAGCTGACGGACCTCGTCGAAGCGGATCGCTCGACGTTGTACCTGCTCGACGAGTCGACCCGCGAGCTCGTCAGTCGTCTGGTCGTCGGCGAGCAGGTGCGCTCCATCCGCATGCGGGTCGGCCATGGATTGGCGGGCACGGTGGCGCTCACCGGCAAGCCGATTCGCGTGAGCCGCGCGTACGAAGACCCGCGCTTCGAACGCGAGTGGGACCTGCTCACGGGCTATCGCACCGAGAGCATGCTGGCCGCGCCGCTCAAGAACCACCTCGGGCGCACGATTGGCGTGATCCAGGTCTTGAACAAGAGGGAAGGCGGCGAGTTCACGGACGAGGACGAGGCGATTCTCTCGTCGCTCAGCATGCAGGCCGCGGTCGCCATCGACAACTCGCGCTTGTTCCTCTCGTTGATCCAGAAGAACAAGCAGCTCTCGGACACGACGGAGCAGCTCGAGCGGCGGGTTCGCGATCTGTCGCTCTTGTTCGAGCTCGAGCGCGCGACCGCCCGCGCAACCACGATCGAGGATCTCGTGCATGCGTGTCTCCACCGCGTCGTCGACGCGAGCGACGCGCGCGCGGCGGCGCTCGTCCTGGCCGCGGAAGAAACCGGCGATCTCGTCGCGCACCTCTATCAACCGGGACGGGAACCGGAGCTCGAGCGCATCGGCGTGAAGAGCGGAGAAGGCGTGCCGGGACGTGTCATGGTGACCGGGCAACCCGTCTCCGGCCCCGACTTCGCGCGGCACGCGTCGCCGAGCCCGCGCGTCGAGGGTCACTTCTCGTTCCCGATCACGCGCGTGCTCTCGGTGCCGCTCGACGGCGACGCGGGAGCGCTCGGGGCCCTCGCGCTGTACAATAAGCGGGACGACACCGAATTCAGCGACGAGGACTTCGCGATCGTGCGCCTCGTGGCCGCCAACATGTCCACCGCGGTGCGGCTCTTCAACGCCAGCTCGGCGCGCGAGCGCGAGGAGCGGCTGAGCGCGATCGGTCGCCTGCTCTCCCAAGTGACCCACGACTTCCGATCCCCGATGACCGTGATCAGCGGCTACGTCCAGCTCATGGCCGAGGCCGACGATCGCGCCAAGCGACTGGAGTACTCTGAGGAGATCCTCCGGCAGTTCGACATCCTGACCGCGATGCAGCGGGAGGTGCTCGAGTTCGCGCGGGGTGAGCGCACGATCTTCGTGCGCAAGGTGCTCCTCCGCAAGTTCTTCGCCGACCTCTCGCGTCAAATCGAGCTCGAGATCGGCGAACGACCGATCGAGCTCGTCGTCAGCGTCGATTCGAAGCTCGTCGCGCGGTTCGACGAGAGCCGTGTCGCCCGCGCGATTCACAACCTGGCGCGCAACGCGATCGAGGCGATGGGCGCTCGCGGCGGGCGGCTCACCATCGAAGCGCGTATGGAAAACCTGGTGCTCGTGATCCGCGTGCGCGACACGGGACCCGGGATTCCGAAGGAGATCGAGGGGCGACTCTTCCAGTCGTTCGTCACCGCGGGCAAGCGGGGCGGTACGGGGCTCGGCCTCGCCATCGTCCGCAAGATCGCCGAGGAGCACGGAGGAAGCGTCACCGTGAGCTCTTCGCCCGAGGGCGCCACGTTCGAGCTCCGCTTGCCGCAGAAGGCGCCGGTGGGAAGCTCGCCGGAGCGCGCGGGCAAACGCGCCCGGCCGTCCACGCGACCCGCCGCGCCGAAGAGTCAATGAGACCGAGACGAAAGCTCACGATGCTCGAGGATCGGCGCGCCGCCCTCGAGACGTGCGCCTTTTGCCCGAAGCTCAGTCGTTCCGCGTGCCCGGTCTCGGATGCGGAAGCGCTCGAGACCGTGACGCCGTGGGGCAAGATGAGCGGCACCTACGACGTGGCGCGCGGCGCGGCGCCGCCGAGCCGCGCGCACGCCGCGTTGCCGTGGGCGTGCACGCACTGCTTCGCGTGCCGGGAGATCTGCGAGCACCGAACGCCCGTCGCCGAGACGCTGAATCGCGCGCGCGCGGAGTACACGCGGCTCGGCCTCGCGCCCGCGGGGGCCGAGATCGTTCGTCGCACCCACCGGCGTCGCCTTGCGCGCCTCGACGAGCGGATCCGCGCGCTCCGGACCGCCATCGAGCATCGCGACGATGCGCCGACGGCCGTCGTGCTCGGCTGCGAGTACGCGCTCCATTTACCCGAGGAGGCGATGGACGCGGTGCGCGCGGCGGTGGCGCTGTTCGGCCCGATCCGGCTGCTCTCGGGCTGCTGTGGGCAACCGCTCGACGCCGCGGGCGATCCCGAGCGCGCGCGCGAGCTCGAGGCATCGATGATGGCGGGTGCCAGCGGCGCGACCCGGCGGCTCGCGGTGGATGCGGGTTGCGCGTATCGCCTGAGAGGCCGCGGGTTCGTACCCTTCGCCGAGGCGGCGATCGCTGCGCTCGGGGAGCGTTCGACGGAGCCCGCCTTCGGGGATCGCGTGCTCCGCTACCACGATGCCTGCCTGCTCGGTCGCGGTCTCGGCTGCTACGACGCTCCGCGGCAGCTCGTGAGCCGCGCGAGCACCCGCCCGGTCGCGGAGTTCATCTATCGGCGCGAGCGCGCGCGGTGCTCCGGCGCCGGCGCGCTCCTGCCCGTGACGCGCCCCAAGACGGCGGCGGCGATCGCTCGCCGTCGCGTGGGCGAGCACGAGATGCTGGGCGGAGGCACGATCGTGAGCGCGTGCGGGGCTTCGGTGAGACGCTTCCGTGCCGTCGGCGCGGACGTGATCGACCTGTCGAGCATCGTTCGTCGGCTCGTGCTGCCATGAGCGCCAGAGGGGCACGGCCGCGGGTCAAGCGCAGCGTCGTCCGGCGCGTGCTCTGGTCGTACGCCTTCGTGGTGGCGGCGTTCGCCGTCGTCGCGGGGTGGAGCGCGCTCGCGCTGCGCAGCGCCGCGCGCGAGGCGAGCTTGATGCGCGCCGGGTACTATCCGCTGGCTCTCGCCGTTCGCGATCTCGTCGCGAAGCAGGACACGTACAACTCGCAGCTGAACCACATCACCGCCGCGCGGAATCCCGCCGATTTACGCGTCTGGTTCGACTTCGCGCTCCGCATCGGGCGACCGAAGCTGTTCGGCGAGGTGCGGACCGCGATCGGGCGAGCGTTCCTCGCCTCCGGCGATCCGGATACGCGCCGGGTGGGTTCCGAGCTCCTCGCGGAGGTCGGCGCGATCGAGCGGCTCTTCAAGGACGACGGCGAGCGGCTCTCGCGCCTGTTCAGCGCTCTCGAGCGCGGCGATAGCGCACTCGCGGAGCGGCTGCGCGACGAGGCCGTGACGCGCGGCTCTCAAGGCTCGACACGGCTCGGTCGTCTCGAGCTGCGCGTCGAGCGCGAGGTCGACCTGTTGCTCGATCAGGCGCGCTTTCGCGAGCGTTTCGCGCTCAAGCTCCTGATCCTGCTCTCGACGATCGGGCTCCTCGTGGGCCTCTTGATGGCGCTCTACACGCGCCGCGTGCTCTTGCCGCTCGGCCTCGTCACGGAGCGTGCCAAGGCGGTGGCGAGCGGCGATCTCGAGCCCAGAAAGCCCATCGTCTCCGGAGACGAAATCGGCGCGCTTTCGGCGACCTTCGAGGGCATGGTCGAGGCGATCGCGCGCGCGAACGAGCAGCTCGTCGCGACCGAGCGCCTCGCGACGGTCGGCAAGATGGCCGCGCACGTCACCCACGAAATCCGAAACCCGCTCTCGTCGATCGCGCTGAATCTCGAGCTCCTCGAGGAGGAGCTCCGGCCGGACGCGGACGAGGCGCGCGCGCTCGTCCGCGCGATCTCGGGAGAGGTCGAGCGGCTCAGCTCGCTCAGCCAGCAGTACCTCGCCTTCGCGCGCCAGCGCTCGAGCACGGTCGCCCTCGAGGAGCTCGGGGACGTGGTGCGCGGCGCGTGCGACTTCAGTCGGCGCGAGCTCGAGAAGGCGGCGATTCAGCTCGAGCTCGACATCGACGGGCAGCTCGGCTCGATGCCCGTCGACGAAGGGCAGATCAAACAGGCGTTGTTCAATTTGCTGCGCAACGCGCGCGAGGCCATGCCCGACGGCGGCACCATCAGCGTCCGAGTGCGCCGCACCACGGCCGGCGCGGAGGTCGTCATCGAAGACGAGGGCGCGGGCATCGAGCCCGAGCATCGGGCGCGGCTCTTCGAGCCGTTCTTCACCACCAAGAGCCATGGCTCCGGGCTCGGTCTCGCGATCACGCGTCAGGTCGTGGCCGCGCACGGCGGAACGATCGAGATCGAGGCGCGCTCGCCCCGTGGAACGCGCGTCATCCTGCGGTTGCCGCGTCGCGACCGCTTTCCGACGACGCTGCCGTCCCGCACGGCTCCGGACAGCACGGTTCGGCCCGCGACCGCGCGGACGTCCGAACCCGGTGCTCCGCCCCGGCTCCACGGCGAGCCGCTCGACGACTGAGCGATCGTGGACCGGCTCTGGGTCCGGTGGTACGTTCCGCCGCCATGCAGGCCCAAACGGTGGAGCTCGAACGGCACCGCACGGCGCTGACGGGGCACTGCTATCGCATGCTCGGATCCGTCGTCGACGCGGACGATGCCGTGCAGGAAACGATGGTTCGTGCGTGGCGCGCGTTCGAGCGCTTCGACGGTCGTTCCTCGTTGCGCACGTGGCTCCATCGCATCGCCACGAACGTGTGCCTCGATTTGCTCTCGGAGCGCTCCCGGCGCGAGCGCCCGGTCGAGGCGGGCCCCGAGGGCACGGTCGAGGACGCGCTCGAGACGCGCCCGCGCACGCACTGGCTCGAGCCGGTGCCGGACGCGCGCGTCATTCCGTCCGACGCGGATCCAGCCGAGCAGATCGCGCTGCGACGGAGCATCCGCCTGGCGTTCGTGGCCGCGTTGCAGCACCTACCGCCGAAGCAACGCGCCGCGCTGCTGCTCACGGAGGTGCTCGGTTGGTCCGCGGCCGAGGTCGCCGAGGCGCTCGATACGACCGTGGCTGCCGTGAACAGCGCGCTCCAGCGCGCGCGCGCCACGCTCGCCACGCGGGATCTGGAGGACGTCCGGATCGAGCTCTCCGAGCCCCAGGCCGCGCTCGTCGATCGCTACGTCGAGGCGTTCGAGCGCTACGACGTCGATTCACTGGCCACGCTGCTCCGAGAGGACGCGACGCTCTCGATGCCGCCGTACACGCTCTGGCTGCGCGGCAGGGATGCGATTCGGGCGTGGCTGCTCGGGCGCGGCTCCGGGTGCCGCGGCTCGCGGCTGGTTCGAACCGCGGCGTGCGGCTCGACGGCGTTTGCGCAGTATCGGGACGGCGGGCGCACTCCTTGGGCGCTCATCGTGCTCGAGCTCTCGGGCGATCGGGTCACGTCGATGACGTCGTTCCTCGACACGGCCACGCTCTTTCCGCGCTTCGGGTTGCCCGAGCGCCTGGTCTGAGCCCGGGCTCGTCCTCGTTCATCGCGTCGAGGAGCGCCGACGCGATTGGCCCGGGGCTTGCTTGGCAAGCCTTGCGTGAGCTCTGGACACGAGAGCTTCGAGAGAGCGGTGTCGTGAGCGACGGCGATCACAAGATGAGCGGCGTTGCCGCCTGGGCCATGGCCGTTGGCGGCATGATCGGCGGCGGCATCTACACGCTGGCCGGGTTCATTCTCGGCGTTGCGGGGCCGCTCGCTTGGCTGAGCCTCGCGCTCGGGAGCCTCATCGCGCTCGCGACGGCACACAGTTATCTCGCCCTCGCCGCGGTCACGAGCAAGAGCAACTCCCGGCGAGATGGACTGCCGGTCGGGCTGCTCGTCCATCGCGGTCACGAGACTTGGGCGGGCGTGATGTCGTGGTGGCTCCTCTTCGTCTACGTGCTCGCGATGGCCGTCTACGGGTTCACCCTCGGCCAGTATCTCGGGCGCGCGTTGGGTTTCGATCCGCGGATGACCGCGGCGCTCGTGACCTCCGCGATCGGGCTCATCGCCACCGTGAACCTGTTCGGGATTCGGGAACCGGCCGGGGTTCAAATCGGCGCCGTGGTGATCGAGCTCGTCGTGCTCGGCTCGCTCGCTGCCATCGGCTTTTTGCGGTGGAATCCGGAGAACGTGGTCGCGAACGTGCCGGGGCCGAGCCTCGCGGGCGTGCTCATCGGCACGGCCGGCACCTTCATCGCGTTCGAGGGTTTCGAGATGCTCGTCTACGACGTGCGCGAGCTCCGCTGTCCGCGGCGCGTGCTCCGGCGCGCGCTGCCTCTCGCGATCGTCGCGGTCGCGCTCGCGTACTCCCTGGTCACCGTCGGAGCCGCTTCCCTCGTGGGCGCCTCCACGCTCGTCGAGCAGAAGGAGAACGCGCTCGCCGTCGCGGGCGCGGCCGCGGGCGGCTCGGCCGGGCTCGTCGTGGTCACCATCGCTGCCTGTGCGTCGGCCGTGTCCGCGATCAATGCCAGCTTGTTCTCGGTGGCTCGGTTCGCGCGCTCCGCGTCGGAGACGGGGCTTTTGCCTCGCGTGCTCGGCCGTCCCAACGCGAGGGACTGTCCCTACGTGGCGATCGTGGCCCTCGGGGTGCTCGCCGCGGTGCTCGCGGCCTCGGCCACGCTCGAGCCGCTCGTCCAGACGGCGAGCCTCTCGTTCTTGATGCTGTTCGCGTTCATCAACGGATTCGCGTTCGTCGCGCGCGGGCGACGGGGCGCCGTTTCGCTGTTCGGTGCCGTGGGAGCGACGCTTTCGGCGCTCATCGTGGCGTACGCGCTGGCGCGCTCCGAACCGCAGGCGCTCATCGCGTTCGCGGTCGCCTCGCTCTTGAGCGGGCTCGCGCACGGCACGCGGATGCTCCGGAGGCGCCGCTTCCCGCCAGGGACGACGGGCAGCTCCGGAGATTCGCACGAGACGCGGGGCCCTCGCGATCCCGAGGTCACCTGGTCGTGACCGTGAGCTCGGAGCGCTCTGCCGCGAGAACACACCGAGTGCCGATCCTCCGCCGCGAACGCGGGCAGCAAGCGCTCGAGCCAGTCCCTTCCGTGCGGCGGAAGGGACCGGCTCGAGACGCCGCGATCAGGACGGAGAACCGATCGCCCAGAGGCCGAACCCCGTGACCGGTCGATACCCGATGCGCGCGTAGACGCGTTGGGCGACGGGGTTCTTCTCATCGACGAACAGACACACGAACTGCTTGCCCGAGCCGAGCGCGCGCCGACTGAGCTCTGCGACGAGAGCGGTCGCGTACCCGCATCCGCGCCGATCGGGCGCGGTGTAGACGGGACCAATGCGGTTCCCGTTCGGCGTCGGTGCTCCGAGTCGAGCCAGCGCGGCCGGACCGTCGTGATCCCAGAGGTACAGCGTCCGCGATTGGATGCCCCTCCGGGCCGCCTGCGCCGGATCGCCGGCGTGCGGCGGACGCGCCTCGTCCTCGAAAGCCCGAAACCACTGCGCGCACAGCTCGAAATCGCCTTCCTCGGCGTGCCGGACCCTGCCCGGAGGCTCCGGCACGTCCGCGACCTCGGTGAGGGCGAGCAGGAGCTGACGTCCGGTCAGGTCGACGGCGGTCCCTTCACGCAGCGCGAGCGCACGGGCCACGAGCTCGCTCGCGGCCTCTGGACCCATCGCCAGGGAAACGCGCGGCTCGGCGCTCTGGAGCGCTTGCGCGAGGGCCTCCGCGGCGTCCGCATTCAGCCGTGAGACCTGGAGCGGGTGCGGGGGGGTACGGAGCCCTGCACCGATCGGCTGCCCCGCGTGCATGAGCACGAGCTGCTCGGGGGGCGTCGGATCCGGGGGGAGCTCCGCGATTGCATACGCGAGGCTCAAGAGCAGCTGGTTCTCGATCTCGGACTCGAGGAGATAGGGGGCGGCGCGGGTCAGGAACTCGACGGGATCGAGGCGCACGGCGGTCGTGCGCACGCTTCTTGGTGGCGAGGGAAAATCGTCGTTGGGCAGGGACGTGGACATCGGGGACCTCTCTCGCTCGAGGTCGCCGCCGGTGTCCCGCTGTGCCGAAGCGCACTTCCGAGTCGCCTGCGGCGACTCGGAGCGCGTTGAGACTCATCCACACACACCGAGCCGCTGCACCGTCGTCGTGATGACGACCATGCGAACGCTCGTGTGCGGGTGCCGATGAGTCATGAGCCAAAAGGGTGAGCCAACGCGCTCGGTTCGTCAAGGCGCGTTCGTGGGCGTGCCGAGCGGATCCACGAGTGGAGACTGCGCGCGCTCTTTCGGGGCCTCGGCGCCCCTTCCCGCCCTCGTTCGTCGCTCGAGTCGACCGGCGAGCGCCGTGCCGACGAGAATCCCGAAAAGCGTTGCCAGGGCGGGGACACGGCCCTCGCCGAGCTGCGCGAGCACGGTTCCGGGGCAGGCGCCGGCGAGCGCCCACCCCACGCCGAACAGCAACGAGCCGGGGATCACGCCCGCTCCCATGGGCTTTCGCGCGAGCGTGATCGGGGCGCCCGACACCGATTGCGCGCCCCTCCTCCGAATGAACGCGAACCCGATCGCCGAGAGCCCGACGGCGACGCCGATGACGCCCATCAAGTGCAGATCGCGGAACGTGAACATGTCGGCGATCGTGGCGTAGCTCGTGGCGCCGGCTCGGCTCAGCACGAAGCCGAACGCGATGCCGAAGAGAACGATGCGCGAGCTCATGGCGAAAGGCCTCCTGCCAACGAAGTGAGAGCGAACGTGGTCGCGAACCCGGCGAGCAGGAAACCGGTCGTCGCGATCAGGCTCGAGCGAGCCCCCAGCGCCGTGCCCACGATACCGTGCCCCGACGTGCACCCGCCCGCGAGGCGGGCGCCGAAACCGATGAGCACGCCGCCCAAGAGGAGCAGCAAGCTCCGACGGATCGCGCTGCCGCCCGCGATGGAATCGAGGGCGCCCATCGCGAGCTCGGGCATGCTTCCCGAGAGCACGGTCGAGAGGGTGCCGCCCAGGACGACACCGAGCAGAAACCCCGGACGCCACGACTTGGAGAGCGAGCGCCGCCGCGGGAGCCGACAGAGCTCGCGGTATCCCGTGCTGATGCCGAGCGCGACGTTTTCGACGAACAAGAGGCCGAGGACCACGGCAAAAATCCCGATTCCTCCGGCCCAGAACGGCCAGCGCTCGACGAGCACCGCGCGGTAGGCGTTCGAGTTGCGCACCACGTCGGGGAGCTCGCGCGACACCACGAATACCGCCGCCGCCAGCACGAACCAGGCGAAGGCCGTGCGGAGCGCCGCCGGCGGAGCGCGCTTGACGACGACGCTTCCGAGCAGACTCCCGAGCACCGCGACGGCGGCGATTTGCGCCGTGAGCACCGGGTCGATGCTCACGTGCCCGGCGTACCCCAAGAACCCTGCGAACGATTTCATGGCAATGACGAAGAGCGAGGTGCCCACCGCCTCACGCATCGGGAGACCCCCGAGCACGACCAGCGCCGGCACGATCAAAAATCCTCCACCCGCCCCCACGAGCCCCGTGAACGCGCCGACACCGAGCCCGTGGGCAACGATGCGAAGCGCGCTTCGCGATCGGCGCTCGGGCGTGGCCGTCGCGGGTTCGAGCGCTTCGGGCCGGCCGCGCAGCATCACCGCTGCCGTGATCCCCATCGAGAGTGCGAGGACGAGCAACAACAGCGTCCCCGGGACGAAGCGCGCGAAGGCGCCGCCCGCGAAGGCGCCGATCATTCCGGACGCTCCGAAGACGAGCCCGGTGCGTACGCGCAAGAGCCCGCTTCGCGCGAGCGGCACGGCGGCCACCGCGCTCGTCACCGAGACGACGATGAGCGACGTCGCGATGGCCGCTTTCGGCTCGAGCCCGAGCGCGTACTTGAGCACCGGGACGGCGAGGGTCGAACCCCCGCCGCCGAAGGCGCCGAGCGCGAGTCCGATCAGCGCCGTGAGGGCGAGCGCGAGCGCCATGTCGGGCCAGCGCGGATTTCCTCAGGGGGCGTGCGCATCGCGGCCGCACTCGAGATTTCTCGGGACGGCGACGGCGATGCGCTTCGGAGGCGGGAGGTCGAGCGTGGCCATGAGGGCGATGAACTCGTCGCGCGAGCGCCCTGCGATGCGCGGGTTGTATCGCTTCTCTTCTCCGATCGTGCTCGCGGTGTGTCCGCGATAGTCGTGACCGGGCCACACGATCGTCTCGTCGGGCAGCGTGAACAGGCGCTCGGTGATCGAGTCGTAGAGCGCGCCGGCGTCGCCGTTCTGGAAATCGGTGCGGCCCGTGCCGCGCACGAACAGCGCGTCGCCCGTGAAGACGTGCCCGGGCACGAAGAAGCTCAGGCTGTCTTGGGTGTGTCCGGGCGTCTCGAGGACTCGGATCTCGAGGTCGCCCAGGGGGAGGACGTCTCCCTGGCGCACGTGGCGCATCGCGCAGGCGGCGCCCTTCGCCGACGCCACGGTTTCGGCACCGGTGCGATCCGCGATCAGCCCGGCCGCGGTCACGTGGTCCGCGTGAACGTGGGTCTCGAGGATGTACGCGAGGGTGACGCCGAGCTCACGGACGAGCGCGAGATCGCGGTCGAGCTGCTCGCGGACGGGATCGACGAGCGCGGCCCGCCCCGTGCGTTCGTCGAGGAGCAGGTACGTGTAGGTGGAGGTCTCTGGGTCGAAGAGTTGTCGGAGTTTCATGGCGATCCCTCTTTCGTTGGAGCCACCCCGTGCAAAAAGGGTTCGCGCCGCACGCACGAAAGACGCCGAGCAGCCGAGCGCCATCCGGGTGGCGGCGGCGTCGTTTCGCTGTGATGGGTTCGGCGGGCATGGGCTCCTCTCCGTGAGAGCCGGGCCGTCGAAAAAGGGTTCGGGGTGGCAGCCTCCCCTACTCCTGCGTTCAGGGAGCGGGGGCGGAGAGCGCGCGCCGCATGCTCGCGACGAGCTCGGCCCGAAGCTGGGGATCCAGCTCCGGCTCGGCGGCTCGAGTGCAGGCGGCGAGCACGGCACGGAGGGAGGTGCACCGCGCCGCGCAATGAGGACACGCCGCGACGTGGGCTTCCATCGTCGCGCAGGTCTCTCGCGTGATCTCGCCTTCGAGGTGGCGCGAGAGCAGCTCGAAGACGTCGGGGCAGGTGGGGCGCGGCGGTGGCTCCTCGAAGAGCGGAGCGAGGCGCTGGCGCAGCGCTCGCCGGGCCCGGTGCAGACGGCTCTTTACGGCTTCTTCGCTTAGGGAGAGCACTTGCCCGACCTCGCGCGCGCTCAAGCCTTCGACGTCCCGCAAGACGAGCACCTCGCGCTGAGCGGGCTCGAGCTCCCGAATGGCGCGTTCGAGCGCTTGCCCGAGCTCGAGGCTGGCGATCGTCTCGTCGGGGGGCGGCTTCGTGTCGACGAGTCCGCCGCCTCCCTCGAAATGCGCGCTTTCGTCGAGCGGCTCCGCCTCCTTCGTCGCGCTGCCGCGGGTGCGCTGCTTGATGCAGATGCTTCGGGCGATGGCGAAGAGCCAGGTAGAAAAGCGGCTCTCGCGGCGGAACCCGCGGATGCCGCGCGCGGCGGTGAGCAGGGTCTCCTGCAGAACGTCTCGCGCCGTTTCTTCGTCCTTGCAGAGCTTGAGGCCGAAGCGGAGCACGCGCGGGGCGTGGCGGGCGACGAGCGCGGCGAGCGCATCGTTGTCGCCCGAGCGCGCGCGTTCGATGAGCGTCTCGTCCGAGTCCACGACGATGGATAGTCGAGCTCAAAACGAGGCGCCGCGCCAGGAGCTCGCCGCGCCGGCGAGAACGACGCGAGGGATCGCCTTCCCCGACGAGGAAGCCCGAAATCCAACCTCAGGGGCGCGCGACGGGGATCTCGACGATCGCCACGTCGCCTCCGTAGAGATCCAGCGCGAGGGTGACGCCGCGCGCGGAATCGACCACAAAGGGCGGGGGGACGCGCTCGCCGACGGCGTCGAAGGCCACGGCCTCGCCGACGGCTCGAAAGGGGAGGGTCACGCGGACGCGTTCGGTGCGGGTGTCCACTTCGAGGCCGGCGTTCGCTTCGGTGCGGGGCGCGGCGCGCTCTCGGTTCTCGAGCCACGCGATCACGACGGCGCGCCCCTCGTTCGTCAGGAACGCGCGGACGACGCTGCCCGACGTCTCGGACCGCTCGACGGTGATCGCGTCTCCGAGACGCTCGAAGCGGCGGCCGAAGAGCAGGTTCATCGTGCGGAGCGCCGAGAGCGCGGGCTTGGGCCGATGATCGTGGAACAGGACCCCGAGGTGACGATTGTTGTCGTCGCCGATCATGACGTCGCTCGCGGGCGGGTCTTTGACCTCGTACCAGGCGACCAGGGAAATCGCTGGGCTGTCGAAGAGCAGGGCCACTGTGCGCACGAGCATCACCGCCTGGAACCGGAGCGTGTGCTCGTAGTCGAAGCGGGCCGACACGAGCGGCGACACCGCCGTGCCGCGACGGTAGTTGCTGTAACCGACCTCCGCCATCCAGAGGTCCGCCGTGGGGTCGTGCTTTCGGACGAGCCGTTCGACCTCTCCGACGTACTTCGGGAGCGTCTCGAGCGGTTCGGGGTTCCAGGTCTCGAAGTAGCTGTGCAGGTTGACGACGTCGATGGAGTCGGCCACGTCGTGCTCGAACAGCTCCGCCAAGAACTCGACGTTGCCGGCGAGCCCGCCCGAGACGACGCGCGCCTCGGGTGCATGCTCGCGCACGGCTCGCGCTCCGACGCGGAGCAGCTCCGCGTACTGCTCGGCGCTGCCGAGCCAATAGTCGCGATTGTCGGGCTCGTTCCAGATTTCCCAAGAGCGGATATGGTCGCGATAGCGGGCAGCGAGCAACCCGACGATCTCGCCGAACTCCGCGAGGTCCCGAGGGGGCGTCTTCCAGAAGTCCGTCGGGCCGCCATCGGAGTTCCAGTCCGGCGTGTAGGCGACGTATGGGATCAAGGTCAGGCCGAACTCGTTCACGGCCATGTCGATGAACGCGTCCCAGAACGAGAAGTCGTAGCGATCCTCCTCGGGTTCGACCCCATCCCATCCGATCGAGATGCGCAGCGTGCGGATCCCGGCCTTCGCCATGAGCTCGAAGTCGCGGCGCGCGCCGTCGAGCGAACGACTCTCCTCGGGGTAGTCCTCGCACAAGGCGAGGACCACCTGACGCATCGGCTTCTCCGCGGGTGCGGCCTTGGGCGTCCGTGCCGGCGGCGCGCACGCGACGAGCGCGAGACAGAGGAACGACTGAAGTGCTCGTACGCGCACGAAGCCGGATGCTAGTGCCGCGGCCGAAAAGTTGCGAACGCAACTTTTCGGCCGACCGGCTTCGCCAGTGTGCAGCTGCGCAGCACCGGCGCTCTCCCTTTCCCAGCGGGGGCACGGCCGCCGCTCCGCCGAATCCGGCGGAGCCTCGCCCCCAGGTTTTGGGGCCCCAGCTCCAAAACGATGGTTCCCTTCGGGGCGCGCTCCTTACGCCTCGACTCCGGGGAAAGCTCACGGGAAGGGAAATTCCGGGCGAAACGAGGGCGGCGGCTCACTCGGTCGAGTGCTTTTTTTCGCGGGTCGTGTCGCGGTTGTAGGCGAAGAGGTCGCTCAGGGTGCGACCGGGAGCGGGCGTGAAGCGCTCCTCGGTGACCTGGGTGCGC
>Ga0079224_100001736_pt1 | contig 25598 bp, 20 predicted proteins | sample Stecom2015_FD_80414 | JGI IMG/M metagenome (GOLD analysis project Ga0079224, IMG submission 80414) | Agricultural soil microbial communities from Utah to study Nitrogen management - Steer compost 2015 | ecosystem: Environmental > Terrestrial > Soil > Agricultural land | place: USA: Utah... | reverse complement strand
TTGAAGAGCGCGACGAGCTGGCGGCGCGCCTCGCCGTCGCGCCAATCCTTCTCCCGGCGGACGATCTCGAGCAGCTGCTCCATCGCGTCGCGGTAGCGCTGCTGCGCGGCATAGCCCGAAGCGAGCGCAAGACGCGCGTCGTGATCTGCCGCGTCGGCAGCGAGCCGCTCGAGCAGAGCGGCCTCGTCCACGGCGGCCGAGCGCGCGTAGCCGATGCGCAGACTCAAGGCCTCGATGCGCTCGGCCAGCGACGGATCGGACTTCGCCGCGGCAAGCGCCTGCTCCGCCTCGTCGATCGCGCCCTGCTCGAGCAACGCCTCCGCTCGCGCGAGCGCCTGCTCGGCCGCCGACGGCAACAGCTTCTCGAAGAACGCGCGCACCTGGCTCTCCGGCAACGCGCCGACGAACTGCGCGGCGGGACGGCCGTCCCTGAACGCGATCACGTTCGGGATCGAGCGGATGTTGAACGCCCCGGCGATCTCGGGGCTCTCATCCGAGTTGACCTTGACGAGCTTGACCCTTCCTGCGAACTCGGCCGCCACCTTCTCGATGATCGGCCCGAGCGTGCGGCAGGGGCCGCACCACGGCGCCCAGAAATCGACGACGACCGGCTGCGCCTTCGAAGCTTCGAGAACCTCGCGCTCGAACGTCGCGGTGGTCACGTCCATTGGCACTCCTTTGCGGCGCTCAGTCGTACTCGGAATACTTCCGCGCGTCGCCCTTGACGCGGTCGGCCGGGTACTTCTCGGCGTTGATCGCGATCTTCTCCGCGGCCGCGTCGAGTAGATCGACACCGACCCGGTCCGCGAGGCGCACGAGGTAGATGAAGACGTCCGCGAGCTCGTGACGAACTTGCACGAGCTTTGCAGGATCGAGCGTCTTGCTCTCCTCCTCGGTCAGCCATTGAAAGAGCTCGAGCAGCTCGCCGGCTTCGGCGGCGAGCGCCATCGACAGGTTCTTCGGCGAGTGGAAGCGATCCCAGTCGCGCTCCGCGGCGAAGCCGCGGATTCTCTCGCGCAGCGCGTCGAGGCCGGCGTCCACGTTGCTAGCCCCGCCTCTCGAGCACCAGCTTCTTCAGCTGCTCGAAGCGCGCGGGTTTCTGCACGAAGTGATCGAAGCCGGCAGCGCGCCAGTCGATCTCGCTTTCGCGGCGGCCGGAAAGGCAGATGAAGAAGCACGCGCCGGGCTCCGCTTTCCCGCGCAGCACGCCGACGAGCTCCTCGCCGGGCATGTCGGGCAGCCCGAGATCGATGATTGCGACGTCGATCGTCTTCCGCGCGGCGATCGCAAGCGCCTCCTCGGCCGACACCGCGGTCTCGGCATCGCAGCCGATGCTCTCGAGGAGCATTCGGAGCAGCGAGCAGCTGTCCTGGTTGTCGTCGACGAGCAGGACGCAGCGCTTCGGGCTCGACGACGAGCTCTCGCCGGACGAACCGTCTCGCGGCTCAAGCCCGGTTGCCGGGCCGCGTCCTTTCGCGACGCGCCCGCCGTCGCCGGCCTCGTCGTCGTCACGCCCGCCGTCGCCGCCCCCATCGGCCGGCGCGGCGGCGGCTCGCTCCGCTTTGAAGCCGTAAGCGGCCCGCCGCTTCGCGAGCTCGTCGAGCGAAACCTCGGTCGTGTAGTACCTCAAGGTATTCACGAGCGTCGCGCGGGAAAGCGGCTTGCTGAGGTAGTCGTCGCAGCCGGACTCGAGACAGCGGCGCTCGTCCTGCTTCATCGCGTTCGCCGTCAACGCGATGATCGGTCGTTCGAAGCCGCGTTCCCTCAGGGTCTTCGCGGCCGCATATCCGTCCAGCACGGGCATTTGCATATCGAGCACGATGATGTCGAAAGGCGAGCCGGCAGCCTCGGCCGCGGCGACCTGCTCGAGCGCCTCGCGGCCGTCCGCGGCGAGCGCGACGTGCGCACCCGCCTCCTCGAGCATGTGCTGCGCAAGGTAACGCATGTCGCGCCGATCGTCGACGACGAGAACCGTGCACGATAGTGCCGGCAGCTCGGCGTTCGCGACCCTGGCGCCGACCGGGCCCTCCTGCGGATGGAACAGGTCGACGCCCCGCAGGCTGCCCGTCGCGATCGTCACCGTGAACGTGCTGCCCTTGCCGAGCTCGGTTTCGACGCTGACGTCTCCGCCGAGCATCCGGCTCAGCGCCCGGCAGATCGACAGACCGAGGCCGCTGCCGCCGAAGCGCCTCGTCACGGACGAATCGGCCTGTGTGAACGGCTGGAACAGCCGCGCGAGGGTCTCGTCCGGGATACCGGGACCGCTGTCGATCACGTCGACGCGCAGCCGCTCCTCGTCCCGCAGCAGCCGGACGACGATTCGCACTCCGCCCCGATCGGTGAACTTGATCGCGTTCTCGACGAGGTTGATCAGAATCTGCTTGACCCGGGTCGGGTCGGTTTGGACGGTCGCCGGCAGCGGCCCCTGGAACTCGACCTCGATCGCGAGCCCCCTTTCCGCGGCGTGCAGCTTCAGCAGCGACTGGACGTCGAGCACGATCCGGTCGGGGCGAACCCGGTGCATGTCGAGCTCGAACTTCCCGGCCTCGATCCGCGAAAGATCGAGGATGTCGTCGATGATCTCGAGCAGGTAGAGGCCATTGCTGCGGATCGTATCGAGGCTATGCAGGTTGTCCGGGTCCTGGAGCTGGCCCGAGAGGATTTCCGCATAGCCGAGGATTGCGGACATCGGTGTGCGTATCTCGTGACTCATGTTCGCGAGAAAATCGCTCTTCGCCCGGTCCGCCGCTTCCGCAATCCGCCGCGCCTCGCGCAGCTCGAGCTCGGTTTGTTTCTGATTCGTGATGTCGTGCGCGATCCCGTGCCACAGGATCGCGCCGTCCGGCTGCGCGACGGGGCTCGCATAGGATTCGATCCACACGAGCCCTTTCTGCGGGTGGTGATAGCGGAACTGTGCGTGCCACATCGACATGTTGCGCGCGGATTCGACCGTGACCTCGCGCAGGCGCTCGTTGTCCTCGTCCGGGATCCGAGCGAACAGCGGGCTTGCGTCGTTCGCGATGTCCTCGGGGTCGATGCCCCACGTGTCGCGCACGTTCGGGGCGGCATACGGGAACGACGCCGGCTCGCCGGCGCCCGGCTTCACCCGGAACGTGAAGATCGTGCCCGGCGTCGCTTCCGCAACGCGCTTCAGCTGCTCGGCGAGCTTCAAGCGCTCGAAGTTCGACTGCTCGGACGCCTTGCGCTCCGTAATGTCCTCGAGCGTGCCGATCATCCTCACGGCGGCGCCGTCCGCGAAGAAGGTCTGACGGATGTCGCGCACCCAGCGGAAGCGTCCGGCCGCGTCGGGCGCCGTGCGATATTCCATGTCGCAGTGTCCGCCGCTCTGGGGATCGAGACATGCGCGCGTCGTCTCGTCGATCAGCGCGCGATCCTCCGGATGGACGCGCTCGAGGTACGCCGCGTGCGAGATATCGCCGTCCTCGCGGACGTCGAACAGCTCCTTCCACCTCGAGCTCGCATGGATTCGATCGGACTGCGGATCGTAATCCCAGGTGCCGAGGTGGTGCGCGGCCGTCGCGAGCCGCAGCCGCTCCTCGGCCTCGCGCAGCGCCGCCTCGCTGCGCCGAAGATGAAAGGCATCCGACAAGATGTTCGCGATGCCCTCCATGAAGTCGATGTCGTCGATCGTGAAGCGCGCTTCGCGCGTCGTATGGACGCCGAGCACTCCGATCGGCCCGGCCTCGCCGCGGATGATCGTGCTGAGGCCGCTGACGATGCCGTGCTGAAAAAGCAGCGCAGGAGCACGAAAGCGCGGGTCCTCCGCGAGGTTGCGCACGACGACCGGCTTGTTCGACACGAGCGCATAGGCGGCTTGCGAGTCGCTCTCCTTGTCGATGACGAGCCGCCCGACGAGATCCGGCCTCCACCCGGTGCCGGCCCGCAGCAACAGGCTCCGTCCGTCCGGCAGCAGCTCGAGGAGCTTGACGAACTCGACCTCGAACGTCTGCTGCACCGTTTGAACCGCGACGTCCATCAAGGCCTGCAGGTTCTTTTCCGTCAGCGCACGCTGCCCGAATCGGGCGAGGGCCTTCTGCTGGCGCTCTCGGCGGCTGAGCTTGCGAGCGAGGCGTTGCAGCTCCGTGACGTCCGCATACGTGATGACGACGCCCTCGATCCGCTCGTCCGTCGTGCGATACGGCAACACTCGACGCTGGTAATGGCGGTCCCCGCTCTTGCTGCGCACGTGCCGCTCGCGCGGCTGCAGGTCGAGCAGGACCGCCTCCGCATCGGAGAGCAGCTCCTTGTCCTCGATCGTCGACGCGATGTCGGTCAGCGGCCGGCCGGTATCGGACGGGATCAGGTTGAAGAGGTGCCGGGTCGACGGGGTGAAGCGGCGGATGCGCCCCGACGTATCGAGAAAAACCGTCGGCACGTGGCTGCTCGTCAGCAGGTTCTCGAGATCGTTCGTCGCCGCCTGCAGCTCGCCGACCTTCATCTCGAGCTGGAGGTTGAGTGTCGTCAGCTCCTCGTTCAGCGACTGCAGCTCCTCCTTCGACGTCTCGAGCTCTTCGTTGCCGGACTGAAGCTCCTCGTTGATCGAGATCGCTTCCTCGTGGGAAACCTTGAGGGCGTCGTTGGCGGCTTCGAGATCCTCGATCGTCGCGTTGAGCTGGTCTCGGGTCGCGGCAAGCTCGGACTGCAGCTCGCGGATGGTCGTGCTCTCCGGATCGACGACGATGTCGCCGGCGCTCGCCGCCTGGGAAGCGCTCGCCAGCGGCTCGAACGTGACGAGCAGGGCGCCTTCGTCGGGTGCGCCCCCTTCGAGCGGACGCACCGTGAGCCGACACCGAGCGAAGCGCCCGTCTCGCAGGACGCGGCCCTCGTGGACTACGCGATCGCCGGTCGTGCGGGCCTCGCGCAGCGCCGAGCGCAGCTTCGAGCGCAGCCCCTCGCGGGCGAGGCCGAGGATCTCCGGGTTGTCCGACGTGATCTCGCCGAGCGAGAGCTGCAGGTAGAGATCCGCGGCGCCTTGCAAATACAACAATCGATTGTGGGAATCGACGACGGCGATGCCGCGGTCGAGCTCGCGCAGCACCTGTCGCTGCACGCGATCGGCGATACCCCGCGCGCGCGCGGCCGGACGGACCGGCGTGACGGTCGGCGCGGGGCGCAGAACCGGCAGCCGCACGACGGCGTCGGCGAACTGATCGAGCGGCGGCGGAGCGGCCTTCCCGGTGCGCCGGAAGATCCGCCACTTCTTCGAGACCGGCTCGAACTTCGACTTCGCCGCCCCGATCGTCTCCGAGCTGCCGAGGAACAGGCAGCCGTTCTCCTTGAGCGCGTACTGGAATACCGCCATCACGCGTTGCTGCGCATCCGGCTCGAGGTAGATCAGGAGATTGCGGCAGCAGATCAGGTCGAGCCGAGAGAACGGCGGCTGTGCGAGCACGTTCTGCTCGGCAAACACCACGGATTCGCGCAACGGCTTCACGACTCGATAGTGATCGCCCTCGCGCGTGAAGAACCGCTCGAGCCGCTCGGGCGTCACGTCGCTTTCGATCGCGGCCGGATAGACGCCCGCCCGCGCGGCCTCGAGGGCATCCTCCGCAACGTCGGTCGCGAAGACCTGCAGCCGCGTCGCGCTGCCGGCCGAATCGAGCTGCTCCCGCAGCAGCATGGCGAGCGTGTAGGCCTCCTCGCCCGTTGCGCAGCCCGGCACCCACGCGCGAATCGATGCGTCCGGCCCGCCGGCGGCAACCAGCTCGCGCAGCACGTGCTGCGCAAGGAACTGCCAGGCTTCGGCGTCCCTGAAGAAGCGCGTTACGCAGATCAGGAGATCACGGCGCAGCGCCTGAATCTCCGCCCGGTCCGCGCGCAGCAGGTCCACGTATTCCGAAATGCGCTCGATCTGGTTGAGTCCCATGCGCCGCTGAATCCGCCGCCACAGCGTGTTCTTGCGATACCGGCGAAAGTCGTGCGTCGTCTCGTGACGGAGCAGCTCGGTGATCGGTACGAGCTCTTCCTCGATGCGGATCGCGGGATTCGAGCCATGGGGCGAATCCGTATGCTGGTGCAAGCAGGAGTGGCGCGCGTAGCTCACGAGCTTTTCCGGCATCCGTATGACCGGAAGCACCATGTCGATGTGCGAGGTCGCGAACGGCCCCCGCGGCAGACCTTGCAGCGCGGCGCCGGCTTGCTCGTCGACGAGCGTGAGGCCGCCCCGGTCCTTGATCTCGCGAAGACCGGTCGTGCCGTACAACGCGCCGCCCGAGAGCACAACGCCGATCGCGCGCTCGGCCGCATCGCACGCGAGGGCCTGCAGGAATCGATCGATCGGCCCGGTTCGATCCCGCGAGCGCCGCGGCTTGACCGGGCTCAGCACGCCCCCCTTGATCGTCAGCTCGAAGGTTCGCGGAGCGACGTAGATCGAGTTCGACTCGATCGCCGTCCGCGCGCCGACTTCGCGCACCGGCATCGACGTTTCTCGCGCCAGTGCGTCCGCCAGGCTCGCGGCGTCGTCGTGTTGCTCGTGCCGCACGACGACGAACGCCATGCCGGATCTTGACGGCATCGCACCAAGCAGACCGAAGAGCTGCTCGTCGCATCCGGTCGAAACGCCGATGCCGACGATCAATACGCTCCTATCCGCCCGGCTCGAGCACTTCTTGCCGGGCTGATTAATGGCCTTGGAAGGCGGCGAGGCTGCGCTCGGGGGACGCTCCGGCAAGGCTCCTCTCGTTCGTCAGTCGGCGCGGGAGCCGAAGATGGTAACAACAATTTGACCCGGACAGACCAGCGAGCACACCTAATGATTTTCGACTGATCATCGAAACAGTGTCGCCGGCCGACGTCATGTCGAGCGGAGAGTCGTCGCGCAGCGGCGGAGCGCACTTTTTCCGTGTTCCGCAGGCATCCCGGCCATGGCATCACCGTTTCCGGCCCCACTACTCGCGCACACCGGGAAGGCCGATTCGGCAACGCGTATGTTTGTGGTTAGACTCCCCCGCGCGATGCCGTTTGCGGCGACGAACGCTCGGCAGGCATCGAGGGCGCACGACCAAAGTGCAATGGAGGCGAGCGTGTGATGCCGGTCACGGCCGAGCGCGAGCGCCGGAGGCACAGTGCGCCGACACAAGGAGGGCGTCCCGTATGGTGAACAAATCGTTGTTGATGGGTGTTGCGCTCGGCGTCGGCTTTGCGACGGCCGGCGGCGTGACCGCATATCAGTTCCTCGGCGTCGAGCGGACGCAGGGCGGCACTGCGATGATCGAGGATGACGCGACCGCTCACGATGCGCATGCCGAGCACGGTTCGAGCACGCACGAGGAGCACGCGTCGTCCGTGCACGACTCGCAGAGCTCGAGCAGCGCGGCCGCGCTTGCGCCGACCCGAACCGCAGAGCCGGCGACGGTTGCCGCGCCTACGGCGCCGGCACCCGCACCCTCCTCCGCGGCGGTGCGCGAGGAGTGCTATGAAGAAGCGGTGGTGAACGAGCCGCGCGACAAGAATCGTATCGCCGGTACCGCTATCGGTGCGATCGTCGGAGGCGCCGTCGCCCGGGATGTCGGCGATCGCGATCTGACCACGGCCGTCGGCGCCGCCGTCGGTGCATTCGCGGGCAACAAGATCCAGGAACGCATTCAGGAGCGCCGAGCGGACGGACGTACCGAGGTCCGTTGCGTACCGGCACAATGAAGTGAACGCGCAAAGGGCGCGAACGAGCGCCAACAACCAATAACCAAGCATCGCCCAGGGTTCGCCCTGGTACACCACTCGCGGGAGCCCGACGTTCGTCGGCTCCCGCTTTTCTTTATTGGGATGCTTGAATCAGCCGGGACGGGCGCGCAGCGGAGCTCGGTGTACCCGCTGCAACGGGCTCAGTGCATCGCCCGCTTGAGCTTGTGCACGGAGTCGCCGTAGTAATCGATCATCGCCCGATTCAGTGCGCGCGGCACATCGGTCGTCAGACCTTCCGGATCGATGACGAGATACTTCATGCGCCGATCCGTCGGATGCGGCTCGTACTTCACGATGCCGACATTGCCGCCCTCTGCCGTCAGTGACCAGACGACGCGAGAAGCGGTGGAAAAGGGCATGTTCAGCTTCTTCACCAGCGAGACCAGGGTGTGCGGCTTGCCGTCGCTCTCGGCAACGAGAATCTCGAGCGCAACGAGGTACTGCGCCAAAGTGATGTGCGGGAAATTCTCGTAAATGCATTCGAGCGCGGCCAGCATTGCCCTGCGCACGCCTTCGGCATCGAACTCGCGGTTGATCTCCGCGTCGAGCCTCTTCTTTCTGGTCTTCGCCTTCTTTTTGAGTTGCGTCGCCATGTTCGACCTATCGTAGACGAGTCCTAACATCTGTCAACGAGGCAGACTGAATATCTCCCCCGGACACCGTATAACCACTTACGCGAGCCGAAAAGGATGGCGAGAAGGAGAATCCCCATATCCGGGAAAACCTTAACAACGCCTAGTCAAACACCGAAACCGGAACCTTTGCGCATGCGAATGTAGTCTGGAGAAGCAAGTTCCCGGTTGGAATAGGCGTCACTACCTTCAGTAACAAGCCCTTCGATCCCCAACTTCAGCGGCTCGTGGTTGGTCCATTAACCCTCCGCGCCCGCCCGGCATCGTCTTGCAGCTCCGCGCGGGGTTCGGCACACACTTGCAAATAACGAGCCGACTGCAGGCGGGTCGGGCGGCTTGCCTCGTCCAATGCAAAATTTGCGCACGCGCACGTCGGCCGAAACAGGAGCGTTCTCGGGGCGAGAAGCAGTGCGAGTCCAGACAGAAGCATCCATCGTAGCATTCGAGCAACGCCGGGACGCCGGTTGCCGCGCGGCCGGCGCATCGCTGCAACAGGTGCAAAAGCAGGCCGGCCTCGAGCGGCTCGCGTTCGAGGCACAGGTCGACGATGGCCTCACCGGTGACGTGCCGTCTCGGCCAGTCGAGCGGGATATAGAAAGGGGGATGCAGCGCGAGCCGCATCCCCCTCGAAGCGTCGGCGCGAAGCGCCGCCGTGCCGGGTCAGGTCGTGGCCGGCGACCCGGTGAACGCTACCGCTTCCTTCGGCTGGTCGGCCTTGACCTCCTTCGCTTCGATCGCCTCGGGCGGCTCCGGATCGAGCTTCAAGAACATCAGCACGATCGCGGCGACGAGCGAGCCTCCGGCCATGATCGTCGCGACGACCGGCACCGAGATCCCGCCTTGGAACAGGAACCCTGCGGCGATCGGCGCGAGCAGCGAGCCGCCGCGGCCGACGCCGATCGCGAACCCGGTGCCGGCCGAGCGCACGTGCGTCGGATAGGCGTGGGCGAAGATCGCGTACATCCCGTTGATTGCAGCGTTGATGAAGAAACCGCACGCAATGCACGTCAGCGTGATCTGCCAGAGCTCCGCCGGGCCCCAGCCATAGACCACGACCGTCAGCGTCGACAGCACCATTGCACCCATCGTCAGGGCCTTCAGGTCGTACCGAAGCGTCAGGAACCCGAGCAGAGCGCCGCCGGTGGCACCGCCGACGTTGACCCAGCTCAGCACGGCGCCCGCCTGAGACTCCGCGAAGCCGCGGTCGACGAGGATGACCCCGGTCCACTTCAGAATGAAGTAGAAGGTCATGATGTGGAAGAAATACGCGGCGGTGACGATTGCCGTCGTCCGGATGAACCTCGGCGCGAAAATGTTGCCGCCGGCCTTCTGCTGCGCACGCTCGCCGGTCACATCGGGCAGCGCAGCTATCGTCGCGCGTCCCATCTTCTTGAGCGTCGCGTTGACCTTCTCGAGCGTGCCCGGTCCCGGATTGCGCACCTGCCACGCGACGGTCTCCGGCACGAAGAAATAGACGATCGGGATCATCGCCGCCGTCATTCCAAAACCGAGGTAGAACACCGACCGCCACGTGTTGTCGATCAGGAGCCACGAGGCCACGAAGCCGCCGAGCGAAGCGCCGACCGGATAGCCGATCGACATCAGCGACACGTTCATGTGCTTTTTCTTCGAGTTCGAGTACTCCGCGACGACGGCGTTGATCGACGCGAGCAAACCGCCGATGCCGAGCCCGGTGACGATGCGCCACACCGAGATGTGCATGAGCTCGATCGGCCACTCCTCGAGCACACCGATCGAGTTCGTCAGCGCCTTGACGCCCCGAGCGAGGATGCCCGGCTGCGTGGTCACGAGGAACATTCCGGCCGTCATCAGCACGAGACAGCTCAGCATCATCGGGCGGCGGCCCCACGCGTCGGCGAGGCGGCCGAGGAAGATCGACCCGATCGCCATGCCGATCAGCTCCATCGACAGCAGCAGGCCGGTCACGGCCGGGCCGATGCCGAGCTCGTTACGGATCGCGGGCGCGGCCAGGCTGATCGACAGGACGTCGAAGCCGTCGAGCGCATTCAGCGCGATCGTGATTCCGACGACGGCCACCTGCATGCGGCTCATCGGCGAATTGAGAATAGCTTCTCGCGGGTCTTTGTGATTCACAGGCCCAGAGCCCCCCCAAGGTGACTGATCCGCCGGAGCGTACCATATTTCTTCCGCTGCTCCCGCCCTCGCCGGGTCGACGCGCAGCCGCCGACAGGGTCCGCCCGGATGGCGGCAACGGCCTCGGCGCTCGATACTGCAAGCGCCGCGACCGCTCGAACGGCGGGGACGGGCAGGCAAGGCCGGAGCGATCCGGCCGCCTCCGAGCCGACGTAACGATACGAAGGAATTGCGCTTTATGCCGCTGCGCATCGAAACCGACGCGTTCGACGACGGGGGCATCGTGCCGTTTCGACACTCCTGCTTCGGCGACAACGTTCAGCCGGCCTTCAGATTTCTTGACGCTCCGAGCGGGACCGCAAGCTTCGCGATCGTCTTTCACGACATCGACGTCGCACTCGACGGCCGCACCGAGGACGGCCTGCACTGGGTGGTTTGGAACGTTCCGGCGTCCTCCGGCGGAGTGCCCGAGGGCGGCCTGCCGGAGGGGTCCGTGACCGGACGCAACGTCGAGGACCGGAACGCGTTCCTCGGGCCCGGCGCACCGCCCGGCGCGCGGTATCACCACTACGTCTTCGAGTTCTACGCGCTCGACTCGCTGCTCGACCTTCCGGACACCGCGAGCCGCGACGAGCTGCTCGCGGCGATGGACGGCAAGGTGCTCGACAAGGCGGCTTACGTCGGGCGCTTCAAGCGCCCTTGAAAAAGTTGGTGAAAAAAATTGGTGTCAGACACCCTTTTTCCGGGAACCGGAAATTGGTGTCAGGCCGCCTTTCTCTGGAAAAAGGGTGTCTGACACCAATTTTTTTTGCCCGCGCCGCCGGTCACGGCGCCCACGCGTACGCGAGCTTCACGAAGTAGGTCCTGTCCGTGCTCGTCAGGTCGTCGTAGCGGTCGTCGTCGATGTAGTTATCGGAATAGCCGATGAAGAACACGGTCTGCGGGTTCATCTTGTAGGAGTAGAGCAGCTGCGAGCCCATCGTGAGGCTGTGCGAGTGCGTGTCCGACGCGACGAATAGTGCGACGTTGCGTTTGACGTGCTGGCGCTGAACCGTGAAGCGCAGGAAGCTCCGCAAGTTGAACTGCCACGTCAAACGGGCGTCGCTAAGCTGCGCGTCGAATATCCGCTCGCCCTCCTCGCTCTCGAGCTGCAGCAGCGTGTGCCGGAGACGCATCAGCATGTGGCGGCCGAGGTTCACGTCCACGGACGGCTCCACGCGAAGCTGATCCGCGAGCCGGGTGTTCGCGAAATCGATCTGCTTCCCTCGGTTCACGTTCAGCGAGAAGAACAGCGCACCGCTCGGCCGGAACTGCCCGTAGACGAAAGCGTTGTCCGTCTCGAACAACGCACCGTTCCAGAACTGCTCGCGATCGTTCACGCCGATCTCGAAGTAGGACTGAAGCGGGCCATTGAACGAGAACCAGGTCGAGCGGCGACGCTCGAGAAGCTGCCCTGCCGTGTCCTCGGAACGCTCCGCGTATGTCCCGATCCGAAGCTGGTTCCAAAAGTTCTCGTCGTCGCCGTGCCAGATGCGGCCGAAGCCGAACCCGCGCTCCTCGTAGCCGACTTGCGTGACGAAACCCGAATCCGCGCGAAATCCCGGATCCGCCTTGTCGAAGCCGGCCTCCGCCCACCACCCCCTCGAATCGAAATCGTAGTCGACGCTGAGCGCGTCGCCGCCGAAGACGCCGGACGGCTGGTTGAAGCGTGACACGACCTCTTGCGGATACTCGCTCTCCGAGTCGAGATACTGGAAGCGCACGCTGTGACGGTCGCTGACCCGAATCCGTCCGTCGATGCCGGCGACGTCGTTGCTGTAGTCGTCGCCGGAACGGCTCGTCATCAGCACCCCGAGCGTCGAAGCATTCTCGCCGAACGAGTGCGCATAGCGGCCGACGAAAACGCGGTTCGACTGGTCGAGGACCTCGTTCGAAGAGTTGAGGGAACCGGGGAAAAGGAGCGCGGTCACGGCGTCCTCGGCAAGAAAGACGCCGTACGTGCTCGTCTGGCTGCGGCCGGTGAGCTTTGCGCCGACGTCGGGGTCGGCGACGGTCCGCGTGAAGACCGCGTTGATCGGGGTCGCGAAATAGTCGGCTCCGTCGAGAAAGAACGGGCGCGTCTCCGGATAGAACAATGAGAACTGGTTGTTCACGTCGAGCTGCGCGACGTCGGCCTCGACCTGCGAGAAGTCCGGGTTCAGCGCGAGGTTGGCCGTCAGGTCCGGCGTGATGCCCCAGCTCACGGTCACGCCCACCTCCTCGTCGGTGCTGCCCGCACGGAGGCGGCCAGTGACGTCGTCCCGGAAATCGGTACGGGCGGCGGTCAGCGACGGCACGATCTCGAGATCCTTGCCGGGCTCCGCGTTTGCGAAGCCGCGAATCTTCGGGAGCTGGCACAGGTAGCAGTTGCGGCCCCGCTCGCGGGGGCTGATCGAGACGAGCGTGCGATCCTCGCGCGGATAGATCCTGATCAAATCGAGGCCCCACGTCTGCTCCGCGGCGCCGCGGCGGAACCGGAGCTGACTGAACGGCACAGCCAACTCGACTGTGTAGCCGTCGTCGCCGATCACGCCGGCCGACTCCCAGATCGCATCCCAGGAATCGTCCTCGTTGCTCTGCACGTCGTCCTGGATGAGATCCATCTGCACGCCGAGCGGATTCACGAAGAACTCGAATGCGCGCCGCTGGTCGTTGAAGGTGTCGATGACGATGCCGACGAAGTCGTCGTTGAACGCGTTGTCGCGGTCGCGAAGGTACGCACGGATCAGCTCGGGGTTCGGATCCTTTGCGTCGAACGCGACGAGCAGCGTCGTCCCGTTCTCGATGATATAGGCGCGGGTCGTCACCGGCGCGGGCACGTTCTCGCCGGGGTTCGTCTCGATCAGAAGCTCGAGCACCAATGCCGAGGCCCAGATCTCGCCGTCCAGAACGCCGTCTATTCGATAGGAGCCCGTCGTGTGCGGCACCCGGGGAACCGGCCGCTCGTCGACGACGAGCTGCTGCGCGGACGCCGGCGCCGACCACGGCGGCGCTGCCAGGCCGCCGGCGAGCGCGGCGATACTCGCAAGCGCACGAAAAGCGATGCGGCCGACGAAGCCCGCCCGGGGGCGAGAAAGCGAGGAGACAATGAAAGCCACGGGACCTTCTCCCCCGCCGGAATTGGGGCAATGTCGGCACGGACGGCGCCGGCGAGATGCATCGAGTATACGCTCCGCCGGGGCCGTGCTCGATATACAAGACGGTCCCGCGAGCGAAACGTTACGGCCCTACGGCTCGGCCGGCCTCCATCGCCTGCTTCACCTCGTCGAGGCGCCCGCTGCTCGTGTCGTAGATGTACCCGTAGATCGGGATCCTCCTCGGCACGAGCGGGTGACGGCGGATCCGTTCCACGTCGTCGACGACGCTGCGCGCGAGGTCGTGGATCGTCAGCCAACCGATGCGGTCCCGGCGAACAAGGGGCACGCGTACGAGCCCGCGGCGAGGCCGAGATCGACTCGCTTCGCGTCACTGTGACGGATTTCACAGCGCTTGTTTGTGTCGCTAACTACGTTGTCACCCGTCCGTCAGTGACGGCGCGGCGAATGATCTGCTCGACCCTTTCCGGCGTGGAGAAGGCAAGTGGCACAGGATCGATCGATTGACCCGGGGCAAACGTACGTATTGGAGGAGACGTCGATCACTCGGCTCAACTCCCTCGAGGAGCTGGCCGAGATCGCGCTTCGTCAAGACGAGAGACCGAACGCATCGAGCGGCGCCGACCGCGTCAGCGATGCGCGCGATGAGCCGAGGAAAGGCACTCCCGAGCGGTAACCGAAATCGCGCCGGGCGCACGTCGGCGCCCGCCCGCGCGTAAAGCCAAGCGGCAGAGCCGGCCGGGCCGTCAGCGGCGCACGGCCGTCGTCGTCCGAGCGCCGGCGAGAAAATCGATGTAGGCGCCGAGCGAACCCTCGTCGCCGCCCTCCACTATCAGGACGTCCAAACCGTTGCGAACGACGCGCGTCGGCTCTTCGCCGCCGGCGTACTTCACGTCGAGCAGGCGCTCGTACGCCGACGCGAACTCGATCGCATCGTCCTCGGTATCCCACGTGCTGCGCAGCAGCAGCATCAGCGCGCCGGTGCCCGGATGCCGAAGCACCGCCCACCGATCCCCGTTCCACCCTGCAGCCGCCGCCTCGGCCTCGGCGCCGAACCCGTGCTCCGCGAAGACGATGCGCCACTGCATCTCGCCGATGACGTTCTGCTCGAGCACGTCCCAGCCATCGAAGAGGTCCTGAGCCTCGAGCGGCGGCCACTCGAAGCGCGTCGGCGTTTCGCGCACGAGCCACTTCTCGGGGTGGAGGATCTGCTCCGTCGATTGCGGCGGATACTCGGTATACAGCTTCTCGACCTCGCTCCAGCCGCGCTCCTCGACGGCGAAGACGAAGCCGAGGCCCTTGAGGTATGCGCCAACGAGCGTCTCGATGATGAACGCGGGAATGTCCTCGGTCGACTCGAGGGCCGACGAGAAGTCGTCCCCGAGCATCGACGCGAGCCCGGCCTGCTGCATCGAAGCCCTCAGCGCCCCGACATCCATCTGGCTCTGCATTGCGATGACCTGCTGCAGTGCGGCGCGCGGCGGCGTCGCACCGAGCATGTTCCGCAGCATCCAGAGCGTCATGACGTACGTTGCTTCGCCCTCGACGACCGCCTGCCGCGCAAGGATCTCGTCGTCGCTGAGGCTGCGGTCCCGTTGTCCGTCCTGAATGTACGCCTGGAGGTCGAAGTGCTGGTCTTGCAGGCCATGGTAAAGCTCGTGTGCGTAGACCGTATTCGCCATCATCGGCGGCATGTCGTCGAACAAGACGTAAAACGCACTCTCCAACGGATCATAGTAGGCGGCGACCTGAGACGTCATGACGTTCTTCATGAGCTCCGTGAGCTGCAGATCCTCGTCGCCGTGATAGAGGCCGACCTTGTGCACGATATCGCTGTAGTGCTCGGCGATCGTCGGCGGCACCATGCTTTCGAGCTCGCGCTCGAGATACTCGGAGAACTCGTCCGCGGACTGTCTCTGCACCTGCACCGGACGCACGAAAGCAAGGCCCCGGATCCCTGCGACCTCGCTCTGTATACGATCGGCGAGCGCCTGGGGATCCGGAGCCGGCTCAGGCGGCTGTGCGACCGCGAAGCCGGACGCGGTCAGGGAAGCGAGAGCGAGCGTTCGAACGGCACGGCGGCGGGCGATTGGCATCTCGTGCTCCTAGGGTCGACGGAATCCGAGTATAGCCGAGCCTCTGCTCGGGGCGCCGACGAAAGCGTCACGGCGGCGTGCGTGAGGATCGGCTGCGCAGCGGCAGCGGCGTAGAAGTTTAGATAATAGAGAACGACGGACGCGGTCAGCGCTCCGTGCGCAACAGCGCGATCCGCTCGAGCAATTGAATGTTGCGCCGCAGGTCGGTAGCGGCGGAACGGCCCGCAGCCGCGTCGCCCAGGAGCCCCAGCGCATTGCCGAAATCCTCATCGCCGACTGCGACCTCGGCGGCCGCGAGCAACGCCCGTTCGCGGACATCAGCGTAGGCGCCCGCGCGCCGGAACAAGAGGCCTGCCCGCTCGTGCTCGCCGTCCGTCCGGTAGAGCTGCCCGAGCGCCATCAGCGCGCCGGCGTTCGATGGATCGAGTGTCAACGCTTCCCGCAAGGCCGTCCGCGCCGCGCCGCGATCGCCGTCGTGCAAATCGAGGCTCGCGCGCCGCGTCAGCAGACGGCTTTGCTCGACGGCGCCGAGCGCGGCGCGGTCGATGAGGTTGACGAGCTCGCGATAGTCATCCCACTCGTTCTCGTCCGCCAGCCAACCGAGCGCACGGTCGATCAGACGAAACTCGATTCCGCGCGCGGAGAAGCCCTTCATCAGCTCCACCGCTCTTGCGATGCTGCCGCCCTCCAGATGCAGAACGGCGCAGCTGCGGCGATTCGCAACCGAGTCGTCGCCGAGGCGCAGCGCCGTCTCGAGGCTCGCGAGCGCAACAGCGGGCTCTTCGGCGGCCAGCGCGACCCGTGCCCGGTATAACCACAGCTCCGCATCGTCGGGCTCCTCGATGAGCAACTGCTCGACGAGCGCTCGCGCCTTCGCGTGCTCGTGGGTCTCGGCCAGCGCTTGCAGCATCCCGCGTCGCGCGCTTCGATGCGCGGGCTCGAGCACGAGCGCCCGCTGGAAGGCGTTGGCGGCGGCCCAGTAATGACGCGCCTTCAGCTCGAGATACCCGAGCGCCGCGTGCATGTGCGCAGTGTTGCGGCCGAGCTGCACGGCTCGTGAGAGGTGAGCGCGCGCATCCGCATAGCGCTCGGTGCGAAGGTACAGCATCCCGAGCGACTCGTGCGCGCGCACATGGTCGGGCACTGCCCTCAGCGCGAGCTCGAACGCCGTCTCGGCGGGCAGATATCGCTCCAACGAGAGATAGCTGTGGCCGATCACGTAAAGCATGCTCGCGCTGATCGTGTCCGGCGCCATGTCGAGGCCGCGTCTTTGGCCAAATACGTTCGTGAACGATTGCCTGCTCCGGTCCGTTTCCGTATCCATGGCCGGCGGATCGCGATCGGCCCTTTCTCGAGCGGCACCCGGCAGCTGCTGCTCTCCGCCGGGCGTAGGCATGCGAGTGTGAAGAAACTCCTCGATGTCGCCCGCTTCGAGCAGCGTGAGCTCGGTCCCGTAATTCACGCGGACACGCGCCAGCACCGCTTCGTAGTCTCGAGCAATCAGGAGCGGCGCAATGTCGAAGACGAGGCTCTGCTCCCCGACCGTGGTAATGCCCTCGGGATGAATCTGCGTCGTACAGCTCTGCAGCCGAACGCCGAGCGGCGACCTGCACGGCTCGGACGTCGGCGGCAGCAGCCACTCGGGTTCCGAAGGAGCGATCTCGAGCTTCACTTCGGCGGCGTGCGCGGCCTGCGCGAGCAGGCCGACCGAGATCCAAATTTTCGCCCAGCGTCTCATCTGCAGCCTCGCGCGCGCCGGCTACGGCAACCCGCGATTGCTCGCCTCGAGCAGCACCAGACTCTCGAGCGTCTCCACGTTGCGTTGCAAATCGGTTCTCTCCGGGTTGCGGTTTAAGACGTCCCGCAGGAGCGTGAGCGCGCGCTCGAAATTCTCCTGCTCGATCGCGAGCTGCGCGAGCGAAACGAGCGCGTTCTCCCGATACGGCTCGAACGTGCTCGCACGCTGAAACATGAGCTCCGCGCGAATGAAGTCGCGATCGTCGCGGTAGGCTTGTCCCAACGTCATCAGCGCCTCGGCGTTCGATGCGTCGAGCTCCAATGCGTCGCGCAACGCCTCGATCGCGGCCTGCCGATCCCCGTCATGCAGCAGCATGCTCGCCCGGCGCGTCAGCACCCGGCTTCGCTCCGATTCGGTCAGCGCGGATCGGCGCTCGCTGACGGCAGCCAAGAGCTCCCGAAAGTAATCCCATTCGTTCTCGTGCGCGAGCCAGGCGAGCGCCTGATCCATGAACTGAAAGTCGAGATCCTCCGCGGATGCGCTTCTCAACAACTCCACGGCCCTTGCGATACTGCCTCGCTCCATGTGCAGCGTGGCCGCGACCTGCTTGTTCGCGACGGAGTCGTCGCCGAGCCGGATCGCGGTCTCGAGACTCGTCAGCGCCGACTCGCGCTGGTCCGCATTGAGCGCCATATGCGCGCGGTACAGCCAGAGGTCGGCGTCGTTCGGGTCGTCCTGCAGCATCTGCTCCGCGAGCGCCAGCCCTGCGGCGTGCTGCCGCGTCTCGTTCAGCGCCTGCAAGAGCCCCGCCTGCCAGTTCCGGTTGTCATGCTCTATCGCCAACGCTTGCTGATAGGCGCTCACGACGCCCCACCAGTTCTCGTCTTCGCGGTTGATGTACGCCAACGCGGCGTGGAGCGCGGCGGTATTCAAGCCGAGCGCCGCTGCGCGCACGAGGTGCGCCCGCGCCTCGTCATAGCGCTCGGTGCGAAGATAGAGGAGCCCGAGCGCCTCGTGCACGCGGAGATAGTCGGGCAGCGGAACGAGCGCGGCTTTGAAGGCCGCCTCGGCCGGCACGTACCGTTCGAGCGTCATATAGATGTGGCCGACGAGGTACAGCACGGTCGCGCTGATCCGGTTGCCGCCGCTCGGCACGGGCACCGGCAACCGCCCCGGCCCGACCCGGGCGGAGAGAATCCCTGCCGGGTCCCCGCTCTCGAGCAGCGCGACCTCCGTGGCGTGCTTCTCCTTCGCAAGCGCGAGCGCCGCCTCGTAGTCTGCGCTCCCGACGAGCGTCAGAAGATCGGTGACGAGCTCGCTTTCCGTCGCATACGGCACGCCTTCCCTCTGGAAGTGCGGAGGGCTCACACTAGGCAGCACGAGCTCGACGTCCGGGAGCTCGATTGCGAGCGCGGGCTCGGCCGCATCGGCCGTAGACCCAAGCCCGACGATCGCCGCCCCGAGCAACGCCCAGCGGCACAGCGGCGTCAGCGCTTGACCTTGACGGGCCATAAATACTCCGTCCGCACGGGAATGCCGAGCCTCGTCGGCGGCGTGAACCGTACTCTCGACGCGAAGTCCAGGAACTCGCCGGTCAGAGACGGAAACGGATTGCGCACGATCGCGATCGGATACGTGCGGCCTTCCTCGTCGATCAGAACGTGAAACTGCAGCTCGAACTCGTCGAGCCCGCGCTCGACCGCCTCGTCGGGATACTCGAACACGGGCGCCGACACGACGATCGGCTCTCGATCGAGCTCGGAAAGCGTGACGAGCTCGTCGCCGAACCCGGTTCCGTCGCCCGTGCCGTCGCCGCTGCCGACTCCGAACCCCTGCCCGAGCCCGCCGAGCTGCAGCAAGCCCGGCTCCGCGGGCGCGAAGCGGACGTCGAGGCTCATCGCCTGGAGGACGACCGGAGCGCGGCTCTGCGCTAGCGTAAGCTGCCTGCCTGCGGAGCCGCCGCCTCCTCGTGCGTCGCTCCGGCGAGCCGGCGGCGGAGGCGGCGGCGGGGGCCGGTACAGCTCGACGGCTCTCTGCACGACCTCCGGCCGTGACTGCGGGCCTTGCACGTTGTCGAGCGTCGCGAGCCCGACCATCAGCGCAGTGAGGCCGGTGCCGAGCGCGGCGGCGAGCCATCGGCGTTGTCGCGCAGTCATCATTGCTCCGCCGTCGCGATGCTGAGCGACGTCGCTCCGGCGAGCTTCGCTTCGTCCATGACGCGCACGAGGAGATCCGTCGTGACGCGCCGATCGGCCTGGATCACTACGGGACGCTCCCTGGAAAGCAATAGCGCCGCGACCGTCGAGCGCACGCCGGCGACGCCGATATTGCTCTGCGCATACCACACCTCTCCGGCCGGCGTGATCGCAAGGAGGATCAGATCGTCTTCGAGATGGGTTGCAGTCGAGGCTTCCGGCTTTTCCACGTCGACGCCGGTCTCCCGAACGAATGCCGTCGTGACGATGAAGAAGATCAGCAGAATGAACACGATGTCGATCAGCGGCGCCATATCGATGCCGATCGCGCGATCCTGGTCCAGCCGTTCCTGAAGCGACCGTCTCACGCCGTGCCGCGCTCCCGGTATCGGCGGCGGATGAGCGCCGCGAGCAGCAGACCCGGGATGACCGTCAGCAGCCCGAGCTGCGTGGTCGTCAGCGCGTCGGCGATGCCTTGGTTCACGAAGGTTTGGCCGAGCTCCCGGGAGCCGGCCATCGCGCGAAAAGTCTTGAGCAGGCCGATGATCGTCCCGAACAGGCCGAGCAGCGGCAGTGCGCTCAGCAGGATCGGCAGGACCTTGAGCCAGGTGGCCGCGCGCTGCGCCCACTCCGCATCGCGGCTGCCGAGAAGCAGATCGAACTCGACGACATAGCAGAACAGCGCCAACCCGGCGATCGCGAGCACGACAGGATTGGCGGCGATCTCGACCATCGCCGGAGTTACGCCTCGCCGGCCCGTATCGGCAGCTGGCTCAAGTGCACCGCGTCCTTCTCGAGCTGCGCGAAATAGCTCTTCACCTTGCGCGACATCAGCGCATGCGCGACCAGCGCGGGAATGGCTACGACCAGCCCGAGCTCCGTCGTGATCAGCGCCTCGGCAATGCCTCCGGACACGACGCTCGGATCGCCCGAGCCGAACAGCGTCATCGCCTTGAACGTCGAGATCATGCCCGACACGGTGCCGAGCAAGCCGAGCAGCGGCGCGACCGATGCCGTCACGGCGATGGCTCCGAGCCAGCGTTCGAGCCGGTTGCGCTCTCCGAGCAGCGCGGCGTAGAGGCGGTCATCGCGCTGCTCGGGGGTTTGCTCCGCGAGCGCGGCCCGGAGAAGCTCCGCCTGCGGCCCTCGGACCTGCTCGGTCAGCGCATGCAGCGCGTCTTCCGACCGTTGCGCCGCTTCCACGCGCTCGGCGAGGGCCGGCACGAGCGCCGGCAGCCGGTAGAGCCACACCGCCTTCGCGGCCGCGACGACCGAAGCGAAGAGCGCGAACAGCACGATCGGCACGACCCAGATGCCGCCGCGCCGCAAGTGCTGCCACAGCGTCTCGTTGTCCTCGGCGAGCAGCAGCGCCCGCGACAGCGTCGGATCGAACATGACGGTGCCCGCAAGGCTTCGGTGCAGGTCCTCGATGCCGCCTTCGGCCTGCCCGCTGAACAGCAGGCTCACGCGCAGCATGTCGCCGTCCTGACGAATCAACCCGGACTGCGCGGGCTCCGCGCGGCGAAACCAGGCCACCGGGCCGACGGCGAGAACGTCTCCGTCGGCGAGCTCCCCGCCGGGCAGCACGACGCGCTGCCGTTCCCACGTCGGGTAGAGCCGGGCTTGCTGCGCCTCGACGTGCGCGGCCAGGATCTCGAGCTCGCTCTGCATGTCGGCCTCGCCCCGCTCCGACAACGGGCGGCGGCCGGTTCGATCCAGAAACCCCGCGAGCAGATTGCGCTGGAAGCGGCTCTGCTCGCGCCAGGCCTCGAGCCGCGTCTCGATCTGCCGCAACGTCAGCGTCTCCTCGTCGGCCGCGCGGCGGGCGGCGACGGCCCGCTCGCGCAGGTCGAGCACGCGGTTCTGTGCGGCCGCGAGCCGCTCGGCGAGCTCGCCGCGCTCGGCGCCGATGCTTGCCTCCGCGGCACTGAGCTCGCGCTGCGCCGTCTGAATGCTGCGCGCGAGCTCCTCGCGCACGCTGTCGAGATCGGCGAGCGCCGGCGCGCCGACGAGGAGCACGGACAGCGAGAGCATTGCGCGTGCCTGTGACAGCAGGTTCGTGCGCCGCACCAGGTGCGCCATCAGTCCGCTCCGCCCGGCGGCTCGAGGAGCTCGAGCGGAATGGAAACGAGCGCAGGCTCGACGCGCTGCTCGAGAATGTCGACGATTCTCGCAATCGGCGCGGTGTCCGCCACCGGCGTCCAGACCCAACCGTCCGGTCCCGCGATGCCAGCCCCGGCGAAGCGCCGGTCCGCGGTGACGTACCAGCCGTGCGAAAGGCCGAGATACACCTGCGTCACGACGTGGTCACGGCCATCGTCCAACGGCATGACGGCCTGGTTCAGAGTGACTTTCGCGTCGAAGTCATCGAGCTCGCCGAGCAGCTCGATGAGCCTTCGAAACCGTTCGGATACGGTCTCGACCGGGTTATCGAGGCGGGCAAGCTCTTCCGTCCACGCGTCCGCCAACGGCGGCGGCAGGCTGCGGCGAAGAGAATGCAGGGCGAGCGACGCTTGCGCGAGGCTCGCTTCGACCGCGGCGGCTTCCTCCTCGAGCGCCGTCTGCTCCGCGAGCAGATCGAGGCGCCGCTGCTCGACGTCGTCCTGCTGCGCGGCGGTCTCCTCGAGCAGCGCGTTCAGCTCCATGATCTCGCGATCGAGCAGCGCAAGCTGCTGCTCGAGCACGGGCTTCTCCGCACGCCACCTGGCCCGCAGCTCGTCCTTCTGGTGCTCGAGACCGGTCCACTGCCGGGTGAGCGCGTCGATTTCCTGTACGGGGTTGGTCGACTCCTGGCCGTCGGATGTCGATACAGAGAGCAGCAGCAACGCGCTAACCGTCACCCCTCTCGCTGTCACTACGGTTCGGCGCATGTTTTGTTCTTCGAGGCGCTCCGTCGATCCGATGAGTCTATGCACGGCTCCGTCCGATGTAAACGTAAGGCGGCCGGAAGAAAAATTCCCGATCCATGCGGCGGCGCAGCTCGCCGAACGAATCGGGGCGTTATGGTACGATCTCGGTTTGCGGACGATCTGCGATACCGTCGGGAGACGTCCCAAATGCCTTTGCACCGCATGCGCAGCCTGCTCGCCGCGGCGCTGGCGATCGTGACGCTAGCGGCATCATCGAGCGTCCTTCCCCAGCCGCTGCTCGATCTGTCCTCGGGCAACGCCGAGCTCGAAATCGTCGATCGGTTGGCGCAGATCGAAGCGCAACACGGTCCGCGCTCATCCGAGCTGATCGCCCCGCTCCGAACGTTGGCGTTGCTCTATCAGGAGCGCGGGGAAAATGCCCTTGCCGCCGCAGCCGTCGATCGCGCATGGGAGTTGGTGCGCATCAATCACGGCGTGCAGTCGCTCGACCAGGCCGACCTGATCCGCCAGAGGATCGAGATTGCGAATGGGCACGGCGATCTCATGGAAGCGTGGAATCTCGAGCAGGCGCTGCTCGTGCTCGCCCGCCGGCATTCGGACGATGCGCGAACCGTCGGCATTCTTCATCGCATCGCCGACGAACGGATGTCCGTGCTCGAGCGCTACGTCGATGGCGAGTTTCCGCCGCAGATCGTTCTCGGGTGCTATTACGCCGGCGCCGGCGACGACACGATACCCGCCGCGAGCGACTCGCGGTTCGGCGAGTGCACACAGGGCTTCAGGGGGGTCGCCATTCGATCGATCCTTTGGGAAGCTCAGATGCTCTATTCGGACGCGATCAAGGCCGCGATCGCCAACGATCTATACTCGAGCGATGAGCTCCGTGAGCTCGAGATGAAGCTCGTCCGCAGCAGCTTTCTCTACGGCGCGATGTACGAAGACGGTCGCGACTACCTGCTCGGCCGGGAAAGCCTGCGCCGCCTGGCCGCGTACGACGCCGCAGTTTCGGCGCCGTTGCTCGCGCAGATCGAAGCGCTGATCAGGATCGCGGATTGGGACATCTTGTTCTCGCGGAGCCGCAATCTGCAGGACGCCGCGCTCGCGACGTACGAGCTCGCATATCGTCGCCTGATGCGGAGCGGCGAGAACGAAGCCGCGATCGAAGCCGCTATCGCGGACCTGTTCTCGCCGGAGACGCCGGTCGTGCTTCCGACGTTCTTGCCGAATCCATTCGCCTCGGCCGACGCGAAGCCCTCCGGCGAGTACGTCGATATCGCATTCGAGGTGACCCGGGAGGGCAAAGGTCGAAACGTCGATATTCGCGGGGGATCGGCCGAAACGACCCGTGCTGTCGCAAGACACGTGAATCAGCTCATTCGGCGCAGCCGCTTCAGGCCGAGGCTCGTTGACGGCCGATTCGCCGACTCGCCGATCCTGCTGCGCTATTATCTGCCCGCGGAGCTCGCGGTTCGCGAGGACTCATGAAAGCATCCGATCTCGTGCTCGTGCTGCTCACCGGCCTTGCCGCATCGCCCGCGGTCCTTGCGTGCGAGTACCCGGCACTTCCGCACATTCCGGAAGGCGAGCGCATCAGGGGGCGCCTCGAGCGCGACGTCAAACAGGACATGATCCGCTACATCACTGAGATGAGCGCGTACGTGACGTGTGTTCAAGCCGAGCACGGCGCGGCGGCAGCACGCGGAGCGGCGGAGTTGCAGGTCTCGCTGCTTACGGCGAGAAATAACCTCGCGGTCGCCGAGCTCGAAGCCGTGCGGGACGTGTATGTCGACAAGGTCGGCCCGCTCGAGGAGCTGTTCTTCGAGCAACCCTACGACTCAGGCGACCGGCGGGCCGATGCCGCGCCTCAGTTGCCCGCCGTGCCGAGAGGCCCGGATACCGTGCTGCGCCGGGCCGAGCGTCTGCGGGGAGGCGCGAATTGCGCACCGGCCGACGCGGTTTGCAGCAAGACATTCACCGAGCCCGGCGCGAACTAAGGGTGGCGTGGCACGCGATGCGGAAGCGATCGGTCGCCGACGCTGTCGCTGAACGCTCAGAACGCCGAGAGTCTCAGCGGCGTCGTCCGCGGCGCGACTCGTGATAAGCTTGCTCGAGCGCTTCGTAGTCGAGGATGGCCTGCTGAAGCTCGGGATTTTCCAGCAGTACTCGCGCGAACTCGTTGACGAAGAGCTTCTGCATCGGACCTTCCCGGCTTTCCTCGGCCTGGGCCATCGATAGAGCTTGCGGCGCAGCGTACCGAGTGGCCACCTCGTCGCCGAAGATACACTCTTGCGTGGTCAGCTCTCCCGGGCACACGTCCTTGATCGCGGATAAGAAAGCCCTGGCGGCGTCGTTCGAAATGTCGGCCCTGAACTGCGGGCGGCAGACCTGCCGTTTGATACGCCTGCCGGTGGAAGCTTCCCGCCGGCAGTGCACGTCGAACGCGTCGTCGCTGTTCAAATCGTTGAAGACGTCATAGACGCGAACGCGGGCCACCTCGAGCGCAGCCCGGAAGTCCGATGGTCTCCGGCCGCGGACAATCACCTCCTCGACCTCGTCCGATAAGTCGCTCCGGCGGCCGTCGCTCGCTGGATCCGTCGCCTGCGCCGGCGACGCCTGCGACCAGATCAGCATGCATGGGAGTATCGCGAGCCACGTCGCGCGAGCTGCCATTTTGTTAAGGAGTAACCGCATCACTTGCGAGGCCTCCTTTTAGCGCTGATAGGACCTGGACACCCGAGACTAAGCGACAGGCTGGCACCGTTCAACCCGTCTCATACTCAGGCCGCGGCGGGCCGGGGTTCAGGATCGCGAACGCGCCGCACGCGGCGAAGAGTGTCGTGGTCCTCGCGAACAGCGTCATCCGGTCGATAGCGTAGGCGTGGCTCGTGATATTCGGCGCAAGCGTCGGATCGACCCTCGCAAGCGCGTCGTACATCGCGCTTCGGGCATCCGCCTTGTTCCCGCGGTGCCGGACGATCGTCGGCGGACACCGCAACTAGCCCGGTTATCTCATACGCGCCCGTTGCGAGCGCCGTTCGACGCCATTGAAATTGGCGGGGGAATCGATCCACTGAACCGGCGCAAATGACTGTATGTATGCCCACTAATCAAAGGGCA
>Ga0079224_100001735_pt1 | contig 25612 bp, 20 predicted proteins | sample Stecom2015_FD_80414 | JGI IMG/M metagenome (GOLD analysis project Ga0079224, IMG submission 80414) | Agricultural soil microbial communities from Utah to study Nitrogen management - Steer compost 2015 | ecosystem: Environmental > Terrestrial > Soil > Agricultural land | place: USA: Utah... | reverse complement strand
GTGGCCGGGGCGACCCTGATGCCGTCCACGCTGGCGCTGATCCGGACCCTGTTCCCGGACGACCGCCGCCGCACCATCGCGATCGCGGTCTGGATGACCACCTTCTCCGCCGGGGTGGCGCTCGGCCCGGTGATCGGTGGGGTGCTGCTGACCGCGTTCTGGTGGGGGGCGGTGTTCCTGCTCGCGGTACCGGTGATGCTGCTGGTCCTGCTCCTCGGACGCTGGCTACTGCCGGAGAGCCGGGCCACCGCACCGGACCCGGTCGACCTGGCCAGTGTCCTGCTGTCGGTCGCCTCGGTGATCGGCCTGGTGTACGGGATGAAGACCATGGCCGACACCGGACCGACCGCCGGGGCGTGGGGGTCCCTCACCACCGGCGGCCTGCTCGGACTGCTGTTCCTACGCCGGCAACGGCGCCTGTCCCATCCGCTGGTCGACGTGAACCTGTTCGCGGGGCGCGGGTTCCGGACCGCCCTGACGCTGCTCCTGCTGGGAATCTTCGCGGTCACCGCGGTGAACTTCCTGGTCCCGCAGTTCCTCCAGTCGGTCGCCGGCCTGGACCCCCTTCGGGCCGGATTGCTGACCGCCCCGTTGGCGCTGGCCGCGGTCGGCGGCTCCCTGGCCGCGCCCTGGCTGGCCGGACGGTACGGCCCGGCATGGGTGATCGCGGGCGGCGCGGTCGGGTCGATCGCCGGGTACCTGCTCCTGACCCAGATTCGGGCGGACTCAGTGGGGCTGCTCCTGGTCGGCGGCGCGCTGGCGGTGCTGGGGTTGAGTCCGATGACGGTGCTCACCACCGACCTGGTGGTGAGCACCGCGCCGTCGGACCGCGCCGGCTCGGCCGCGGCCCTGTCCGAAACCAGCGGCGAACTAGGAGTGGCGCTGGGGGTGGCGGTGATGGGCAGCCTGGTCACCGCGGCGTACCGGTGGCGGTTCGACCGGCACCTGCCGGCGGACGTGCCAGAGGAGGTGGCCGCGGCCGCCCGGGAACACGTCAGCCAGGCCGGGACGGCGGTGGTGGACCTGCCTACCACCCTGGCGGAGCTCGTCACCGGTCACGCCGCGGACGCGTTCACGTTCGGTATCCGGCTGGTCGGGTACGTCGGTGCCGGGCTCATGTGCGGTCTGGTGGTGCTCGCCCTGACCGGGCTGCGCCGCCGGTCACCCGGTGGCTGATGATCGGCCGCGGGGGGTGAGGAAGGTGCGGAGCCGGTCCACTTCGGCGTCGAACGCGGCTGCGAACCGGCGGGACTTCGGCACCCCGTCGATGAACCCGGCCTCCACCGTCTCCCCGTCCCGCGCGCAGTTGACCCAGCCGATCACCCGGTCCCGCCACAGCAGCGGCAGGGCGTAGTAGCCCCACCGGCGCTTGGCCGCCGGGGTGTAGGCCTCGAACCGGTACTCCCACCCCCACAGGTGGGCGAACCGGCGCCGGTCCCACACCACCGGGTCGAACGGGGCCAGGAATCGTACCCGCCCATCCGGCTCCGCGGGCACCTCCGGCAACACCGTCGGCCACACGTACCGCATGCCGTCCACAGTGGCGACGGTCAGCTCACCGGAGTCGACCAACTGCGACACGAGAGCGGCGGGGCGGACCAGGAAGCGGGTCATCCGCAGCAGCTCCCGGAAAGTGGCCTCGGGCAACGGCGCGAACGTGGCCGCCACCCGCAGCGCGATCCGCCGGGCCCGCTCCTCGGCCGCCAGTGGCTCCGGCAACGGCGGGGCCGGCTCGTACAGCCGCACCCCCCGCTCGCGCCGCGCCACCCGCACCAGCCCGTGCCAGTGCAGCTCCTCCAGCGCCCGGGTGGTGGCCGCCGACCGCCCGCCCCAGCCGTTGGTCACTGACCGCCGGCCGAACGCGGCCTGGGCGTCCCGGGGATGGGTCACACCCCGCTGCCGTACGAACGCCAACCCCTCGGCCGCCAGCCCGGTCGGCCGGTAGTTGCCGTCGGGGGCGATCCGGGTCCGGCGAGGATGCAGCACCCGCCGCAGCGGCTGGGTGACGAACCCGTACGCGTAGAGGAGGTCCTCATCCAGCGGCAGCGAAGGATAGGCGCGCTCCAGGTCCCCGACCCGGTAACCCGGTACCCGCTGCCGCAGGATCAGGTCTTGGGCGGGGGCGGGCGCCCGGATCGGGTCGGCCTGCACAAACTCCAGCCGCGCCATCACCTCCGCCAGGCTGGCGCCCCGGGTCAACGCCCCACCCACCGCCTGTCCCCGCAGCCATGCCATGGTGGTCATGCCCGGCAGGCTAGCCACCACCACCGACATCGCCGCTGACTCGACCGGGGCCCCGCCCGGCAGCAGACGGTACGGTGGCCGGGTGCGGATCGTGTCTCTCTTGCCCTCGGCCACCGAGATCCTGTTCGCGCTCGGCGCGGGAGAACAGGTGGTGGGAGTGACCTTCGAGTGCGACTACCCGCCGGAGGCGCGCCAGCGGCGGATCGTCTCCACCAGTGCCCTGCCGTCCACCTCCGACCCGGCCGAGATTGACCGGCTCGTGGCGGAACGGATGGCCGCCGGGGAGGACCTGTACCGGCTGGATCAGGACGCGCTGGCCGATCTGAACGCGGATCTGGTGGTCACCCAGGATCTGTGTGCGGTGTGCGCGGTGGACGTCTCCGAAGTGCACGACGCCCTGGACTACCTGGGGTGCCGGGCGGAGGTGCTGACCGTCGACCCGCATCGGCTGACGGAGGTGCTGGACTCGATCCGGACACTGGGCGAGGTCACCGGCACCGCGTCACGCGCCGACGAGTTGGTGGCGGCGCTGACCACCCGGCTGGACACGGTCCGGGCCGCGGTGGCAGGGCAGCCGCCGGTGCCGACCCTGGTGCTGGAGTGGACCGACCCCCCGTTCGCCCCCGGCCACTGGGTGCCCGATCTCGTCACCGCCGCCGGTGGGGTGAACGTGCTGGGCTCCGCGGGCCAGGATTCGTTCCGCACCACCTGGGAGCAGGTGACGGCCAGCCGCCCCGAGGTGATCGTGTGCGCCCCGTGCGGGTTCGGGTTGGCCGACTCGTACCGGTTGGCGGAGCAGGTGGTGGCGCAGGGAGTGCTGCCGGAGGGGGTGCCGGTGTGGGCGGTGGACGCCAACGCCTCCTTCGCGCGCCCGGGGCCCCGGCTGGTGGACGGGGTGGAGGCGCTGGCCGGCATCCTGCACCCGGACGTGGCCGGGCCACCGGACCCGGCCATGGCGCGCCGGGTCCGGTGAACACACGTCCGGTCAGGACGGGGTGAGGCGGATCCGGCGCAGCAACTGGGCGTTGAGCGCGACCACGATGGTGGAGGCAGACATCAGCACGGCCCCGACCGCCGGGCTGAGCGTCACCCCGACCCCGGCCAGGACCCCGGCGGCCAGAGGCAGCGCCACCACGTTGTAGCCCACCGCCCAGGCCAGGTTCTGCACCATCTTCCGGTACGAGGCCCGGGCCAGCCGCAGCACCGCCGCCACCCCGCGCGGATCGGAGGAGCCGAGTACCAACTCGGCCGACTCGATCGCCACCTCGGTGCCGGCGCCGATGGCGATCCCCACGTCCGCCCGGGCCAGGGCCGGCGCGTCGTTGACCCCGTCACCGACCATCGCCACGACCGCACCGCGTTCCCGCAGTTCCCGGACGATCCGTTCCTTGTCGGCCGGCAGCACCTCGGCGTACACCTCGTCCACGCCGGACCGGAAGCCGAGGTCGGTGGCGACGGTCTCGGCCACGGACCGGGCGTCACCGGTGATCATCGCGATCCGGGTGACCCCGAGCGCCCGCAGATCCTCGACGGCCGCCCGCGCCTGGGGGCGGACCTGGTCAGCCAGCGCCAGCGCCCCCAGCACCACCGGTTGTCCCTCGTCTACCCGCAACAGGTGCAGTACGGTGGCGCCGCGGCGGCGCCACGGGGTGGTGCGGTCGGTCAGGTCGGCGGGCACCGTGGCCGACAGCCGCCGCAGCAGGGCCGGGCCACCGACCGCGTACCGCTTCCCCTCCACAGTGGCCCGTACCCCGTGTCCGGGGAGGGATTCGAACTCGCTGGCCACGGGTGGCTGGTCGGAGTCGGCGGCGGCGACGATCGCCTGGGCCAGCGGATGCTCGCTGTCGGACTCCACCGCGGCGGCGAGCCGAAGCACCTCCGCTTCCGTGCGGTCGCCGGCCGGGGCCACCCCGATCACGGTGGGGGCGCCGGTGGTCAGGGTGCCGGTCTTGTCGAACAGCACCGCGTCCACCTCCCGCATCCGCTCCAGCGCCCGCCGGTCCCGGATCAGGATCCCGCGGTGGGCGGAGAGGGCGGTGGTCAGCGACACCACCAGCGGGATCGCCAGGCCGAGCGCGTGCGGGCAGGCGATCACCAGCACGGTGACGGCCCGGAGCACCGACTCGCCCGGCTCCCCCAGCAGCCACCAGACGCCGAAGGTCAGCAGCGCGACCGCCACCGCGAGGTAGAACAGCCAGCCGGCGAACCGGTCCGCCAGCACCTGTCCCCGCCCCCGGGAGGCCTGGGCTTCGGCCACCAGCCGGTGGATGCCGGCCAGGGCGGTCCCCTCGCCGACCGCGGTCACCTCCACCCGGACGGCGGAGTCCAGCGCGACGGTGCCGGCCACCACCCGGTCGTCGACGGTGCGGACGACCGGCGTGGACTCCCCCGTGATCATGGACTCGTCGAATTCCGCCCGCCCCTGGACCACCCGGCCATCGGCCGGCACCCGCCCGCCGGGGCGAACCAGCACCACGTCCCCGACCCGGAGGTCGGAGACGGGCACCTGGCGGGTGTCTCCGGTCGGCTCCAGGCGCTCGGCCTGGTCGGGCAGCAACGCCGCCAACGCCCCGAGCGCGCCCCGCGCCTGCCTGATCGCCCGCGTCTCCTGCCAGTGCCCCAGCAGCATGACGGTCACCAGCGCGGACAGCTCCCACCAGAAGTCCAGCGCGAACCAGCCCAGGGTGCTGGCGAGGGAGGCAACGAACGCGACCGTGATCGCCATGGAGATCAGCAGCATCATCCCGGGGGCGCGGGCCCGTACCTCCGCCACCGCGCCGGTCAGGAACGGCGCCCCGCCGTAGGCGAACACCACCGTGCCGAGCACCGGCGCCACCCCGTCGGCCCAGCCGGGCACCTCGTACCCGAACCAGCCGGCGACCATCGGGCTGGTCAGCACCACCGGGACGGTCAGCGCCAGACTGAGCCAGAACCGCCGCCGGAATCCCGCCGGGTCATGCCCGACGTGGTGGTCATGCCCGTCCTGCCCCGCGTGGTGGTCATGCCCACGGTTGTGGTCAGCGGGCCCGGTGTGACCACCGGCGTGGTCGCCGGGTCGATGCCCGGAGGCGGGTCCAGGCCGGTGACCGGCGTGGTTGTGGTCAACATGTCCCATACCGGACCGCACCCCTACCCGTACCCGGTGAAGCTGCCATCCCGACGCCGTCCGGTCGGCACCGGCCACCTCTAGGTTGCCCGGCAGAAGATCTCGCAAACGTGGTTAACCGGCCGGTGATCCGGAAAGGTGGCACTCATGACCACCGTGGTGCAGGAGCAGCCTCCGACGATCCATGCGCTGACCGCTGATGGGGACATCGTCACCATCCGGCCGGTCTCCGAGCAGGACGCCGATGCCATCAACGCGTTGTTCGCGCGGGCCTCCGGCGCCAACCTGCGGCTACGGTTCTTCGTCAACCCCGCCGGCCCGCTGCTGTCGGCGGAGGTCCAGCGGTTGGCCCAGTCACCGTCGCCGACCGAGGTGACACTGGGGGCGGAGCTGGCCGGGCAGCTGGTGGGGGTGGCTTCCTACGCCCGCGCCCATCCCGCCGACGCCCGCGCCGAGTTCGCCCTGTTCGTCGACGACGCCCAGCAGGGACGGGGCATCGGCACCCTGCTGTTGGAGCACCTGACCCGATACGCCCGCAGCCAAGGCATCCGCCAGCTGTACGGGGAGGTGCTCGAAGCCAACGCCCGCATGATGCGACTCGCCACCGACCTCGCCCCCGGCGCCACCCTCCAGCACCGGGACGGGATCGTGGAGGTCACCCTGCCGACCGAGGCGGACGAGACCGCGCTGGCCGCCGCCGAGGCCCGCGACCGGGCCGCGGGCCGCGCCTCGCTGCGACCGCTGCTACAGCCGGCCTCGGTGGCGGTGGTAGGGGCCGGCCGCCGGGGCGGGGTCGGTCATGAGGTGCTCAAAGGTCTGGTGCGGTACGGATTCCACGGCCCGGTCTACCCGATCAACCCGCACGCCACCGCGGTGGCCGGGGTGCCGGCCTACCCGTCCCTCCGGGACGTCCCGGGCCGGGTGGAGCTGGCGGTGATCGCGGTCCCGGCGGACCAGGTCCTGGGGGTGATGAACGACGCCGCCGCGGTCGGCGTCCGCGCCGCGGTGGTGCTCACCGCGGGGTTCGCCGAGACCGGACACGCCGGCCAGGCCACCCAGGCCGAGCTGCTGCACACCGCCCGCCGGCACGGCATCCGGCTGGTCGGACCGAACTGCCTCGGGGTGATCAACACGGATCCGCAGATCCGACTGGACGCCAGCTTCCTGCCCACCCCGCCCGCCACCGGGGGCCTGGCGGTGGCCTCCCAATCCGGGGCGGTCGGGATCGCGATGCTGGACCACCTCAGCCGGACCGGGACCGGGGTGTCCAGCTTCGTCTCGTTGGGCAACAAAGCCGACGTCAGCGGTAATGACCTGATCGCGTACTGGTACGACGACCCGGACACCCGGGCCGTGGCGCTGTATCTGGAGTCGTTCGGCAACCCCCGTAAGTTCGCCCGGGTGGCCCGGGCGTTGGCGCGGCGCAAACCAGTCCTGGCGGTCTTCTCTGGACGCTCGGAGTCCGGACGGCGGGCCGGCGCCTCCCACACCGCCGCGGCCGCCGCCCCGTACGTGGCGGTGGACACGCTGTTCGCCCAGGCCGGGGTGGTGCGAGTGGACAACCTCGGGGAGCTGGTGGACGCGTCCCGGATGCTGACGGGCCAGCCGCTGCCCGCGGGGTCGCGGCTGGGGGTGGTCAGCAACGCCGGTGGGGCGAACATTCTGGCCGCCGACGCCGCCGAGCTGCACGGGCTGCGGTTGCCGGACCGGGTGGGTGGGTTGGCCAACCCCCTGGACCTGGGCGCCGGCGCCACCCCGGATGCGCTGGGGCAGGCGCTGGCTACGATGGCGAGCACCAACAAGGTCGACACCCTGCTGGTGATCGTGGCGGCCACCCGGGCCAACGATCCGGCCGCGTTGTGGCGGTCAGCCGGGGCGGTCGTGGACCGGTATCCACAACTGCCGATGGCGGGGGTGATGCTCGGCGGGCCGGAAGTGACGTCGATGGGGGGACGGCAGGCGCCGGTGTTTCTGTTCCCGGAACAGGCGGTGCGGGCCATCGGACAGGCCGCCGCCTACGCCGCCTGGCGGCGGCAACCGCTAGGCTCCCGGCCTCAGCTCACCGGAGTGGACACCGCCGCCGCCCAGCAGCGGGTGCAGGCGGCGTTGGCCGCCCACACGGGATGGCAGCCGTACGAGCGGACCCGGGACATCCTGGGCGCCTACGGGATCCCGCTGGTACCGGCCCGCACGGTCACCGCGCCGGAGCAGGCGGTCACCGCGGCCGACCAGCTCGGATACCCGGTCGTGCTCAAGGCCGCCGACCCGGAATTGGTGCACAAGACCGAACTCGGGGCGGTCAAACTGAAACTGGCCGACGCGGGGGCGGTCACTCGGGCGTACCGGGAGATCGCGGAGGCGCTGCAGCAGCCGACCCCGCCGGTGCTGGTGCAGCCGATGGCCGCCGGCGAGGTGGAGCTGGTGACCGGTATCGTCCACGACCCGCTGTTCGGGTCGCTGGTCATGCTGGGCCTCGGCGGGATCTTCACCGATCTGCTGGGGGATCGGGCGTTCCGGCTGGTGCCCATGACCGACTTGGACGCGGGCCGCATGTGGCGGTCGCTGCGCAGCGCCCCGCTGCTGACCGGCTACCGCAACCGCCCGGCGGTCGACACCGACGCGCTGGAGGACCTGCTGCTGCGGCTCGGCCGGCTGGCGGAGGAGCTGCCGGAGGTGGCGGAGCTGGACCTCAACCCGGTGCTGGCGGGCCCGGACGGGGTGGTGGCGGTGGACGCGAAGCTGCGGCTGGCCCCGACCGGGCCGGAGCCGGAACCGGTTCCGGGTCGGCTGCGCTGACGCGCGGGCAGGCCCACCTACCCGGTCACCGGCGCTACGCATATCCCCGCACCGGGCGGGGATAGGTATAGCCGGCAACCGACGTGGAAGGGCTGTGATGTCTACCCTGCCGGCGACCATCGACCCGTTGACCGACGAGGAGCTACGTCGGCTGGACGCGTACTGGCGTGCCGCCAACTATCTCACCGTCGGCCAGATCTACCTGCTCGCCAATCCGCTGCTGCGGGAACCGCTCCGGCCGGAACACATCAAGCCTCGGCTCCTGGGGCACTGGGGCACGTCGCCGGGACTGAACCTGATCTACGCCCACCTCAGCCGGGTGATCGTGGCGCGCGACCTCAACATGATCTTCATTACGGGTCCGGGGCACGGCGGCCCGGCGATCGTGGCCAACACCTGGCTGGAAGGCACCTACAGCGAGCTGTATCCGTCGGTGAGCCTGGACGAGGCCGGCATGGCGCGTTTGTTCCAGCAGTTCTCGTTCCCGGGCGGTATCCCCAGCCACGTGGCCGCGGAGATACCTGGATCCATTCACGAGGGCGGCGAGCTGGGGTACTCCCTGGCGCACGCGTTCGGCGCCGCCTACGACAACCCGGACCTGATCGTGGCCTGTGTGGTCGGTGACGGGGAGGCCGAGACCGGGCCGCTGGCGGCCAGTTGGCTGTCCAACGCGTTCCTCAACCCGGTCACCGACGGCGCGGTGCTGCCGATCCTGCACCTGAACGGCTACAAAATCGCCAACCCCACCGTGCTGGCACGGATCCCGGAGGAGGATCTGCTGGCGATGCTGCGGGGATACGGCTACCAGCCGTACCTGGTCTCCGGCGACGACCCGGCGCTGGTCCACCCACAGTTGGCGGCCACATTGGACCACTGCGTGGACGAGATCACCGCGATTCAGGCCCAGGCCCGCACCGAGGGGCGGGTGCAACGGCCGCGCTGGCCGATGGTGGTGCTGCGTACCCCCAAAGGATGGACCGGGCCGGTGGAGCGGGAGGGGATGCCGGTGGAGGGCAGCTGGCGTTCCCACCAGGTGCCGCTGGAGCGGGTGCGGCAGGACGCGACACAGCTCGCCGAGCTGGAACGGTGGCTGCGCAGCTACCGCCCGGAGGAGCTGTTCGACGCCATCGGCGCACCCGTGCCGGAACTGCGCGCGCTGCCGCCGACCGGTCGGCGGCGGATGAGCGCCAATCCACACGCCAATGGCGGCGAGCTGCGGCGGGAGCTGGTGCTACCGGATTTCCGGGAGTACGGGGTGGACGTCCACCGCCCGGGCGACCCGCCCGCCCAGGCCACCCGGGTACTCGGCGCCTGGCTGCGGGACGTGATGGCGCTCAACCCGGACCGGTTCCGGCTGTTCGGCCCGGACGAGGTGGCCTCCAACCGGTTGGACGCGGTGTTCGAGGTGACCGACCGGGTGTTCCTGCCCCCCACCACCCCGACCGACACCCAGTTGGCCCCGACCGGGCGGGTGATGGAGGTGCTGTCGGAGCACCTGTGCCAGGGGTGGCTGGAAGGGTATCTGCTCACCGGCCGCCACGGCGTGTTCACCAGCTACGAGGCGTTCATCCACATTGTAGACTCGATGGTCAACCAGCACGCGAAGTGGCTGAAGGTGAGCAACGAGATCCCCTGGCGGCAGCCGATCTCCTCCCTCAACTACCTCCTGTCCAGTCACGTCTGGCGGCAGGACCACAACGGGTTCTCCCATCAGGATCCCGGCTTCATCGACCATGTGCTCAACAAGAAGCCGGAGCTGGTGCGGGTCTATCTGCCTCCGGACAGCAACACGCTGCTGTACGTGATGGACGAGTGCCTCCGCAGCCGGCAGCGGATCAACGTGGTGGTGGCGGGAAAACAGTCCCAGCCGACCTGGCTGGGGATGGACGACGCCGTCCGCCACTGCCAGCGCGGGTTGGGCATCTGGCCCTGGGCCTCCACCGACGACGGTGCCACCCCGGACGTGGTGCTGGCCTGCGCCGGCGATGTCCCCACCCTGGAGACACTGGCCGCGGCGGACCTGCTGCGACAACGGCTGCCGCAGTTGAAGGTACGGGTCATCAACGTGGTGAACCTGCTGCGGTTGCAGTCACCGTCGACCCAGCCGGAGGGGTTGTCCGACGCGCTGTTCGATGCGCTGTTCACCACCGACCGTCCGGTGATCTTCGCGTACCACGGTTATCCCTGGTTGATCCACCGCTTGGCGTACCGCCGCGCCAACCACCACAACTTCCATGTGCGGGGGTACCAGGAGGAGGGCACCACCACGACCCCGTTCGACATGGTGATGCTGAATAACCTGGACCGGTTTCACCTGGTCATGGATGTGATCGACCGGGTGCCGGGGCTGGGTCAGGACGCGGCCGGGCTGCGGCAGGAGATGGTGGACGCCCGCCAGGACGCCCGGGACTACACCCGCCGCTACGGGCAGGACACCCCGCAGATCCAGAGTTGGTCGTGGCCAGGGTGACCGGCGCAGGACCAGGAGGTAGGCGATGACGACCGGACCCGGTGACCGCACCCAGGTGGCGGCCCTGCGCACCGCCGCACAGGCGGCCAGTCAGGCGCCCTCGGTGCACAACACCCAACCGTGGCGATGGCGGTTGGGACCGGAACAACTGGAGTTGTTCGCCGAACGGGAGCGCCAGCTGAAGATCGCCGACCCCGCCGGTCGGCTGCTGACGATCAGTTGTGGGGCGGCGCTGCACCACACCCTGGTGACGCTCGCCGCCGCCGGCTGGGTGACCCGGGTGTCCCGGTTGCCCGACGATGACCCCGACCATCTCGCCACGGTCCGGCTCGACGCCCGCGGGCCGGCCGACCCGCACGCCCAGCAACTGGCGGAGGCGATCCCGAAGCGCCGCACCGACCGACGCTCCCCCAGCGCCCAGCCGGTGCCGGCGCAGGTGCTGGCGGAGCTGCGCGCCGACTGTGAAGCCCAGCAGATCCATCTGCATCTCCTGCCTCCGGAGCAGGTCGCTGACCTCGCGGCGGCCGCGGAGCGGGCCAACGAGCAGAGCACGGCCAACCCCGCCGCCCACCAGGAGCTGCGCTACTGGATCGAGGGTCCCCACCCGCCCGGCACCGGGATGCCGCCGGCCGTCCTGCCGGACCAGCCCGGGCATACCCGGGTGCCGACGCGCGAGTTCGGGCTGCCGGGCACCCTCCCCTTACGGAACGGTGGGGACCGGGCCGCCACGTACGCGGTGTTCTTTGGGGAGCATGACACCGCCGAGGCGTGGCTGCGCGCCGGAGAGGCGCTGTCGGCCACCTGGTTGGCCGCCACCCGGCACGGACTGGCCCTGTTGCCGTTCAGCGGCGTCATGGAGGTACCGGTCACCCGGATCTTCCTCACCAAGCTGCTGTCCGGCATCGGCTACCCCTACCTGGTGGCGCGTCTTGCTTACCCGGATCCGCACCAGCCGGCGCCTCCCCGGACCCCTCGGCTCGCGCCCACGGAGACGATCCAGGAGGAGGGTGGGTGATGAGCCCGGAGGCCCAGGCGCCGGTGGTGGTGGGGGTGGACGGTTCCTCCTCCTCCCACGCGGCGATCGATCTGGCGGCCCGGCAGGCCCGCCTGCACCACCGCCCCTTGCGGGTGGTGCACGCGTTCGAGTGGCCGTTGACCGGGGTCTACCTGGGACCGTCCCCGGAGGGGCCGGAGGAGGGCGGGCTGGCCGCCGACGCGGAGCGCATCCTGGCCGACGGGGTGTCCCGAGCCCGACAGGTCGGTGGCGAGGAGCTACCGGTCGACGGGGAAGTGATCACCGGCGCCACCGTGCCGGTGCTGCTGCGCCAATCGGCCCGGGCCAGCCAGCTGGTGATCGGAAATCGAGGCCTCGGGGGCTTCGCCGGACTGCTGCTGGGTTCGGTGGCGATGCAGCTGACCGCGCACGCCCCGGTGCCGGTACTGGTCGCTCGAGGACAGGTGGCGGCGGACGGGCCGGTGGTGGTCGGGGTGGACGGCTCGTCCCACTCGCGGCGGGCGTTGGCGGCGGCGTTCGTGGAGGCCGCGGTCCGGCAGACCACGCTGCTGGCGGTGTCCGCATGGTACGGGCGACCGGCTCTCGACACCCAGGACAAGCTTCCGCTGGTGTACGACGCGGAGGACGTGTCCCGGGTGGTCGCACAGCAGCTGGCGGACGTCCTGGCGCCGGTCCGCGCCCAGCATCCGGACGTGCCGGTCCGGTCGGAGGTCCGGCGGGCCCGGCCGGCCAAAGCGCTCCTGGAGGTCGCCACCGGGGCGCAGCTGCTGGTGGTGGGGGCCCGGGGACGGGGCGGATTCACCGGGCTGCTGCTCGGATCGGTCAGCCAGTCGATGCTGTCGCACTCTCCCTGCCCGGTGCTGGTCACCCGGAAGGCGTCGGGCACTGACTGACTCCGGGGGATCGGCTCCGACGAGGCGGCCGGTGGGGGCGGGCGGGCCGCCCGCCCCCACCGGCCGATCTGGCTGGGAAGATCAGAGCCGGACGATCCGCCCCTCTCCCCCTTCGGGGTAGTCAGCGGCGCTGACCCGGCCGTCCAGCCCGACGACCAGGTAGTCGGCCAACGCCTGCTGATAGGTCAGGCCGACCGAGGTGAACGGCAATCCCCGGAACGGGTACTGGTCGCCGCCGCGGGCGCTGAAGTCGTTGGTGGCCACCGAAATCGGTGCCCCCGGCACCACCTGCCCGTCCTGCACGATCACGGTCCCGTCATCGAGCACCACCTGGCGGATCCGCTCCCCCGGCACCAGCACGGTGCCGTGGTCGTCCACCTGCTGGGCCTGTCGGGTCGGGTCGTAGACGAACCGGAATCCGGCCACCTGGGCGAACCGGCCGTCGGCGGCCGGAATGCCGGAGACCGCGTTCTCCAGGATCTCCTTGAACTGCTCCCGCGGCACCTCCGGCACCACCGCCACGAAGTTGCCGAACGGGGCGATGTCGAACGTGGTCAGCGCGGTCAACTCGCCCGGCGGGATCAGCGAGTTGTTCCGGATACCGCCGCCGTTCTGCAGCGCCACGTCCGGCGCGGCCACCCCGTACTCGGCGGCCCGCTGCCGTCCGGCGAACAGCAGCGCGTCCGCCATGAGGTTGCCCAGGTTGGTTTCCTCCGTCCGCACCCCGGGCTCCCGGCGCCCCTCCAGCGCCACCTCGGAGGTGGCCAGCACGGTGGTGGCCAGGTTCTCGGTGTAGGCGATCACCGGGTCGACCACGGTGCGCTGCAGGTGCCGGTCCGGAGCGACCGCGTCGGGGGCCACCCCGGACACCCGGACCAGGCCGCTGTCGGGGCCCACACTGAGCACCCGGCCGTGCCGGTCGAAGTTGACCACGAGCTGCCCCACGTACTTGTAGTCACCGGGGGTGGTGACCACCGGGACGTCGATCCCGGCGGCGTCGGTGACGTACAGCGGGTAGCGCAGCGGCTGCCCGGTCTCCGGGTCCAGCGAGATCTCGTCCCCGGGCACCAGCGGGGTGTCGTCGGCGGCCAGCAGCTCATCCCCGCCCCCGGCGATCGCCACATCCACGTTGCGCAGCAGGGGGATCAGGGCCCGGTCCTCGGACAGCCCCTGCAGGTGGCTGATCAGGATGATCTTGTTCACGCCGCGAGCGGTCAGCCGGTCCACCTCGTCCTGGACCAGCTCCGCCACGTTCTCCAGCACCTTCACGTTGCGTGGGCTGGAGATGCTCGCCAGCGCCGGGGTGGTGGCGCCGACGATCCCGATCTGCTCTCCCCGCTCGCGGACCACCGTGCTGGCGACGATGGTGCCGTCGGCGGCCAGCGCCGCCAACCGGGGCTCGTCACTGACGTCCAGGTTGGCGGACAGGAACGGAGGCGCGTTCCGGCCGAATCCCTCGATGAAGTCGGCCAACACGTCCGGTCCGAAGTCGAACTCGTGGTTGCCGATCGCGATCGCGTCGTAGTCCAGCGACTTCAGCGCCAGCGAGTCGTAGAACGGCACCCCCTTGGTCAGGCTGGCGTTGAACTCCGGCCCGGCCAGGAAGTTGTCGCCGGAGGAGACCAGCAGCACTCCCCGCCGGCCGGCCGCGCCGGCGGGTGGTTTACCGGTGGTGGCCTCCCGCTTCAGCTGCTGCACCAGGGTGGCGAATCGCGCTATTCCTCCAAAGTCCGGGTTGTCCGGGGCATGGATCAGCTGGGACTCACCGTCGTTGTGGTGCAGGATGGTCAGGGTGTACGCCGGCCGGTCGGTTCCCGGGTGCGCCTCGGCCGGGGCCGCCGCCATCGTAGCGGCCACCGCTGCCGCCACCACCGCCGCAGTCACCGACCGCAGTGGGCGCCGGCCCTTCCGTCTGTTCCATTGTGAGAACACGGTCATGCGCCTCCGCTCCTTGGTAGGTCGCTACCAGTACAGCAGCTAACCAGCGGAGGCGGAACCGCCGTCTACCAAGAAGTGTCCGAGAGGCGACTGTGGAGTGTCACGGTGCCAACCGAGGGCTTCAAACAGCGCACCGGCGGTGACGAGATCCACCGCCCCATTGGCGGTGATCAGCTGCTGCAGGTCCCGCCGGACCGTCCGGACGCTCACCCCCAGCTCCTCGGCGAGCTGCGCGTACGACCGACCGCCGCTCATCCGGATGATGATCACATGTTGGCGGCGGGTGGGTGGCTGCCAGTTACGGATTCCGGCGCGTTCCCGTACCAGCTCACGAATCGCGGCCGCGGCGACGTACCCCCACCGCACGCTGGCCGCGCCCAGGGTGTACCGGGTGCGCGCGGACAGCTTCCGCCGCAGTTCCGCCACGTCGTTTTCGATGGTCCGGAGTGAGAGCTTCAGCTCCCGGGCAATGGTGTCCTGGGTGGCTCCCGTCAGCAAGCGCCATAGTATCGCCACTTGTCGGGTTGACACTGGACGAGTGTCCGATAAACTCGGCCGGATCTTCTTAGACATTCGACGTGATGTCAGGTTGTCTGAACCCCCTGACAAGGGTTCTAAAACCTTGGCGCGCACCTCAGGAAGTGGATCACCCCCACCGCCATAAAGGCGCTGGAATATAGATGCACTTCGCGACCGGGACAGCGCTCATAGACCCCCCTTGGGATCAATCCCCGCGCAACACTCCGCTGTGCGCAGCATACCCGCTGTCGAAGCCGACGATAAGCCCGGCGACTTATAGAAGTTAACCACTTAAATGATGTGGCCAAATTAGACATAACACTACATCACGCCCATAGGTGGATGGGGTAAGCAATCTCCAAAGATCCACCATTGTCCGAATGGCAAGCTCCATGCGGAATTGACTGTCCACTTTCCGTAAATATCAATTGTTCAGCTTGCCATCGGGCAATTACGCATTACCATCCGGACACGGTGCCCCAGCCCCATCTGACTGGGACACCTACTTCCCCCAGTGATCCACATAGGAGGGACACCATGCGGAGGAAACTCCTACTGGTGGCGACGATCTGCGCCCTGACCGTCGGGGTCACGTCTCCGCCAGCCGGCGCCTACCAGTCGCTCGGCGCCACCGACACCCCGGCGGCCGAGACGGTGCACACCGACTCGCTCGCCCCCGCTGGCAGCATCGACGCCACCGAGCGGGACATCCTGGCCGGCCTGCTCTTCGGCATCGGCGACTTCGCTGCGGAGATCGGCAATGAGGTCCCGGCGATCGCCGGGCTCTCGAAGGCGGAATACCAGGCTCAGGCTGAGGAGACGCTGGACGGCTTCATCTCCGCCCACAGTGTGGAGCTGAAGCCGGTACTGGCAGACATTCGCAGCGGTGACATCAACCGGGTCGAGGTCGGCCTGGATGGCCTGGCCCGGCTCTACCTCGGCTACGTGGAGAGTCAGGTCAGCGCGGAGGAGTACGCCCTGCTGCAGCAGGGGCAGGAGTACCTCCCCGCCTGCGGTCTGGCGTGGGCCTGCGTCGTTACCGTAGTCATTCACAACACCGTCGCGATCACCTCGGCGGCTGCCGTCGCTATATCCGCGGCTCTTGCCCTCGCCATCACGGTGTGGTGCGGGGTCACGGACAAGGATTGCCAGATCGAGCGCGCTCCCTCTCGTGCGGAGGCGGAATACTTCCGCGCAGAAATCGCCCGCGCCGCACGGGCGTAACGTACACCCTGGCCGGACCAGCGCGTGGCTGGTCCGGCCAGGCCCCCCTGCACACGGTGAAATCTCCGGAGACGGACTCTGATGCCCCGCACCGCTCTAGCTCCTCATCAGGAAGCACCCCGTACTGCCAGCGATCAACAGCATTCCGATCCAGCCACGCCGGATCCGGCGGTGGTACGACGCATTCGCATGGTCACCGCTGTCGTGGTCGTGCTCATCGCAGCCACAACAGCGCTTTTCTCTCTTCCCTCCCACATTCACCTGCCCCGCAGCTGGCAGACCGGCTTCTCCTCCGTGCAGTCCCTGGTACCTCAAGGGTGGGGATTCTTCACGCGTAACCCACGGGAAGCGAGCATGATCCCGTACGTCTACGACGGTACGACGTGGGTCAACGCCAACCGCGGCCCTAATGCGCAACTGCGGTATCTCCTGGGGCTCAACCGGGAAAGCCGCCTCACCGAATTCGACATCGTCCAGCTTCTGCAGCAGTCCGCCACCGTCACGACGTGGACCCCCTGCGCCGAGCCGGAGGTCGACTCATGCGTCGCCTCCGCCACCGCCGCCGGCGTGGTCCCGGTGGTGACCTACGGCTACCAACTCCGGCTGTGCGGTGACGTGCTGTTCGTCCGGCAGGAGCCGATCCCGCTGGCGTACGCCGGCTTGGGTTACCGCCCACCCATGGAGGCGATCCGTTTCCATGTCACCTGCCAGGAGCCCGCATGAGCAGTACCGTCCCGACCTCCGCCCGGGAAGAGAAGACCCTGGTTCAGCGCCTCGATCAGTTCATCCTGCGCGTCTCCCCGTTCAACCAGGTGTTGGGGCTGACCCGCACCATGCTGGCGATCGCCACCGCCCTCACCCTGGCGGCCACCCCGAACGACCAGCTGTTCTTCCGCAGCGTCAACTACCCCGAGGGAGTGGTGTGCGGGCGCGGCCTGGGCCAGTGGACGCTCTACTGTCTCACCGGCGGCAGCCGGTACTTTGACCTGGTCGTCTGGGGCTCCGTGCTGGTGCTCCTGGTGGTCGCCACCGGCTTCGCTCCGCGGTGGACCGCGATCCCCCACTGGTACATCGCGTGGAGTTTCGCCGCCAGCAGCCCGATCCCTGACGGGGGCGACCACATCACCACGAACCTGGCCCTGCTGTTGGTGCCGCTGTGCCTGCTGGATCGGCGGCGCTGGCACTGGTCACCGGACACCACGTACCACCAGCGCAGTGTAGGGGTGAAGTTCGCCGCCTACGGAGCTATCGCACTGTGGATCCTCCAGATCTTCGTGCTCTACTTCCAGGCGGCGGTGGCGAAGTTCGGCGTCACCGAGTGGGCGGACGGCAGTGCGCTGTGGTACTGGATGCAGAACCCCACCTTCGGCCCCGCCGGATGGATGCGGGACCTGGCCCTCGGCATCCTGCAGTATCCGCTGTTCGTGCTGCTGGTCACCTACGGCACCCTGCTGTTCCAGGTGACGCTGGCGTTCTCCCCGCTGTACTCCTGGGGGTGGCGGCGCTTCTACCTGTTCGCCGCGGTGGTGTTCCACTTGGGGATCGCGGTCACGATGGGGCTGTGGTCGTTCTCCATCGCCATGATCGCCGCCGACCTGATCTTCCTCATCCGGCCCCATGAGTCGCTCCACGTCCCATGGTTGTCCCGGCTATGGCAGGTCGGGCGAGAACGCGTACTCAGCCTCAGCGGTAGATCCCACTCCTGACCCCACACCGGTACGGCGTGGCCCCGGTCCTTGCGCACAAGGACCGGGGCCACCCGGTTACGCCCGCTAGGCGCCAGACGGTTCCGGTGCCGGACAGGTCAGCAGGAAATCCACCACTTCGGAGTAGGACGCGCTGGCGAGCCCGACGCAGGTGTCGGCGGCCCCGTAGTACAGCCGGAGCCGGTCCTGCTCCACGTCATGCACCAGGCCGGTCGGGAACACCACGTTCGGGGCGTCGCCGGTCCGCTCGTACGGCTCGACCGGGCTGAACACCCACTCGTCGGTGCGGCGCAGCACCCGCTCCGGCCGCTCGGCGTCCAACAACGCCAGCCCGGCCCGGTAGACCAGCCCACCCGCCACGCTCTTGATGCCGTGGTAGACCGCCAGCCACCCGTGCGTGGTCAACACCGGCGGGGGCCCCATGCCGATGCGGACGTTGTCCCACCACGGGCCCGGCCGCGCCGGCAACACCAGCGTCGGTTCGGACCAGGACCGCAGATCCGGGGAGCGGGACAGCCACACATCCGAGCGCTGCATGTCCTGGATGGTGGGGCGATGGAACATCACGTACTGGCCATCGATCCGGTACGGCAGCAGCGAGGCGTTCTTGTCCGGCGGCGGCATCACCACCCCCAGCAGCTCCACCTCGACGAAGTCGGTGGTGCGCGCCATCGCCACCGCCGGGCCGGCGGGGCCGTAGGCGGTGAATGTCAACACCCAGGCGGCCTGGTCCTCCAGCCAGACCACCCGTGGATCTTCCACCCCCCACCGGGACGCCTCTCCGAGGTCCCCGGCGCTGATCAGCGGAGTGGGCGAGATCTCCCACCCGGTCGCCCCGTCCAGGCTGCGGGCGACCGTGAGGTGGGAGATCCCGCGTCGGTCCTCCACTCGACACACCAGCACCGTCTGCCCATCGACCTGGGCAGCGGCCGGGTTGAAGACGGTGTTGACCGGATAGGGCCAGTCCGCCGGGTTCAACACCGGGTTGTGCGGACTACGCCGAAACAGCCCGGCTACCTGCTGGCCGGGCCGGTGGCGCTCGGTGGCTGCGAGCTGTGATCCGGCAGCCGAGGGCTCGTCGCCCACCGGGGTTCACCTCCTGCCGCGCGGGGCACACGGATCTCACCAAACAGTTTCCGGAGCTTAACCGGGTGGGTCCGGTGCGGCGCACGCAGTCGGCGGGTAGGAGCGGCGGCGGTCCGGAACACCTCGGCGAACGTGGCCGCCACCGCCGGCCAGCTCAGTGCCGCGGCGGTGGTCAGCGCGGCCTGCTGGGCGGTGCGGAACCGCTCCGAATCACCCAGCAGGTCACAGACCGCCTCTGCCAGGGCGTCCGGGTCCTCGAACGGCACCAGGGTGCCGGCGGCCGGCCGGCCGGCCGGGGTGACGAGTTCCCGGGCGTACGGGTAGGAGGTGGATACCACCGGGCAGCCGGCGGCCATCGCGAACGTCAACGCGCCCGAGGAGGCCTGCTGCGAGGTCCGGTAGGGGGTCAGGTAGAGGTCGGTGCGCTGCAGCAGGGCCGCCAGCTCAGGATCGGTCAGGAAGGTGTCGACGAACCGGACATGGTCGGCTACCTGCAGCCGCTGGGCCAGCGCGACCAGTTCCTCGCGGTACTGCTCACCGCTGGTGCGGACCACCTCCGGGTGGGTGGCCCCGGCGATCAGGTAGACCACCTCCGGGTGCTGACGGACGATCGCGGGCATGGCCTCGATGGCGGTCTCCAGCCCCTTGCCCGGGCGCAGCAGGCCGAACGTGGTCAGCACCCGCCGCCCCGCGGTGTCGGACAGGGCTTCCGCCACCACCGGCCCAATCTCGGCCGGGTCTACCGGCTCCGCCAGCGAGGTCGGCACACCGTGTGGCACCACCACGAGCTGCTCCGGCGTCCCCCAGCCGGCCTTCAGCGCGATCTCGCGGGCGCTCTCGGTGAACACCGTCACCCGCCGCGCCCGCCGGCACAGCTGGGTGAGCACCTCCGCCTGCTCCGGCTCCGGGCTGGACAGCACAGTGTGCAGGGTCACCGCGTACGGCATCCCGATCGCCGACAGTTCGTCCGCGAAATCCAGGACGTACCGACCCTGCGAGCCGCCGAAGATGCCGTACTCGTGCTGGATCACCACCAGGTCTGCGCCGGTGGCCGCTACCGCGTGCGCTGCCCGCCGGTAGTCGCCCCGGTCGTCCTGCCGGATCACCTCGGCCACTTCCGGCCCGTACGACAGGCCGTCCCGGTCGATAGCGCAGACCTCCACTCGCCAATCTGGGGCACTCACCGCCATTGCGGAACGCAGATCGGCGGTAAACGTGGCCAGACCACACCGGCGAGGCAGATTCGTGGAAAGTACAACCAGATGCATAGTCACCTGACTCCTACCCTCCGTGAGATCCACAGCTAGAGTACGGTGCACTCCGCCGGATCGTCACCTCTGCGACCCGCTACCCGACCAGGTCGGTCTGTGGAAAGGGCGACCGGTCCCACCGGACGGTCCGGAGTTCACCGCCCGCTCCGTGACGACCTTTACGCGCGGATGTCCACTGATGTTCGGATGATCACGCTCTGCCGGAGGTCGGGGCCGTCGGCATCGCCCACCCCGCCATCCATGTCCCTCCCCCAGTGCTCCTCAGATCACGTACGTCAGCACCTGCCCTGCCATATCGTCTGACGAAATCAGGACACAGTGTCAATTGATTCCATAAGCCAGGGAACTACGCCATAAGTGGTGGAGTGCTGATGGACCAGCGTCCACTTTCCGCAATTGGTCAATCATTTCCCCAAAATCATCCACATCGAACAGTAGGATCCCTCGCACTGGATGCCAGGCGCACCATGGCGCGGACATCCATTCCTCATCGATCACATAGGAGGGAGATCATGCGAAGAAAACTCGCACTGATCACCATGATCGGCGCATTGACGCTCACGGCCGCGGCGCCCCCGGCCAGCGCCTACGAGGTGATCGGCACCGCGCACACCGAGGCGGTGGTCACCACCACCGGCAGCATTGACACCGCCGAGCGAGACATCCTGGGCGGCCTGCTCTTCGGCATCGGCGACTTCGCCGCGGAGATCGGCAACGAAATCACCCAGTTCCGGGGTATCACTGAGGCGGAGTACCGGGCCCAGACCGAGGCGATCCTCGATGGTTTCATTGCGGCCCGCGGTCCGGAGCTGAAGCCGGTGCTGGCGGACCTCCGCAGCGGGGAGATCCACCGGGTGGAGACGGGGCTGACCGACCTGTCCCAGCTCTACATCGACTACCTGGAAACGGTGCTCGAACCGGATCAGTACGCCGCGGCCGTACAGGGCGCGGACCCCATCACGACCGCCTGCGGGCTCGCGGTGGTCTGTGTGTTCTACGCCGCGGCAGCGGTCCACAACACCGTGGTCATCACCGGAGTGGCCGCCGTCGCACTCGCCGTCTGGAAGGCGTGCGGGGTGGTGAATGAACAGTGCGCCACGAGCGGCCCCTACCACCTCACCCGCACCCGGGCGGAGACTGAGTACTTCGTGGCGGACGTGACCCGCGCCGCGCGGGCGTGACCGCTACTCCGGCCGGCCCGGTACGCCGGGTCGGCCGGCCCCACGACTCCCCTGGACAGGCTCCCCTCCCTGGGTAGGAGGTCCGGGGGCGATGGTGACGTTCCCTGGCCCCGGGTTGTTCCCGCGCCGGATCGCCGGCCACCATGGGGACCGTGATCGTGCCCCGCCCGGAGCGGCGGCCGATCCCACCTCCGCATCCACCGGTGGTCACCCGGTCATTCGGGGTCCGCACCGTGGAGGCAACGAGCCGACAACGTCACCAGGAGGCGACATGACGTCCTTGGGCTACCGGCGCCCGTTGAGCCGGAGGCAGCGGGTGTGGGCCCTCGTACCGGCGCTCCTGCTGCTCCTGCTCGCGCTCGCCATCGTCTCCGGGCAAGACGGCGGCGATCGGTTCGTCGGGGCGATCATTCCCAGCGCATTGGCGCTGATCCCCCTCGGATTCGCGTTCCGAGGCCACGCCTTCGCCCAGATCGACGGGGACACGGTCACCGTCGGCTTCCGCCCGTTCTGGCGCACCCAGTTCCCGGTGAGCGCGCTGACCGCGGTGGACATCGTGCCGATCGACGCGTGGGAAGGCCACCGCGGCTGGGGACCCAAAGGGGCACCCCGCTCCCCCCACGGGCAGCTCTACTCCGCCGGCGGCACCGCCGGGCTGCGGTTCACCCTCGCCGACGGACGGCGCTACCTCGTCGGATGCGATCCGGACACGCCCGCGGCGGTACGGATCCGCGACACGCTGGCCGCGCAGCTGGAGACGAAGCGGGACGCCTGATCCGCTCCCCACTCGGCGCACCACCGTGGATCAGCTGCCGCGCTCCTCATTGTCGTAGCCGAGCGCTTCCCAGATCTCGTACACGGTGTGGTAGACCTGCCCGGCGGGCAGCCGTTCCAGCTCCCGACGGATATCCGCCGGCACCTGCATCTGGTCGGCGCCCGCCAACAGACCGTCGCGATCGGATGGCAGGACCGACCGTGGGATCGACCGCCCCAGCCGGCTCCGCGCCTCCAGATCCTCCCCCGTCAACGGGGCCGGCGCCCCGTCTGGGCGGGAACCGTCCGGGATCCACTGCGAGTCCACCTGATCATCGGTGACCACTTCGGGATCCCGGGATTCCTCCACTCGCGACGGCACCGGCGCGCCGCGGATGTAGGAATCCATCTCCCGGGCCAGTTCATCGTCCACGTGCGGACTGTGCTTACTGCTACCACGCTCCACCGTTGTCCCCTACCCGGGCGGCGGGGACGTGAAACTGCCGAGTCAGTCCGCCCGGAACGGCTCCCCCTCGGCGTACCCGGCCGGGGTCTGCACCCCCAGCACCGCCCGCTCGTGAAACTCGGCCAAATTGGCCGCCCCGGTGTAGGAGCAGGCACTCCGGACCCCGGCCACAATCCCATCGAGAATGTCCTCCACCCCCGGACGCTGCGGATCCAGGTACATCCGGGCTGCGGAGATCCCCTCCTCGAACAAGGCCTTGCGGGCCCGCTGATACGCCGACTCCCCGGCGGTGCGGGCGGCGACCGCCCGGAAGGAGGCCATCCCGAAGCTGATCTTGTACCGGCGGCCGTCCGGGGCGACCTGCATGTCCCCTGGCGACTCATAGGTCCCGGCGAACCAGGTGCCGATCACCACCTGCGAGGCCCCGGCGGCCAGCGCCAGCGCCACGTCCCGAGGCGCCTTGATCCCACCGTCGGCCCACACGTGCCCACCCAGCTCCCGAGCACGGGCCGCACACTCGATCACCGCCGACAGCTGCGGGCGCCCCACCCCGGTCGCCATCCGGGTCGTGCACATCGCGCCCGGGCCCACCCCGACCTTGACGATGTTGGCACCGGCCTCCAGCAGGTCGGTCACCCCTTCGGCGGTCACCACGTTGCCGGCCACCACCGGCACCGGCAGCTGCTCCGCCCGCAACTGCCTGAGCACCGTCAACATCCGCTCCTGGTGGCCGTGGGCGGTGTCGACCACCAGCACGTCCGCCCCCGCCTCCACCAGCTTCCTCGCCCGCGCCACCGGGTCGTTGTTGATCCCCACCGCGGCGGCGATCCGCAGCCGGCCCGCCGCGTCCACCGCCGGCCGGTACAGGGTGGCGCGCAGCGCCCCCTGGCGGGTCAACACCCCCACCAGCCGACCCGCGTCGTCGATCACCGGCGCCACCCGGTGGTTGCCGGCGGTCAGCCGCTCGAACGCGGTCTCCCCGTCAATCCCGTTCGGCAACGTCAGCAGGTCGGTCGACATCACCATCCGCAGCTGGGTGAACCGATCCACCCCGGCGCAGTCGGCCTCGGTGACGATCCCCACCGGGCGGCCCGCGAACGGGGCGTCCGGGCGCTCCCCCTCATACCCCGGCTCCGGCTCGGCCACCACCACCGCCCCGTGGGCCCGCTTCGGCAGCAACCCCAGCGCGTCCGAAACCGTGTCGGTGGGGCGGAGCACCACCGGGGTGTCGTACACGGTGTGCCGCTGCTTCACCCAACTGATCACCTCGGTGACCACATCCACCGGAATGTCCTGCGGGATGATCGCCAACCCGCCCCGCCGCGCCAGCGTCTCCGCCATCCGCCGCCCGGACACCGCGGTCATGTTCGAGGCCACCACCGGCACCGTGGTGCCGGTGCCGTCGGCGGTGGTCAGATCGACCTCCGTCCGGGATCCGATCGACGAACGCTGCGGCATCAGGTACACGTCGCTGTACGTGAGATCCGCGTGAATCGGCTGATCACCGTAGAAACGCACGGATCTGAGTATCTCTCGCCGCCCCCACCCCCGGCAGCGGAGCGCGAATTTGCCTGTGCCCGGGTAGTTCGCTTGGTGGTTCGCCGAGGTGGTGCCCGCTGCCAGTCCGGTGGGGCCGAACTCAGCGGCGAAGATCGGTGATCACAGGCGGCGCGGCACCGCCCGCGGGCTGATCAACTCGGCGCCGACCGCGCGGACCCGCTCCCGCAGCCCCCGATCGGCGGTGACCACCGCGCGCCGCCGACCCGGCCCGGCCCGCGTCACCAGCTCCACCACCGTGTCGTCGCCGGAGGCGGGAGCGGCCACCACCCGTACCCCTTCAACCCCGGTGATTACGCTGGCCTCCCCCTCCACCACCAGCACCACCTCCACGGGGGCGGCCAGCCCCGGCAAGCCCTCCGTCGCCACCGTCACCAGCGCGTCCCGCAACCGACCGGCGGCCGCCGCCCGGTCCCGCCACCAGCCGTCCGGCACCGAACCCACCACGTTGGCGGCGTCCACCACCAGCAGCGGCGGCTCCGGGCCACCCGAGGCTCGCCCCGTCCCCACCCGGTCATTGTCGCAAGGCGTTCCCGCAGACCCGGGCGAACCGCGTAGGCTCGACTTTGACGGACGCAAGCGGCGTAGAGGGGGGGTCGCAGTGTCCCTAGACTGGTCGACTCTGCGAGAGATCGCCGGCATGACCGACGACGTCGGAGTCCTGTCGATCTATGTAAACCGAGAGCCGCAGGCGCTGTCAGAGACCGCCAGCGCCCCCTGGGAGCTGCGGATGCGGCAGCAGCTCGGGCAGCTGCAGGAACGGCTCCGGCAGCGCGGCCCCCGGGACCATTGGCGAGCGCTGGTGGAGCGGGTGGACGAACTCGCGATGGACCTCAACGAGCTGGTCTCGCCCACCTCCTCCGGGCGAGGCGCCGCCTTGTTCGCCCAGGTCGCCCGCGGCGGCACCCGCACGGTCTCGCTGCAGGTGCCGCTGGTGGACAAAGTCGTCCTGGAGCCGTACGCCTGCGTACGGCCGCTGATGGCCGCCTGGAGCGCCGCCGGCGCCGCCGGGGTGGTGACGGTCAGCGCGGAGAAACTGCGCTTCCTCGACCTGCGGCTGGGGCAGGTGGAGATCGTGGGGGTGATCCCCTACCTGACCGAAGTGCCGGAACAGGACCGGCTGCACGGCCCCGCCGGGGACAACCCGGCGCTGCCGCAGCAGTCGGTCAACCAGCGGGACCTGTACGAGCGGCGGGAGATCGACAAGCTCACCCGCTTCCTGCGCGGAATCGGCCCCCAGGTGACCGAGCACATCCGGAACCGAGGCTGGGAGTTCCTCGTGATCACCGGTGACCCGGAGCTGGTGCAGGCGGTCAAGGAAGGGCTGCCGCGACTCTCCGTCGAGGTGATCACGCTGGAGCACCCGGTGAACTCGTTGCCGCCGGCG
>Ga0079224_100001734_pt1 | contig 25620 bp, 17 predicted proteins | sample Stecom2015_FD_80414 | JGI IMG/M metagenome (GOLD analysis project Ga0079224, IMG submission 80414) | Agricultural soil microbial communities from Utah to study Nitrogen management - Steer compost 2015 | ecosystem: Environmental > Terrestrial > Soil > Agricultural land | place: USA: Utah... | reverse complement strand
ATTTTTTCCAACTCATCCTTCATCAGGATCACCTGTCGCTGGATGACGGCGTCGTTGGCTTTAGAGCCGATGGTATTGATTTCACGGCCCAACTCCTGGCTGATAAAGCCAAGTTTTTTGCCCTGCCCTTTTTCGGTGGAAAGGGTTTCCCGGAAATAAGCCAGATGGGTGCCCAGCCGGACTATTTCTTCGGTGATATCCACCTTTTCAAAATAGTAAATCAATTCCTGCTCAAAGCGGTTTGGGTCAAATGCATTCTCCTCTACCCATTCAGCGAAATTGCCCCTGATCTTCCGGATGATCTTTTCCCTTCTCCTAGGTTCCTCCGATTTAACCTGTTCCAGACCTTCCTCCAAAATACGTATGTTCTCCTCGAATCGATGGTAAAGGGTATTGCCCTCGTCCTGTCTAAAGCGATCACAGTTGTCAATCGCTTCCAACATGACTCCCTTGATCAAATCCCAGTCCTCCTGTCCTCTTCCGCCTTCTACATTGGAAGTAGAAACGTTGGGAGACTGTAGCGCCAGCTTGAACACATCTTCAGTCCCGGCACCCACCCTTTGGGCTAGGGCACTGTATTTTTCAAAAAAGGAAACAAAAAGATCCTCGTTAATAGCAATAGGCAGCTCTGTCCCGGCTTTGACCTGATAGTCAATGCTCAGGTTGACTTTCCCCCTCTCCAACTTCTCGGTGACGAGGTTTCTTATTTCTATTTCTTTATCCGCTAATTGTCTGGGGCTTCGGATAGACAGGTCCAAAAATTTTGAGTTCAGCGTTTTAACCTCAACGCTAATGGCGACAGCATCATTGTCGAAATGGGCTATACCATAGCCCGTCATGGATTTAATCATCTTATTGATTTTAGTAAAAAGCTCCGTGTCTAGAAGTTATAGCCCAGCGTCACATAAAACCGCGGCTTCTCCACAGTGTAATCCCGGACCGGTCGTGCTACATCGAATTTTACGTAATAGTTGAGCAGCACAGTTCTTAAACCTGCTCCATAACTCTGTAGCCAAGGATTATTAAAGTTGTTCAGGGTAATCTCGAAGGGAGAGCCTTCCGTATCAATCACCTCGGTATTTTGATCATTGACCCGCTCCCATGGTGCGGAATTTGTCCAACTGGAGCCTGCATCGTAGAAGCCAATCAACTGAAAGTTTTTGATAAAATTGGACGCAATGTTTCCTCTGGATAAGTACGAGAAGATCGGGATCCGCAGTTCGGCAGAGAACGTAATCACGTTACTGCCCCTGATCTCATCATAGTCATAGCCCCTCAGGTCGACAAATTCAGCAAACAGCAGGTTGGAATTTTCCGCTCCCTCACTGTTTCTGACAGGCGATACCTCAGGCCTGTTGACAGGAGGCTCGTAAAACTTATTGAACAGCCAGTTGTTCATACCTCCTACGAGATAGCTCTGCGGGTTATTACCGAAATACGATCCGGCAAACAGCCTTGTGGCAAAGGTAATGTTCTTGCTGACTTTTTGGTAGTTCCTCAGATCCATATAAACGTTGCTGAAGCTCCGCTGCTCATTGTTCAGGCCTTGATAGTGGACATACCCGACTTTCCCCTTGAAGCCCTGCTGCATATAAAGTCCCAAAAGCTGCGTCCGATCAACCACTATTTCTGCTCTCGCGCCTGCATAATTGACATGCAACTGGTTATTTGGACCGTCTTCTCCCCGAAGGATCGAGTCAGGGTTTAAATTGTAATACTGCGTTTTGGCTACGAAAGGACTTAAGCTGAACCGGGTATGGACCGTTAAAGGGTAAGAAAGTCCCAGCTCGGTTTTGGTCAAGGTATATCTTTGGAAGGTTAGGTCACCTTCCGATCTGACAATTGATTTTCTGTCAAAGCGCCCTCTGAAGTCCAGCCTCTGTTTTAAGTATTGGTATTCGAAGAAGATGTCACTGCCCGACCTGAAATCCAAGGTGGTCATAATCCCACCCGCGAAGGAATGGTTGTCTAGGAGATCCGACATCTTGGCGTTCAAGCTGATGCCAAAGCCCCGCAGAGGATCAACTACAAACGAGGTATTCAAGCTGCTGGCAATAAACTGCGGTACATACTGTCTCGGCCCCGTCACCCTTTTAACCAAGCTTTGCTTCCTGAATGCATCGAGCAAACTTTCTCCGCCTTGAATGTCTGCGACATTTGGACTTTGCGTCACCGGGGGAATGGTATCAAAGGTGTAATTGTCTGTGTCTATGCCCCCCTTTCTCTCAAACCTTAAACGGTCCAGGTTAATGGAGCTCGTTAGTTCGGGGGATCGAGGCAGGGTATCGGCTTGACTTTCGGAGGGCACCGGAATCATCAGATCGTCTGGATCAACAGTAGGAAGATTTTCATCCGGCTTTTGCTGGCGTGGCGCCCTTCCCTCTGCACTTGCTGCCTTCTGTTCCTGCAACCTCCGGGCAGTCAGCCTTTCGTTTAGCTTCTTGGCCTGATTTAACTGTATCCGAGGGGTACTGTTGGTGAATTGATCCACATTGGTGAAAGGCTCTACGACGAGTTGACTCTCTAGACCGTCACGGACTGCGTAAGCCCATTGATTCGCCACCAAGGAGTAGTCAAACGTTTCAACACTTTTGTTAAGTGCGGAAACCTGTCCCGAGACTGAACTCCCAAGACCGTAGCGCATCAAGTTGGTGATACCACTTTGCTCGCTGAGATGGAGGATCATATTGCCATTTAAGACCCGTGGCCTGTAATTCTTATTATCTACATGGGTAAGACGGGTAGTGACGACCGAATCTCCGACTTCCATCATATACAGGTTAAAGAATTCGGGCAATTGGTTCACATCAGGTGTTCTCGTTAACACACTGTCGGGTAGGTTGGTAAAATTTGAAGCGTATATGATGGTGGAATCATTTAAAAATGCTGGCGTGATATCATCGAATACATCATTGGTAAGTCGCCTGCCCTGTCCTCTCAAATTTAAAGTAAAGATATCTGTCCTGCCCCCGGATATTGCGGAAAGCACCATGTTCCTGCCACTGGGAGAAAAATCCAAATCCAAGATCTGGGTGATATTTCTCAGGAATATCCGGTCTTGCCCACTACCGTCAATGGCCCGTAAGCGCAGAGAGGTCACTCCGCGTTTAAAAGACGCCAAAGCAAGGTTCAAAGTATCTTTCCAGGCGATCACTGGTGAGGAGAAATCAGCCCGCTGATCATCTGCTGCATAGCCACCTTTGAAGAGAACATCTTCCTGGCCTGTCGTCATGTTTCTGACGATGACGCGGTACTTTCCATCCTTGCTAACAACATAGGCCAAGTTTTTAGCATCCGGACTAAAGCGTACATCGACAATCCTTCCTTTTCTTCGGGTTGAGGTCCCAGCAATTACATTGTCCGTATTGACGTCCTTGAAGTTAGTGAAAACCTGTTTGTTCAGCTCGGTGTAATATTGCCGCCATTGGTCAGAAAAGTTCTTATAACTAATGCCTATGGTGTTGGCGATGCTGTTTTCTTCGTTGCGGTTGATCCGACTGAGGTTAAGGATGCTAGAAATATACCTTCTTCCGTATCGCTCCACAATAAAATTCCAAATGGACTGACCGACCAGACCTGCTTCGTCAGGCTCCAAACGATGCAATTTCGATTTGTCATTTTCTTTCAAATAATGTCTAACAAAATCATCCATTTCCCTGCTCCAACCAGTGGCAAGGTAACGGGCCACGCCGTCTATGTACCAGGAAGGAAAGCTGTTGATCAAGTTGGACTGAAATGCGTCCGAAATGCTCGATCCATATAGCATTTCTTCAATAATGGCTTTCGATGTACCGTAGATAAGTTCCTCCTTAAAAGAATCCCACGACCCGGTATAGGGCACTTCGGCTAGCAGCTTGGAAAAATAAGTTTGCCCATCAACGGTGTAATCGTCCTTGTTGAGGTTGAGGTTACTTTGCAGCAGCTCCTGCCGGGAGTTGTAGATAAAGATCTTGGGCTTGGTATAAGCAACAAATCCGATGAGTTGGGTAAGACGATCAAATTCACTTTCCAGGTAATCTATCGCCATTCGGGCGTTGTTTTGCCCGCCGTCATAGTAGTAAACTTCGAAGTTATTGGAGCTGAAAAAATACCAATCCACGTTTTTATGTTGGATCCTGTTTTTTCCAAATCTTTCCTGATCAAACTGCGCGATCACGCTGCCGGGCAGAGTTAACAACAAGACTGCCCAAAAAAGAAAGCGTATTCTTAACATCATCTGTTCTGCTTCATCTAGGTTTTAAATATACTTAAAAAACCGACTTATGTTCACTTCTTTTATGGGTTCCTTTCCGAAAATCAATAATTCCAACATGACAATACTGAAATAAGGTGCTAAAGAAACGCCTTTTGACCCCAAACCATTGAAGATATAAACGTGGTCGTAACGGGGATGTTTGCCCAAAATAGGCCTTCGATCAACCGTAGTTGGCCTCATGCCGGTGTCATGCCGCAACACCCCATCGATCGGAACCTGTACCAACTTCCCTAGTTTCTCCAAAAGTTCTTTCTTCGCGGCGTCGGTCGGTCCAGGCGACAGCTCGTTGTGACTGTAAGTAGAGCCTACTTTGACGCTCTGATCCGGTAGACCAATCCTAAATATTCCCCGATTGATGATTTCCTCAGAACAAAAGTCCTGCTTAACTACCAGAACCTCACCTTTGTTGGGTCTCAACGGCAGCCAATTAAAAAACCTACTACTCAAAGCCTCCAAGCCATTGGTAAATACTACGGCGCCTGCAGTAATATCCCGATAGACCACCCCCCCATCATTGATGGACAAAAGAGATTCATCGAAAACTTCGTCACAGTAGAGCCCCTGCCCTTGGAGAAGTAATGCATAGGCGTCCAACAGGGTATTTAGGTCGACATATCCAGATTGCCGCAAAAGCAGCCCACCATAAGGATCAGCAAGAGCCTCATACAAAGAGGATTGTCTGACGGCATGGAGGAAGGCCTGGTACTCGCTGTCTCCGCTTTTGCCCATCCATTCATTTTGTTCCTCTATGGACACAAAAGGTCGATATATCGGTTTGCTATAAAAAAATCTGACGCCCAAATGCCGCTCCAACGCCGTATAAAAAGGCTGGATTTCGGGAAACAACTGGCCAGCAATCCAGGTCTTGATCATTTGCCTACCTGTAATAGGGTTGAATAATCCCGCAGCCACCCTGCTGCTGTTGTTCCTTTCGGCCTGATCAATAACAAATACTTTTTTGCCGGCGACGATCAGCCGATGAGCGAGTGCCGTGCCTGCTATCCCTTGCCCTACGAGTAAAAAATCAACATCCATAGCCAAAATTAAATCTTTCTTTGTTATTTTGAAGGTTAATTTAAAAGGATTCCCAATGTTGCAAATTAAACCTTTTACTTTTAATCCCTTTGCAGAAAATACCTACCTGCTGTATGACGAAACGGGTGAAGCGATCATTATAGATCCGGGATGTTATGATAGAGGAGAAAAAGCTGAATTGATTGATTTTGTTAAAGAGCATCAACTGACGCCAGTAAAATTATTGAACACCCACTGCCACATTGATCATGTATTGGGCAATGCTTTTGTGATTAATACCTACGACATTCCCCTTTGGTTTCATCAGGACGAAGAGCCTATCTTAAGGGCTGTACCATCTTATGCCTCCAACTACGGGTTTCCGCTATACCAGGACAGTCAGGCCCACCACTATATTAAAGATGGGGAAGAGATCAAATTTGGCAACACGAAGCTTCAAAGTATCCTGGTGCCCGGCCATGCTCCTGGGCATTTGGCCTTTTACCATGAACAAAGCAACACCTGCATAGCAGGTGACACCCTTTTCCAAAGAAGTATCGGAAGGACAGATCTGCCCGGAGGCCATCATGAGACCCTGTTGAACGCCATCAAAAACAGATTGTTTGCATTACCGGACGAGACCGTCGTCTATCCCGGACATGGCCCCGCCACTACAATTGGCGAAGAGAAAATATATAACCCATTTGTAGGTCAACAGGCAAGATTTTGAAGATCATAAAACACATCCCCAATACACTCACCTGCTTCAACCTGATCTGTGGTATGGCAGGCATCTATCATGTCTTGGAAGGTCATATTTTCTATGGAGCTTACTTTATATTCGCTGCGGCCATTTTAGATTTTTTGGACGGATTCGTGGCCAGGTTGCTGAACGCATACAGTGAGATCGGAAAACAACTCGACTCCTTGGCAGACCTTGTCACCTTTGGCGTACTGCCGGCTTTTATTGTATTTACCTTACTCCAAGAAGTCTATCCGGATTCCTATCTTCCGTTTCTGGCCTTTTTTATTGCAACCCAATCCGCCATTAGACTCGCGAAGTTCAATATCGATACCCGGCAGTCTGACCGTTTTATTGGGGTACCTACGCCAGCAAACGGCTTGCTGATATCTACCTTACCCTTTATGGCCGAAAAGTTTGGTTGGGCGGAGTCCTTGGTTTACAGCGGCCCTTTTCTTATTGGTTTCAGTCTGCTCTTTGCTTTGTTGTTGACTGCGGAGTTGCCTTTGATCGCGCTGAAGTTTAAAAACTTTACTTTTAAAGACAACAAATATCGGTACCTGACACTTCTTCTCTCTTTGCTTTGCTTACTGACTATGGGCATGGGGGGCGTCCCTTTAGCGATCCTTTCCTATGTGCTGTTGTCTATCATAGAAAACCTGGAAAACAGGAATGAACAAGATAAAGTGGCTCTCTAAACGACTGCCCCTCCTTTGGGCAGTACTAATGGCAGCAGACCTAACCGCCCAAGGGAATTACTATACCTTCCCGGTCCACCGGGAAGGAGTTTATAAAATCACCGCAGAACAAGCCACGAAGCTAGGTGCCAGTTCAGTTGATGACCTCACAGTATATGGTTACCCCGGTGTGTTGCCTCAGGTACTGGATGAAAGCAGCCTGGATTTGCTAGAAATCCCCGTCAAGAACATATCTGGGGAATTGTTCCTTTTTCTCTCAGCAGCCGAACAGATGGCGATGGACGAAGGTGAAGTTCGATTTTTGCCCCATTATTATACCGACACCTTGCGGTACTTAGTGCGAACTGGCCAAGCCCCTTCCAAATCTGTTTCTTCCCTTTCCTTACCGGCCGTCGAGCAAGCCCCGGAAGGAATTTTGTACCGTCCAGTCCTTTATAAAAATCCCGAATACAATATCCTTTCTTCAGGAAGAGACTGGTATGGAGAGCGGGTTTTTGACGGGGAGTCTATTATTCTTAACTACGAAGAAAGCACCACCCCAACACTTCCTATTTATTACCAAGGCAGGATGATGGCCCAATCCCTCGGTGCCAGCACCTTCACCTTCACGCTTCACCAAACTGAAGTAGCTACTTTTTCTATTCCTTCCATCCCAAACAGCACTTACGGCACCAAAGGACGAACGGCGGAAAAGGTCGGCAAATTTGTCCCCGATAGTGGCGGGCCACCACAGGTCAAGCTACACTTCGAAACGGCGAACAGAAACAGCACGGGCTACCTCGATTATTTTATGTTAGGCTATCCTGCGGTTTCTACTGAACTTCCCGTCGGAGTATTTTATAATTTCGATCGGCTTCCCTATGGATTACAGCCTCATCCCGATTATAGGGTTTGGGATGTCAGTAACTTTGAGAATGTGACCGAATTGACGGCTCCTGGGCCTACCCTCTCCACGGTCGATAAACTCGCCGTATTTGATCCTAGCACTACCCCAGCGTTGTCTGATTTTCGTCCGGTGGATATGAACCTGAGGTTAAATCCTCTTTCTACGGAATTGATCATCATCAGCCATCCAGTACTGGCCAATCAAGCGCAACGCTTAGCTGATTTTAAGAACCAATCGGGAATAAGCAGCCAGGTAGTGATGCTCTCCGATATCTATTCGGCTTTTGGCTATGGCAACCCGGACGTATCTGCCATCCGCAACTTTTTGGCCTTTCACTACCACAACGGGAGGAAGTTAACGCATGTTTTATTATTCGGAAAGGGTACTTTTGACTATAAGAAAAAATTAGGTGGCCGTCCCAATTTGGTACCAACCTACAGCTCTAGAAGTAGCCTCAATCCGCTGACCACCTATAGCTCCGATGACTATTTTGGTTTTTTGGACTTCGGAGAAGGCGAATGGGAAGAGGTAACCGGAGGCGACCACCTTCTTGACATTGGCGTAGGCAGACTTCCCGTCATCCATTCAGGGGAGGCTAAGCAGGTAGTCGACAAGATCATTCAATACAGTTCGCAAAGTAGATCAAAAAGTGATTGGAAGCGAAAGGTCTTGTTTGTCGCTGATGATGGCGATAATAATGTTCACTTGAATGATTCCGAGTCCCTAGCCGACCACCTTGCACAACATCATCCGGAGCTATTGGTTGAAAAATTATACTTAGACAGCTTTGATCAAAGCCGCTCCGGCAATATCCAACAAGCTCCCGGCGCTAAAAAAGCATTTGAAACCGCGCTCGATTCCTCTTCTCTGGTAATCAACTATATCGGCCATGGCAATGAGACGACCTTGATGGCCGAGGAGTTGTTTACCGTTTCGGATTTAAACAACTGGCGGGAAAACAACAAGCTCCCCGTGATTATCACGGCCACCTGCGAATTTGGAAGGCATGACAGTCCTTTGATCCGTTCAGGTGCCGAAGAGCTGCTGATCGCTGAAAATAAAGGTGCTATTGCCTTATTGACCACGGGCAGGCCCGTCTTTTCCAACGTCAACCTTGCACTCAATGAAGCATTTATCCGGGAGGTCTTCAGACGCGAAGAAGGCCAAAGTCTAACCTTGGGTGAGATTTATAGAAGAACCAAGAACAACAGCCTTAACGGGCCTTTGAACCGCAACTTTTCATTATTAGGCGACCCTTCGTTACGGCTGGCGCTCCCTGACCTTAGGATTGAGTTGGAAGACATAGCAACGATAAATGGTGCCGAAACTCTCCAAGCTCTACAACCCATCCACTACAGTGGCAAAATAGTCGATCCCGTCACCGGCGCTAAAATGAGCTCCTTCGAGGGAAATTTGGAAATACGCGTTTCGGCCCCTCCTCCTGTTCAAAAAACCAAGGGAGATGAAAGTCAAGCGACCACTTATTGGGATGATCAGGATGTTCTATTTTATGGCGCTACAAGCATTGCAGAGGGCCACTTTCAGGGGGAGCTCATCCTTCCGGCAGCGCCTATCAGCACGCTCAAAGAACTCACCATACGGCTCTTCGCCCAAGATGAGCAAGAAGGAGCAGAGGCACTGGGGTTTGAAAAAATCAACTTTAAAGCCCATGCTGAGCCCGGATATGAGGATAGTCAGGGTCCCGAAATCAAACTTTCCTTAAAGCCGCCGTATGACAGCTCCCCTCTCTCTTCCACTTGGGTCGAAATAATCGCTGAACTGTCTGATTCCAGTGGGATTTATCTTCGTCCGGACAAAGGCATCAGGCTTAAAATTAACGGCGGAGCCCCCGTTTCGCTGACCGAGTACTACCGAGCCGAAGTTGGTTCCTATCAGCAGGGACGGGTGGACTTTCCTGTAAAAGGTCTTCAAGAAGGGAAGAACATCCTACTGTTTGAAGCATTTGACAATCAAGGCAATCGATCCGAGCAGGTATTAGAAGTCTGGGTGAGTGGCAGCAACCGGATGAACATCTTATCCCATCAGCTATTTCCAAATCCGGCCGATCAATTCACCCGGTTCCGGCTGACCCACAACAGACCTGGCGAACACCTGTTGATCGCGTTTGAAATTTATTCTTTGTCAGGAAGCAAAATATTTTCCCAATCTTTCCGTTTTCCAAAAGCCGATCCCATACTGCAGAATGTTGCTTGGTTTTTTATGCATGGCAAATCAAGTTTTCCGGCAAAAGGAACGTATCTTTACACATTAGAGCTACAATCAGAAGTCGACGGCACCTCCGACATCAAAAGGGGCAAACTACTAATTCAATGAAAGCAATGATCAACACACCGAAAAAAATATTTTTTTTATTTCTATTTGGTATATTGACAATTCAGGTAAAGGCTCAGGTATCACCCGTCATATCCGGTCAAGACAATAACAGGCGAGTGATCACGACAGCCGTTCCATTTTTGAACTTTGCTCCGGACAGCCGTCACTCTGGAATGGGCGATGTAGGGGTGGCCACCTCGCCTGATGGAAACTCCGCCCACTGGAATGCAGCCAAACTCGCCTTTATAGAAAGTGATATGGGTTTTTCCTTATCCTACTCCCCATGGCTTGGCAAGCTGGTATCCGATATGTCTTTGAACTATCTAACCGGTTATAAACGAATAGATGAGGTCTCGGCTTTCGGAATCGACCTGAGGTATTTCAACATGGGTTCCATCCACTTGACCGATATCTATGGGGATGATTTGGGAGAGTTCACCCCCAGAGACATTGCCATCGGCGCTACTTATTCCAGAAAGCTATCGGACAATTTGGCCTTAGGGATCTCTGCGCGATTTATCCACTCTAATCTGTCGGGCAATTTAAGCAGCTCCAACGGCAATGAAAGCCGGCCTGGGGTGAGCGTGGGTACTGACGTGGGACTTTACTATACCCAAGAGGTATTGATGGGCGGTAGGGAAGCAAACTGGTCTTGGGGTGCCAACATTTCCAATATCGGCCCTAAAATCACTTATAACAGCCCCGATGACCAAGACTATATCCCCACTAACTTACGGGTAGGGACAGCTTTGGAGCTTCCGTTGGACGAGTACAACAGCCTAACCTTTGCTTTGGACCTCAATAAATTGCTAGTACCTACCACCCCGATTTATCTGAGGGATGAATACGGCAATTTAGTGGTAGACAACAACGGGAACCTGGTGATCGCTCCTAATGGCGGAAAGGACCCTAATCGGCCTTTGATCAGCGGGATCTTCGGTTCCTTTAGTGATGCTCCCGGAGGATTTAAAGAAGAAATGCAGGAGTTGATGATCTCTTTCGGAGTCGAATATTCCTATGATGATAAATTTGCGTTGAGGACGGGATATTTTTACGAAAACCCCAACAAAGGAGGTAGGAAATATTTTACACTGGGTGTAGGATTTAATTACAACCGACTAGGATTTGACTTCTCCTATTTGGTACCCCAGCAACAAAACCACCCTCTAGCGGAAACGTTGAGGTTCTCTCTGGCATATGATATTGTGAAATGATAGTAGACAGGTCCAAAGCCCCGGATTTTCAGATTCCGGAAAATATCAGCCTAATACCTCCTACGAAGCGCATACTGGCCAACGGTGTACCGGTCTTTTATATCCACACCCCTCAGATTGAAGCAATAAAAGTGGAGGTAGTTACCTCTGTCAATACGGGATTGCCTGCTTCCAAGGCTTTGGTGCCTTTCTTCACCTTGCACATGTTGCAGGAAGGAACTAAGACGATGAGGTCCGAAGAGCTCGATCATTTCTTCGACCATTATGCCTCTGAGGTGGATGTAGTCTCCAACTTCGAACAAAACGGCCTTTCCCTCCTAACCACCCGGAAACACTTTTCAGAGGTGCTGCCTCTATTCAGGTCACTCTTTACCGAAGCCGTGTTTCCTGAAAAAGAATTAAGTAAAAGGAAGTCACAAAAGGAGCTTTCCATCTCGCTAAACAAGGAGCAAACCGGGGCAAGGGCCAACCAACTCTACCGAATGGGGCTGTTCGGTGCGGATCATCCTTTTGGGTTCATTGCAGACGAAAAAAACGTCCGAAACGTCAATAGACAAGACCTTGAAGAATTCTATGTCCACCATTTTTTAGCCCGACCAGAGATTTTTGTTACTGGAAATCTCGAAGGCAATCAGCTGGACGAAATCGAGGGACTATTTAGCGATCTTCAGGTAATTCCTGAAGGGGAGCAAATGCCCTTTCACACGATTCTCACAGATAAACGGATACTGGAGCCCAGAGAAACGTCGGTACAAGCAAGCATCCGTCTAGGGCAACATCTCATCCCTAAAAACCATCCGGATTATCATGCGCTTACGGTTTTTAACACCATACTTGGAGGTTATTTTGGAAGCAGGCTGATCAAAAATATCCGGGAAGAGAAAGGACACACCTATGGTATCTATAGCACCATCGGTAGCCTGACTCCTTCCGATTATTGGTTGGTGATGGCTGATGTCCAACAAGGTTACGCTGAAGAAGTAATAGAAGAGGTGTATAAAGAAATTGACCTTCTTAAAAATTATCCTATTGATCCTTCAGAAAGAGAAGTGATCCGGAATTATATGATTGGCAATTTACTTTCCAATTTCAGCTCTCCTTTTGACCTGATGACCAGGTTCAAAAATGTTTATCATCATGGTTTGAATTACAGCTTTTACGAAGAACAACTGGATTTTATCCGCAATTTTACTGCAGAAGACATCATGCTTGTGGGAAATAAATACTTCAAAAGGGAGAACATCCTCGAGGTGATCGTAGGCGCTGTTTGAATCCAACGTAGTGCTTATAGAAAAAGGATAAATCCAATTCAATTTTTGCCCAAAGCTTGAACAGGAAGTAGCGCGTTCCCGAAACCCGCATTTGCCCCGCCAACTCTAGGAAGCCGTCGGCCGCTTTGAAGTTAGCTGATCCCAAGGCATGTTTCGCCTCAAACAGCAGCCGGATGCCGAGTGCGTCATTTTCTTGTGGTGTGCGGTTCATTTCGGAAATTTTATAGCATACCTTTAAGGTAGAAGGCAACATAGATGAGCTTCTAATGCGATATTGTTGGCTAGAAAAGGAGCTTTTTAGGATTCTCTTCTTCACACCAATGTGCTCATTAAAAATAAAATGATGCTTTCTTGCCAACCGCACCAGGATGTCGAAATCCTCGTAGGATAGGTTTTCATCATAGCCCCCTTCACCAAGAAGAATGTCGGTTGGAATAACCAACGTAACCGCACACACCACCGTTCGGTGGATGACCTGTCTATATATATCTCCCGAAGCGACCCTAGCGAGTGGCTTACCTTCCTTTCCAACCGGATAGAAAGTGGATACCATCCTACCCTCTTCTTCCAAGAAAGCGTTGCAAAAATAAATACCTCCGGGATGATCTTGCAGGGTCTCCACCGCTATCGCCACGTGGTGAGGCAACAGTACATCATCCCCCGACAAATCAATCACATATTGCCCGTTAATCATTGTCAGAGCTTGGTTAAAGGATTGACAATAATTAAGAGGAGTATTCCGGAAGATGGTATGGACCGAGACTTTACTCTGGTTACCACTCAACCACGCTTGGATCTTGTGTAATGAATTATCACCGCTTCCGTTATCGATGATGATCAATTCCAGGGAGGAATGGCTCTGCCCCACCACGCTGTCTAAGGCATTCTGTATGTATGTTTCGTGGTTGTAACAGGTGCATATAACCGAGACCAATGGATCATTCATGGACATTCAACCGCCTCTAAAAACAAACTTCGGGGTGTTTTCTTATAAAGCTATATCAACTTTTTAAGATATTCCCCATAACCGCTTTTACCCAATTTTTCTGCCTGTGCGAGCAGTTGCTCTCTGTTAATATAGCCACTTCTATAGGCTATTTCTTCAATACAACCAATCTTAAGACCTTGTCGCTCCTCTATCACTTCTACAAATTGTCCTGCCTGCAGGAGCGACTGATGGGTGCCGGTATCGAGCCAAGCTGTACCCCTGGTCAGAATTCCTACATGCAGTTTTTCCCTTTGTAAATAGACATTGTTCACGTCGGTGATTTCCAGCTCTCCTCTTGGGCTGGGCTTTATTTGTTTCGCAATTCCCACGACTTCATTATCATAGAAATACAGTCCCGGAACCGCAAAATTGGACTTAGGCTCATTTGGCTTTTCCTCAATGCTGATCGCTCTTTTCTCCTCGTTAAATTCTACCACGCCATATCGTTGTGGGTCATTTACATGATAAGCAAACACCACGCCTCCATCGGGATCGGTATGCGCTTTCAGCACATCCTGGAGCCCTGAACCGTAAAAAATATTATCACCCAAAATCAAGGCAACTTTGTCATCTCCTATAAATTTCTGGCCGATAATAAAAGCCTGCGCCAATCCCTCTGGCTTGGGTTGGACGGCAAACTCAAAACGGCAGCCCACTTGGCTCCCGTCGCCCAGCAGTTTTCTGAAAGCCTCGGAATCCTCTGGGGTGGTGATGATTAATATCTCTCTAATTCCCGCCATCATCAGCACAGACAAGGGGTAATAAATCATGGGTTTATCATAAACCGGCATGAGCTGCTTACTTACTGCGATTGTTAAGGGATATAGCCGTGTGCCGGAACCTCCAGCCAATATTATTCCTTTCATGTTATTCAAAAATGTTGGAATGAAATATGTAAGTACTCTTTTTGTGGTCTTTCCGGTTTGTCGGTCCAAAAAAGATGCCCGAAGAAAGACTAAAATCTAATTCATAAACAAGACTGCCAATATAATGGGAAAAAGCATCCCGCAATAATATTGAACCGGATCTATTTTCTTTAAATTTGACCTAATCATTAATATCCTAGTTTAAATGCAAGCAAAAACCCTTTATCTTTTAACCGGATTGCTATTTTGGTCCCTCGGCAGTATGGCACAAAACCTTCAAAAGGAGATCATTCCTCGGCTAAATAACGTCTATATAGGTATCGGACCCTCATTTATGTATGCAGATAACGCCGGTGGTGTGAGAAATTCACAATTTAAGGTTAGACCTGCTGCGTCTGTCGCTTATGGAAGAAAGTTAAATTCCTTTGTGGAAATACGCGGAAGCTTTGGCTATCAGATGCTCGAAAGTCAAGATCCGAGTTACTACCGGGATACCGTAGTCCGCCAATGGATAGCCACCGACCAGGCTTTAGCCATAAAAGGCAATGCATTTTATGTGGACCTCATGCCCCTCTTTCATCTTCCTGTAGAGCGGCATATCGACAGAAGTGACCTTAACATTTATGCCGGAATCGGCCTCGGTGTGATGGTGGTAGACAAAGAAGAAGCCAGGGTTGTCGCTAACACCCCTACCATCGAACACCGCTCGCTTTCTGCTGTGTATATTCCCATTCGAGGTGGAGTTAGCTACCGTATTGGGGATCATGGAGATCTTTCACTGGAAGGCACCATTCTAGCCACGTTTTCTGATGACATTGACGGAAACACCGGCTTTAACCGGTTCAATGACCATCTTTTTCAAGCGCAAATCATTTACAAAAGATACCTGTCTCCTTTTCCGTTCTGGCGCAATTAAGCCCCCGACATGAATCAATTCATCCTGTCCAACACCTCAAACCTTGATGCATTGCTGATATATTCGGGAACAATCAGTTTAATATGTCGAACTAGCTCATTTTCATTGCCATTTGCCATGATTTTCTCAAAAAGATCAATTTGCGCGTCGATCTTCAGATAAGGAACTTTCTGTACTTTCGCGATTTTGATCTTAGGATGATGGGTAATTTTGACTTCTTCCGAGTCGTTAAGCAGTTCTTCGTAAAGTTTTTCGCCCTCCCTTAACCCGGTAAAGACGATAGCAATATCCTTATCCACTTTCTTGCCGCTCAGCTGAATCATTCGTTTGGCGAGTGCTACAATCTTGACGGGCTCGCCCATATCAAACACATAAATTTCACCCCCGTTTCCCATTACAGCAGCCTCCAGCACGAGCTCACAAGCCTCAGGAATGGTCATGAAGTATCGGGTAATTTCAGGGTGGGTCACGGTAAGTGGGCCTCCCTTTAAGATCTGCTTTCTAAACAAGGGTATCACTGATCCATTTGACCCCAATACGTTGCCGAAACGAGTCGTTATAAATTTTGTATTGCATTGAGCACCGTCATTCTGCATCAAATAGCCGTTGAGGGCCTGAACATACATCTCGGCAATTCTCTTGGTGGCACCCATGACATTGGTGGGATTCACCGCCTTGTCGGTACTTACTAAAACAAATTTCTCTACCTTGTTCAAAACAGCAACATCTGCTAGCAGTTTAGTACCGTAAATATTGCAACGGATGGCTTCCTCAGGATACTTCTCCATCATGGGTACGTGCTTATAGGCTGCAGCGTGAAAGACCACGGCGGGCTTAAATCGTTGAAACACCTCATTGATTTTCTTGCTACTCCTAACATCAGCAAGAACCACTTCTATCTCCGTAGCCAGATCCAGCGCTTTGATATCCTGTTCGACGTCGTACAACGCCGACTCTGCCTGATCCAGTAAAATCAATAGTGAAGGTTGATAGTGGACAATCTGCCGGCAAAGCTCGCTTCCTATAGAACCGGCAGCCCCGGTGACCAATACCACTTTCCCTTTCAAATCTTCTCTAACTTGATGATTGTCCAACGCGATCGTATCTCTTCCAAGAAGGTCTTCTATCTTCACCTCACGGATTGACCCTGGCTTCAGCCCGCCATTGATCCATTGATCCACTGGGGGAATAATACTTACGTTGAGGTTTAAATTAAGACAATGATCAATAATTTCCCTTTTCTTTTGCTCTGATATATCCTGAACAGAAAGAATCAGGTCTGTCACACCTTTTTCTCCTACCAATTGTTCGAGCGACTCTAAACCGCCAAATATTTTTATTCCATCGATAAACTTGCCCTGTTTGTTAGGATCATCGTCCAAAAATCCGCAGTTGACAAAATTGTTCTTACGATGCTTCTTTACCACGTCATGGGTAAGGATTCCTGCTTCGCCCGCACCAAAGATAATCAGCTTTTTAGTGTCCTTCTTCTCCTTTTTATTTTCCAAAGAGCCAAAGTAGTCCTTCACCAATAACCGATACAACACCAGAATGAACAGGGATAACAAAGACGCGATGATGTTGACGGAATTAGGGATCAAGTGGTCTATTCCAAATACCTTTATAGATAGCCAGTTGACAGATGCGACCAATAAGAGATTGAAGGCAATGGTCTTGAATAAGCTCACGCCATCCCTCATGCGGGTATGTCTCACAATTCCCACATAACTTTTTGTAAAAAACATTACCAACAACCCCCCGGACAAGAACACCAAACTCCCCGGAATAACGTGGTAATGATCCAGGCTAGCCCATTCAAAATTCAAGCGAATCAAGTAAGCAAAAAAGGCAGCGTGGAAAAGCACTACCCCGTCTATGCTTGCAATAAACCATCTCGGCAAAATATTTAACCGCTTGAGGGATTTCATGTAAAAGTTTTAAATGATTTAACAGATAAAGTTTTGCAAAGATATTAGATTTTCCTCATAAATAATGATATCAATAAGACAGGTTGTTATTAGTATAACAATTTGGTAAAGATTTTGTGTAAGTTCTAGCTTTCTAACGCCTATGAACAAGACTTTTGACCCTTCGTTTAAGATTTTGCTACATGCGGTATTGGTGCTTACGTTGATAGCCTGTGCCGCAGTTTTTATTTTCGCCCGCGAGTTCTTTTATCCGGTGTTCCTTGCCGTGCTTCTTTCCTATCTGCTCTATCCGGTAGCGAAATTCTTTCAGAGGTTCATCCGGCATGAGGGAATATCCATCGCGATCAGCATTTTGCTGTTGTTAGCTATGTTCGTGGCGACCTTCTTTTTGCTATATCAACAGACCACTATTTTCTTCGAAAGCTTGTCGGAATTCGAAGAACAAGCGCTACAAAATATCAGAGGCATACAGCACTACGTTACCCAGACCACTCCGCTAACCATTGATTCCGATGACTGGTTGAAAAACCAAATCAATAACTTGCTTGAAGCCCAAGAAAATTTCTTTGCACAGATTTTCAATGCTACCACAGCCACCATGGTAGCCTTGGGCGTACAGCCCGTGTACATATTCTTTCTGTTGTACTATCGAAATCATTTCAAAAAATTTGCTTTTCAAGTCACTCAACCAAAAGATCACCCAACCCTGAGAAAAATCATCGTGGAGATCGCTTCAGTGACCAAAAACTACGTTAGCGGGATATTTATAGTGGTTTTCATCTTATGTTTCGTCAATAGCATCGGCTTGATGATTGTTGGATTAGAATATGCGCTTTTATTGGGGGTGATCTCTGCATTCTTTAACTTCATCCCCTATTTCGGCACCTTGATCGGCGGAGCTATCCCTCTTGTATATGCTTTGGTGTCACCCAACCCCTCAGATGCGATAGGGGTGGTAATACTTTTTATCATCGTGCAATTTTTGGAGAATAATGTGCTCACACCCAATATCACGGGTGGCAGGGTTGCCATCAGTCCTCTGTTTACCATTTTTGCCATTATAATCGGCGGGATCACCTGGGGTGTACCTGGCATGTTGTTGAGTGTTCCTTTCTTAGGAATCTTTAAAGTCATATGTGAAAATGTCGAGCCACTTAGGCCAATCGCTTTTCTGCTGTCCTCCCGTGATTCCCAGGAAAACCCTAAAGAAGAAACTACCTTCTCCACCAACCCCTGATGCCGGAGGCTGTTTGTACAAAATAATTGCCTTCAAACTCTCCGAGTACCTGGGCATTGCCTCCAATCAGCGCTCCCGATAAAGGGTGAGAGGCGTCCCATTCCTCCAGGATTTCATCCAGCGATGTCAGCTGGACTTCATCCAAGGCGCCTGTTGAAGTCCCGACGAGATTTTCAAAAATATAGGCTTTCCGGCGGTCGGGAAGAACTATCCGGTACCAATTACCGGACTTTCCGTCGATGTGCACCAACGTATTTTGCGGATAGCTTCCTGCTTTCGCGGATGAGGTAGTAGGAGCACTCCGGATATTGGCCAAAGGAGCTTTTACAACGGCTGGCCTCCCTATTTCCACACTATCTGTTAAAGGCGTCTCTTCAGGAAGAACCAATTCTTGCAAATAGGGAAAGGGATCTACCGCTCCTCTTCCCGATCGGTAGATCCCGAAATGAAGATGGGGTGAGGTGGTAATGGCATTGCCTGTATTCCCCACCAACCCTAACGTATCGCCCACTGTTACGGATTGGCCCACATTAACCAACTGACTGTCCAAATGGGCGTAATATTGCGAGTGCCCAAGTTCACTGTTGTACAGCCACACCACCTTTCCTCCCAGCCTGTTATCGCCGACCCGCCTTACCCGTCCGGAGGATGCGGCAACTACCGGCGTGCCCCGACTGGCAAAAACATCGATTCCTTCATGCTTACGCACATCACCATCACGCGGATCACCCCAGAAGCTAGCAATGTTCCTTGTTCCTTTACCGACTATCGGAAAAGCCAGAATGCCTTCTGACGTAATACTCAAGGAAAACATGCCTCCTCTAAATAATTCTGGCTGTAAGCGCAATGCATGCATCCCGGATTGCCGCACCTGATACGATATTACACCGAGCGAATCAGCATAATGTATCCTTTCCATACTGCTGTCTACCGGATTAACTGCAAAAATATCCATAAAGAAAAGGGCGTCCCTCTGGGAGATAAGTTCCAGCCTTATATTGACCTGGTGCCCTTCCTTGACCGGGTAACGTAGGAGTACTGCGCGTGGTTCTTTGGGGTCAAAGTAGCCTATTTCCTGATACGGAGGCGACACCTCCAGCGAATCACCTAGAATATCTTCTCCAGCTCTCTTCCAATCCTGCACTAGGGCATAGTTTTTTAAGGCAGTTGATTCGAGAGAAGAAAGGTAGGTGTCATAAGGACTTCGCTTCTTTAACAGCTTATCCACCACACCACCATTACAACCATAAAGCCCTGCCACTAGAATGAGTAGAATCAGGTATCGCATGTTGATATTTTGTAAATGAACACAAAATGAAAAGCAGAACGCCCCCCTCTGATCACGACTCTTTTGGGGCTTCATGTTTGCGTTCCTGTATTTCCTCTATTAGCTTCTTATTGAATACGGGAAGGTCATCAGGGTTTCTGGAGGTCACTAAACCGTGATCCACCACACATTCTTCATCAGACCATTTGGCTCCTGCATTAAGCAGGTCTGTTTTGACGGAGAAAAACGAGGTGACACTCCTGCCTCTCAACTTACCTGTTTCAATTAGTACTTGAGGACCATGACAAATGGCCGCGACTGGCTTGCCTTGATCAAAAAAGTGAGAAATAAAGTCGATGGCCTCTTTACTTCTTCGCAAGTAATCGGGATTGATTACGCCTCCGGGGATGACGACCGCGTGATAATCGTTAGGGTCAGCCTTATCTATCGATTTGTCGACAGCAAATTCTTTTCCCCAGTCTGTAGAGTCCCAGGATTTTATTTTACCCTCCTGTGGAGAGACGATATCCACTATCGCCCCTTCTCTTTCCAGGGCATCCTTGGGACTGGTTAGCTCAACCTCCTCAAAACCCTTTTCTGTAATAATTGCGACAGTTTTTCCTGTTAATTTTCCCATGACGGTGTTGTTTTGTCGGTGATTGAGGAGAAACCACCAAAAATGATGCTAAGGAAGGGTGGCAACTTGTTGCCCTAATAGTAATGGGCCTGCTGATTTGTAGATAGCGGTCACGGCGAGAAGGGCTAAAGGTTCACCGCAGCGATCGAAAGTCCCGTCTCCCATAATGCTTTGACCCTGAATCTTGGCGTGTACTGGAAATTAGTACGTGGACATCCGGTACATAATAATAATCCGGAACTATTTTCTCCCTATATTTGTCATCTAATTCCTTACTTAATGGGGCTGACCGGTTTTGACAGTAGGAGTGAAGACTGGGCTCGCATGTCGGGTGGAGTATGTACGCCCGCAAATAATTCATACGAACCATAATTGGCGAATCTAATTACGCCATGGCTGCCTAATCTAACCCTTAGGGGATAGATCATAGCTTAAAGGGTTGAGTTCCGATAGGAATTCCCCGGCCACATCCCGCAACCCTCCGCCTTGTCGGGGTTGATCTTGGGGTGTCGAAAAGACAGGGCTAGCGCCAGTGATGCTGTTAAGCAGGTGCGAAATATAACAGCTAAGTGCCAGGACAGGTGTGTTGCCCAGCGGTCCGGCATCGAAAACCCAACAGGTAACTAAACATGTAGACGGTACGGTGTTTCCCTATCTGGACGCGAGTTCGAATCTCGCCAGCTCCACCCACAAAAAAAACTAACCTGTGACAGGTTAGTTTTTTTTATTTAACGTGGCGGATTTAATGGGGCTTAGAAGCTATTTCCATAGGGCTATATAGGTCAAACTTGGATGGATCCACTGGCCGAAAAAGTAGTTGGGAGTACATGTACAAGCCGTTCTTCCAAACTTTAAAATCATGTCCTCCTTTCTCCAGATAGTATACATGAGGTACATGATGGTCCTTCAGGTATTGATGTGTTCTGGTGCTAACACGCAACAACTGGTCCGCGTCACCACAAGAAATCCACAGCAACTTTAACAGCTCTTTTGCCAGATCAGGATCAGGTACCAGCTCTTGGGGCGGCTTTGTGTTGGGCGCGGATGAGAACCCGCCTACCCATGCGAATTTATCGAGATGGCCGAGTCCAAAGTTTAGCGACTGGCCACCACCCATCGAAAGCCCTCCTATCGCCCGATGTTCACGGTCAGTGAATACTGGATATTCCTTCTCGATGAAAGGGATGAGATCGTTCAAGAGATCCTGCTCGAAAGTCGCAAAAGCCTGCACCTTGTCGGGCGCCATGATATTTCCTTCTGCACGATCGTCCTTCATCGCTCTACCATTGGGCATGACCACGATCATGGGCTTGAGCTTTCCGTCCGCATACAGATTATCCAATACCACATCTGCCCTACCTCCATTCAACCATTCGTTCTCATCTCCACCGATTCCATGAAGCAAGTACAAAACGGGATACTTTTCTGATGTGGAAAATCCAGGCGGAGTGTAAACCACGGCCTTTCGGTCAACACCAACCGCTATGGAAGGATAAGTAATGATTTCTATCTTGCCTTTTTTGATGCTGTCTCGCGGCACATCAAAGCCCGCGGGAGCATGTTTCTCCATATCTTGCGCGCGGAGATGAGTGGCAGATAGAAACAGGAAGAGAAGAAAGATGTGTAATCGTGTCATAGCTATTTTCTGTTTCTTGTTTTAGCACAGCTAACGGGTTCTGTGGCTCACAAAACGCCAATCCACTCAACAATCATGTCGATGAGCTCACTCACCCGAGGTGAACGTAAATTCCCCTGCCGGTCTTAGACTGGAATTTTCTTTGTCAGGGAAATCATCGGGCAGTGGATAACTCACCGCTCCGGTAGCCAGCCATTCGGCTGCCCTGATAACAGTCGTTTGGAATCCAACACAACGGTAGGATTCGGGGTAAACTTCTCCATGCCAGAGATGCCCCATGCTCGAATTGTAAACGCGCCCTTTGCCATAAGAAACTACCCATTCGACCGGCCATACTTTCCGGGTATCGGTACTATCATAGGCGCTGGAAAGTATGGTAAGGTTTTCCGCATGGCCTCTTGGAAAACTATAAACTTCCGTGTTGACGGTTTTCCAAGCATCCGGGTAATCTTGATTGATAGGATGCCTGTTGATCACTTGGATGAGCGCATCAAAACGAGCGCCGTGGCTAGTGCCTTTTCCTTCTCCCCTTTCATGCCGTACCACATTCCTTTGAGCATCTACTTCAAGGGCCACCCCCCTGTCGGCAGATCTCCATCCTAAGCCTATCATCTTGTTGTACTCTTCCCAGTCTGGAAATGCATTGTTAGCCGAATGTAAGATATACAAGCCCCCTCCCTTTTGGACGAATTCTTCCAACTTCCTTTGTGCATGTTTAGGCCAAACCAATTTTGGTTGGTGGATGTTGTTGGTATTTTGGATCACTACATCATAGGGCTCGAAGTCTGGGTCCCACAATGCCCAATCACCACTATCCAACGGAATAGTGGTCACCGTTACCTCAAACCTTCCTGTGCCTTCCAGTAACCACTTCACTACCGCTGAGGTTTGTCTCCAGTCATGATTGCTAAAACCATCTACTATTATCACCCTGGAGACGATATGTTGCCTTGGAAAAAACGCCATACAGCTGAGCACCCCAGCAAGCATTAACGCGAATCCTAATGAACCTATTTTTTTCATCGTGTTACTGTTGTTATAGTTTGCTTCAAAACACCCGTGAAGGTTTGCATTCATCCGGCTAAACATCGCCTTGACTCCTCCTGTGCGCCGACGGTGACTCTCCCAGCCTCCAGGCGGGTAATCCTGGCCTTGCAACCCTAGAGGTCAATCTCTTGATGACTTAGATACAAGGATCTAACACTTCGATCGTTGTATTCGGCAAGCCCAAGAATTCTGGCAGCTACACTTCGCACCCTGGACCGAGTCGATCTTGATTAATGCCCAGAACCGCCTTTCATACCTCTTGAATTGGTGTCATGGAGGAAAGTTTAGCAGATCGTCTTGTATGCCCAATCCCAGTGTAGTATACAATGGCGTTGAAAAGATCGCCCATCGATCAAGTGATCAAATCTACCACAAATGAAGGTAACCTCGCAAGAAAACCGATATAAAGTAAAAGTTTATAACTAAAAAATTGCCCCAATCACTCTTGATCAGCCTTTTCCTCGAAGACGTCTCATGGTAGCGCAGCCATTTCATCCAAATGTTCTCCAAATACGTATAACTCTTTATCCCAAAAAGGACAAACTCCACTCATAAACACATTCATTATGGAAAAAATTACACGGAAAATCCTGTATCTGGCACTTATTCCCCTTCTTTTAAGTGGGGTCACCATTGCCCACGCGCAAAGCAATAATCCGGGTCCTAAGATAGGCATCAAGGCAGGGCTCAATCTATCCCAGCTCTATGTCGACCAGCCCAATGCCGAAGATGAAAAGATGAAGCTTGGACTCAATTTTGGGGTATTCGGAAAAATCCCGATCAGCAATTTTCTAGCGGTACAGCCAGAAGTGCTTTATTCAAATGTAGGTTCAAAGATTAGGTACGGCGGGTCCAATTTGGAAAATGCATTAGGGATTGAACCGGGAGAAGTAAGATTCAATTTGAACTACATCCAGGTACCTGTAGCACTAGCTGCTAATGTTGGGCCATTAAATCTTCATGCGGGGCCGTACCTTTCCTATCTGCTTTCGGCGAACGTCAAAGATCTAAAATCCGCTAACCTGAATCCCACAGATGTGGTAGATTTGGATACGGATGATTTTAACCGCCTGGACTATGGCGTTTTGTTCGGAGTGGGCTTTGATGTGCAGGGAGTTACCATTGGTGCGCGATACAACTACGGCCTTCGCGAAATAGGAAACAGTGGGATTGCGGGACGTCTTACCGACAACTCCAAAAATGGTGTAGGTCAGATTTATATCGGATTCGGCTTTTAATTAGTCCGGCCTTCTACGATGTTGTAGAAGGCCGGCTTTTTAATCTTTCCGTAAGGCTTCCGTCCGAAAGTCTTACTTTTGCTCCAACTGTCTTTTCAACAGGGACATTAGTTGATGCTGCTCCATAGTATGCTCCCTATTTTCTATTTCCGTTAACATATGCTGCAGCACAGCAGCGGAAGCTTCGGTCTTTTCGGCTCCAACCCGCTGCACTGTGTAGGTCAGCAAATTGGGCACCTGTGCCGCTTGCGCAACTTTTAACGCCCTTTCTACATCCGTTGCCACCACTGGTTCAAAAGCATACCAAAGCATCAAGGGCAGGTTATGATCATCTTTGTCCTCCTCTCTTTGAATCAATGCCTCCAATACCCCCCAGCGCTTCTCCGGGGTAATCCTTTGCATCGCCGAAGCGAGATATAATCTGACCATGGCCGAACCGTCAGTCCTCGCCATTTCAGTCAATCTATCTAAGGTCGCATCCGCCAATTCTTTATCCTCAGCCATCAGCTGTATGGCCCAACTCCGGATATATTCGTTCTCATGATGCGTCAGCTTCAACAATTCTTCCTCATCAATTCCTTGGGTTACGTGAAGCGTCCACAGTGCAGCCAGCTTTCTGGTCACATCAGGGTTCTCCTCCAAGATTTGCTTAAGTTGCTTATGGACCCGCTTGTTCGGTCCTCTTTCTTGCAACTCAAGGCGGGCTGTACGGACATACCATTCATTGTGTTTCAGATGGTGGTTTACCAGCTCCTTGTTGGAGGCTTTGGAAAGGTCCACTTGGGTCCATTGGTCCGAGTCATGGCTTATCTTGAATATCCTGCCCATCGTCTTTTGATGCACATCCGGATTCGGGCTATGGCATTGGTTCTTGTCATACCAATCAATGACAAAGACTGAACCACTGGCATCATACCTGAAATTCAACCATTGGGACCATGAGTCGTTGGTCAGCAAGAAGTCTTCCTCATGGCTTGCCACATAGCCCGACCCATTTCTTGTTAATTTATCTACATTCAAGCGTGCGCCATGAATATTGTTCATGTAAATCTTGCTGCGGTATTCTTCGGGCCAGTTCTCACTTCCCAAATAAATCATCGCACCAGAATGCGCATGGCCCCCGCCTGCTGAATTGGATCTAAAATTTCCGGCATGAGGCCCCCTATCCCCTACCCAATGGACGTGGTCTCCAATCTCCTTGATATCATTATAGGTATAAGGGTTAAAATGCTGCCCGGCTTGACGCAGGTACCTAGCTCCTTGAACGACATGAAACATATGTGGAATCACACACACGGTGATGAAAGGGTGTCCGTATTCGTTGAAGTCAATACCCCAGGGATTACTGGTCCCCTCTGCAAACAACTCAAACTCTTGGCTGACCGGATGGTAACGCCACACACCAGCATTTAACTTAACCCTTTCCTCATCCGGCGCACCCGGCTT
>Ga0079224_100001732_pt1 | contig 25631 bp, 26 predicted proteins | sample Stecom2015_FD_80414 | JGI IMG/M metagenome (GOLD analysis project Ga0079224, IMG submission 80414) | Agricultural soil microbial communities from Utah to study Nitrogen management - Steer compost 2015 | ecosystem: Environmental > Terrestrial > Soil > Agricultural land | place: USA: Utah... | reverse complement strand
TAATTGGTAGTCTATTTTAAATATTCGAAAAGATAACAAAATAATGTGGATGGGAGAATTATATTTTAATGCTGAGAAAAACTGGATTTCTGTTGTTTGCAATTTTATTGGCAATGTTAGCAGCCTGTGGAGGAACTGAAGAAGAATCTGGCTCAGAAGGGGATGCGGAAGATTTTACTAATTATAGTGATGCAGTCAACTATACGATTACCGGCATTGAGCCCGGTGCTGGCATTACCGTAACAACAGAAAAGGCGATTGAAGAATATGACAATTTGGCAGGATGGGAATTGGAGCAGGGTTCTACAGGTGCGATGGTTACCGAGCTGGGGAAAGCCATCGATAATGAAGAGCCGATCATCGTAACCGGCTGGAACCCGCATTGGAAATTTGCCAAATTTGATAACTTGAAATATTTGGATGATCCGAAGGGAATTTATGGCGGCGAGGAAGTCATTAAAACGATTGTACGGAAAGGTCTGAAACAAGAAAAGCCTAACGCTTACAAACTATTGGATCAATTCCAATGGGAAGTAGAAGATATGGAAAGCATTATGTATGAGTCGGCAGAAAATGATGTGGCGATTGAAGATGCAGCAATACAATGGGTACAAAATAATCCGGATAAAGTGGAGGCATGGACCGAAGGGGTGGAAGACGTAGATGGCGTGACCGTCGAATTAGTGTCCACGCCTTGGGATTCGGAACGGGCGTCGGCCAATGTCGTTGCAGAAGTGATGCGGCAAAAAGGGTTTGATGTCACGATTACTGAGGTGGATGTAGCTGTAACCTTTGAAGCGATTGCCACAGGAGAAGGGGATGCTTCTCTTGCCCCGTGGATGCCGATTACCCACCAAAGTTTCTATGAAGCATATGAAGATGGTTTCGAAGATTTAGGAGAAAATTTAACAGGAGCTAAAATTGGGTTAGTCGTCCCGGATTATATGGACATCGATTCCATTGAAGATTTAAAGCCGAAACAGTAACGTATAAAGGAGGTTCCATTTTGGAACCTCCTTTATTATTAATGATAAGGCTCCAATTTATCCATAGACATAAAAACTCCCATATTTCCATCTAGGGTTTGGGAGTTGAGTGCTGTTATATGAACATTAATTGTGGTTTTTTACCTTTTCTTCCAGTTCTTTTAGACTGCTTTCAATTTGCTCTAAATAACTATGAATCGTCTCTTGGTGTGGTTCGATTGTTTCTTTCCATTCTTCGACAGACTTTTTAATATCGTCGGTCAGTTCTTTAATTAATACAGCGCTTTCTTTTGAGGTTTGCCTAATTTGCTTTTTTAGCCGGATGCCGTCCTCAAGCAAATTGGCTAAAACTTCTTTTACATCGGCAGCTTGCTCTCGCATGCGTCCGCGCAAATCTCTCCCGGAAACCGGTGCAGTTAATAAGGTGACAGCTGCAGCAATGCTGGAACCTAAAACAAGACCATATACTAACGATTTTGTTTTTGACATCAGTGGAGCCTCCTTATTCTACAAGTCTTAATCCCATTGTATACTAAATTAGGCAGGATGAAAAATAAAATTTGAAAAACCTCTAGCTGCAAACACTAGAGGTTTAATTGAAAATTATTATACGGTAATTGGTTTCATACGCTTTAATATCGCATTGACAATTGGATAGACGACAACCATAATTAACGTATTTACTGCAGCTGCAGGTAATACGGCGGTCAATATTAAAGCAATAAATCCGCCTTCTGGCAGGCTGGCAATGATGGATAACACGGCTACAAAGACAGTTCCGCTTACGAATGTTCCTACAAAGGTAAGGACCGGTGCGTTAATATTGTTGTTTAATTTGTTTTGCAACAGCAAAAATAGTCCTAATACAACAAACGCAGAAACCGGTTTGTCAATCATATTGGCAATTTGTCCTCCCGGAGCGGAAGTAGTTAATGCTGCAATAATTCCAGAGACAATCGATAATAGTAAAACATACTTTGCTTTCGGAAATAGAAAGATCCCCAAAAACATCATCGATAATAGCAAGTCAGGTTTTACTCCAGCAATTGTAAAACCTGGAATGGCAGCATGCAGCACCGTGCCGATTCCTACCAATAGCGATAAAATAATTAGTACGCGAATATTCATTTTTTATCCTCTCCTCTTCTCTGCTCTACTCGTCTTTCTTATTCTCAGCTGTACACTGTTGTCAGCTGCAGAATTTCCTTTATTATATCAGAGGTATGGAAAAATAAAAAGGATTAATTTTCTGATTTAAGAAATAACTAGAAAGAGATAAATAAAAATAGCGGGAATCAATTCCCGCTATTTTATTTCTTTGGCAATGTCCGCAGCAATGTTTTGCAGATCTTCCGGAGTGTAATCGTCATTATGGGTCGTCCAATTTGGCGTATATCCGTCGCCTTCTCCGTATCTTGGAATTAAATGGATATGCAGATGGAAGACCGATTGTTCTGCTGCTCTTTCGTTATTATTTAACAAATTCATCCCTAAAGGCTGATAAGCGTCGCGAATTGCGTTGGCAATAATCGGAACACGGGCAAATAATTCTTTCGCTACTTCCGGAGGCGTTTCAAAAATATTTTTCGTATGGACTTTCGGAATAACGAGCGTATGACCTTTTGTCACTTGGGAAATGTCTAAAAAGGCGTATACATGCTCATCCTCGTACACTTTCGCAGATGGTATTTCCCCGTCAATTATTTTGCAAAAGATGCAATCTTCATGGCTCATCGATTTTCCCTCTCTTTCCTAACATTTATTATATTTATTTTATAAGGGAAGGAAGGGGAAAGTAAAGGAAAATGGGACCGCTGTATAGCGAAATTATCGGTGCTGTTTTCTCTCAATTGAAGAGGGTATCCTGTAAGATAGGCAGAAACGTTTAGTGTGTTTATAGAGGATTGCTATAGTCACTTAGCAATTGATTTTCAGCTGAAAGTGCCTATCAGGATGTTCTAAAGCCGCTTTTCGACCGTTTATTCTTCAAAAAGTGCATAGAGAGGTTCTATACACCTTTTTTCATTTAAAAGGCTCCATAACGAAATTCTAAGTTCCAAATTATCTTTGCGTTTTATGCAGAAAGGAGCATATGTGAAAACAAGAAAACAGGCCAGCTCCATTTTCATGGGCCAGCCTGTATGTGAAGAAACAAGGATGCAACTTCTAATGTGTGGGGACTTTGTAATGCTAGTTAAATACATTGATTTAACTTTTTTACAAAAACCTACTTAAGAAGAGGAAGTAGGCGAAGCATTAGAAGGCCAACACAAACACCTCATTTACTGTGTTATATGCCAAAATTCAGAGCAGTATCGTTTACTAACACCCCATTTGTGTTTATTTAAAACACATTTAAGACTGTAGTTTCCCGATCACTGACACCTCATTTAGCAACACACATTTTTGGCAGTGCTGGTACATCCTCGTTTCTTCAATACTATTTTGAACGGTTTTTGTCCGAATATACATCTTTTTGTCAAAAAGTTTTCTGCAGTAATTTTTGGAATTCCATTTCGGAAGTGATAAAATCAAACATAAGAAAAGAGGAGGAAAGTTTGTGGAACCACTACTTGAAATTTCCGATTTATATGGGGGATATACACATAAAAATGTACTTCATGGAATTAGTTTTGACGTCTATCCGAAGGAAATTGTCGGGCTAATCGGGCTGAACGGAGCAGGGAAAAGTACAACGATTAAACATATTATCGGTCTGATGCAGGCGAAGAAGGGGACGATTCGTGTCAACGGCAAAACCTTTCAGGAAAACCCGTCAGAATACCGCAAATTTATGGCTTACATTCCAGAGATGCCAATATTGTATGACGAATTAACATTATTGGAACATTTGCAGTTAATTGCCCAAGCTTACGGCCTCTCGAAAGATGCATTTGAAAAACGGCTGCCGCCATTACTGAAGGAGTTCCGTATGGAAAAGCGTCTTCATTGGTTCCCTGTCCATTTTTCTAAAGGAATGCGGCAAAAAGTGATGATTATGTGTGCCTTCCTTATCGAACCGCCGTTATATATTGTGGACGAGCCTTTCGTCGGCTTAGACCCTTTAGGGATTCATTCTTATTTGGAATGGATGGATCAAATGAAAGAAAAGGGGTCCGGCGTTTTGATGTCTACCCATATTTTAGCAACGGCAGAAAAATATTGTGACCGGTTTATCATTTTACATGAAGGTAAAATAAGGGCAATGGGAAATCTGGATGAACTGAGGGAACAATTTTCTATGCCAAAAGCTTCTTTAGATGATTTATATGTGCGCTTAACAAAGGAAGATGATCATGTTTAATTCCAGTGATTTTTTTAAAAAACGGTTCTCTTCCCATATGAAAGAACTGAGCCGTTATTTGCGCTACATTTTTAACGGCCATTTAATTATCGTTATGCTTTTTTTGGTTTCCGCCTTGGCCGTTTACTATCAGCAATGGCTGATGCAAATCCCGGAAAATTTCCCTGGTCCTTTTATTATTAGCATCGTTTTCGCATTCGTAATCAGTTACAGTCCGGTGCGCACTTTATTAAAAGAGCCGGATCTTTATTTCCTCATTGTGGCAGAAGACCGAATGAACGCCTACTTTCGCAATACTTTAGTTTATAGCTTTGTTATTCAGCTTTATCTCGTTTTTCTGGCAGCAGCAGTGATGGGACCTCTATATTTTGCTGTTTTTCCTGACCGGACTGGCCGCATCTATCTTTTAACGCTAATCATCATTTTCATCTTAAAGTTTGCCAATTTAATCGCCAATTGGTGGATGCTGAAGGTGAGAGACAGGAGCATTCGCACGGTTGATTTGGCTGCCCGGTCGTTTTTAAATCTCGTATTAATGTACTTTCTCGTACGTGGTGAGATACTGTTTGCTGCGCTGGTTACGTTATTATTTGTAACCATCTTTCTCTATGACTATCGCCTCAGCAAAAGACAACTCGGAATTCAGTGGGAACTTTTGCTGGAAAAGGATCAAAGCCGGATGCAATCTTTTTATAGAGTAGCAAATATGTTTGCTGAAGTTCCCCAAGTGAAATCGAAAGTGAAAGAACGGAAGTGGCTCGTATCATTGCTGACAAAAGGGATTCCATTTCACAATGAAAAAACCTATGATTACTTATACCGCATCACCTTTGTGCGGAGCAGCGATTACATTGGCATGTACTTGCGCTTATTAATTTTAGGCGGAGTCTGTATTCTCTTTGTTCCAAACATGTGGGTAAGGGTAGTATTTTCGGTGCTTTTCGTTTATTTAAGCTGTTTTCAAATGATGAGTTTATACCAGCATCATCGGCTCATTTTATGGATTGACTTATATCCGGTAGAAAGTCATTTCCGAAAAAATGCTTTGGTTAAATTGTTGTATCAATTAAGTGTATTGCAAATCATCATTTACGGCGGCATTTTTCTTTTTATGCATGATGTACGCGGAGCAGTCATTGCTCTTGCTGTCTGTTCCGTATTTATCCTTTTATTTATGAACGGTTATGTAAAACGAAAATTAGCGATGTAAAAAGCGGAAGGACATTATCCTTCCGCTTTCACTTGCTGATAAGCAAAATAAACTTGAATTAACGTTTTTGCGGCAATCGGCATTGCCTTCTCGTTAAAATCAAATTTCGGATGATGATGCGGATATGGCGGGTCATCTTTCTGTGCACCGGTGAAAAAGAATGCGCCCCGTTTTTCGAATGAATAATAGGCAGAATCTTCCCCGCCCATGGATGGCCGAATTTCTTTAATGGTCTTTATTTCTTGTATGTGACTGGCAGTGTCCATTACTAGCTGTGCGTCTTCAGGGTGGTTTTTTAATGGAGGATAGCCCTTCTCATAATGGAATTTATATTCTGCCCCATAACTGGTACATACTCCTTTTAATATACTTTCCATTTCAGCAATAATTTGTTCCTGTATTGCATTGTTCAAGTAACGGACGGTACCGGAAATTCTGGCTGTATCGGCAATGACATTGAAAGCTTTACCGGCCTGTAGCTGGCCGACCGTTATTACCGCCGTATCGAGCGGATCAATTCTTCGGCTCACGATTTGCTGGAAAAGGGAAACGACGTTTGCTGCAATTACGATCGCATCTTTTGTTTCGTGCGGGTAAGCACCGTGACCTCCTTTCCCTTGAATTGTAACGGAAAACCGATCCGTCCCCGCCATTAAAATATCTTTGGAAATTTGCAATTCCCCTAATGGGGCTGTCGCCCATAAATGGGTGCCGAAAACGGCTTCGGCCTCATTTAAAGCACCGGATGCAAGAATCGGCTTTGCACCGCCCGGAACGGTCTCTTCGGCATGCTGGTGCAAAAATAGGATCGTTCCTGGAATCTGCTCCTGAAACTGTTTCATTACTTTGGCAAGAACGAGCAATGTTGCCGTATGGCCATCATGACCGCAGGCGTGCATAACCCCATCGATTTTTGATTTATACGGCACGTCTTTTTCATCTTGAATCGGCAATGCATCAAAATCTGCTCTAAGGGCTACTGTCCTTCCGGGTTTTCCTCCTTCTAACCGGGCAATGACCCCATTTCCGCCAATGTTTGCTTCATACGGAATACCATGTTTATCATAATAGTTGGCGATAAATTGAGCCGTCTTCGTTTCTTGAAAGGAAAGTTCCGGATATTGGTGCAAATATCGCCGTATATCCACCATTTCCGGAAATAGTTTGTCAATCTGCATCATAATCTGCTCATGCATCCATTCCACCTCCTATTTTAAATTATATCATTTTAAAATAATTTGGACTTGTCTAACAATTGCGCATGCCGGGAATTGCCGGCTGATACGTTCCGATTGTGTTTCAGCTATCCCGCTTGTATAATAGGAGAAAAGAAAAATTAGCATCGATTTCTTTTTTTATTCCCGTGATATACATGGAGAGGTTGCAAATAATGGATAAAAAATTTGGGGAAAATGCGCTGATTTTAATTTGGACTGTTGCTGTTGCAGCAACGGGAGGAAGTTTGTTTTATTCGGAAGTGATGGGATATATCCCGTGTCAGCTATGCTGGATTCAGCGAATACTCATGTATCCTTTAGTAATCATATACGGTGTGGCGTTATGGAAGAAAAATATCGATATCGCCCTTCCGGGGTTAATTTTGAGCGGAATTGGAATGGCAGTATCTGCCTATCATTATCTCGTGCAAAAGGTGCCATTTTTCCAGGAAGCTGGCGGAGCATGCAGCGGAGATGTTCCATGTAATGTTATTTATGTAAATTATTTTGGTTTTATTACCATTCCGTTTATGGCTGGAACTGCTTTTATTATAATTTTCGCAGCTCATGTCCTGTTGTTAAAATCGAAGAGGAAATAGAAGGAGGAAGAACCATTGGGTAAAAAAATGCTCATCATCATTGGTATTATTGCGGTGTTATTCATTGCGCTGATTTTTGTCGTTCAATATAAAAATAACCAGGCGCTGGAAGGTGCCGATAATCCGTATGGAACGAAGGATTTGCATCAGGCGACGATTGATCAGTTGAAGGATCCGAATTATGGCAACCAGATTTTGCCGGAGGAACTATCGGAGAAATTGGAAAAGGGAGAAGATGTTACCGTCTATTTTTATAGCCCTACTTGCGTTTACTGTCAGCAAACGACGCCGATTCTCGTTCCGTTGGCAGAGGAAAATAACGTCGATGTGAAAAAATTTAATCTGCTGGAATTTGGAGAAGAGGGAACACCTTACGGAATTGAATCTACGCCGACGCTAGTTCATTTTGAAAATGGGGAAGAAGTGGCGCGGATTGTCGGACAGCGGACTGAAGAAGAATTTCAGGCGTTTTTTGATAAATATGTGCTGGATGAATAAATAAAAAGATGGTGCCCAGATGCGGGTACCATCTTTTTCATTCCATTGGCTGCTTAAAATTCTCCGTTTTCCTTTTCCTTATACATCCAGTATGCCGTTGCAAAGGGACGTTCGGCAAAATAAGCTGGCTGTTTTACTGCTTGTTTATCATGGGCTTTCTGGAAGGCGCTGGACTTTTTCCAGTTCTCAAAATCGGTTTCTGTTGCCCATTGGGTCATCACAATATAAGTGTTCCCTTTTAATGGCCGAAGGAGACGGAAGGCAAGGAAGCCCGGCATTTGATCGACTTCCTGCCTCCGTTTTTTAAAATTGTCTTCAAATACCGGCTTTGAGTCTTCTGCAACAGGAATATGATTCATCACCACATATCCAGCATTCCTTAAATGGCCGCTTTCGGCGATGATTTCATAGCTTCTTCCCGCCTGAAAAATGCTTCTTTTTTTGTCGTGCTCGTAGTAGGCTAACGCTCCTTGACTGCCTGTCATCAGAAATAAATCAAGGTTCTTATATTTTTCTGCCAGCTTCTTTAAAAACATGATCGTTCCATTCGTCATATGCCCTTTCATCCATGCCACTCCTTTACTGTTCTAATCTTATTTTCATGTTTTTTGGTAATTCCGGCAACTACTTTAACTTAAAATTATTCTTATTTTATATAAAGTACATTTAAGTTTATCTCTTGCAAAATATGTCGTATAATGGAAAAGGATTGTCGATGGCTGCTGAAAAATTTCTTCTTATACATCGCATTACCTTCGATCTGGGGAATAATATCCTACAAAACTCCTAAGCGTATGACTATTTCCCCGGAAATAGTTATTTAGGATGATTACTATACGATACGAAGAAGCAATCGTTATTATGTTCGAATATATGGCAAATGATCTAAAATGCGACGAAATGATGACAATCCATTAAATTGCTCCACATTTGTCTTTAAAATCAGTATAGTAAAGATGGTATTGTTATTAGAGTGAAAAAGGAATGAAATGAAATGGCAAAAAAAATCAATGATACAATTATTCGGGCATATCAGGGTGAACAAACCGATTATATTCCTGCATGGTATATGCGGCAGGCGGGACGTTCACAGCCGGAGTACCGGGAATTGAAAGAAAAATATTCCCTATTTGACATTACCCATCAGCCAGAATTATGTGCTTACGTGACACGGCTGCCGGTAGAAAATTATAACGTAGATGCAGCAATTCTTTACAAAGATATTATGAGCCCGCTGCCGGCAATTGGGGTGGAAGTGGAAATTAAAGCAGGCGTTGGTCCGGTTATTTATAATCCGATCCGCAGTTATCAGGATGTGGAACGTTTAGGAGATATTGACCCGAAAAGGGACGTTCCTTATGTGCTGGACACGATTCGGCTGCTTACCGAAGAACAATTGGAAGTACCGCTCATCGGCTTCAGCGGCGCGCCGTTTACGCTAGCCAGCTATATGATTGAAGGCGGTCCGTCAAAAAATTACAGTAAAACGAAGGCGCTTATGTATCGGGAACCAGACACCTGGTTTTTATTAATGGAAAAGCTGGCTGACATGGTCATAACGTATGTGGAAGCCCAAATTGAAGCTGGTGCCAAAGCAATTCAAATTTTTGATTCCTGGGTTGGGTCAATCAATGCATCAGACTATCGGATTTTTATTAAACCGGCGATGACGAGAATTTTTTCCGAATTGCGCAAGCATCAAGTTCCGCTCATTATTTTTGGGGTCGGGGCAAGACATTTGTTGTTAGAGTGGAATGACCTGCCGGTGGATGTAATTGGTTTAGATTGGCGTACTTCTGTCGCTGAAGCGAGGGAAATGGGAGTAACGAAAGTGCTGCAAGGCAATTTAGACCCGGCAATCTTGCTCACAGAATGGGAAACGATTGAGAAAAGGACAAAAGCTATTTTAGATGAAGGAATGAATAGCGGAAAATATGTGTTTAACTTAGGGCATGGGGTTACACCGGACGTCAAGCCTGAAACATTAAAGAAGCTTACCCAGTTTATCCATCAATATACTACAAATCAATAATTAAGAGGTGTTACACATGGAGAAAAAAAGATTAGGACTATTAGTAATGGCATACGGTACTCCGACGAAAGAGGAGGATATCGAACCGTATTACACTCACATTCGCCATGGGAGAAAACCTGCTCCGGAAGAATTGCAGGATTTAAAGGACCGCTATAAAGCGATTGGCGGCGTTTCGCCATTGGCAAAAATTACAGAAGAACAGACAAAAGCGCTGGAAGCGAAAGTTAACGAACTTCAGGACGAGTACGAATTTAAGGCATACATTGGCTTAAAGCATATTTCTCCGTTTATTGAAGATGCCGTTCAACAAATGGCTGAAGATGGAATAAAAGAGGCGGTTTCCATTGTCCTTGCACCCCATTATTCCACGTTCAGCATTAAATCGTATAATGAAAGAGCCCGGAAAGAGGCTGAAAAGCATGGCATTCAAATTACAAGTGTAGAAAGCTGGTATAAAGAGCCTGGATTTATTCAATTTTGGGCAGAAGGCATTCGGAAAATTTACGATGCGATGTCTGAAGAGGAAAGAAGCAAAGCAGTACTTATCGTTTCTGCCCATAGTCTGCCAGAAAAGATTTTGCAGCATGGAGACCCTTATGCAGACCAGCTGCAGGAAACAGCTGACCTAATTGCCGAAAAAGCCGGCATTGTCAACTATGAAGTAGGCTGGCAAAGTGAAGGGAATACTCCAGATCCATGGCTAGGTCCGGATGTACAGGATTTGACGAGGGATTTATACAAGGAGAAAGGGTACCGTTCCTTTGTGTATGCACCTGTTGGTTTCGTAGCTGATCACTTGGAAGTATTGTACGATAATGATTATGAATGTAAAGTCGTTTGTGACGAGTTAGGCGTTCCATATCACCGGCCGGAAATGCCAAATACAAATCCGCAATTTATTCAAACTCTTGCGGAAGTAGTACTGCGCAAAGTAAAGAGTGAAGCTTAATGGACAAGAAGCAAATCGTTGTCGTAGGCGGCGGGATAACAGGTTTATCTGCCGCCTACTACTTGCAGCAGCGAATAAAGAAAGAAAAGCTTCCTTATGAAGTTAAATTGGTCGAAGCAAGCGGCCGCCTCGGAGGAAAAATAAAAACCGTCAAAAAAGACGGCTATACAATTGAGCTTGGTCCCGACTCCTTACTTGCGAGGAAACCGGCTGCAATGAAATTGACGAAAGAACTGGGATTAGAAGAACAGATGGTATACAATGCAACGGGACAATCGTATATATTAGCGAATAATAAGCTCCATAAAATGCCTCTAGGTACGTTTATGGGAATCCCGAAGGATCGAACTGCCATCGTTTCAACGAAATTAATCTCCTTCAAAGGCAAAATAAGAGCACTGGGGGATTTAGTCATTCCGAAAAGTGAGCCGAAAGCAGACCAGTCATTAGGACATTTTATGCGGCGGCGCTTCGGCAATGAAATTGTTGACAATCTTATCTCGCCGCTTCTGTCGGGAATCCATTCCGGTGACATTGATAAGATGAGCTTAATGGCAACTTTTCCAAACTTTTACCATTTGGAACAGAAGTACGGCAGCATCATGAAAGGATTACAAAAGTCCATGCCCGGGAATAAGAAGCAAAAGGGAAAAAGACCAGGGGGAATGTTTTTTTCCTTTGCCGATGGACTGGAATCCTTCGTTCACCGTTTGGAGGAAAACTTGGATGAAGGATCGGTTCTCATTAATACTGCTGTCGATCATATTGAGAGGAAAGCATCCCATTACCATGTACTGTTAAGCAACGGAAACGTATTAAAATCCGATGCAGTGGTCATTGCCACGCCCCATACGGCAGTGCCGAAAATGTTCAGTCAATACCCGTTTTTCCAGCTCCTTCAAGATATTCCGATGACTTCTACTGCCAATGTCGTTCTTGCTTTTGATGAAAAGGCAATGAAGCAAACGGTGGAGGGTACCGGTTTTCAAGTTGCACGAAACAGCAACTATCGGATTACCGCCTGTACTTGGACGAATAAAAAATGGCCGACCACAACACCGGAAGGCAAAGTGCTGCTTCGCTGCTATGTCGGCAGACCGTCGGATCAGGAAATTGTGGAGCTTGGTGACGAAGAAATCGTCCGCATTGTGCTAGAAGATTTACAGAAGCAGATGGAAATTAAAGGTGATCCTGACTTTACGATCGTTACCAGATACATAAAGGAAAGACCCCAGTACAACGTTGGGCATTTGGATTTGGTAAATCGAGTACGTCAGGATGTGGCAGCAAATCTTCCGGGATTGTTTCTTATTGGAAGTTCCTATGATGGAGCAGGAATTCCTGATTGTATCCAGCATGGAGAGAATGTTGTCCAAGAAGTTTTCGATTATCTGCAATAAAGAGGATGAAACCGGCCCGGGGCTTTGCCGCCGGGTCTTTTTTATGCAGAATGCTTGAAACCCGACCTTCCCCCAAAAAAGAAACAGCTGTATAACAGCTGTCCAATAATATATTTTATCCCTATAAAAGCTTTTAATAACAGCGAACCGCTGTTATAATACAGCTATGGCAAAAAATAATTACCTTGCCGGATGATTACATTCATCGCAAAGATTGCCGTAGCAATCTGCCATTTCCTGAATGTCTTGGCCGCATTGCTGGCATTTTTTCTTCGGTAAGTTACGGAAAAATTCAATAATGTTGATCATGATTTTCGTCCCCCTTGTATATGAAATTATTTATATTGTATTATAACACGATATTTTTTGTCAATACTGTTTTACAACAAAAAATATAAGGAGTGAAATGGTAATGAAGGTAACGGTTATCGGGTGTTGGGGCGGCTTTCCGGCGAAAGACGGCGCCACTTCTTCCTATCTGTTCGAAAAAGACGGTTATTCCCTGTTAGTAGATGCAGGCAGCGGTGCATTATCAAAGTTGCAAAAATATACTTCTGTTGCCCAGCTTGATGCGGTGATACTATCCCATTATCATCATGATCATGTTGCCGATGTTGGCGTGTTGCAATATGCAAAAATCATTGAGCATTATGTAAAAGGAACTGACGATGTCCTTCCGATTTACGGACATACATTGGATGAACAGGGGTTTGCAGCTTTGACAGACGAATTTACGAAAGGAATTGCTTACGATCCGGAAAAGGAACTGGAGGCGGGGCCTTTTCGCATTTCATTCCTGAAGACGGAACATCCTGTACCTTGCTTTGGCATGCGGATTACCGATGGGAACGCCGCTGTCGTCTACACCGCTGATACGAGTTTTTCTGAAAGATGGATCCCTTTTAGCAGGGATGCAGATTTATTCATAGCCGACTGCAACTATTATGCGGGAATGGATGGAACAAAATCAGGACATATGAACAGTGAAGAAGCAGCAACGATTGCGGAAGAGGCGCAGGTGAAAAATGTCATGCTAAGCCATCTGCCCCAATACGGAGACATTCATCAGCTTGTGACGGAGGCGAAACGGATTTATAGCGGAAACGTTTTTCTCGCCCAAGAAGGGTTAGTGTGGAACGAAATTCTTTGAAATAACGACATAATTCTTATATCATAGTAATGATAATCAATAATTAGGAGGTCCGTTGCTGCAATGAAGTTTATAGACAATAAAGGCATTACCGATCCAATGATGAACCTTGCCATCGAGGAATATATTTTGGAAAACTTCGGTGAAAAGGATACATATTTGTTATTTTATATCAATAAGCCATCAATTATTATCGGCCGCAATCAAAATACGATTGAAGAAATTAATACAGATTATGTGGAAGAGAAAGGGATTAAAGTTGTCCGCCGACTGTCAGGAGGCGGTGCTGTATACCACGATGAGCAAAACTTGAATTTCAGCTTTATTACAAAGGATGACGGAGAAAGTTTCCAAAACTTTGCCAAATTCCTTCATCCAATTATTAAAGTGCTGAACAAACTCGGTGTTCCGGCGGAAATGCAAGGAAGGAACGATATTGTCGTAGAGGGACGAAAAATTTCCGGGAATGCTATGTTTTCGACGAAGGGGCGCATGTTCAGCCACGGTACGTTAATGCTCGATTCCCAATTGGAGGAACTGACGAAAGCGTTAAAAGTAAAGAAAGAAAAGATTGAATCGAAAGGCATTAAATCCATCCGCAGCCGGGTAGCAAACATATCCGAGTTTTTAGACGAGAAAATTACGATGGAACAGTTTAAAGAAGCCATTTTAAAAAATATTTTTGAAGTGGACGATGTGAAAGATGTTCCGCAATATGTTTTAACGGAAGAAGATTGGAAAAACATCGAGGAAATTTCCAAAAACAGATATCAAAAATGGGAATGGAATTACGGAAAATCTCCTGAATATAACGTAAAAGAAACGAAAAAATTCCCGGCCGGCCTAGTGGACGTCCGCTTGAACGTGCAAAAAGGAATTATTGAAAACTGTAAAATTTATGGCGACTTCTTCGGTATCGGAAATATTGCCGATTTGGAAAAAGCTTTAACTGGCGTGCGCCACGATCGTCAAGCCATTGAAGAGGCATTGAAGGACTTTGATGTGCCACACTACCTTGGCAAAATCTCTAAAGAAGATTTTATTGATTTGCTCTATTAGACTGGAAAACTTGCGCAGTGCTTCTATCAGGAAGTGCTGCGTTTTTAGTTTCTATCATTACGAATAGAAGGAAGAGTAAAAATTATCAGGAATTTTTTAAAATAATGTATTTTTATATCTTTTTTCCTAAAAATATGTTATATTTATAGTAAAAATGGGGCTACTTTCTTTCTTTTATTATTTGGAAAGGAAGATGAAATTGAAGAAAGAAATGCGTTATCTCCCCTATTATGAAGTAACTCCGTGCACGATGGCAATCATCCACCAATTCGATGAGGAAACACGGGAACCGATTTCCCTTGTATTGGAAGAGGATATCGAATATGTCGTGCCTCTTTCGCCAAATAAAATTGTCGACGATGCTTGCAAGTTTTTTGGCTCAGATTTGAAGGGAAGATTGGATTGGACAAGAGATGTTTGCGGTCTGCACTATAAACTGCCGATAGCCATCAGTCATGAAAATAAAATGTATTTCTTCCCGACAGCCTCTCCTAAAAAGTCCCATTGTTCGTGGATTGCCCATTCCTTTATTAAACGAATAAGCAAGTTTTCGCCTCATCAAACGGAAGTGACGTTTATGAACGGCAGAAGCTATATTTTTGATATATCTTATGGCTCAATGCTCAATCAAATGAAGCGGACAGCCCTTTTGCGCTATTTGCTCGACCATCATTTGAAATCAATTAATGGACGGGAGAAAGTGGAAATGATTGCAGAGCCTTCTCCATCATTTCCTTTACAATAATTTCAACTTTTTTTCGAATAGCAGGGTTAAAAAAGTTGCGTTTTTCTTCTTTACCTTGACAAATAAACAGATAAGACGAGAAAGAATCATTTCTGTTCAGCAAAATCACTTGAATATTTTCATCATGCATCGTTTTCCGTAAATTTTTTCGTTCCTTCTTGGCGAGGAAAATCATCTTTTCCAGCAGTTCCAAATAAGGTTCTTTAATTTTGAACTTTCCATCTTGGATGTAGGCCATGTCTTGCTTCATTACGGTAATGGCCATGGAAAGAAACAGGAACCTTAACGCAGCTTGCAAATGTTCATCTTGTAAATAGCGCATGATATAACTCCTCTCAAACAAGAACGTATGTTCTACGTCTATTTTAACCAAAAAAGGGATAAAAATTCAATATATAATTGTTTTTTAGTACAATAAGAAAGAAAGTAGCTTCATTAGACAAATTTTTATATAAAATTAGGAATTTCTTGCTATATCCTTTACAATGGTCTTAAGTTAATTGAAGCTGTAATTTAAGATGGATGAATGAGGAGTTTTTCTTTACATGTACATGATGAACATTACTTTTTCCAATTGGCAAATAATGTGGCAAAAAGAAGGAACGGAAGAATTTATTTTGCAGCTGCTGAATCAGTACGAAGGGCTGGGGCCATTGCCTGGATTCCTGTTTCCCTTTATTGAAGCGTTTTTACCGTTTTTACCTTTGATTGTATTTGTCCTCACGAATGCTGCAGCTTACGGTCTGTTAGAAGGGTTTCTGCTGTCATGGTTAGGGGCAAGTTCAGGGGCAATTACGGTATTTCTTGTTATACGCCGATTATCAAAAACGAAATGGGTAAAAAAAATAAAGCAAAACAGGCAAGTAAAGATCGTGACTTCGTGGGTGGAAAGAAGAGGATTTGGTCCGCTATTCCTCCTGCTAGTATTTCCTTTTTCTCCATCTTCTGTTATCAACGTAGTGGCAGGTCTTTCCAAAGTAAGCATACAGCAATTTGCCCTCGCTGTATTAATGGGGAAATCGGTTATGATATTTACCATCTCCTATGTCGGATCCAGCATTATGGAATTTGCCGAAAAACCTGTTCGCACGATTGTCGTCTTAATTATCATCGTCTTGTTTTGGATGTTCGGCAAACGGCTGGAAAAGAAACTGCAGGAGAAAGGCCAAAAGGAACTGGCGATGGCAGAAAAGGAAAAATACGAATAAATGGCATAAGCGAAACGGTTATAAGGAAGTCTCTGTCTTTGGTAAAATAGAAGGACAGAGATTTTTTTATGTAAGACAAGTGATGCATGCTTAAATATATAGAAAAGAGAGTGGGGGAAATACAATGGGATTACGGTTTATTATCGGACGGTCCGGAACAGATAAGAGCGGACTCGTGCTTCAGGAAATAAAAGAAAAGCTGCTGCAAGAACCGGCGGGAAAACCGATTTTTTATATCGTCCCGGAGCAAATGACGTTTCAGCAAGAATATGAATTGTTCACCGACCCGGAACTTGAAGGGAGCATCCGCGCCCAAGTTATGAGCTTTTCGCGCCTTGCCTGGCGCATCTTGCAGGAAACCGGCGGCATTACCCGGCAATTTATCAGTTCTGTTGGCATCCAAATGATGCTCAGGAAAATTATTGAGGAAAAAAAAGATGATTGGCTTACATTCCAAAAGGCGGCAGACAAACAAGGATTTTTGCAGCAAATGGAAGCGATGATTACCGAATTCAAACGGTACCAGGTCACACCGGATGATCTCCTATCATATATGGAGCATATAAAACAGTTCGTCCATAAAGAAGAAGGAGAAGAAATTTTATCGCGAAAATTATACGACTTATATGAGATATATGAAAAACTGACGGTGATGCTGGAAGGAAAATATGTGGACAGTGAAGACCAGCTGCAATTGCTGGCAGCGAAAGTAAAGGAATCCAAATTGCTTGATGGGGCGGAAGTGTACGTTGACGGATTTCATTCCTTTACTCCGATTGAACTGGAAGTATTGCTGGCATTGCTCAAAAAGTGCAAGGCGATGACCGTTACCTTAACCCTCGATGAAGTAAACAAGGAAAGGCAAGAACTGGACTTATTTTATCAGACGAACAAAACTTTGGAAATCCTTACTCAAATTGCCGAAGAAAATGGGATTCCAATAGCGGAAACAAAAACATTGGATCCAATGACGGGAAGATTCCATGACCGTCCGTATTTTCTCCATTTAGAAGAAAACTTTGACAAAAGACCGGCGAAAGCATATGAAGGAGAAGCACCAATACAAATTTATGAGGCGGTCCATCCCCGGGCTGAAGTAGAAGGAGCGGCACAGGAAATTCTCCGATTAGTGCGGGAAGAACAGTATCGCTTTAAAGATGTGGCCGTGTTTATCCGTGAGCCGGACGTATACCATGATTTAATCGAAACGATTTTCCAAGATTACGGGATTCCGGTATTTATTGACCAAAAGCGGACGATGCTCAACCATCCGTTAATCGAATTTATTCGTTCCGGTTTAGAAATGGTGGAAGGAAACTGGAAGTATGATGCAGTTTTTCGGCTGCTAAAAACCGGATTTATCCCGTCAAGCGACAGGGAATATCCTCTCACCGACGATGCTATCGACGAACTGGAAAATTACGTCCTCGAATATGGAATTAAAACGAGAAAGCGGTGGTTTGACGGGGAAGTATGGAAATACCAGCGTTTCCGCGGCTTTGATCAAGCGGTGCAGACCGATGAAGAAATAAAAATCCAGCAACGGATTAACAAATATCGGGAGCAGGTCGTTACCAGCCTCGCCTTCTTTGACGAACAAATGCGGAAGGCGAAAACGGTAAGGGAATATTGTCTTGCCATCTACACCCTGCTCGAAAAATTGCACGTACCGAAAAAACTGGAACAAATGCGGGACTATTATGACGAGCACGGGATGATTGAAAAGGGAAGGGAAGAAGACCAGGTATGGAATGCCGTCATCCAATTGTTGGACGAGATGGTTGAAATGGTCGGAGACGAGGAAATGCCGTTAAAATTATTCCGTACGACGCTGGAAGCTGGCCTGGAAACGCTCACCTTTTCCCATGTGCCGCCAAGCATGGATCATGTCATCGTCGGTACGATTGACCGTTCCCGTATTAGCGGAATCCGCTCCAGCTTCCTTCTCGGCGTCAATGACGGATCGTGGCCGATGAAACCGCCGCAAGATGGCATCATAAACGAAAAAGAAAGGGAGTTGCTGGAAAACCATGGACTGACCCTTGCCGACAGCTCAAAAAGGCAATTGCTCGATGATTGGTTTTACATGTATCTCGCATTTACGTCGGCAAAGGACAAGTTATGGGTCAGTTTTACGCTAAGCAATGAAGAAGGAAAAGGAAAGACTCCGTCCCAGCTCATCCACCGTATAGAAGAACTGTTTCCGTCCTGCAAGAATCATATATTGCTGCAAGATCCGGACGAATTGCAAGATGCGGAACGGTTCATAACGACGCCGAAAAAAACAAGGTCCGCTTTGACGGTCCAGCTGGCGCGACTGAACCGGGGGTATCCTGTTAAGCCGGTCTGGTTCCACGTGTTGAACTGGTATATGGACCATGAAGATAAATATGGCAAGACGTATAACATTTTGCAAAGCTTATTCTACCAAAACAGACCGAAAAATTTGTCGAAAGAAACGGTAAAGGAAATTTATCCGAAGGAGCTGAAAGCGAGTGTAAGCCGCCTGGAAACGTATTTCCAATGCTCCTATCAGCATTTTGCCAAATATAGTCTGCATTTGGAAGAACGCCGTACTTATAAACTGGATGCCCCGGATATTGGAATGCTGTTTCATGAAGCATTGCGGATTATTACCGATTGGATTCGGGAAGAAAGAAAGGATTTTGCGGAAATCCGCAAACAGGATGCAGCTGCATATGCAAAGAGGGCAGTAGGAAATCTATCTCCAATATTGCAGCATCAAATTTTGCACAGTTCGAACCGATATCAATACATTCAAAAAAAATTGGAAGAAATCATTGCCCGGGCTACTTATATTTTGAGTGAACAAGCAAGGCTAACGGATTTCTCTCCGGTAGGGCTGGAGCTGGCATTCGGTTATCCGAATGGGCTGCCGCCGCTGAAGCTGGAACTGCCAAGCGGCTATCAGCTGCAGCTGAGAGGCCGAATCGACCGGGTTGATAAAGCGGTGAAAGAAGATGAGCTATATTTACGGATTATTGACTATAAATCGAGTGCAAGGGGCTTAAATTTAGTTGAAGTGTATTATGGACTCGCGCTGCAAATGCTTGCTTATTTGGATGTGGTCATCCGGCATTCGGAAACGTGGCTGAAACAGAAGGCAACGCCGGCCGGGGTATTATATTTCCACGTTCATAATCCGATGGTTACCGAAGAAAATAAACTGGCGGAAGATGAGATTGAAAGAGAAATATTTAAAAGCTACAAAATGAAAGGCCTGCTGCTTGCTGATGATGAGATTGTAAAAATGATGGATACGGCAACGGAAACCGGATATAGCGATATTGTTCCTGTTGCCTTTAAAAAAGGCGGGGGATTTTACTCCAATTCAAAGGTGGCAACCGAAGACGCTTTTCATCACTTGCAGCAATATATCCGTCTGCTGATGAAAAGGGCAGGAGAAGATATGGTTTCCGGAAAAGTCCGTTTAAATCCATATCAATATAAAAATAGAACTGCATGCACTTTCTGTCCTTTCCATGCCGTCTGTCAGTTCGATCCGATGCTAGAGGATCATCACTATCATAAATTGAAAGAAATGAAGGAAGAGGAAGTGTTCGGAAAAATCGCAAGCGAGGTGGAACAGGATGGTTAAATGGACGAAGGAGCAGGAGGATGCCATTTATACAGAGGGAAGGGATATTCTCGTTGCTGCCGCAGCCGGTTCAGGGAAAACCGCTGTCCTGGTGGAACGAATTATTCAGAAACTGTTAAGAGAGGAAAATCCCCTCAATATCGATGAATTGTTAGTCGTAACTTTTACGAACGCGGCAGCCCAGGAAATGCGGAACCGGGTCGGCCTTGCTTTGGATAAAGCGCTAAAGGAAAATCCCGGCTCGCTTCATCTGAAAAAGCAATTGTCCCTCCTGCAGCGGGCATCCATATCAACACTGCATTCCTTTTGTTTAGATATCGTCAGACAATATTCCTATTTGCTCGATATTGATCCGGCTTTCCGTATTGCTGATGATATGGAAACAGATTTAATTAAACAGGAAGTGATGGATGAATTATTTGAAGAATGGTATGGCAGGGAAGGTGAAGAGCAGGAGCAATTTTTTGCTGTAGTAGACCGTTTTTCCAGCGACCGCAGCGATGAAGAGGTGGAAAAGTTAATCCTCGCCCTTCACAACTTTGCCATTCAAAATCCATGGCCGGAGGAGTGGCTAAAAAGCTTGGCCGATCGTTACGTCGTTCCGGACGAGTGGGAAGAAGCCGATTTATCTTGGCTTCCGATTATGAAGCGGGAAGTACAGCACCAGCTGGAAGCGATGCGCCAGGAAATCGTGCTTGCTTATGAAATAACGAAGGAGCCGGACGGGCCATACGCCTATGCGGAAACAGTGGAAGCGGATCTCGCACTCGTTGAAGAGGCGGAAAAACATGTGACATCTTGGAGCACGCTCCAACACATTATTTCTACAAGAAAATTCCCGGCTTTATCACGAAAAAAACAAGATTGTAATGAAGAGAAAAAGGAGCAAGTAAAAAACTTAAGAAATAGCTATAAAGACCGCTGGAGCAATATGAAAGCAAAATGGTTTGCCAGAAGTCTGGAGGGCCATGTGGAAGATTTAAAAACGATGGCTCCCGTCGTTCGACACGTGACGAAAATGGTAATGGAATTTCATGACCGTTTCGTTGCAGCGAAAAAGGAAAAGGCGATTGTGGATTTTTCCGACTTGGAACATTATTGTCTCCAGCTTTTGCTGGATGAATCGGCAACGAAGGATCATCTCCTTCCTTCCAAAGTAGCTGTCCAGCTGCAGGAGCAATTTAAAGAAGTGCTCGTCGATGAATACCAGGACACGAACCTTGTACAGGAAACAATCCTTTCGTTAGTGAGCGACCAGAAAGGACCGGGCAATCGTTTTATGGTCGGGGACGTCAAGCAAAGCATATACCGTTTTCGCCATGCGGAACCCTTTTTGTTTATTGAAAAATATAAGCAATTTTCTGGGGAAAACAGCAAAGGACAGCGGATTGACCTGGCGAGCAATTTCCGCAGCCGGGAACTGGTGCTGACAGGAGCAAATTATATTTTCCGGCAAATTTTGGACGAAGCCGTCGGTGAGATTAATTATGATGAAAAAGCTGAGCTCATTTACGGAAATAAAATGTATGACGAGTACACTTTTTCTTCTCCTGATCCGGAATTAGTCATTATTGACAGGGACAGTGAAGAGGAAGAAGAGGAGGAAACGGAAGGGGAAAGTGTAGCCGATCTGGAAAAAGCCCAAATCGAAGCAAGGGCCTATGCAGACCGAATCCACACGTGGATCGGCAAAAAAGGAAAAGAGCCATTACAAGTATTTGATAAAGAAAAAGGAATCCAGAGGGATATCCAGTATCGGGACATTGTCATTCTTTTAAGGTCAATGAACTGGGCGCCGACGATCGTTGATGAATTGAAGAAACAAGGAATTCCCGTGTATGCGGAACTGGATACGGGGTATTTTGAAGCAATCGAAATAAAAATTATGATTAGTCTTTTGAAAGTGATTGACAATCCAAGACAAGACATTCCGTTAGCCTCTGTCCTGAAATCCCCAATTGTCGGACTTTCGGAAGATGAATTGGTACGCATCCGGTTAGCGGACAAGCACGGTACGTATTATGACGCACTGGAAAAGTATACAAATGCCCATCAAGACGGAATTGCCCGAAGGCTGAAACGCTTCCTTCGCCAATTGGAGGAATTTCGACTCCAAGCTAGAAACGGCGCTCTTTCTGAGCTAATTTGGAACATTTATCAGGAAACAGGCTATTACGATTTTGTCGGCGGAATTCCTGGCGGCAGACAGCGGCAGGCAAATTTGCGGGCATTATACGACCGGGCACGGGCGTATGAATCGACCAGTTTCCGCGGCCTGTTCCGTTTCTTGCGCTTTATCGACAAGATGAGGGAGAAGGGCGATGACTTAGGTGCGGCCCGGGCTTTAAGTGAACAGGAGGACGTCGTCCGCATTATGACGATCCATAAGAGCAAGGGGCTGGAGTTTCCGGTCGTTATTATTGGAGCAATGGATAAACAATTCAATATGCAAGATTTGTCGCGTAAATATTTGCTTCATAAAGATTTAGGTTTTGCCAGCAAATACATTGACCCGGAAAAACGAATCACCTATCCGACGCTGTTTTATCATGCGCTGAAAGGGGAAAAGAAGAGGGAACTGCTGGCGGAGGAAATGCGGGTTTTATACGTTGCTGTTACCCGGGCAAAAGAAAAGCTGGTCATGATTGCCAATGTGAATTCCTTTGCGAAAAAAATCGAGAAATGGCAAAAAATGATCGATCATTCGGAATGGGTTTTGCCAGCCTATTTCCGGATGGAAGCGAAGTCCTACCTCGATTGGATCGGCCCCGCATTAATGCGGCATGAAAACAATGCTGCATTGAGGAAGAAGGAATTATCCGATCGGGTGCTTGAACCGATCCGTCTTGACCCTTCCAAATGGGAAATTGCCGTCGAGAACGCAACGAAATATACGGATATGGAAAACGATACCGGAAAAGAACAGGAACAATTAAAAGAACATATTAATCAATGGAAACCGGTGACCACGGAGGATGAAGCACTGGCAAAACAGGTGGATGAACGGCTGTCCTTCCGCTATCCCCATGAAGTTGCCGCAAAAACCCGGGCAAAACAAACAGTTACTGAAATAAAACGCCAGCGGGAAATCCGGGATGAATATAGCAGCGACCAATTAGTCCAGCCGTACCGCGCGCCAATTGTCAGACGGCCAAATTTTATTCAGAAAGAAAAAATGCTTACTGCAGCGGAAATTGGTACCGCCATGCATACAGTCATGCAGCATTTGCCGATGGATAAGCCGTTAAACGAGGAGCAGCTGGAAGAACAGCTGGAACTATTCGTGGCAAAAGAAATTTTAACGACGGAAGAAGCGCGAGCGATTGACCGGAATGCTATTATTCGTTTTTTTGAAACGGACATTGCCCGCCTAATGATGGAAAAGGCATCTTCCCTCGAGAGGGAAGTGCCGTTCAGCTTCACCCTGTCTGCGGATGAAGTATATTCCCGCTGGCAAGGAGGAGAGGAACGGGTGCTTATTCAAGGGGTAATCGACTGTTTAATTCCGAAAGAGGACGGCTGGATCATTCTTGATTATAAAACCGATGCCATTCCGGATGAAGTGACGGACGAAACAATCGCGATGTTAAAGAAACGTTACGAAGTGCAGCTAAACCTGTACCGGAAGGCGTTGGAACGTATTTGGAAACAGCCGATTAAACAGACGTATGTATACTATTTCCAAAAGCAATTGTTATTGGAAGTTCCGCAAAAATAGAGGAAGGGTTTCCCTTCCTCTGTTTTCTTATTATGCGTTGGCGGTAACATTTTGGTCATTCACATCCGGATCCAATGTTCTCGTCGCATTGACCCCGGTATTCGTATTAATAAAATCTCCTGTATTTAACGAGCCGGAACCGGTATTTGTTTTTGATGTGCTTTTCGGGGCTAAATAGAAAGAATCGCCAAAATTGATTACCCCTCCGCCAACACTGTTTATTTTGATTGGTCCGACGATTGAGGGCATATTCCCACACCTTCTTTTATCAATAAAATTGACATGGAATTATTTTAATATCCGGATATGTTTAATCCGGCTTTCCCCGTCCAATTTCGCTATATTTCCGATATGAACCATCGATGAACTGATGACAGAAATGATGTCCGCCTGCCGTACTTTAATACTGGAATGATGGTTAAATGCTTTGAACATCCTTTTTCGCTGAACTTTTTTTGGCTGCATCGCCTTTCGGGAAAAAAGGGGAAAATCTCGAAATTCATAATCATATTCTGTTAATTTTTCTTCATCTTCGATTTGCATGGCAATCGCTTTTGAATGAAGCCGGGATTTTGTCGTATCTCCGATTTGGACAATCGAGCTGAATTCTACGGAAGTGGCATGAATATTATCTACTTCTGCTATCCGCTTATCCACTTGATTCGTCCCTTTCGCCGGCTAAAGGAACGATACTTTCAATGGTGTAGCTGCTCGGAGGAGTGTCAAAAAAAGATGTTAAAGTGAGCTGTTCATTATCCCCGACTAAAAAGGCCGACGAACTGCTGATGATATCAATTTGTACTTGCTGGACTTCCAATCCCCAATTATGCACTTCTAACTTCATCACTTTCACCTTACTCTTTCGGATTTTTTAAGAACACTTTAAGGGAACGGTGAATTTCCTCTTTAATTTTATTCATAATATAATCGTTATAAGCTTCACCTGATAAGGAAGGGTGATGCTCGTTCGCAGTTTCCTGATAGTAGCGAATTCGGTCAGGAAGCTGTTTTTCCAGATCCTGGATGAGCATTTCCATCAAGCCGTCATCTACTTTTCGGTTTTCGGTTTGTGCCAACTGCTGAATGATGGTTGGACCTTCCGTTCGCAAATAAGATTGCAAGTTGTTGTAGAGCGGCTGGAGATTATCATTTCCATACATGTTATCAGATGACGGCAATGTTAAATCATCCAATTTTTTTAGTTCTTCAGGGGATAGGCCGATGTGCAAGGAACCGGATAATGTTTCAATCTTTAGCTGATCAAATTTATATTCGATTTTTTCAATCGTAGTTGGTACTTTTCTTCTCAGTTCTGTTTCTATCTCTGTTAATTTTCTTTCTAAATATCTGATTTTTTCTTCCTGCTGTCTTAATTGCTGCTGAATCTCTGCCATATACTGGTTCCAATCGGTAGAATACATTCGGGATCCCCCCTTCAGCATAAGCGGCTATGGAAATTTTTTTGTCCGGGATGATATATTTATTGCAACAGTATCCCCATGTTATTGTATGCTAAGGCACAGATTGCGTGCCCTAAGTTGGCAATAATGGAATAATCGGCGGTGCTGCTGCTCCGCTGGCTACAGCCTCTTGTGCAGGTTTGGTAAATCCGCCGGAATTTTGAATGTCTGCTTGGGCTTGTATCGTTCCGCTTGCTCCGATTTGCACAAAGGATGAATTGGTAACCGAGCCAATTTTAAATAATTGGATTTGAATTGTTTGATGTACGGTAATATTCATTAGCGTCCCTCCACCGCAGTGACGTTCTGGTCTAATTTATCTACATCCATGACCTTCGTGTTGGAATGGGCCAAATTAATCCGGATTCCATTTCCTGTATTAAAAGAACCGCCGCCGGCATACGTTTTTGCCGAACTTTGGGGTGACATGGAGTAAACGTCTCCGATATTAAAAATGCCGGAAGAAGAGATGTT
>Ga0079224_100001731_pt1 | contig 25644 bp, 22 predicted proteins | sample Stecom2015_FD_80414 | JGI IMG/M metagenome (GOLD analysis project Ga0079224, IMG submission 80414) | Agricultural soil microbial communities from Utah to study Nitrogen management - Steer compost 2015 | ecosystem: Environmental > Terrestrial > Soil > Agricultural land | place: USA: Utah... | reverse complement strand
TGTGCGTCTTGGGGCGGCCCGGCGCGGTCGCCGGATGCTGCTGACCCGGTCGTGAAGATCGTCGTGGGGCGAGGTGCTGATCCCGCCCGGTCGTGAAGATCGTCGTGGGCAAAAGTGCGGGCCATAGCGGCGATTTCAACCACGACGATCTTCACGACCAGCCAAAACGGCATTCTCCACCACGACGATCTTCACGACCGCCACAGCAGCAGCGCCCGGGCACTCGTGCCTGCACGAACGGCTCCAACGGCCCACTCGGCCCGCCACGGCCCCCGTGGTTGGTTGATTTTGGGCGCCAGAGCGCCTGAAACCAACCCACCATCGCCCCGGCCGATCGACGTGCGCAAGACCACGCCTATTCACGCCTAATTCGGTGGGCGGATGTCAGTGCCGTCTGTCAGAGTTGTTCATGTCAAATCTCCCCTGCGCAAGACACGCTGTCAGAAGAGGTATGCCTTCGTGCCCGCATCAGCTCCCGATGCTGCCGTCCCGTCCCCGCTCACCCGCTCGCAGATGCTCCGGCGCGTCCTGGTTCTCGGCGCTCTCACGGCGCTCGGCCCCCTGACCGTCGACCTCTACCTGCCGGCGTTTCCGGCCATCGCCGACGACCTGCACGCGGCCGAGTCCGCTGTTCAGCTGACCCTCACGGGAACGCTGCTGGGCTTCGCCATCGGCCAGCTCATCCTCGGGCCGTTGTCGGACAGCGTCGGGCGACGCCGGCCGTTGATCGCTGCGACCATCGTGCACGTGGCGGCGTCGTTGTTGTGCGCGGTGGCGCCGAACATCGCCACGCTCGGTGCCTTCCGCGTGTTGCAGGGCATGGCTGCCGCGGCCGGTGCCGTCGTGTCGATGGCGGTGGTGCGCGACCTGTACACCGGCTTGCCGGCGGTACGGCTGTTGTCGCGGCTGATGCTCGTCACCGGGGTGGCTCCGGTGCTGGCGCCCTCGCTGGGTGGGCAGGTCCTGCAGTTCACCGACTGGCGGGGCGTGTTCTGGGTGCTCGCCGCGCTCGGCGCGGGCCTGGTCTGCGTGGTCGTGTTCGGCCTGAAAGAGACCCTGCCCGCGGAGCGGCGCCGCTCCGGCGGCGTCCGAGGCACCCTGCGCACCTACCGGTCCATTCTGCGCGGGCGCACGTTCGTCGGACTGATGCTCACCGGCGGACTGATGATGGCCGCTCTGTTCGCCTACATCGCCGGTTCGTCGTTCGTGTTTCAGGACGTCTACGGTCTCACCGAACAGGCCTACGGCGTCATGTTCGGGGTGAACTCCGTCGGCCTGGTCATCGCCACCCAGGTCAACGCGCGGGTCGTGCGCTGGGTGCAGCCGCGGACCGTGGTGCGCTGGGCCCTGCTCGCCGCTGTGGTCGCCTCGGCGGCGATGCTGGCCTTCGCGCTGACCGGCGTGTTCGGCTTCCTCGGCATCGCAGCCCCGCTGTTCGTCCTGTTGACCACGGTCGGATTCATCATGCCGAACACGCCGGTGCTGGCACTGGCCGATCACGGGTCGTCTGCGGGCACGGCCGCTGCGCTGCTCGGCGCGATGAACTTCGCCATCGGCGCGGTCACCGCGCCGCTCGTCGGCGCCTTCGGCAGCGGCACGGCGATACCGATGGCGGCGACGATGCTCGCGATGACCGCGCTGGCGGCCGGGGCGATGTTCCTGCTGGCTCGGCCGGCGCGGCGCCGCCCAGGCCGCCGAGGCGCCGGCCGGTACCGCGCCGTACCCGAGCTACACGAACACGATGCACGCGGGGCTGGGCGTCCGCAGGACCGTCCCGTCCCCGCTGGGCAAGCCGGTTGCCGGGTCGATGGAAAACGCCGTGATGTCGTCGGAGAACTGGTTCGCCACGAACACGTGGCTCCCGTCCGGCGACAGCACAAGGTCACGCGGGTGCGTACCGCCGCACGGCGTCGCGCCCGCTAGCCGCAGGTCGGCGCCGTCGACCTCCAGCACGGCGATCTCGTCCACCCCACGGTTGGCGACGTAGAGGAACCGGGTGTCGGGTGCCAACCGGATCGCCGACGGCTGGCTCTCGCCTCGTTCGGTGCCCGGGGACGTCGACACCGTACCGACCACCGAACCGGCGGTGAGGTCGATCACGCTGACGGTGGAGTCGAGTTCGCCGACGACGTAGGCGAGGTCGCCGTTGATCACCAGATGGCGGGGGCCGCTGCCCGGTGGAAGCGTGATGCGGTCCGCCTCGTCCAACTGCCCGGACGCCTGGTCGAGGGCATAGCGATGGACCGTGTCGGTGCCGAGGTCGGTGACCAGGACATGCCCGCGGCCGGACGCATCGACCGGGTCGGTCACGATCATGTGAGCGTGCGGGCCTTCCTGCCGTTCGGGGTCCGGTCCCGAGCCGCTGTGCTGCACCATCGCCGTCCGCTCACCCAGTGAGCCGTCGTCGGCGATCGGGTGCACGCTGATCGAGCCCGAGCCGTAATCGGCAGTCAGCAGGTACCGCCCACTCGGGTGGATGGACAGGTGACAGGGACCGTTGCCGCCGGTGGGACGGGACTCGCCGAGTGGCCGCAGCGTGTCGTCGTCCACCTGCCAGGCACTGACTCGGCCCTCGCCGGCCTCATGCACCGTGTACAGCACCCGGCCGTCGTCGGACATGGCCAGATACATGGGATTTTCGACGTCGTCAGCGCCGACACCGACCGGCGTGAGCCGTGCGCCGTCGACATCGGCGATCACGATTCCCTTGGCACTGCTTCCTTGGCCACCGGTGGTGGCTGCTCCGATGTATGCACGCATGGGCACCATCATTCCGGTTGCGTCCTCGCGCCGACCAGAGCGTCCAGCGTGTGGGCCACGGAATCAGCCCGGTCATTTCGCGGGCGACGGGCGCGGAGTCGAACCGCTGGAGCCTAGAAGCAGCAGTATTGTGTCAGTGCAGTTTCCAGCTATTACGTTCAGTCACGAGAAATGCATAGCCGGGGACACGGAAAAGATGTGTCTGCGCAAATTCGTGGAACTGGGCTGCGGGTTCGGAGCCGACCTGGCACGCTTGCAATTGGCCGGTGTTTCGGTAGCTCAGCGTAGTTCTTGATCACCCAGAGTCACCATCACTCTCGGCTACTCTCCGTCACAAACTGTCACGCAAAGTTATTGTTGCGTGCCGGGTTTTTTGTGTCTATCGTTCTGGGTATTCGCACCGCAACAAATGTACTCCGGCCCAATATCCACGGGGGATTGACGGCAAGAAGGACGGTGGTGTCGCGATGACACACAACCACTTCGCTGCCGGCCGGGATGCGCGGTGCGATCGCGGCCTCGGGCCGTGACTCGGACCGGCGCGGCCCATCCGCCCTGCACAGGCCGCGCCGAGATAAGGGGGCGCGGTGCGCACGTCCGGGGACGGGCGCACCGCGTGCCCCAACTGAGGCAGCGACGGGTTTCCGCGGGCTGGTCCCGACGCTGCAGGTGGAGACGCGACGGGCCCTGTTGGGGGGCAGGCATCCCGTCGCGCTCTCCCGCCGTCCCGGCGCAGAGTCGGGCATTATGGGCATCTAATGCGCGTTTCGGCGCATACGGTAACGGTAACCAGACCGGACGAGCCGCGAGGCCAGGTGTCGATGCAATGACTGCTCCCCAGCCCACCCGAACAGATCAGATGACTACCGCGACCGGCGAACTCTACGCCTTCCGTGACAAGACGTCCGGAATGTGGTTGCGCTTCTACACCCCTGCGCGCCGGTACGACCTGTGGCGCGAGTACGTCGACGGCGCCCGTCGCACGTATCGCAAGTACCACGTGGAGAAGGCGCTGACACTGCCCGAGGCAGACCTCACCTCGCAGACGCCGGTCTTCTCGGTGATGACCGACGATGCTGGAAAGGTCTGGGCTGGTTGGTACGCCAATGGCCCGTTGCAGGCGGTGACCGACGCCTACGCACCGCGCGAGTTCGCCAGCGAGCCGGTGTCGGCGTCGCTGATCGCCGGCTGGATCGACGACGTCATTCCCGAGGGAGTCCTCGAGCTCAAGGGCGCCTGGGTCGACCCGTCCACCGATCTCAAGGCGGCGCTGGCCGACCTGACGTCGCGAGCCTTCGTCCACGCCATGCACATGCTCGGTGCGAGGTATGCCTATTGCACCGCAGCCGAGCATGCGGCGCCGAGGTGGTTCAACTCCGGCGCCCGCGAGATGCCCGGTATCGTGCCGGCTGCTTACCCGGACGAGCGATACCGCACCACGGTCCTGTGGTGGGACGCGCGTACCGCGCTCGACCTGTCCACACCCGAGCAGCGATCGCTCTTCCTCGAAGAGCATCGAGAGGCCACCACCATCTGACCGCCACGAGCTGAACGAGAGGTCCGGGGGATGGGCGAGTCCGCCGGCGACGATGTCTGCCGTCCTGTCCATGTCGACGATCCCGACGCACTGAGCGACCTGTTCGCTGATCCTCGCGTCGAGGTGATCGACACCATCGAACAGCAGCGCCACGAGCTCGCGCGCACGCTGCCCGCGCCGCGGCCGGAGTTGCTCGACGAGCCCAGCCGCTGGTTCCACTACCCGTGGCGGCGCAGTGTCGTGCACCTGCTCGGTCCGGATGGTTTCCGCGCGTTGCGCTCCGATCGCAACCGCAACAAGATCACCAGCGACGAGCAGCAGCAGCTGCGTGAGCTCACGGTGACGGTCATTGGGCTGAGCTCAGGCTTCGCGATCGCCCACAGGATCGTCCTGAAAAGGCTGGCCGGCGAGATCCGGCTGGCGGACTTCGACGCCGTCGACCTGTCCAATCTCAACCGGTTGCCGGGCACGGTGTTCGATCTGGGCGTGAACAAGGCGGTGGCGGCCGCGCGCCGGCTCGCCGAGCTCGATCCCTACGTCCGGATCGTGGTCGAACCAGCTGGTGTCAACGCTGGCGCGGTCGACGCCTTCGTCGACGGCTCAGACGTCGTGATCGAGCAATGCGACTCGTTCGACGTCAAGCTCGCCGTCCGCGAGGTCGCCCGGCAGCGGCGCATCCCGGTCCTGATGGCGACGGCCGATCGCGGGTTGTTCGATGTCGAGCGGTACGACCTCGAGCCGGATCGGATGCCATTTCACGGCATTCTCGGCAAGGTGACCAGGGCGGAGCTGGCGGACATGCCCGCGTCCGAGCGAGTGCAATTCGTCCGGCAGGTGCTCGAGCCGCACCTGCTCTCTACTCGGATGGCCGCGTCGCTGACCGAGGTCCAACGAACGGTGTCGACCTGGCCTCAGCTCGGCGCGGACATCAATCTCGGTGCAGCGACCGCCGCGGCCGCCGTGCGCCGCATCGGGCTGCGATCCCCGCTGCCGTCCGGCCGCATCCGGATCGATCTGGACGACGTCTTGACTGACCCGGTCACACCGGTCACGGAGCGCTGAGCGTGGACATCGCGATCGCCATGACGATGTGAATCGGTTACGCTCCGAACATCACCAGCCGAAGTCGACGTCTCCCGGCGAAGCCGCACCGTCCGGGCATTCGAGACACAGCACGGAGCGAACGATGAGATTCGACCCGGACACGATTCAGCCACTGCTGCAAACCCTCGGTGAAGCCACAGACGCCATCACGGTGGACATCCTGGCCGTCGACGGCGCGCTGCCGCTGGTGTCGTGGGGCAGTGCATCCCGCGCAGGCCTGCGCGGACCCGCCATCACGGCGATGCGTGCGGCTATCCGTGATCTCACCCAGCAGGTCGCCGCGCGCGATGACGACTCGTGCCACGAGGCGCGCGCCGACGGATACGAACTCGTGGCAGCGCCGGTGCGGTACAACGAGTTCCGGGGCGGCGTGTGCGTCGCCCGTCGCGGCCCCCGACCGTGGTCCGAGACCGAGCTGGCGACCGTCACCATGGGTGCGCGGATGAGCTCAGCGGTCCTCGAGGCGGGCCAGATCGAGACCTCCCACGGGCGGCTGGACTCGTTGGTGACCTATGTCGCGTCCGAGTTGATGGGCGTGCAGGCCACCGACATGCAAGAGACGATGCGGCGCATCCTCGGCGAGATCGGGCGATTCTTCGACGCTGATCACGTGTGCATCCGCGACAACGACCCGGTGCGCCGCGCCAGTGTGCTGGTCGAGGAGTGGCCGCTACGCGAGGTGGTTCCCGATCCCGATCCGCTGGGTGTGGTGCCGTGGGACACCGACAACTCGGTGTTCGGGATGCTCCGCGACCTTCGGGGGCCGTTCACGATGCGCCCGGGTCCCAGCCACGCCGACTACCAGGAGCTGGTCAAAGAAGGCGCGGGCGTGGACGAGGTCTCGCTGGTGACGGTCCCGCTGATCAGCGGCGACACGACGCACGGCGTCCTGAGCATGAACCACTTCACCGACCGCATCTGGACTCGCAGTGAAGTGGGGGCGCTGGAGGCGATCGCGGCGCTGTTCGTCCAGCTCGAGCAGCGGGTGCGGGCTGAGCAGAACCTGCATCACCAGGCCTATCACGACGAGCTCACCGGGCTGTGGAATCGGCGTGCCTTCGTCGAGAACCTCGGCTCGATCCTCGAAGCCGACCCGCAAGCACGGCTCGCGGTGATGTTCGCCGACATGGACCGGTTGAAGACCGTCAACGACGTCCTGGGCCACGGTATCGGGGACAACTTCCTGTGTGCGGTGGCACAGCGGCTTCGCGACTGTGTGCGGCCGACCGACATCGTGGCTCGCCTGGCCGGTGACGAATTCGTCATCGTGCTCCGCGGCGTCGAGACGGTCGAGGCCGCCGAGCGAGCCGCCCGTCGAATCCTCGATCGTGTCTCCGAGCCGCTCGAGGTCGGCGGGCACGCCATCAGCCGAAGCGCGAGCATCGGCCTGGTCCTCAGCGGCGACGGCTCGCCGACAGTCGACGAACTGCTGAGCAACGCCGATGTGGCGTTGCTGGAGGCCAAGGATCGCGGCGGCGACTCGGTCGTGGCGTTCAACGACGACTTGAGGGCGAAACTGCTCGTCCGGGCCGATCTGGAGCTGCGCCTGCGTTCTGCGATCGCCAACAACGAGATGCGCTTGTACTTCCAGCCGGAGTTCGACCTGCGCGACGGGCGGATGACCGGTGTCGAGGCGCTGATCCGCTGGCAGCACCCAGAACGCGGCCTGCTCGCCGCCGACTCCTTCATCTCCGTCGTCGAAGAGATCAACCTGGCCGCTGAGCTGGGCCGGTGGGTGCTCGACGAAGCGTGCCGCCAGCTGGCCATCTGGAAGTCGACGTCAGCGGATCCGCCGGCCATCGTCCGGGTCAACATCTCGGCAGGCGAGCTGATCAGCGCTGATTTCGTCGGTTTCGTCTCCGGGCTGCTCGAGCGTTACGGTCTCGAACCGGCTGAGCTCGGCATCGAGATCACCGAGAGCACGGTCATGCGGGAGCTCGACGACGTCCAGGCCACGCTGAACGGCCTGCGCGGGCTGGGGGTCACGCTGGCCATCGACGATTTCGGCACTGGATACAGCTCGCTGGCCCAGCTCAAGGAGTTGCCGGTCGACATTCTCAAGATCGACCGCAGCTTCGTGTCGTCGCTGGCGGAGAACAGCGGCGACCGCGCGATCGTGGCGGCGATCGTACGACTGGCCGAGGCGTTCAACCTCACCACCGTGGCCGAGGGAGTCGAAGAGTCCGCCGCGGTCACAACCCTGCTTGACCTGGGTTGTCATCGCGCCCAGGGCTTCTTCATGTCCAAGCCGCTGCCCGCGCATGCCGTCCTTGATCGCGCCCGGAACCCGGGCGTGCCACTGCGGGTGATGTGATGGTGGAGCTGGTGTGATCGATCGTTGCGTGACCAATGAGTTGACGTTTGTCGACGGTCGGTATTCTGTGATCTGTCACGGCTCTCCTGAAGCAGGCGACAGGCATCGGGATGCAGGCGTGTCGGTGTGGGCGGTACTGGCACGGAGGACGAGGCAGCCTTTGGGAGCACGACGATGAACGATGGCGGTCCCGACTCGACTGAACACGACTTCGCGAAGATCGTCGGTGCGCGGTTGCGGGCGCTGCGCAAGCGTCGGCGGCTGTCCCTGCAGGCCGTTGAGGAGAAATCCGACGGACGGCTGCGCGCCGTCGTCGTGGGCTCGTACGAGCGTGGCGACCGGGTGGCCTCCATCCGGCGGATCGCGGAGTTGGCCGAGTTCTACGGTGTTCCGGTCGACACGTTGGTGTCCGACGGCACCGGACGGTCGACGTCGCCTGGTGACGGCAAGGTCGTGATCGACCTCGACGCGTTGCGTGATGCACCGGAAGAAGCCGAGCGGTTGGCGAGCTTCGTCGCGTCGATTCAGCGGCAACGCAACGACTTCGCGAGCCGAACCCTCACCATCCGGGCCGAGGACGTGTCGCTGGCGGCGTTGTTGTACGAGGTGTCCCCGGCGGAGTTCCGCGACAAGCTCGTCACGTGGGGTGTGCTCATCTCGTCCTGAACTCGCGCATCGGCCGGTGGGCCAGCGCGATTCCGGCGACCCCTGCGATGCAGACCAGCCCTCCGGCCGCCAGCGCGAACGCTGGTGACGTCGCGCCGGCGACCAACCCGGCGCGGAAGTTGCCGATGTCGGGCCCGGCGACGCCCACGACGTGTTCGGCCGCGCTGGCCCGGCCGCGCCGCGAGTCCGGGGTCGCCAGTTGAACGATCGCTCCACGCGAGATCACCGAGATCGTGTCCGCGGCTCCGGCGACGGCCAAAGAGCCCAGGGCGAGCCACAGCGTCTGCGACAGCCCGAAGCCGGCCAGGCCCGCGCCCCACACGCACGCCGCGACGAGCATGATCATTCCAGGGCGGCCGGCGCGCGTGATCGACCCCGAGCCGAGGCCGGCCGCGATTCCGCCCACCGCGACCGCTGACATGATCAGGCCGAGGGTTTCCGGGCGGCCGCCGAAGGTCGTGGCGTTGACCGCGGGGTACAACGCCATCGGCATGGCGCTGACGGTCGCCACGAGGTCGGTCAGCAACGTGCCGCGCAGTACCGGCTGGCGGCGGATGAACCGCCAGCCGTCCCAGATCGCGCGGAGGCTGGTCGCGGCGGTGTCGTCGGTCGGTCGCATCGCCGGGAGCTGTGCGACGCAGTAGAGCATGACGCAATACATCGCGGCGTCGACCGCGTAACAGACCGTGACGCCCCAGCGGCCCACGATCACCCCCGCGATCGCGGGTCCGGCGAGCATGGTGGCTTGGAAGCTCAGGTGGGTCAGGGCGACACCGGCGGGGATCCGGTCGGTGGGCAGCAGACGCGAGACGAACGTCCGGTACGCCGGAGCGCCCAGCGCGTCGCACGAGGCGTGGAAGGCGACGAGCGCCAGGACGAGCCACACGGCACTGAGCTGGGCGAGTGCTTGGCCGGCCAGGAGGGCCATGGCGACGACCTGGCCCGCGGTGGTGGCCAACACCAGCCGGCGACGGTCGACGATGTCGGCCAGCGATCCGCCGATCACGCTGAGCACCACCGTCGGTAGGCCGCGCACCAGCGCGATCGCCCCGACCCAGATCGGGTCGTGCGTCAGCTCCCAGACCTGGTAGAGCACGGCGACGATGGCCAGTTGCCGGCCCAGGCCGGACAGGCTGCGCCCCACCCAGAGGCGCCGGAAGGCCGGGCTGAGACGCAGTGGGCTGAGGTCGATGAGTCCTTGAGCGAGCGTCATGCGGCCGGATCCGGGGCATCGCCGAGTTGGTCGATGATCCGGTCGTGGAAGGAGCGCCGCGCCAACGCTGCTTCGAGGTCGCGGACCACCTGACTCAGCGGGTAGGGGATCTCGGCTTCGAGCTCGATCACCGCCTGCTCCGTAGCCCGCCACTCGGCTTCGAGGAACGGCACCACGGCGCGGGCCCGCTCAGTCAACTCGACCACGCGGGTCCGTCCGTCGGCTTCCCCGGCAACGGCGCGCACGAGGCCTTCGCGATGCATGGCTTTCACCGTCTGGCTCATCGCCGAATGCGTCAGCTCGAACGAATCGGCGAGTTGGCGGATCGTCATGGGCCCGCGCCGCGCCAAGCGGATGAGCGGCATGGCGAACCTGGGCCGTACGCCCGGGAGGCCGCGTTCGTCGTACAGCCGGGAGATCTCGTCATCCAAGGCGGCCATCAGGACACGCAACGGCCGCCAGCGGCTCTGCTCGGTGGGGTCAGACACGGCGGGCAAGTGTAACAGCACTTATATAAGTGCTGTCAGTATCTGCGCCTCTACACTGGCTGCTGTGGTGACGACCCTGCTCAGCGCGATTGGATCGCTGGTGACCAACGATCCGGCGCATGGTGACGGCAGTCGGCTCGGCGAGATCAAGAACGCTGCGATGGTGATCGACTCTGGCGGGCGGGTCGTCTGGGTGGGCGAGGCAACCAGGGCACCTGCCGCGGACATGTTCGTCGACGTCGGCGGACGCTGCGTGATCCCAGGGTTCGTCGACAGTCATGCGCACCTGGTCTTCGCCGGCGAGCGCTCGGCGGAGTTCGCCGCCCGGATGAGCGGTGAGCCGTACCGCGCCGGTGGCATCCGCACCACGGTCCAGCACACTCGGGCGGCCACCGACGAGTCGCTCGCCCTGAACCTGGCGTCGCTGATCGCCGAGATGCACCGCCAGGGAACGACCACCGTGGAGGTCAAGAGCGGGTACGGGTTGACCGTCCGAGACGAGTCGCGCGCGTTGATGCTGGCCGGCCAGCACACCGACGAGACGACCTTTCTGGGTGCCCATGTCGTCCCGTCGGAGTTCGAGCAGGACCCGGCGGCCTACGTCGACCTGGTGACCGGTCCCATGCTGGAGGCGTGCGCGGCACACGCCCGCTGGATCGACGTGTTCTGCGAGTCCGGTGCGTTCGACGCGGACGCGTCGCGTGCGGTCCTGACCGCGGGCATCGAGCAGGGCCTCGGCGCGCGGGTACACGCCAATCAACTCGGGCCGGGGCCGGGGGTTCAGTTGGCGTGCGAGCTGGGGGCCGCCAGCGCCGATCACTGCACGTACCTCGACGATGCCGACATCGCGGCGTTGGCGTCGTCGGACACCGTCGCCACGTTGTTGCCCGGCGTCGAGTTCTCCACTCGATCGCCCTACCCCGACGCTCGGCGTCTGCTCGAGGCCGGCGCGACGGTCGCGTTGGCCACCGACTGCAATCCCGGCTCGTGTTTCACGTCGTCGATGCCGTTCTGTATCGCGCTTGCGGTGCGTGAGATGGCGATGACGCCGGCCGAAGCCGTGTGGGCGGCAACCGCTGGAGGTGCAGCGGCGCTGCGTCGCGACGACGTGGGGCGGTTGAGCCCTGGTGCGCGGGCCGACCTCGTCGTGCTCGACGCGCCGTCATACATCCACCTGGCCTACCGTCCAGGCGTGCCCCTGGTCACCGACGTGTGGAAAGACGGCCGGCGGGCCTGATGCGCGCGCAGGTTCGCCATACCTTCGCAAGGTTAGGCACCACTCGCTAGAACAACGCTTTGAGCTGCGATAACGTCAAGTCATGAAGCTCAACGACACGATGGAAAAGGCCTTTTCCGAGCAGATCACGCTGGAGCTCGAGTCGTCGGTCGCCTACCTGCAGCTGGCCATCGCGCTCGACGACGCCGACCTGCCCGGTATGGCGTCGTGGATGCGGATCCAGTCGGACGAGGAGCGCACCCACGCCGCGAAGTTCATCGCGCACGCGACGGCTCGTGGCAATCGGCCGCAGATCGGTCAGATCACGGCGCCTACCGACCCCGGCGCCGGCGTAGCGCGAGCATTCGAGGCTGCGCTCGGGCACGAGCAGAAGGTGTCGGAGTCGATCCGGGCGCTCTACCGGCTGGCGCTGGCCGAGCATGACATCGACAGCCTGCCGCTGCTCAGCTGGTTCCTCGAGGAGCAGATCGAGGAGGAAGCCACCGTCTCGGAGATTTTGGGCCGGCTGCGGCTCATCGGTGACGACGGCCCCGGGCTCCTGCGCATGGACGAAGAGCTCGGCAGCCGCCGGGCAGAGGACTAGCCTCGCTGCGATGCAGCGGGTGATCAGGCTGATCGCGGCGGTGGCCGTCGCGGTGGCGCCGGCAGTGATCGCGGTGGCCTGGGTTCGCGCGCAGCGCGACCGGTTGCCGGCCGAGCTGGCGACGCACTGGAGTGGTCGAGGCGGTCCCGACGGCTTCACCACGCGAGAGGCGTTCGCGACCGGAATCGGCGCCGCGGCAGCGGTGACGGTGGGGATCACCTTGGTGTGGGCGTTGGCGTGGAACCGGGCGGCACGGGCCCTGGTTCGCGTGATCGGCCTGGCGGTTCTGGCCGGGGTGAGCGGAACCATCGCCGGGCTGGCGGTGATGGTCGTCGTGCCGAACCTCGACCTCGTCGACCCGGCCACCGCCAGCGTCGGGCCGGAGTCAGCGCTCCTGCTCCCGCTGATGCTGGGGCTGCCCGTGGTGACGTGGTGGGTACACGGTCGGCCGCCTCGCGACGCCGGCGGTACAGCTCGTCCGGTTGATCCGGCGTTGCCTCGGGGCACGGGAGCCACCGCGTATGTCGAGACGTTCACGCCCTGGCTGCTGGCCATCCTCCTCTTCGTGGTCGTCGCTGCGATCGGTGTTCTGATCATCGCGGCCGGCCTGCCGTGGGTCGGGGCCGAGCTGGTGGTGCTGGCCGCAGGGGTGGCCTGGATGACGCGGTGCACGATCCGCGTCCGCGAGGTCGACGGGCTGACGCTTCGCGGCGGTCCGGTGAGCGTACGGGTCCCCGTGCACGAGTTCGCCGGGGCTCGCGTCGTGGTGAGTATCGATCCGTTCAGCGAGTTCGGGGGCTGGGGGCTGCGGGTGGTTCCCGGCGCTACGGCGTTGGTGACCCGGCGTGGGCCAGGGGTCGAGCTCACCCGCGCCGACGGACGCCGTTTCGTGATGACGTCCGCCGACCCCGAGGGACTCGCCGGCGTGCTCAACACCCTGGCCGACGGGCGAGTTTCAGGCTCCTCAGCCCCCCGCTAGCCGCGCGGCGACGTCGTCGGCCGCAACCGCGGTGGCCGGACCGTTGAACACGGCGTTGGTCACCACGGTCCAGGTGACACGCGGCCAGCTGCGGAACGTGATGTCCGCCCCGGCCACCGTCGCCACACCGTCGCCGACCTCGACGGTCACGATGTTGGCCAGACCGTGCAGCGCGTCCTCGCCGTGGGCGTATCCACTGGCCAGCAGCTCACCGTCGGTGGGGTACGACGACGCCACGGTCGCGGTGTCGTCGGTGACCTCGTAGGCGGGGCTGTTGTAGTACCAGACCGGCCAGGACGCCGGCATGCCCCACGTCGCCGGAGACGACGGATCGAACTGGGCGTTCAGCAGTGTGCCCGGTGCGTTGAAGGCTTCACGCTTGGTCGGCGTGGCGTTGGCGAGCGGCAGGTCCAACAGGTCGCGCGCGGTCTCGGCCGCGGTACCGACGGCTACCAGGTTGCCGCCATCGGTGACCCAGTCGGCCAGGGCCTGCCAGCCCTGCTCGCCGACGCCGCGCGCCCAATGGAACCGCTCCGGGTACTTCGCGGGATCGAGGCCTTCGACGATGCGTTTCCGGGTGACCCCCGGCGCGATGAGGATCGTGTCGAACTTGCTCAGGTCGGCGTAGTCGTCGGCCTCGACGACCTCGTAGTTCAGGCCGTAGGTGTCGGCGAGCCACATGAGCCAGCCGCCGGGCATGTTGTTCGCTCCCCGGATGAGCCCGATCGTGGTCGACGGCTCGAGCTCCAGCGCGTCGACCGCCGGTGCGGTGTCGACAGCCGTGACCGGCAACGCCGTCAACTCAGACACCTCGGCGAGGACGTCGTGCGCCGCTTCACCGGCCGGCACGACGACCGTGCCCGGGGCGTACTCGTCGCCATCGACGTCGAAGCCCGCCGTGGCCCGCAACACGGGCACGTCGTCGTCCTGGAGCGCGGTGATGACGTGAGCCAGGCCGTACGTCGTCGGCGAGACCAGGTACGCGCCGCCCGGTGGAGCGACGTCGGGCGCGGGCGCCGTGACGTCGTCGGCCGTCACTCGTTCGGTCCGTGCCACCCGGACGCCGTCGGCCGGGTGCACGTCGAGGCCGAGCAGCATGCCGAGATTGTCCGTGGTCTCGCTGTAGGGCATGATCAACGGGCAGTCGGCGCACTTGCGTGCCTGGTCCGGGTACTCGTCGATCTCCAGCACCTGGTCGACCCAGCTGCCCATCGGCTGCTGCGACCAGATCACGTACGAGCCCGCGGGGTAGGTGTCGCGTCCCACACGCACGGTCGACAGGGCGCGGTCGACCTCGACGTCGGCGATGTCGAAGATCTCGACGAGCTGCTTCACCGCGTACGGGTCGCGCTGGTCGGCCGGCACGATGTATGCCTCCGGGCCGTCATCGGGTTCCATGTTGCGCTGGTTGACCCGGTAGAGGTGGTTGAACAGCCAGTCGTCGGCGTCCTTCGCGACGCTCTGCAGGCCGGTGTACATCGACAGCTTGGCGTACTCGACGATCTGCTCGAGCGTCCACTCCTGGTCGGTGTACGGGTCGAAGGTGCGCATGGTGCGGTCGGTGGCCCCCGGCGGCGTGCCGTCGTCGTTCGAAAACGGCAGCGCGAGGTCGCGCACGGAAGCGATCTCGTGCAGGAACAGCGACGCGCCGCGATGCGGGCCGGTGCCGAACACGTCGGCGTTCCAGAAGATGCCGTACGCGTCGTCGGTGCTGACTCCGGGCAGGCTCTCTTCGGCTGCGGCGTTCGCGATCTCGGCGCCGAGGGCGTTGGCGGCTGAGATCACGATGGAGTCGACATTGGGGCCGAGCGGCTCGTCGAACGGCGGCAGCCACATGCGTGGGTTGTTGGCGCCGGCCTGATGCATGAAGTGCAGGATGACCGGACGGTACTTCTGCTCGAGCTCGGTGCGAATGCGCGACTCGGCCTGCGTGAAGAAAATCCAATCGCGATTATTGTCATGGCCGACATACTTGTGATAGAGGTCCGGATAGACGCGGTTGTAGTCGGAGCCGGCCGTCTCGTTGAAGTAGTCGACCATCAGGTGCTGCCCATCGGGATTCGCCGAGGGAACCACCAGGATGACGAGATTGTCGAGCACATTCTGTACCGTCTCCGACCGTTCGGTGGAAAGTCGGTGTATGACGTCGATCAACGCCGGAAGATTTCCGACCTCACTAGAATGCAGCGTCGCCTCGAGGTAATAGACGGGGACGCTCTCGGCGGCGAGGGTGCGCGCCTGACTTTCGCTCAGCCCGGAGCGCGGGTCGGCAAGGCGCTGATTGATCTCCAGGATCTCGTCGAGGCGCTGCAGGTTCTCCGGTGAGCTGACCCGCAGGATCGGGTAGTCGTTGCCCATGGTCGTGGTGCCGGCTACGTCGTACTCGACCGAGTCGGATTCAGTGGCGACGAGTTGGAAATAATCCTTGACGTCGTCGAAAGATGCCAGCTTGCCGGTGGTGCCCATCTCGAAGCCGAAGAATTCCTCCGGGGTGGGAATGTCGGCCGCCGCGGCATCGGCGCTGCCGCCGACTCGCACATCACCTGGTGCGACGACTAATGCTGCGGCGCCGAGGGTGACGGCTGTGAGACCTACCAGAACGCGCTTGGCTGACATCCGTTTCATGTGACGAACCTCCGTGCATTCCGCCCGGCAGAGTTCGACGTACGCTAGCGAGGCCTATGACGGCAGTCAATGCTGATGACAATTGGCAAGATTGCGTGAAGCAAGCGGTGGAATCGGTTGGCTGACAGCGGGCGCGTCGATCAATGCGGCGGACCGGCCAAGGCGCGGGCGTTGCGAGACATCGTCGCGGCCAGCGCTTCGAGCGGGCCACGGCCGACGAAGCGCCGCCAGGGGACGGCGATGGCGAAGGCGACGACGATGTGCAGGGCGTAGGCGTGAGTCGTGGTCGGCGGCAGCACCGTGGTCAGCAGGACGACGTGCAGGCTGTACAGCGTGAACGTCATGCTGCCGACTGCGCCGAGCGGGCGGAGCACGACCGCCGCCCGCGGCGCGAGCAGCAGCATCAGTCCCAGCACGGCCGCCGCCGTGCCGATGGTGTGCAGGAGGTCGAACGGGGTCGCCGTATGCGGGGACGACACCACGAGCCACCACCAGCTCGTGGTCGGGGTGGTGCCGTAGAACGACGTGGTGAGCACGACGTCGGCGAAGTCTCCCGGGCTCGCCGGATGCCCGCCGAGACCGGCCTCGGCCAGGCGCTCGCGGACGCCGCTGTCGAGGATGATCCATGACGTTGCCCAGGTGGCGGCGGCCAGTGCCGCCCCACCGCCGAACAGGGCACCGGCGACCCTGGGTGAGTTCAGCGCGAGGCGGCCCAGGCCCATGCCGGCCAAGGCATAGGCCATCCAGGGGAAAACGGGGTAGTACCCGGTGAACAGCAGCTCGCGGATCAGGGTCGCGGGAGCGGCCAGCGAGTCCAGGGTGGGATTGTCGTAGGAGGCCGCCGGCTGGTCCACGCGCCAGGCATGGCTGACCAGCGGGGCCAATACGGCCCAGGCCGCTGCCAGCGGCAGCAGCATGCGCGGGCCGAGCCCGAGAAACGGCACTGCCAGCAGGAACAGCACGCCGTAATAAGCCAGGATCACTGCGACCCCGGAGTCGAACGAGCCGAGCATCAGCCCGACCAGGAAGATCACCAGCGCTCGCGCGCCGACACCGAGCCGCGCGGCCAGCAGCTCGCGCCCGGCCGGAGGGGTGCGACCGCCGGCGACCAGTGCGAGGCTCACCCCCGCCAGCACGGCGAACAGGGCGGAGGATCGCCCGCCGGCGATGAGTCGCGAGGCGGAGAACTCACCGTCCTGCGTCAGGGCGGGGATGACATGGACCGACATCATCCCCAGGAGCGCGACGCCCCGTGCGGCGTCCACCCCCAGCAGTCGTGCCCCCGCAGCGGTCGTCTTCGCTCCGACGCTCATGACTCGACGGTCAGAAGACGAGGCTGGCGAGGAACGGCGCCACGGTGGCGACGAGGCACAGGATGAGCACGATGGCGACCACGCGGACACGCAGGTCGGGACGGCGGGGAACGTCATCCGGCTCGTTCATGGCGCCAAGCGTACGTCGCGCCGGGTCGGCCTTCGGTCGCGGAATCCGGGAATCGCCGTCCGCGCAGACGCGTTGTACGGGTCGGGAACTTGAGTGGGGTCGACTCAACTCGGTTTGGTCTCCGCCCGGTGACCCCGCATACTTGAGCCTGAGTGACGCAACCAATCGTAGAGATTATTCGGAGGTACCGCCATGGCACGTGCCGTCGGCATCGACTTGGGCACGACGAACTCCGTCGTAGCCGTCCTCGAAGGTGGCGAACCCACCGTCATCGCCAACGCCGAAGGTGCGCGCACCACCCCGTCGGTGGTCGCGTTCGCCAAGAACGGCGAAGTCCTCGTCGGCGAAGTGGCCAAGCGGCAGGCTGTCACCAACGTCGAGCGCACCATTCGCTCCGTCAAGCGCCACATGGGCACCGACTGGAGCAAGAAGATCGACGACAAGACGTTCACCGCCCAGCAGATCTCGGCCTTCGTGCTGCAGAAGCTCAAGCGCGACGCCGAGGCCTACTTGGGCGAGGACATCACCGACGCCGTCGTGACCGTGCCGGCGTACTTCAGCGACGCCCAGCGGCAGGCCACGAAGGAAGCGGGCGAGATCGCCGGTCTGAACGTCCTGCGCATCGTCAACGAGCCGACCGCTGCCGCGCTCGCCTACGGCCTGGACAAGGGTGAGACCGACCAGACCATCCTCGTGTTCGACCTCGGCGGCGGCACCTTCGACGTGTCGTTGCTCGAGATCGGCGAAGGCGTGGTCGAGGTCAAGGCGACCAGCGGTGACAACCACCTCGGTGGTGACGACTGGGACCAGAAGATCGTCGACTGGCTCGTGGACAGGGTGAAGGCCGCGCAGGGTCTGGACCTGTCCAAGGACAAGATCGCGATGCAGCGCGTCCGCGAGGCTGCCGAGCGCGCCAAGATCGAGCTGTCGTCCAGCACGCAGACGTCCATCTCGCTGCCGTACATCGCCCAGGACGCCGAGAAGAACCCGGTGCACGTCGACGAGAGCCTGACGCGTGCTCAGTTCGAGCAGCTGACCGCCGATCTGCTCGATCGGACGAAGACGCCGTTCCAGAACGTCGTGCGCGACGCCGGCATCTCGGTCAACCAGATCGACCATGTCGTCCTGGTCGGCGGCTCCACCCGGATGCCCGCCGTGGTCGACCTCGTCAAGGAGCTCACCGGCGGCAAGGAGCCGAACAAGGGCGTGAACCCGGACGAGGTCGTCGCCGTCGGCGCCAGCTTGCAGGCCGGCGTGCTGCGCGGCGAGGTCAAGGACGTGCTGCTGCTCGATGTCACCCCGCTCTCGCTCGGCATCGAGACCAAGGGCGGCGTGATGACCAAGCTCATCGAGCGCAACACGACGATCCCGACGAAGCGTTCGGAGATCTTCACCACCGCCGAGGACAACCAGCCGACCGTCGGCATCCAGGTGTACCAAGGTGAGCGCGAGATCGCCGCGTACAACAAGAAGCTGGGCACGTTCGACCTGACCGGTCTGCCCCCGGCGCCGCGCGGTGTCCCGCAGATCGAGGTCACCTTCGACATCGACGCCAACGGCATCGTGCACGTGTCCGCGAAGGACCTCGGCACCGGTCGCGAACAGTCGATGACCATCACCGGCGGCTCCTCGCTGCCGAAGGAGGACATCGACCGGATGATCCGCGAGGCCGAGCAGTACGCCGAAGAGGACCGCAAGCGCCGCGAGGCCGCTGAGAACCGCAACCAGGCGGAGTCGCTGGTCTACCAGACCGAGAAGTTCCTCGCCGACAACTCCGAGAAGGTGAGCACGCTCTCGCAGGAGGTGCGTGACGACGTCGACTCCGCGCTGGCCGAGGCGAAGAAGGCGCTCGAGGGCGCTGACGACGCCGCGATCAAGAGCAGCTCCGAGCGGCTGCAGACGGCCTTCCAGGCGATGGGCGCGGCGATCTACGCCTCGGCGGAGCAGCCTTCCGGCGCAGCCGACGCTGGTGAGGGCGCGGCTTCGGCCGATGCCGGCCAGGACGCCGAGGAAGACGTTGTCGAAGCTGAGATCGTAGACGAGGAGAAGGACGACAAGTGACCGATGCGGAGCGGGCCCTAGGCTCCGAGGAGGCCCACCCTGACGAGCAGGAGCAACCGGTGGTACGCGACCGGCGTCGCATCGACCCCGAGACGGGTGAGCTGCGTGAGCTCAGGGATGATGGCGCCGACGTGGATGCCGCAGCCGGCTCCACCACCGGCTCCGCCGACGTCTCGGAGGAGCTCGAACGTGCTCGTGCCGAGGCGGCCGAGCGGCTCGAGGACCTTCGGCGGCTGCAGGCGGAGTACGTCAACTACCGCCGGCGGGTCGAGCGTGACCGCGAGGTCATGCGCGAGAACGCGAAGGCCGAGCTGTTGGCCGAGTTGCTTCCGGTGCTCGACGACATCGGCCGCGCGCGCGAACACGGTGATCTCACCGGCGGATTCCGGTCGGTCGGCGAGAGCCTGGAGGCGGTGACCGCCAAGGCGGGTCTGGTGCGCTACGGCGAGGTCGGCGACGAGTTCGACCCGACCATCCACGAGGCCTTGATGCACAACTACTCCGACGAGGTCAAGGTCTCGACGTGCACGCAGATCCTGCAGCCTGGGTATCGCCTCGGTGACCGGATCATCCGCCCGGCCCGGGTGGCCGTCTCGGATCCGACAGAATCGTTGTCAGAGCCCGCCGCGGAATCGGATGCGCAGGACGCATCCGATTCCGGCGCGGCGGACAATGGCGGTCAGGAGAGCTGAGTGAGGAAGGGAGGGGGCGCGTGAGCACGAAGGACTGGATCGAGAAGGACTATTACAAGATCCTCGGCGTCTCCAAGGATGCCGATGCGGCGACGGTCAAGAAGGCCTACCGCACGCTGGCTCGCGAGCTCCACCCCGACCACAACAAGGGCGACGAGGAGGCCGAGGCTCGGTTCAAAGACGTGTCCGAGGCCTACTCCGTCCTGTCCGACCCGCAGAAGCGCAAGGAGTACGACGAGGCGCGCGCACTGTTCAGTAGCGGTGTGCGCACCCCCGGCGGGGGGTCGAGCGGCGGCTCGTTCTCGTTCGACCTCGGTGACCTGTTCTCCGGGGGCGGCGCCGGCGGAGGCATCGGCGACGTCTTCGGGGGACTGTTCAACCAACGGGCGCGTAGCCGGTCCGGCGCGGCACGCCGCGGTGCCGACGTGGAGCGCGAGGTCTCGGTCAGCTTCATCGAAGCGGTCGAAGGCAAGACGATCCCGCTGAAGCTGACCAGCTCGGCGGCGTGTGCGTCATGCGGTGGAACGGGTGCGCGTGCGGGCACCGTGCCGCGTGTGTGTCCCACGTGTGTCGGTACCGGGTTCACCAGCACCGACTCCGGCGGGTTCGGGATGGCCGAGCCCTGCAAGGACTGCAAGGGCCGGGGCCTGGTGGTCGACGACCCGTGCCCGGTGTGCGAAGGGTCCGGACGAGGCACCACGAGCCGGGTCATGCACGTGCGGATCCCGGCGGGCGTGGTCGACGGTCAGCGCATCCGGCTACGCGGGAAGGGCGTTCCCGGCGAGCGGGGAGGCCCGCCGGGTGACCTCTATGTCGTCATCCACGTGGGGAAGCACCCGGTCTTCGGCCGCCGTGGTGAACACCTGACGGTGACGGTGCCGGTGACCTTCCCCGAGGCCGCGTTGGGCGGCGAGATCAAGGTTCCGACGTTGACTGGCGCCCCGGTCACGCTGCGGCTGCCGCCGGGTACGCCCAACGGACGCACGTTCCGCGTGCGTGGCAGGGGAGCGGCCCGCAAGGACGGCACGCGCGGCGATCTGCTCGTGACCGTCGAGGTCGCTGTCCCGCAGAACCTGAGCAGCGACGCGCGGAAGGCGCTCGAGGAATACCGGGCCGCGACGTCGGGTGAGGACGTGCGGGCCGAGCTGATGAACGCAGTGGCGAAGGAGAGGTGACCATGGACGCCAAAGGCAGATTCATCGTCGCTATGTCCGGATCCGCTCGGTTGGTCAGCGACGACGAACCTTTGTACGTCATCTCCGTGGCTGCGGAGATGGCTGGTATGCATCCGCAGACCCTGCGACAGTACGACCGGCTGGGACTCGTCTCGCCGCGCCGGACCGTGGGGGGCGGGCGCCGGTACTCCCTGCGCGAGGTCGAGATGTTGCGCGAGGTTCAACGGCTGTCCCAAGAGGACGGTGTGAACCTCGTGGGCATCAAGCGGATCATGGAGCTCGAAGCCGAGGTGCACGCGCTGCGCACCGAACTGGCGGCGATGCAAGACGTCATGCAGGGCCGTGATCAGTACCTGCCGGTCCCGGCCTTCGAATCCGCGCTGGCGGTCTACCGGCCCGACAACTGACGCCGCAGGCGTCACGCGCTCAGCAGGCCGATACCCAGCGTCACCAATCCCGCCGTCAGCGACGCGGCGCCGAGCCAGAGCACCACGATCGCCCGGTTCGGGCTGGTGCGGCCGGGGCCAGCCGACGCGGCGAAGAATCCGGCCGGCATCAGGATCGCGGCCAACGGCACGCCGCTGCGGGCCAACCATGCGGCGAAGCCGTCCAGCGACGTCGCGTCGGTCAGGAGCACGGTCACCAGGCCGAGCGTGATGAACATGCCGGCGTGCCCGTGCCCGGCGCGGGCGAAGGACTTCTGAAACTCTGTTTTGGGGATGCCGCCTGCGGCGATCCGGACGAGCAGTAACCCGCCGGACTCGACCGTGACGGCGGCGAGGACGAGGATGCCCGCGAGTCGGGTCGCTTCGGTGCTGAGCTCGAGCATGGTCTGCCCCTCATGGGATTGCCTAACACTGTTATAAAACAGCGTTAGGTTATTCTCGTCAAGTGGGTAGACCACGAATTCACGATCAGGCGACCAAGGAGCGACTCCTGGCTCGGGCCGCCGAGACGGTGTCGACATCGGGCGTGCGTGCGTTGAACGTGCGCACGCTCGCCGCCGACGTGGGAACGTCCACCGCTGCGGTGTACACGCTCTTCGGCGGTAAGTCCGGCCTGGTGAGCGCGCTGTATCTACGGGTGTTCCAGCGCTTCGCGACAGCGCTCGCGGCCGTGGGCCGCAGCGCCGACCCGGTCGACGACGTCGTGCGCCTGGGGATGGCGTATCGCCAGTACGCTGTGGCCGACCCGAACGGCTACCGCATCATGTTCGGCGACGAGGTGCGCCCGGCCGACGTCTCGGCCCGGGCGGCGCGCACCGGTGCCCAGACGTTCGATCCGCTGCTCGATGCGGTGCGCCGGGCGGTCGAGGCGGGGAGATTCCCCGCCGAGCCGGAGCCCTCGGGTATCGCGACCGCACTGTGGGCCAACGTGCACGGCCTCGTGTCGCTCGAGCTGGGCGGATTCATGCCGCCGGACGCCGGCGACCCGGCGGCGGTCTTCGAGATCGCCGTGCGGGCCAATGTCGCGGGTTGGGCGGCGCTCGCCCAGGGCGGATGACCCGTCGGCTCAGCCGTCGGTGCTGGAGGGTTCGGCCGACGGGCTGCTCGGCTCGTCGGTGATCGGCTCTTCGTCCACCTCGACCTGGTAGTTCACGTCGCCGCCGTCGATGGACTCCGCGGTGATCGTCAAGCCGATGGTGCTGCCGTCATCGGCTTCGAGGATGCAACGGACCTCGGAGCCGACCTCGGCGGCCAGGTCGTCGTCGCAGTCGACCGAGGCCACCGGCTCGCCGACCTGTTCTTCGAGAAGGTCGGCGACACCCTCCTCGAGATCCTCGGCAGGCACGCTCTGCTCGCCCAGGATGGAGCAGCCCCCGAACAGGAGGGCGGTGCCGCCCAGGACAGTGGCCATGCGAGTGTGGTTCATTCGAGATTCTCACTTCCGGCTGGTCTCCGAAACATCGTTCCAGATGCCTTCTCGGTTCTAGCCCGGGATCCCCTGTGCGAGCAGACTTGAGTGGAATAGACTCAACTCTGCCGGGGTTGTGTCCACCGACACGACTCGCAACCCGGACCGCTTCAGGGAGATCGATGAACGACCAGCTGACCACCAAGGCTCAGGAGGCGCTGTCGGTCGCCGTGCGCAGTGCGGCCACCGCGGGCAACCCCGCGGTCGAACCCGTGCACGTGTTACGCGCCCTGCTCATCCAGCCGGGCGGGCTCACCGGCCCCCTCCTCGAAGCTGCAGGCGCCGACCTGGCCCTCGTGCGCCGCGACGTCGACAACGCGTACGAGGCACTGCCGAAGGCCGCGGGATCCACCGTCGCCTCACCGGGGCTCGGCCGCGCGACGTACGCCGTGCTCTCACACGCCGGCGAGGTGGCCCGAGAGCTCGACGACCAATATGTGTCCACCGAACACCTGGTGGTCGGCCTGGCGCACGTCGACTCCCCGGTCAAGGACCTGCTCGCCAAGCACGGGGTGAGCGCGGAGAAACTGCGCGCGGCGTTCAGTGAAGTCCGCGGATCGGCGCGGGTCACCAGTCCGGACCCCGAGGGGACCTACGACGCGCTGAACAAGTACGGCATCGACCTCACCGAACGCGCTCGTGAGGGGACCGTCGACCCGGTGGTCGGCCGAGACTCCGAGATCCGCCGCGTGGTGCAGGTGCTGTCGCGGCGGACCAAGAACAACCCCGTGCTCATCGGTGAGCCCGGCGTCGGCAAGACGGCCGTCGTCGAGGGCCTGGCCCAGCGCATCGTGGCCGGTGACGTGCCGGAGTCGCTGCGGGGCAAGCGGCTGGTGGCGCTGGACATCGGCGCCATGCTCGCCGGCGCCAAGTACCGCGGTGAGTTCGAGGAACGGCTCAAGGCCGTTCTCGACGAGATCAAGGCCAGCGAGGGCGAGGTCGTCACGTTCATCGACGAGCTGCACACGGTGGTCGGCGCGGGAACGTCCGGCGATTCGGCCATGGACGCCGGCAACATGCTCAAGCCGATGCTCGCTCGCGGTGAACTGCGCATGGTCGGCGCGACGACCTTGGACGAGTACCGCGAGCGCATCGAGAAGGACCCCGCGCTGGAGCGGCGGTTCCAGCAGGTCTTCGTCGGTGAGCCGAGTGTCGAGGACACCATCGCGATCCTGCGTGGCCTCAAGGAGCGCTACGAGGCGCACCACAAGGTGCAGATCTCCGATGCCGCGCTGGTGGCCGCGGCCACGCTGTCGCACCGCTACATCAGCGGCCGGCAGCTTCCGGACAAGGCCATCGACCTGGTCGACGAGGCCGCTTCGCGGCTGCGCATGGAGATCGACTCCTCCCCGGTGGAGATCGACACGCTCCGCCGCCAGGTCGACCGGCTGAAGATGGAGGAGCTGGCCCTGGACAAGGAGCAGGACGACGCCTCGCGCGAGCGGCTGGCCTCGATCCGGGCCGAGCTGGCCGACCGCGAAGAGGAGTTGCGCGCTCTCGAGGCGCGGTGGGAGCAGGAGAAGGCCGGGCTGAACCGGGTCGGTGCCCTCAAGGAGCAGATCGACGATCTGCGCGGGCAGGCTGAGCGTGCCCAGCGCGCCGGCGATCTGGCCGGCGCGAGCGAGATCCTCTATGGCCGTATCCCGGAGCTGGAGAAGGAGCTCGAGGCCGCCACCGCGCTGGCGCAGGAGACCGCCGCCGAAGCGATGGTGAAGGAAGAGGTCGGGCCGGACGACGTCGCCGACGTGGTCAGCTCGTGGACGGGCATCCCCTCAGGCCGCCTGCTGGAAGGCGAGACCGAGAAGCTATTGCGGATGGAGGAAGAGCTCGGTCGCCGGGTCGTAGGGCAGACGCAGGCCGTCGCAGCGGTGTCCGACGCCGTGCGCCGGGCCCGCGCCGGTATCTCCGACCCCGACCGGCCCACCGGTTCGTTCATCTTCCTCGGCCCGACCGGCGTCGGTAAGACCGAGCTGGCCAAGGCGCTGGCGGGGTTCCTGTTCGACGACGATCGCGCCATGGTCCGCATCGACATGAGCGAGTACAGCGAGAAGCACAGCGTGGCTCGCCTGGTCGGTGCGCCGCCCGGCTATGTCGGCTACGAGGAGGGCGGTCAGCTCACCGAGGCGGTGCGGCGCCGGCCGTACTCCGTGGTATTGCTCGACGAGATCGAGAAGGCGCACCCCGAGGTTTTCGACATCCTGCTTCAGGTGCTCGACGACGGCCGGATGACCGACGGGCAGGGGCGCACGGTCGACTTCCGCAACGTCATCCTCATCCTGACCTCCAACCTGGGGTCGACGTTCCTGGCCGACCCGGCGCTGGACGACGACGCCAAGCGGTCGGCGGTCATGGAGGTGGTGCGCCAGTCGTTCAAGCCGGAGTTCCTCAACCGTCTCGACGACATCGTGATGTTCGAGCCGCTCGGCACCAACGAGCTCGCTCGCATCGTCGATCTGCAGGTCGACCGGCTGGCGCACCGGTTGGGCGACCGGCGGCTCACGCTGCACGTCAGCGACGGCGCCCGCGAGTGGCTCGCGCTCACCGGCTACGACCCGGTGTACGGCGCGCGCCCGCTGCGGCGGCTGGTGCAGACCGCCATCGGTGACCGGCTCGCCAAGTCGATCATCGCCGGCGAGATCCGCGACGGCGACACCGTCATCGTCGACGTCGACGAAGAACGCGACGGGCTGACCGTCAGCCGGGCCTGAGCGTCAGCCGGCACCGATCGGCTGGCGCGGCCGCCTCAACTCGGGGAACCCACCCGCCCGCGGCGCCAGTAGCCGAAGGCGTGCACCGATTCCCGTTCGACGCCGCGCTCGGTCATCGCCAGGCGGCGCAGTGCGCGTACCTCAG